>Ga0315293_10001145_pt1 | contig 25716 bp, 27 predicted proteins | sample YL17G13_20_MG_FD_203071 | JGI IMG/M metagenome (GOLD analysis project Ga0315293, IMG submission 203071) | Sediment microbial communities from Yellowstone Lake, YNP, Wyoming, USA - YL17G13_20 | ecosystem: Environmental > Aquatic > Freshwater > Lake > Sediment | place: USA: Wyoming | collected...
TCCCTTTCAATGGCTTCGGTCAGATCCCATATGGAATGGGAATTGATGCCGGTGATCAATTCGTCGACCTCCTCGCTGTCGATGCTCAGGCTGGTGGCGGCGGCCGCTTCCAGCTTGGGCAGCTGCTGGATGATGGAGATGAAATCGTCACCCTTGATCTCCTGGATTTTTTCCATGGCCCCGACCGTGATGGTGATCTTTCGTTCCTTCAGGTACTGTTTGATGTAGTTTTTTATTTCAAGCTCGGGGGTCTTGTCCAGGTCGATGACCATGGTTTGCGGAGATTGAAAGCATTTCAGCAGGCTTTCGATTTTACCTTTTTTCAACTGTCTGTAATCGTCGCGGCTGATGTCCAAAGATACGTAAACGATCAGGGTGGCATGGGGATTTGGTTTTTCCAGGTAACGGGTGATGGCTTCCTTGGCGGCGGCGTTCAGCGCCAGTTTTTTTTCGCTGCGGATGGCCACGGTGATAATTTTTTTGGCGCTGATGAAAAAGCTCGAACTGTTGGCTTCGTTCAGGATATCTTCCCAGCTGTTTTCCTCTTCGCTGTCAAAATAGTACCGTTTGAAATTAAAATCACTTTTTTCCTGGCCGAAGGAGCGGCTGATCTCGGCGATGACGTGCTCTCCCAGATACTCGTTGAAACCGTGCAGGACGAGCAGGGAAGGAGAAGTTTTTTCACTGCGGACGCGGTTGATAAAATTGAAAAAAGTGGTCTCAGGCATCAAAAATTTTCCAGGATGGATGAAACGATACCGGCAGCGAATTTTGCGGCTATTTTATCCCGGGCGCCCGCCGCCCGGGGAAAAAAATCTCCGCCAACGGCTTCGTCCCCTACGGGGGCTTCGTCCCCTACGGGGGCTCCATCGCCTGCGGCGGCTTCGTACACTTCACGGAAGGAAAGTTCGTTCCCTTCGTAGACCAATTCATTCTTTTTCAAGTCGATCAGGCGAACATGGACGCTGATGCGGACCTCGTAGCGCTTGGCCGCGCCGCGGGTGTCATAGGCGATGGGGACGGTTTCGAAAACGCTGATCCTTCCCTCCAGCAGCAGATCGGCTTTTTCCACCGCTTCGCTCAATCGCAGGCGGCTTCGTTTGAGGAATTCTTCCCTGAGCGCGGCGGTGATGAAACGTTCCGTTCCATAGCGCGGAGTTTCATTCGCAAATGCGGGGATGGCAATGGTCCGGGCCGCGGCCGGCAGGTTCCGTCCCCGGCCCGTCAAGCGATAGCCGCACTGCAGGTTCAACAGGGTCGCAAGCAGCAGCAGCAACAACCATGAGCCGTGTTTCATTTGCATACGATGCTGAGCATCTTGTTCTTGACAAAGATGATTTTCACGATCTGGCGGCCGGCGAGCAGCTGCTTGATCTTCTCGCTTTGCAGGGCGGCTTCCTTCACCTCTTCCTCCCCGCAGTCGAGCGCGACGCTGACCTTGTCCTTGATCCTGCCGTTGACCTGGATCATGACATTGACGCTGTCGCTGGCGGCCACGGCCGGGTCGAAGGCCGGCCAAGGTGCCCGGTAGACGGTCCCCTCGCGGCCCAGCTGCTGCCAGATTTCCTCGCCCAGGTGCGGTGCGAAGGGGGCCAGCAGCAGGGTTAGGGTCTCGGCCAGCTCGGAAACGACGGCGGCATCAACCTGGGGCGACAGCGCCTCCTTCTCCAGCGGCGCGTAGGTGTACATGCTGTTGAGCAGTTCCATGATGGCGGCCAGCGCCGTGTTGAACTGGAAGGACTCGATCTGCGCCCCCACTTTCTGTACTGTCTGGTGCAGTTTGCGGCGCACGGCGCGCACCTCCGGCGCCATCGTTGTCGGCAGCTTCGCGCGCCAGTCCTGCCGCCAGAGCGGCCGCGCCGCCTGCAGCCAGCGCCAGGCGCGGGCGACGAAGCGGTGCGAGCCCTGGATCCCCTCCTCGCTCCACTGGACATTGTCCTCGAAGGGTGCCACGAACATCTCGTAAATGCGCAGCGAGTCGGCGCCGTAGCGGCCGGTGATGTCGTCCGGGGTAACCACATTGCCCTTCGACTTGGACATACGCGCCCAGCGCCAGATCACCTGGTCGGCCGGATATAGCTCGCGCTCGTCGTGCTTGAGCACGATCCAGTCGACGATCTTCTCGTCGCCTCCGTCGCCCTTCTCCTGGGGCCCTGATGGTCCCTGTTGAAGGTGCCGCGGCCTGCGCCCGGGGGTCAGGGCCAGCAGCGAACCCTGGTTGCGCAGGATCAGGAACGGCTCCTCGAAACCCAGCAATCCCTCGTCGTACAGCACTTTCGTCCAGAAGCGGGCGTAAAGCAGGTGCGAGCGGGCATGTTCGATGCCGCCCGTATAGAGGTCCACCGGCAGCCAGTAGTCGAGGGCAGAGCGCGAGGCGAAAGCCGCCCCGTTGCCGGGGTCGGCGTAGCGGAGGAAATACCAGGAGGAGCAGGCGTAGCCGCCCATGGTGTCGGTCTCGCGCCGGGCCGCGCCGCCGCACTTCGGGCAGCGGGTACGCACGAATTCGGGGATGGCGGCCAGCGGTGACTCGCCGGTGCCGGAAGGCTGGTAGTTCTCGACCTCGGGCAGCAGGACCGGCAGCTCCGACTCCGGGACCGGCACCTCGCCGCAGGCCGGGCAATGGACGATGGGGATCGGCGCTCCCCAGTAGCGCTGGCGGGAGATCAGCCAGTCCCGCAGCCGGTAATTGACCGCGCGCTTACCCAGTTCTTTCTCTTTGAGCCAGTCGATCATGCGCTGCTTGGCGTCCGCGATATGCAGGCCGTCCAGGAAACCGGAATGGATAGCCGGTCCATCCCCGAGGTACGCCTTGCCCTCAAAACCGGCCGGCGGCTGGACCGTGCGGATGATGGAAAGACCGAACTTCTCGGCAAACTCCCAGTCGCGCGTATCCTGGCCCGGAACGGCCATGATGGCGCCGGTGCCGTAGCCCATCATCACGTAGTCGGCGATCCAAACCGGGATCTTCTCGTTGTTGACCGGGTTGACGGCGAAAGCGCCGGTGAACACTCCGCTTTTGGCGCGCTCGGCGTTCAAGCGGTCGATTTCCGATTCGCCTTGCGCCTTGCGGACGTAGGCATCCACTTCGCCGCGCCGCTCAGGGACGGTGATCTGTTTGACCAGCGTATGTTCCGGGGCCAGGAGCATGAAGGTGGCGCCGAACAGGGTGTCGGGCCGGGTGGTGAAGACGCGGATGCTGCGATCCCCCCCGCAAACGGCGAAATCGACCTCGGCCCCCTCGCTGCGGCCGATCCAGTCGCGCTGCATCTCCTTCATCCCCTCGGACCAGTCGAGCTTCTCCAGGTCGGCCAGCAGGCGGTCGGCGTAGTCCGTTATGCGGAAGAACCATTGCGGCATCGGCTTCTTTTCGACGGCTGAGTCGCAGCGCCAGCAGCGGCCGTCCTTGACTTCCTCGTTGGCCAGGCCGGTCTTGCAGGCCGGGCACCAGTTGATGGGGGCGGTGGCCCGGTAGGCCAGTCCTTTGTGATGGAGCAGCAGGAAGATCCACTGCGTCCACTTGTAGTACTCGGGGAGGCTGGAGTTGATCTCGCGCTCCCAGTCATAGGAGCACCCGGCCTTGATCAGCGTTTCGCGGTAGGCGGCCGCGTACTCGGGCACCATCGCGCGCGGATTGCGGCCCAGGCGGATGGCCTCATTCTCGGCCGGCTGGCCGAATGCATCCCAGCCCATCGGATGCAGCACGTTGAAGCCCTGCATGCTCTTGAAGCGGCAGAAGGCGTCGGTCGGCACGTAGTTCTTGAGGTGGCCGACATGGAGGCCCGAGCCGGAAGGGTAGGGAAACATCTCCAAGCAGTAATATTTCGGCTTTTTCCCGTCCGCGGCTGCTCGGAACGTCCCCTTTTCCCGCCAGAGCTTCTGCCATTTCGCCTCAATTTCCGCAAAATTGTAATTCATTGTTTTTCCTTGACTATTGGCTGATTTTCAATTATACCGGAAATCGGCTGGCGCGACAACCAATCGCGGCCTGTTTCGTATACACACATTCCGGAAACCAGGCGGTGAAACCATTCAACCGCTAAAGGCAGGGGAGGCAAGATGAAGGAATTTTTAGATGTCTTCACGGGGGTGGTCGATAATCCCGGCCCTACCATCAGTCGGGTAATGGATAAGAAACGCTGGCTGGGCGTATTCATCCTCATCCTGCTGACTACGGCTATCGTTGCCTATTTAACCTATCCCATCACCAAGGTGGAAGGGGCGAAATTCATCCGTGATTCGGAAATGGCCGACAAGTTGAGCGAAGAGCAGTTGGCCAGCCTGGATCGATTCACTCCCGGTCAGCGTCTCTTCGGCGCGCTTACCCAGCTGCCCATGGCGGCCATCATGCTCCTGTTGGCGGCTTTTTTCGTGTATCTGTTTTTCAAGGTGGCCGGCGCCGCCGGCGAATTCAGCCATTATTTTTCCGGGGTCGTGCATGCTTCGTTGCTGGATATGTTTCTGGGAGGAATTGTAAAAGCCACCTTGATCGCGGTCAAAAAAACCATGTTCGTTCATACCGGCTTGACCATTTTCTTTCCCGCCTTGGACTTCAGAAGCCTGTCCTACCTCGTTCTGGCCCAGTTTGATTTTTTCTCGCTCTGGTATCTTCTGGCCCTGACACTGGGCATTGCCCATTTCAGCAAACTCGGTCTGAAAAAAAGCATCGTCATCGTAGTATTGTATTTTCTCTTTAAAAGCCTTATTTTTGTCTCTTTTTCCTATTTCAGCATGAGATTGCTGGGCATGTGAACGGATAGTCAGGCGGACTCGTTTTTCGGCGCTGGAGCGGCGATAAACTTGACAAAAGTTTATTTTTGATTTATTAAAGTGTTCATAATGGGAAAAGAAGCCCCGGAATGCCAATTCCAAGCAAACAGGAGAGGCTAAAATGAAAAAGACACTTTTTTTTATCATCTTTGCTTTATTAACCTTGGTATTGACGATGAACGCGGATGAATCCAAGAAAGTCTATAATATTCAAAAAACCTATATCAGCTCGGAAGAGACCCTGCTGATTTCGGAGACCGATTTGAATTGCACTTATTTCATCAGGGACAGCATGCCGCAGGATATCCGGATCGAGAAGGAGTACAAGCCGGTTGACCCGCGCTTTGATTTTTCGGACCAGGACCGCCTCATTGTCAATAAAGGCGCCAAGGACGGGCTGAAAGTCGGGGACCAGCTCATGATCATCGGCCCGGGGAAGTCGATCAGGGGCCTGGGCCGATATTTCCTTAAAAAATCTCTGGCCGAAGTCACCGGCCTAGAAAACTTCAATTCGGTCATCCAATTGAAAACGGGCTGCCACCCCGTGAATATAGGCGATTTTGCCGTTCCTTTCAACCCCGAGAAAACCGTTTTCGCCAAAAAGATCGATTATATGCTTGCCCGCATTCCGGCCAATGCCATCAGCGGCAAAATCGTATACACCGACTTGTCGATGGGTTTGGCGTCTTCCATTTCCGCCACTTCCCAATATGTCACCGTTGATCTGGGGCAGGGAGTGGTCGCCAAGGGAACCTTCCTGTTGATCTACCGGATTTTGAAAAAAGACCTGCCGCCACTGATCGTCGGCTTGGGCATCGTTGTCCAGGCTGAAAATACCAATTCCACCATGAAAATACTCGACGCCGACATGGATATCCGCTTGGATGATGCGGTAGCGATTCTCCCGAGCGGCGAAGAAAAAGCTTCGGGAACCGCCGAGGCCGAGAAAAAGGAGAATATCCCCGTCGTCGATGCGCAGCAGGTCGAGGCCCAGGAAATGGAAAATGCCCAGCTCGACGAGGCTCAGCCGGCAGAACCAGCCGGGGACACGCTGACCGTGGACATTCTTTTTGATTTTGCCAGCAAGCAGCCCAAGGGCGATCACAGCCAAGATTTTGCGGCCATCAAGGACTTCATCGCCGCCAAATCGGAATACCTGGTCACCTTGCGCGGTTATACCTGCAGCATCGGCGATGAAGAATACAATCTCCGGCTGGCCAAGGAGCGCGTGGACGCGGTCAAGGGCATCTTGATCTCCCAGTACGGCGTGGATGCCGCACACGTGGAGTCGTTTTTTTACGGCGAAAAGGAGCCGCGCTTTGACAACAGCAGCGAAGAGGAACGCCAGAAAAACCGGTTGGTAAAAATCGAGGTGAGCGGAAAATGAAATTTCCCGTCTGGGTGTTGCTGACCTGTTTTTTCTTGACCGGGCTTTCGCCGGTCTTCGGCAAAGGGGCGATCGACCTGGTCGCGCTGAAAAAACAGGAGGAGGAAAGGAGAAAAAAAGTCTCCAAGTCCAAGCAGTCGATCACCGATGCCAACGTGAACAAGTTCTCCAGCGGCAGCAAGCCCTACGGGTTCGTGCAGATGGAGTCGGAATCACCCCCCCCGGCGGCGGAAGAAAATGTCCCCGCTGTCCCCGGCAGCGCTGCGCCGGCGGATGAAAAAAAGCAGCCCGATTATTGGAAAAGGCAGCAGGTCCAGCTGGAGACGCGGATCGCGGAGCTGAAGGAAAGCATCCAGAGCCAGCAGTTGGAATTGAACAAGCTTTGGTCGGATTTTTATATCAAGAATATCCCGGCCGATCAGGATGCCATCAAGGTGCAAATTGCCCAGGTGACCAATCAATTGGAGCAAAAAAAGCTGTTCCTGAGCCAATCCGAAACGCAGCTGGAGGAATTTTTTGAAAATGCCAGGAAAGCTGGAGTTCCTCCGGGCTGGCTGAGATAACTTTACTCCAACTGCGACACAATCCGGCCGCCCATGCCGATTTTCCCAAGCGGATGATCGCCTGGCGGTTCTCTTCTCCCGGACGGTCGACCTCATGGGTCTTTCTGTTTGTCAAGCCTGAGCCGAGATGGTAAAATAACGCCGACAATGGATTATCTAAACATTCAGAAACCGGTCCTGCCGCTGCTGAAGGCCACGGAAAAGGTCCTAGCCAGGCATATCGGCAGTGAGATCCGCTTGATCTCGGAACTGCGGCAGCGCACTCCGGTTGCCAAGGGCAAGAAGATCCGCGCCGCCTTCCTTTTCCTCCTGGCCGGGATGAACAGGACCAAGTCCAAGGGGTTGCCCGTGCTGGGCGCGGCCATCGAGATGCTGCATCTGTCGAGCCTGGTTCACGACGACATCATCGACCACTCCTCCTGGCGGCGCGGCGAAAAGACCCCCAACCACCATTTCGGCGACTGCCTTTCGGTGCTCTGGGGCGATTTCCTTTTCATCACCTCCATCCGCATGCTGACCCGGGGAGGCGGCGCTGCGGCCATCGACATGCTGGCCGAGGCCTCCCGGCAGATGATCGAGGGGCAGATCCTCGAGTTTGAGAACAATTTCAATTACCGCATCCAGCCCCGGACCTACTACAATATCATCCGCAAGAAGACGTCGAGCATGTTCGCCGGTATCGCCGCCTTGGCGGCCCGGCTGGCCGGAAAGGATGCTGCTAGCGCAGCAAATTTTTATCGCTTCGGCCAGGATTTCGGCATGATCTTCCAGATCAGCGACGACCTCCTGGACCTCTTCTCCGACCGGGCCGGCAAAAGCCGCTTCCAGGACCTGAAGGAGGGGAAGGTGACCTTGCCTTATATCCTGCTGCTGCAGGGAGGAGGCCTGCCGCTCGTCAAGGGATTCGACCGCCCCACTCCCGGGCCGCTGCTGGCTCGCTGCCGGGATCTGGGCATTCAGGAGCGGTCGCTGGCGGTTATCGACCGCTACCACCGGAAGTGCTCCCGCTTCCTGCGCTCGTTCCCCCCATCCCCTTACCGCAGCTCGCTGGAAAGCTTGCTGGAATTCGTACGCTATCGTGAATACTGAAAAGCGGCTGGAGATCGAGGTCAAAATCAAGGTGCAGGGGTTGGAATCCTTGCGCAGGAAAATCCTGCGTCTGCCGGCCGCCTTGGAAACGGAACGTGCGTTCGAAAGAAATATCGTCTTTGACACGGCCCGGAAGAAGTTGCGAGAGCGCGGGATGCTTTTGCGCCTGCGCCGAACCGGGGAGAACGCCGTATTGACCTTGAAAACGCCGGCCCAGGGGAACTCCCGCTACAAGGTCAGGGAGGAAACCGAGGTGAGGGTCTCTGATTTTGCCGCTGTGGAAAAAATAATCCGGGCTCTCGGGTTCCGGGTGTCTTTCATTTACGAGAAATACCGTGAAGTATTCACTGCCGGCAGGGCGCGCATCATGATCGACGAGACCCCGATCGGCGATTTCATCGAAATTGAGGGCGACCCCGAACACATTGACGCCGTGGCCGCCCGCTTGGGTTTCGCGGCGGATGATTACATCCGCGAATCCTATCTCCAGCTCTTTCTCCGCTCCGGGCATTCCGGGCATATGGTTTTCGGCGAGTGAAATTTTTCATCCTGGCCGGCGGCTACGGCAAAAGGGCCGAACCTCTTTCGCTGATCAAGCCGAAAGCGGTTTTCCCGTTGAATGGCGTTCCCCTGCTGCGCCTGCTGCTGAAACAACTGCGGGCGCAGGGTTGCCGGGAGGGATTCGTCAATCTCCATCATCTGGCCGAACAGGTCGAGCAGGCCGCCGGTGAGGAAGGCGGAATCGATTTCATCAGCGAAAAAGAATTAAGCGGCAGCATGGTGCTGCGCCAGGCACTGCCGTTTTTCTCCGACTGGCTCCTGGTTGTCAACGGCGACACGTTCCTGGAAATACCGCTGTCCGCTTTGGTCCAAAAGACGGCTGATCCCGCCGTCGACGGCGTGCTGCTGACGCGGCACGACCCATCCGGCCGCTTCGGCCATTTGCGGAGCCAGGGCGACGTTTTTCTCGATGTTTCCCCTCCCGGCCATGGTCCGGGTTTGATGTATGCCGGGGCGGCTTTATTCAGGAGGAAGGCGATCGAAAAAATCGACAGCGTGAATTTTTTTTCCAGCATCACTAGGCGGCGGCTGCATTTCAAAACCGTTCTTTATAACGGGATTTGGCTTGATGTCGGCACCCCCGAATCCTATTTGCATGCGAATGAGCAATACCGGGCGCATGTCGGGGAGCGAAGCGCCAATTCGCTGTCCGAAGACGTAACGATCTCCCCGCGGGCGCGGGTGGAAAACTCGGTCCTCTGGGAACACACCCGCCTGGGGGGGGGCGTGTCGCTGTCCGAGTGCATCGTCACCGGCCACGTGTCTCTGGAAAATGTCGCGCTGCAAAAGCGCATCATTACCCGGCAGGGGATTTTCCCGCTTTAGTCGGTTCCGCAAGAAATCCTTTCATGCTTGTTTTATTTTTGAAAAAATATTATCATTAGTGCGGGAGTTATCATGAAGGACATCAACTTGTTGATTGAAAAAATGAAAATGGTCACCAGCGGCGGCCAATCGGAAAAGACCTTCAAATCAGTCCTCGACGATATCGTCAAGTTCTATTGCGATAATTTCGAGTTGCAAATCGACGAGGTCGCCCTGCTGCTCACCGACAAGGACAACATGGTCCTATCCTTTGCCGCCCCCGATTACCTGGTCAACTCCGGGATGATACCGATCTCTTCGCCCGACGCCTTCGCGGCGCGGGTTTTTAAGATGAACCGGGGCATGATCGAGAACAATTTCAATCAAATGAAGCACTTGCATCTTTTTGAATACATCAAGGGCCCGGGCGAAAAGATCAGGAAGATCTGGAAAATGATGAGCACGATCCTGCGCAGCGGCGAGGTCAAATTCGGCATCATCGAACTTTCCCGCAAGGGAGCTTCCATGCATGAGGCGGGCGAGGATTTCAGCCCGGAGAACCTCGAGTTCCTTGAAAGCTCCATCCAAGAATTCGCCCCTTATTTCTTGAAAGTTCTCCCCGGGGATTTCAGGGGAAAGCTTCTTTGAAAAAGCGCCTGCGGGAAATATTGCTGAAAAAATCGGTGGTAAAGGACCGGGAGTTTACCCTGGCCTCGGGCAAAACCAGTAATTTTTACTGCGATGCCCGCGTTACCACGCTCGACCCCGAAGGCGCGACCCTGTGCGGAAAGATTTTTCTGCAGATGCTGAGTGAATTCAGAGTGGACTCGGTCGGCGGTTATTCCATCGGCGCCGACCCCATCGTAACCGCCATCGCCGTTCTCAGCCACCTGGAAAAGCGACCCCTGCCCGCTTTTATCATCCGCAAGGAGGAGAAATCCCACGGCACGCGCAAGTCGATCGAGGGCAACTTCCATCCGGGCGACCGCGTGGCCTTGTTTGACGATGTCATCACCTCGGGCGGTTCGATCATCAAAGGGGCCGAGCAGGTTGAAGCCCATGGCGGCAAGGTCGAGGTGATCATGGCCGTGCTCGACCGCCAGGAGGGCGGCCGCGAAACCATCGAAAGCCGCGGTTATCGTTTCCTGACGATTTTTACCAAGCAGGATTTATCGTAACGACGGCGCGCCGTATCCGGGCAAAAGCTTGACTTGCCGGCGGTCCGGCGCTACACTTTCGCTTTGCTGCCCAACAGGAGAAACCACCCATGATCGTCGTGGAAAATTTGACCAAAACGTTCCGCTTGAGCAAAGAACAGAAAAAGGAAAAAGTCGCGCACGCCCGGGGCAATCGGGTGGATGCCGTGGCCGACGTCTGTTTCTGCTGCAAGCCCGGCCGCATTTTTTCCCTGCTTGGCCCCAACGGCGCCGGCAAAACAACCGCCCTGCGCCTGATCGCCACCATGCTGCGTCCCAGTTCGGGCCGCATCGCGGTGGCCGGTTTCGACACGGTCAAGGAGGCCGGGCAGGTGCGCCGGCATATCGGTTTTCTGACCGGCTCCACCGGCCTTTACGAACGGCTGACGCCGACGGAAATGATCGATTATTACGGCCGCTTGCACGGCATGGAACCGGCGCTGCTCGCGCGGCGAAAGGGAGAACTTTTCCGCCTGCTGGGCATCGAGGAGTTCGCCGGGCGGCGCATCGGCAAACTCTCATCGGGTATGAAGCAGAAAGTGTCGATCGCCCGCACCATGATCCATGACCCCCAGGTCCTGGTATTCGATGAACCGACGGTCGGCCTGGACGTAATCACAGCCAAGAGCATCCTACAACTGATCCGCCAGTGCCGCACGGACGGAAAGACCGTGATCTTTTCCACCCATATCATGGGCGAAGTGAGCCTGCTCAGCGATGACCTGGCCATCATCCACCGCGGGCGCCTGCTCTACAACGACACCTATGAGGCCTACACGCGGGGAATGAAGGCGAAATCGCTCGAGGACGAATTTATCCGCCGGGTGGAGGAGGCGTAACATGAAGCTTTTGGCCATCATATTCAAAAAAGAGCTGCGGGATATGCTACGCGACCGGCGCACACTTTTTTTCATGATCATCATGCCTTTCCTGGTGATCTTCCTGATCTTCAATCTGTCGATGCGCCTGGGGATGGATATGGAAAAACGGGCTCAGGAAAAGGAATTGTGCGTGGCCGTATTTTCTGCAGAGCCGCTGCCGGACTTCAGCAAGCTGCTGCAAGGCAGTGAAAAAGTGAAAATCGATACAACCGTGGATAAAAAGGAAATCGATCAGGCGGTGCGAAACGGCCGGCTCGATTTCGCCGTCTCCTTCGCGGCAGATTTTTCAGAAACCGTCGACCGGGATGGAACCGGCGATGTGCAGGTCTATTACAAGGCCTCCACTTCGGAAAACGAATTGGCCCTAGAACGGATTCGCAAAGTCATGGAAAAGTACAAGCAGCAATTGCTGGAACGGCGGCTGCAGAAAAAAAGCCTGGCCGCCGCTTTTGTGGAACCGCTAAAAATTGTTGAGAAGGATGTTTCAACGATCCGAGAAAAAATGGGTCAACGCCTCGGCGGCATGTTCCCTTATTTTTTCGTCATCTTCTGCTTCCTGGGCGCCATGTACCCGGCCATTGACCTGGCGGCCGGGGAAAAGGAACGGGGCACCATGGAAACGCTGCTGGTCTCGCCCGCTTCGCGCCTGCAGATCGTTACCGGCAAATTCCTTGTGGTCACCGCTTCCGGGATATTTACTGCCCTGTCATCGGTGCTCTGGCTGTACATTGTTTTCCGCCAGAGCCGGATGCTCCCCACGGAAGTTCTGGGCGTGATCCTCAAACTGATCGAGTGGAAGTCGCTGCTGCTGCTTTTTTCAATGATCATCCCCCTCTGCGCCTTTTTCGCCGCCATTTTGCTCTCGGTTTCGGTTTTCGCCAAATCATACAAGGAGGCCCAGAGCATCATCGCCCCCCTGAATATCATGATCATCATCCCAGTCCTGATCGGCATCTTCCCGGGCATCAAATTGAATGCAATCACCGCTCTGATCCCCATCCTCAACATTTCACTGGCCACCAAGGAGATCATCGCCGGCACGATCCCGCCGATGCTGATGGCCGAGGTTTTCCTGGTCCTCTTCGCCCTGGCGGCAGTGGGACTGGTTTTCTGCACCCACTGGTTCAACCGCGAAGAGGTCATCTTCCGCGGCGTATGAGACCGCGACCGTTGTTCCCTGCCATGAAACGAATATGCGTGTTCTGCGGTTCAAGTCCGGGAGCCAGGCCCGAATATGCCCGGGCGGCGCGGCAAATGGGGTCTGTTCTGGCCCAAAGGAAAATCGGCCTGGTCTTCGGCGGCGGCCGGGTCGGCATGATGGGCCAACTGGCCCAGGCCGCTCTGGAAAACAACGGCGAAGTCATCGGCGTGATCCCCAGGGAACTTCATGAGCGGAAAGTGGCTTTTACCGGACTGAGCGATCTGCGCGTGGTGGGATCCATGCATGAGCGCAAGGCGCTGATGGCCGAACTTTCCGACGGGTTCGTGGCCTTGCCGGGCGGGCTGGGCACCCTGGAGGAACTATTCGAGATATTGACCTGGGGGCAATTGGGGATGCATCACAAGCCCTGCGGCCTGCTCAACGTGGCCGGTTATTTCACTCCCTTGCTCGCATTCCTCGACCAGGTCATGGAGCAGGGTTTCATCGACGCCCCCCACCGCGCCATGATCCTCTCCGCCGAGGAACCGGAGGAGCTGCTCCGGCAATTCGAACGCCATGAACCGCCCGTTGCCGACAAGGCGACCTGGGCGCTGGGTTTGGAAAAGGCATGATCGCCGACCGGTTTGGCCGCATAACTGCCGGGTAGGGAACGCAAATTTGCGTTCCCTACGTGATAAAAAAGCCTTTATTTATTTTGCCCCGTCCAATTCCGCGATGATCTCCAGCACCCGTGAATGGACGCGGCCGTTGCTGGCCAGGATGCCGCGGTTGTTGCGCAGGGTCTTGCCCAAGGAAAAATCTAGTTTTTTCCCGTCGATGTCGCTGACCCAGCCCCCGGCCTCTTCCACGATCAAACTGCCGGCGGCGTGGTCCCAGATCTTTTCCCGGTAGTCGGGAGTGGCGGGGTTGGGGATGCGCAGGTAGATGTCGGCGTCGCCTGCGGCCACGATGCCGTACTTGACCTGGCTGTCCATCTGCTCGGGAGGATTTGCGATCCGCAGCAGCCGGGAAATTTCGAGTTGGGTGTCCTTGTCGCTGTGCGAGGACTCGTAGCTTTCCACGAATTTCATCTGGCGCGGATCGGTTTTAACCGAAGTGCGGATGGGTTCGGCGCTGCCGCCCCGGGACGGGATCTTCCAGCTGCCCTGTCCGGGAATGGCCCAGAATAGGGTGCCGCCGGAAGCTGGCGGCAGGTTCGGGCAGCCCAGGATGCCCAGGCGGACCTGCCCGTTCTGGATCAGCGCCAGGGCGATGGCGAACTGTTCACCGCGCAGGAAGCCTTTGGTGCCGTCGATGGGGTCCAGCGTCCAAATGGTTCCATTCGGTTCCGCCCCGCCCAGGTCGATGCAGTCGCAGATCTCTTTTTCTTTCATGGGCGCGTCGTTTTTTCTCAGGTAATGGATGATCTTGGCAAATAGTTCCCGGTTTTCCGGCTTGCGCAGCGCCAGCGAATCTTCTTCGCCCACGATCGGTATGCCGGGAAAATGGCAGCTGAGGATCTGACAGATCAGGGCTTGTACGGCAAAATCGGCAATGGTCACAGGACTGCGGTCGGTTTTTGTCAGGGTGTCCCTGCTGGTCATCTCCATCTGGATGGCAGCGGCCATGGCCATGGCCGCACCGACCGCCTGCAGACTGATTTCTTTTTCTTTTTGCAGCATTGAACTTCCTTATTTATCTTGCGGCCCCGGATAAACAATAGCTAAACGCGGTCGAAGTCGTCCTGGAAGCGGATAATGTCGTCTTCGCCGAAATAGGTGCCGGTTTGCACTTCCACGAAAACCAGGTCTTCCTGGCCGGTATTTTCGATGCGGTGTTTGGCTTTTTCCGGGATGAATACCGCCTGGCGCGGCCCAATGCGGATGATCTTTTCGTCCAGGGTGAACAACGCCTGGCCCTGGATGATCACCCAATTCTCGGCCCGGCGTTCGTGGCTCTGTAAGGAAAGCCTTTTCCCCGGCTTGACCATGATGCGCTTGATCTTCAGCCGGCCTTCTTCGAAAAGGATCTCGAACCAGCCCCAAGGCCGCTCTTCCTTGGTTTTCATAGATTGTATTCCTTCCTGACCACGGCTAGATCGGAGTCGACCATCATTTCGACCAATTGGGAAAAATTCACCTGCGGTTCCCAGCCCAGGATCTTTTTTGCCTTGCTATAGTTGCCGCAGAGCGTGTCCACTTCGGCCGGGCGGATAAAGTTCTTGTCCTGGATCACGAAATCCCTGTAATCGAGGCCGACGCGGGAAAAAGCGATTTGGACCAGGTCCTTAACCGAATGGGTTTTTCCGCTGGCGATGACAAAATCGTCGGGCTTGTCCTGCTGCAGCATCAGCCACATGGCCTTCACGTAGTCCAGGGCGTAGCCCCAGTCCCGCTGCGCATCGAGATTGCCCAGGCGCAGCTCCTTGCTTAGGCCGAGCTTGATTTTGGCCACGTTGTACGTCACTTTGCGGGTGACGAACTCGATGCCGCGCCGCGGCGACTCATGGTTGAAGAGAATGCCCGAGACGGCGAAAATATCATAGCTTTCCCGGTAGTTGACCGTGATCCAATGGCCGTACACCTTGGCCACGCCGTACGGGCTGCGCGGATGGAAGGGGGTTTTTTCATTCTGGGGAATTTCCTGCACCATGCCGAACATTTCCGAAGACGAAGCCTGGTAAAAACGGATGTGCGGGTTCACGGCGCGGATGGCTTCCAGCATGCGGGTAACGCCAATGGCTGTGAATTCGGCGGTCAGCACCGGCTGGTTCCACGAAGTGGGAACGAAACTCATGGCCGCCAGGTTGTACACTTCCTCCGGTTGCACCTCCTCGATCAGCTTGCTGATGGAATACTGGTCGAGCAGGTCGGCCTGCCTGATTTTCAGCTTGTCCTTGATATGCTCGATGCGGTCAAACTTTTCCATGCTGGAACGGCGGACCATGCCATATACATCATAACCTTTTTCAAGCAGGAAATCGGCCAGATAGGAACCATCCTGCCCGGTAACGCCCGTAATCAGTACTTTTTTGGCCATTTGCGCTCCTTTATGAAGAGTCATTTTAGCTGAAATAGGTTGGGGTGTCAAATTGGGGCTGGGGGGCGAACAAGGCGGCTGCATGGCCGATTTTGCCGGGGATTTGTCAAGCTCCGGCAAAAGGCTTATAATTTAAAAGGAGAATGCCCATGAAACTGGATGATTATATTGAAATCATGCTGATCAAGGTCAAATTATCACGGAAAAAGATGGATAAACAAGTGTTGCACTGGCTGTTGGAGTTGCGGACCCTGCGCGGACAAATCCGGCACCTGGATGATGAAAACAGGCGCCTGAAACAGGATGTTGAAGCGCGTTTGCGCCAGGTCGGGCGCGACTGATCTTGACTCCCGGCCCGGCGGTTACAATTTCTTTTTTAACTCCTCTTGCAACAGGGGCGCGATGGCGAACAAATCGCCGACGATGCCGTAATCGGCTTTCTTGAAGATGGGCGCTTCTGGGTCCTTGTTGATGGCCACGATGATCTTCGAAGTTTTCATGCCGACGAAATGCTGGATGGCTCCCGAAATGCCGCAGGCGATGTACAGCTTGGGGTTGACGACTTTCCCGGTTTGCCCGACCTGCATGTCGGCCGTGGCGTATTCCGCGTCGACCGCCGCCCGCGAAGCGCCGACCCCGGCATTGAGCACCGCAGCCAGGGCTTCCAGGATGGCGAAGTTCTCCTTGTTCTTCATGGCCCGGCCTCCCGAAACGATGATTTCGGCTTCGGTCAGGTCGATTTTCTTGGCGGCGCTTTTCACCACCTGCACAATATGGGTTTTTACCGGGCCGGCGTTGAACGGAAAAGTTTTGATTTCGGGCTGACCGTCCGCCGGGCTTTCTTCCACGGGGATGACATTGGGCCTGATGGTGAACAGAGCTCTCTCGTCGTTGACCTGGAACTCGGCCAGCAGCTTGCCGGAATAAACCGGTTTGACCGCCTTGCGGGAGGCCGGATCGACGGCCAGGCAATCGTTGACCAGGCTGGCCTTCGCCTTGGCAGCCAGGCGCGGGAACAGGTCTTTTCCCTGAGCGGAAAAAATTCCGCAAAAAACATCCAGTTTGAACTCGGCAATGATGTCGGCCAGGGTTTGGGCGTAGCGGTCGGGTTGATAGGCAAGATCGGTTCCCTTGACCTGGATGACGGTCTGGATACCCCGCAGTTCCGGCAAATAGGGCTGCAGGTCCGCGCAGAAAACAACGGCATGGCCGTTCTGGCCGCATTTCCTGACTAGGCTGAGCAGCTCGCGGTTGGATTTCTTAAAAACGCCTTCCTTCAGTTCGATATATAATCCGATATTGGCCATGTTCTTCTCCTAGAGTACCTTGGCTTCCTCGCGCAGAAGCCGGACAAGTTCTTTGACCGCGTCGGCCGGTTCGCCGGGGATGACTCTTCCCTGGGGCTTTTCGGCCGGAGCCGAGAGCTTGAGCAGCTGAACCTTATTCTGGCTTTCATTGACGCCGATTTCGCTCAACGTGATCTTTTTGATCTCTATTTTTTTGGCTTTCATGATGCCCATCATGGATGCGTAGCGGGGAGTGTTCAAGCCCTTGGCGGCCGCCACCACGCAGGGGATGGACATTTCGATCATCTCTTTCGCCCCTTCGTCGATTTCCCTCTGGACTTTTACCTTTTGTCCTTCGACGGTAAAAGCCGTGACATTGGTGGCTGCCGGGATGCCTAGATTTTCAGCGAGCCGGAGGTGCAGCTGGTAGGAGTCGTTGTCGATGGCCTGTTTGCCGGTGAAAATGACGCCGAAAGCGCTGTCGGCCTTGATGACTTCGGCCAGGGCCTGGGCCGTGTTTTGGTCATCCAGATAGCCGTTGCTCTCAATGTGAACGGCCTTGTCAGCGCCCATGGCCAATGCGGAACGCAAGGCACTGTGAACCCTTTCGGGGCCCAGGCACAAGGCGGTCACCGTGGAACCGGGAGTCTTTTCCTTGAGTTTCAGCGCTTCTTCGATGGCGTATTCATCGTAGGGGCTAATGATCCACTTGATGTTGGCTTCCTGGATGGATTTGCCGTCCTTGACCAGAATACTGGCTTCCGTATCGGGGACTTGCTTGAGGCAAACGTATATGTTCATTGCGACCTCCTGAAAGTAAAAAAAACGGCCTTTTTAATGGATTCTTGCCGGGAAAAGCCTATTTATAGCGCAAAAGCGGTAAAAAGTCAATTTCTACAGGTGGATGAAGACCCCGCCGCTGATCCGGGTGCGGTCGAAATCGGAGGCATGGATGAAGCGCAGGTCACAGCGCAGGGAAAACATGGACGAGAAAAACACGTGAAAACCGCCGCCGACCATGGTATAGAAATGGTATTCGCTGAAGTGGAAGTTGAGCTTGGCGAATTCGCTCCCGACTCCCAGAAAGGCGTAGGGCGCGAAGCTCCCGAATTTGGGCCGGAATTTGACGGCCGCGCTCAGGCTGTTCAACCCCGACTCCTTGATCCGGTATCCCTCGAACTCGAACTTAACCATGGGCACGATGGTCCCGGATCCGGCCGAGAGGCCGTAGAAGAAGCTGGCCGGCTGGCTGATGGAACCGGCGATGAATCCAGCATCGAATGCCGATGCGGGCAGGGCCAGCAGCAGGCAGGCGGTCACGAGAAGGGTTTTTTTAATCATTTTTTTTACTCGCCTTTTGCAAGAGCGGCCTCCCGTAGTAGTCAATTTCGGTCGCCTGCCAATCCTTGCGGATGTACAGGGAATAATTTTTCTGGAACAAGGGGAAAATAAAGCCGTCATTGATGATGGCTTCGCTGATGCGGGCGATCTGTTCCATCAGCAAGTCCTGCGAATTGCTGTACTTGACCTCATCCAACTCGCCGAGCATGCGCAGGTACTTGACATTGAACTGATTGAAACTGGATTCCTTGAGGATGCGGCTGATCTTTTCTTCAATGGGAATTTTGCTTTGAAAAATCTTGTCGATCAGGACGTACTTGATGGCAGAGGAATTCAAAAAATTCATCATCTGGCTGTCGTCGATGAAAAGCGTTTCTATCTTCAGGTTGCTGTTCTTCAGGAATGCCGTCAAATCCTTTTCCAGGTAGGAAAGCGAAGCCAGAATATACAGCGTGATATCCGAGGATTTTAAGATCGACGCTGTTTTTTGCGGTGAAAAGGTCTTGATCTGGATGGAAACAGGCGATTCCTCATCGCTGGTCAGGGTGCGCAGCTCCCTGTATTTGAAACCGGAAGCCTCGTTGAATTTTTTTAAGAGCGTGTACAGGGCAATCTTGGTGTTCTGGCCGACATCGCCCTGCAGAAAGCAAAGATAGATATTCTGATATATCCCCGAATCGAACTCGCGGTAATTCTCCTTGACCGACTTCGGGCTGGAAAGAAAAACATCGGGAAGCGCGTCGTCGCTGAACATGACCCTGACCGCGTCGAGGAAAGTCCTGCCGCCAGCATAAAACGGATTGGCCTTCAGAATCAAGTACTTGCCTTTTTCCCATTCTTCGGGATAAAAGGGCCCGGAAAATGACTGCTCGCTCTCGGCCAGCACCGCCAGCTCGGGTACGGTCAGCATAGCCACGATATCGGGATAGTCATTCAGCAGCTCGATGATCGTCTGCGCGCCTTCCACGCGGATGTTCTTGATGATCCGGTTCAACTTGCTGGCCGCGAAAAGGTTGGCCCCCAGGAACACTTTCAGGGACATCTGGATGTTCTTGGCGGTCAGCGGCTTACCGCTGGAAAAACTGAGATTGTCCTTGATGGTCAGGACCAGGGTCCGGCTGCCGGGATCGTAGCGGTAATCTTTGAAAACATGGGTCGTGATCGCGCCGTCCTTCTGCATATAAAAGAAATTTTCATAAATCAGGGAAAAGAGGATCAGGTTGGAATAATTGGCGGTGTTCAAGGTGAACGAAGTGGGCTCGTTGAGCTTGATGCTGATCTCGCCTCCGTAGTAAGGTTTGATGGCGAAAACCAGGCACAACGCCAGCAACCGGGTCAGCAGTTTCCTTTCATTCATTGCGTTTTCCCCAGAATTGTATGACCGACCTGCCATACTCATCGTCAGCCTGGGACAATCGGCTGCACACCCAGAAGCCCTTGACCGCCTGCCAAACTCCGGCGCTGATGAATTGAATTTCCCCCCGGATCTTTCCCGAATACACCGGCCGTTGCCCGCCGGCTGTGATGTCGTAAAAAAATATCTGGTCCGTTTGCCGCGAATAGTCGCTGACGGCCAGCCATTGATCATCGCTGGCGGCCAGGCTGGCCCCTCTTCTTTCGGCTTCAGGGGACTTCTCGGCAAGATCGCCGGTCAGCAGGTGGTAACGGTAATCGCGGTCGATCAGGTGCACTCCCTGCAACTGGCCCTCCCGGGTCGAAAAATCGATGGCGTAGGCCGGGAATGATTTTTTTTCAACTATTTCCGAAACGACCGCGGGTTCGTTGAAGGGCATGAAATAGATTTTATCCCGAAAAAAATTTTTCCCCTCGTCATAGCGGGCCCCGACCAGGTAGGGACTCCCGTTGAAGACGAGTAGTTTGAAGGGGACGAAGCCGATCTTGGCGGTTTCCTGCCATTGGTTTTCGCTGAAGGTCAAAACCTGGGCATAGGAAGAAAAATTGCCGCCGGCCGTCAGGGTCAGGCCCCCCCTGGCTGTGAACAAGAGGAGTTTGCCCTGATAGTTCAGCACCGGGTAGAATGGCCGGGTCCAGTTGAGTTTGCAGGCGGATTGCTTCTCCAGCCGTTCTCCCTTGGCCCGGTAGATGACGATCTCGTCCGGGTAGTAAAAATAGTATTCCAATTGCCCGTCGGCGCCGCTGACACTTTGAACATCCATCAAGTTTTTCTTGATTTCAAACTCGGTCAGCTTGGAAAATCCCAACTCCGGGAAAGCGAAATTCTTGACGTCCAGCAAATCCATTTCGCCTTGGCTAAGGTTTTTTTCGATATATTTCAGGGAGACCAGCTTGTCCTGCCAGCGGGAAAACAGGATTATGCCAAGGCCGGTCTTGTTTTTATTCTGGATGAATTTCAAGTAAAGCAGGTAGTCCAGTTCTTGCGCCTGGCTCAGATTGAATTCGCCCCGGCCGTTGACGAAATTAACCAGCAGGTCAAACATTTTGAAGTTCGGGTCTCCCTCCAGGCGTGCCGTCAGCAGCTGATATATTTTTTGCATGGCCAGATCGCTCAATTCGGAATCATTCTCGAATTGCACGATGGCCACCCGCGCTTCGGCCTGGTTTTTAAAAAAAGCCCGCACATGGTCGGCGGCTTCCTGCACCAGCGCCTCGGCATTTGACTGGGGGAAACCGATGCCGGGATACAAAAAAAGAAACAGCAATAACAGCCTTATTTTTTTCATGCCGTCCCGCTTACTTTTTTTTAATGGTGAGTTTCAAATGGATATCAACTTGGACGTCACCTGGGCCTTTCGCGACATCGAGCGTCAGCGGCAGTTCGATATGGCGGATTTTATCCTTGGCTTTTGCCGAGCGCTCGCCGGTGCTGGCGGCGGAAATATTGACTTCGTCGGTATCCTTGCGTTCTTCGTCCGCGAAGTCAACTTCCGGGATATCGATATCGGATTTTTCGTTCTTGATTTCCTGGGCGTCTTCCAGGTTGAATATGTCATCGCTGGCTTCGGGTTTGAGGGAATCCTCGGCGTCGACCATGGGCGATGACAATTCGAAAATTTCCTCCTTGTCGGTATCGCCGGCCTTCCCGTTCTCGTCCGCGTCGGTGAAAACCACCTTGTTTTCTCCCGGCTGGGGAGTGGAGGACGTGATCTCTTCCCGGGAAAACATGATCGTTTTATCCTTTTGAAAAATGGACAGCTGGTTCTTCAAGTAAATGATGACCAGCTTGATGATGGCGTACAAGCCTTCCAGGACGTTTTCGCCGTTGGTGGCCACGGTAGGGAAAAAAGACTTGTTGTCCGGGTTCAAATCCTTATTCAGGGAATTGATCGGAAGGATCTCCTTCAAATCCCTTTTGTTAAAATGAAAGATCAACGGGATCTTGTCGTATTGCAGGTTATTGAGTTTTAGATTCTTTTTCAGGTTGGTCAGGCTTTCAATGTTTTGCTCGCGCATGACCACTTGGGAATCGGCGATGAAAACCACGCCGTCGGCCCCCTGCAAAACGAGCTTCCTGGTCGTATCATAGGCGACCTGGCCCGGGACCGTGTAGAGTTGGATCTTGATGGAATAATTTCCCAGTTTGCCGATCTCCAGGGGGAGGAAATCAAAGAACAGGGTGCGGTCTCCGTCCGTGTCCAGGGTAATCAGCTTGCCCTTGTTCTCGATCTCATTGCAATTGAAGATATAACGCAGGCACGTGGTTTTGCCGCTGAGTGCCGGTCCGTAGTAGACGATCTTGGTGGTGATTTCTTTATTGTTATAGTTGACGAAAGCCATCAGAATGGATCCTCTTCCTCGACGGCGCGTTCGTCTCCCTCGGGACCGGTCGCAAAGGGAGGTACGCTCCCTTCATTACCGTCGGGGAAGGAATTCCTGCCGGCATTTCCCGATGGGTACGGCGCCCCGGCACCCCCGACTCCCTGTTCCTTGCGCCGGTCCAGGATGATCATGTTTTCCGCCTGGATGTCGGTGTTCCAGCGGTCCTGCCCGTTTTTATCCTGCCACTTGCGGGTATGAATCCGGCCTTCAATTAGCACCATGTCGCCCTTGTTCACGCTTTTTTCTACTTTCTGGGCCAGCGGTCCCCAGGCGACGATGTTGTGCCACTCCGTCGGCATATCCTTCCAGGCGTTGCTGTTCTTGTCGAAATATCCCTCGTTGGTGGCCAGGGAAAACTTGGCCAACTGTCTGCCGGAACTGGCCACCACCGTGATATCAGGATTTTTCCCCACCCGGCCGACCAGAATGACGCGATTCAGGCTTCGGACTTGGCTCATTTTATTCGCTGAACTCCTTGATTTTTTGTTGGGCCAGTGACGATTCTTCGGACAACGGGAAGCGCGAGATCAGATCCTTGAGAATGGCGATGCCTTCGCTCTGCCGGCCCATTTCCAGCAGCGCGTAGCCCTTCTTCAGGATGGCGGCCGGCGCCTTGTCGCCGTCTCTGTACTTGTTCAGCAGTTCATTGAAGGTGTTGATGGCGTCCTGGTATTTCTTTTTGGCATAGTAACACTCGCCGATCCAATACAAGGAATTGTCCGCCAGGCCGCTTTCGGGGAAATTGCGGATGAACTGCCTGAAACCCTCGATGGCCAGGTCGAAGTTTTCCTTGATGTAATCGGAATAGGCGGCGTAGTAGATGCTGGAAGGGTCCTGGGTCACACTCGGTTCGTTGGCCCTGACGTTGGCGGAGGTATTTTCGGACGTGCCCGCGGCGCCGCCTCCGGCCGTGGCGGTGATATTCATTATCTTGTCGTTGATTTTATTCAAGGAATTCTTGATGTCGTTCAATTCTTCCTTGAAAAACTGCATGTTGAGCATAAGGTCTTCCCGGTTCTGGGCCAAGTCGGCCTGACTGCGTGACATGGCGCCGATCCGTTCTTCGCTGATGTTTGATTTTTTGGCCAGGCTGGACAATTCGGCGGCCATGGCGTCGACTTTCTCATTCAGGGAATTGACCGCATCGGCCAGTTTCTGGATTTCGTCCAGGATCATTTTGGTGTCTTTTTTCACCGCCGACAGGGGCAGGGAGCCGAGCAGCAGGGCGATCAGCGCCGCCAAAATGACCTTTTGCTTCATGCGGACTATTTCTTGGTGATGACGAATTCGGCGCGGCGATTCTGGAAATAGGTCGCTTCGTCCACGCCCTGGACCAGGGGCTTGCTCTTACCGTAGGAAACAATCTTGATATTGGCGGCTTTGACGCCCAGCGACGCCAGGTAATTCTTGGCCGCTTCGGCTCTTTTTTCGCCGAGTGCGATGTTGTATTCGATGGTTCCCCGCTCATCGCAATGGCCCTCGATCAGGACATTCACGCCCGCAAATTTGAGCATCCAGTTGGCATTGTCCTGCAGGATGGGCTTCATGTCTTCCCTGATCTGGTAGCGGTCAAAATCAAAGTTGATTTTCTTCAATATCTGATCCTTGTTCAGTTCTTCGATAGTTTTCTGCTGGAAAATTTCCTCTTCGCTCAAGACCGGTTTTTCGACCTGGGTGACGGGCTCTTCCACTTTTTCAACCACCGGTTCTCGCACGGGGGCAACTTTGGCGGCTTTTTTGCCGCAGGCATTGAACAGTATGGCGAACGACAGAACAACAAAAAGTACGACTAGTTTTTTCATGAATCCTCCTTAAGTTTCGTAACTGTAAAAATATATTATATTCACGATGCTTTGTCAAATTTTTTCTCTGCGGGTTATTTGTACAGTTTTTGCCATTTGGGCATCTTGTTTTCCCCGGCGGAGGTGATCTGCCGGACGTTGCGGCCGTCGTAGTCCATCAGGTACAGCTGGTATCTGCCGCTGCGGTTGGAGGAAAAAACCAGGTGTCGGGCGTCCGGGGACCAGGAGGGGTTTTCGTTGCGCCCGGCGTTCTCGGTCAGCTTGATGATGCTGTTGCTCTTCAGGTTGTAGACGTAGATGTCAAAACGCCCCTCGATTCGGGAAACGTAGGCGATGCGCATGCCGTCCGGGGACCAGGCGGACGAGTCGTGATAGGAGCCCTCGGTGGTGATGCGGCGGATATTGCTGCCTTCGGCGTCCATGACGTAGATCTGCGGCGTGCCGTTCCTTTGCGAGGTGAAGGCGATTTCCCGGCCGTTGGGGCTCCAGCAGGGCGAGGTGTCGATGGCCGGGTTGAAGGTCAGGCGCTTCTCCTGGCCGGTTTTCATGTCCCTGAGGTAGATCTCGGTGTTGCCGTCCTTGGAGGAGGTGTAGACGATCTGCTCGGCGTTGGGAGACCAATCGGCCGCATAATTGACGCCGCCCGCGGAGAGCATCTCCGTTTTGCCTGAATAAATATCGAACATGTAAAGGTCGGGATTCAGGCGCCGGTAAGCCGTATAGATGATTTTTTCGTTGTCCGCGCTCCAGGAGGGCAGCATGTCGATGTAGTTGTTGAAGGTTATGCGCGTCGGCCGGAACCCGTCATAGTCCATGATGTAGACTTCCTGGCCGGCGTCCGTTTCGGATATATAGACGATCTTGGAAGTAAACAGGGGCTTTTCACCAAAATGCTTCATCATTTCATCGGCGACTCTGTGGGCAATCATGCGGCTGAGGTCCTTTTTACCGCCGAAATTCCTGCCGAAAACGAATCGGGCGCTGTTTACCTCGTATACCTTGATGGAAAAAATGATCCGTTCGTCGGCCGTCGTTTCCAGCTGGCCGGAAATAAGAATATTGGCCTGAATGGACGCCCAGTCCTTGAAATTGATGGCGCCGGGATCGAAGCGGGAAATATAGGAATAGTGCTCACGCGGCACCAGCTTGAAGACCCGGGAAAACTCGAGGTCTTTCCATAGGGTTTCATAGATCATGTTCTTGATCTCGTTGTTGGGCAGCGATGTCTCCGCGAACTGGAATTCGGGCAAGGCCACCGGGATCATGGGCATTCCCTCTTTGATGCGGATGGTGATCTCCTCCTGGCCGCTCAAAAGCGCGCTCGCAAAGAGAGCCAATGCCGCCAGGATCATAAGAGCCTTATAGCAAATTTTAAAATTTGTTAGCTTTTTAGAACAAATTTTGAATTTGCTATCTAAGGCTCTTATCCAGCTCTGCTGGGTTGGCTTGATTTTCATTATTTCTCCCATTCAAATTCGAAATGGACGACCAGATATTGCGAAGTGAAATCGGGGGGCAGGGGAGCGAACGGCGCGGCATTCTCGATCGCCCGCCGGGCCGACAGGTCGAGGGAAGTAATGCCGCTGGAATTTTCCAGGCGCAGGCCGCTGATATCGCCATCGCGGTGGACGATGAAATATACCCCGGCGACGTATTTTCCCTTCAACCCGGGCGCGACCAGGGAACTGTACCAGGAGGAGGAAATGCGGTTGCGTAAAAGGTCGACATAGTAGGCGTAGGGGAAAAATCCGCCGCCGATGCCGGATCCGTATCCGCCGCCGCCATCGCTTCCGCCCCCTCCGCCGCTGCCGCTGGAAATTCCCGTCTTCAGCCCGCCTTCGCTGCTGGTTCCCCGCACCGGGGTATCCACTTTGCTCAGCGGCCGGTCCTTGCGGATGACCGAGATCATTTTTTCCGGTTCGGTTTTTTTCCGGCCTTCGCGGTCCGGGTAGCGCAGCGAAGACTGGAACTTGCTTTCCACGGTCAGGTTTCTGACGCTGCCGCTTTCGCCTTCGACCAGCGTGGCCTGGGGAGCCGTCTCCGGCTGCGGCGGCGGCAGGG
>Ga0315293_10001146_pt1 | contig 25711 bp, 21 predicted proteins | sample YL17G13_20_MG_FD_203071 | JGI IMG/M metagenome (GOLD analysis project Ga0315293, IMG submission 203071) | Sediment microbial communities from Yellowstone Lake, YNP, Wyoming, USA - YL17G13_20 | ecosystem: Environmental > Aquatic > Freshwater > Lake > Sediment | place: USA: Wyoming | collected...
ACCTCCGGTGACCGTGAACGCCGCGTGCGGGTCGAGCGACATGCAGGAGGCGAGGATCTGGCTCACCGAACCTATCGAGTAGGCCGCACGGTAGAGGGCGTAGTCGTTGCCTGCAGGCTCTATCAAGAGGTCGAAGAGGTACTCGTTGGCGTGCAAGGGGAGGTTCAGCTCGCCGGCCGCGATCTCCATCGGCGACGACATGTTGGCGAGCGTGAACGCCTGCATACTGGGAACCATGCCCGCAGAGAGCTGGCCGACGACCAGCAGGTCCCCGTACCCCGCGATCCGGTTCCAACCCTGCTGGGCCAGCAGCGGGGGCGAGAGCGTGGTCAGAAGGGCCGGGGACCTGGGGTCGCTGACGTTGAACACGTACGCCGCGGCGGGGACGTTGTTGCTCACGACGAACAGGCGTCTGTTGACCTTGTCCAGCGAGAAGCCCGAGAGGACGCCCGCGACGGGGCTCGCGACCATGGCGGGGGCGGACGGTGTCGAGATGTCGTAGATGTACAGGGTGATAATGCTGCCCTGCCTGTGCATGGCGAACAGGTAGGTCTTGCCGTTGGCCTCCAGCGTCTCGATGGGATCCGCTCCCAGCAGCGGGTCCAGGTGCGAGACGACGGTGAGGACGGCCGGATCGTCGAAGGTGACGATGGCAGGTATGTCGCTCCTCTGGTCGAGGTACGAACCGACCGCATACACGTGGCCGTCGGAGGCCCTGAAGAGCCGCGCAAAGTGAGCCGGCGAGGAGCTTGGGAGGAACGGCTGACGGAAGCGGTAGACCGTGTCGAGCCCTCTGGTGATGTCGCCGCTCTGGTGGACCCTGAACGTTGCAAAGCCGAAGTTCTGGAACATGGCGATGCCGTAGTCGTAGCCGTCGAGGAGTGCGGCGTCCCACTGCTGCTCGTCGTCGTCGGGCGGACCCTCGTAGTACCCCCACGGTGAGTACGCCCCCCCGATCAGCGCCGGCTGCGGGTTGAGCGGGTTGTCGATGGTATAGAAGTTGAGCGAGGTGTACGTCGAGACGACCAGGTACCTGTGGCCGCCGTAGTTCCACGTGCGCTGCCTGGTGATCCGGCCGACCGGGCACATCTCTCGGCCGTTGGTCTCGCACGCACCGGACTGGTCGAAGTAGTTCGTCGTGCTCGGCACACAGACGGCGACCGCCTGGGACGACGAAAACAGCGCAAACGCGAGCGCAAGCACCGCAGAGCTTCCCAGCAAACGCCTCATCGCTATCTCCCTACGCCGCCCACGGTAGCCACCGCCGATCGCCACGTCAAGTTCTTTCTGTGATACGTGATACGAAACGACCCTCAGGTTGCCGGGCCGGGTGCCGGGGACCGAAACAATGCGGGCGGGGCCGAAGCCCCGCCCGCGATGCACACCAAAAGGAACCGGCACTACCTGTAGGTGATCAGGCTGCCGTTGTACGTGTTAAGCGACCGCAGCTGCTGCTCGAAGCCGGTCGTGACCTGACCCGCGCCGAAGCAGTGGTAGTTGGCCATCGTGGCCGCCTCGATGCCGGCCGAGTAGGTCCCGTAGACGAACTGCATGCCGGCCCACCCCATGTAGTTGCGGCCCAGCAAGGTGGCGTTGGTCGTGGGGTCGACGAAGCCGGTGACCGGGTAGGACGGCGGCAGGACGATAAGCATCCAGCCGTAGGTGCCGGGCAGGTCGAAGTAGGAGTTGTTCACAGGCACCTTCTGGGTCTCGAACGGGAACTGGTTCGGGTCGTTGCCGCCGGTCGGCAGACCGGAGATCGGCGCCGTGACGCGGGAGAGCGAGCGCTCATCATTGTCCCACGCGTAGTACAGGTAGGCGCCACAGTCGCTGATGCTGCCGGCGGTGGTGATCGGCACGCCGACCTCGTTGAAGTTCTTCCAGAGGATCACGTTCGACGTGGTGTTGTCGGCGACGCTGTTGCCGTACCGGAACGCGAACGCGGTCCCGAGAGGCTCACGGTTCGTTTCAACGGCGACCTTCTCCTCATAGAACGACACCAGGGCAGGCTCACCGGTGGCTTGAACGTTGCTCGCCTCGATGTGCACCGCCGGGAACATCTCGGACAAGTTCGCCGGGGCCGGCTTGACGTAGATCGTGTCGCCGATCAGCACGTTGTTGTAAGTAGCGATACCCGTCGTGGGGGCGAAATCCCAGTAAGCTACGGCGTTGGGGAAGAGTAGGTTGCACCTCTGCACCACGTCAACCGTCACGTAGAAGAAGATCGGGGACGCCGTCAGCGTCGCGCCGTACTTGGCGAGGTCGGTGCGCAGCGCTCCCGGCGCGGTGCACCCGTCGTGCGTGTAGGCTTTGAGGGCGCCGGTCAGCAACAGACGGATCTGAGCCGCTAGGTCGGAGCGGTTGCCGTACGGCGGAACGGTTCCGCACGTGGTGATGGCAGTGCGGTTCTGCGGCGCGGTCAGCCCACCGAGCTGCGCGCGGCCGTCAGGGCCGAACTCGAACGGGTCGAAGGTATACGGCGAGGCTGCCGTGAACGCGGTGGCTGCCGTGTCGAACATATCGAACCGGCCGTTCAGGAAGTCGCGCCAGTTGATCTGCAGCACGTCGTACCCGGACAGGATCTCGTCGAAGTCCACCTGCGGAACCGACAGGATGTCCCACACGGTGATGTGCACGATCACCGCGTTGCTGGACACGTTGGTGATGCCGGTCAGGGTGGTCTGCCCGGTCGGGTCCGGCAAGCCAGCCAGATCGGTGTCCACCGTGATGTACGGGAACAGCAGGGTCGCGGCAGGGACGTTGTCACGGGCGCACCAGTTTGCGTACGCCATCCCGCCCACGAGGGCCAATGCCAAGCTGAGGATGATCACTTTCTTCATAACTGTTTCCTCCTCCTTCATTTCCAGCTAAACCGCTTGAGAGACGACACACGTTGGTGGGGAAAAACACCTGCTCCCCGCTATCGCATCACCTCCCCTTTCAAGGTTTTACGAACCACGACCCTTGCATTCTGCATTCGACTCTATGCTGCCACGACATTAACTTAACGGCTCCCGTACTCCCTGTCAAGCCCCTGGGGCCGCCCGGTTCCTGCACGACAATGCTCGGACGAGGCTACCCCCTTCTTCCTGCCGTTGTCAAGCGGTGCGGCCTCAGCGGTGCGGCCTCAGAGGGGGTGACCAGAGGTCGGCGGGGCCCTCGGGGCAGAAGGCGGGGTGGGCCGCCGCCTCAGGGTGGCCCACCCCACCCGCCGACGACGGCCTGGAACCCGGACCTACTTGGTAGCTGCCTTGGCGTGGGGTTTCGTGGCCGTTTCTCTCACCACCTTCCAGACCCTCACCGAGCCCGGGGTCTTCTGCCCGTCGCTGAAGTTGACGATCAGCTCCGGATTGCCGTCGCCGTCGAGGTCGCGGATCATCAGGTGGTTGGGCGCCGCGTCGCCGAGCTGCCAGCCGGGCCTGGTCTCGACCGCGAACCTCCCATCGGGCATCTGAAGGAAGATCTGGATCTCCCCCGATGCCCGGCCGGCCACGATGTCGAGCCGGACGTCCCCATCCAGGTCACCCGCCGTGACGCACCGGTACTGGTCCACATCCGGCTTCTGATCGCGGTAAATTACGCCGCGCTGGGGCGTTTGCAGCGTTTTGCCGCTTTTCCGGCCCAGGCGGTAGGAGAGAAGCGCGTGCACCGAGTACTTCTCCCCAAGCCCGCGGACGGACTGCAGCACACCGAGCACGGCTTGATCGGGTCTCTTGCCGTCCAGCGGCCCGGCGGCGACGCCCAAGACGAAGGAAGACCAAGGGAAAGCGTTGCTCTCGTACGGCGTGAACCTCGTGCCCTTCCCGTCATTCAAAAACACGTATTTCTCGTTGTTCGCCTTGTGTGAGGCAATCAGGATGTCCGGGGAGCCGTCGCCGTTGAAGTCGCCGACCGTGACGTTGTCGCCGTAAATGTTCACAGGAAACGCAGCGGGGGAGAGCTTCCAGCCGGACCGGGTGTTGAGGTCCACCGCCACCAGCCCGCTCCCCTGCACCAGGTTGGTCCCCAGGTCAAGGTCCAGCTCTGCGAGTTGTACGATGTCCGGCCGGCCGTCACCGTCGAAGTCGGCCACCGCGATGGCGCGAGAGGTCACGACGGGGTTGGCGGTCGGGAGCTCCACGTAGCGCGTGAAGTCGCCCTTGCCGTTGCCGTTGCCGTACATGACGTACGCCTTCTTGAAGTGGTTGGCAATCGCGATGTCGAGGTTGCCGTCGCCATCAAAGTCGGCCACCTTGACGTCGCCGTAGTCGAACGGGATGTCGGGCCACTTGACGTCCTCCCAGATCCTCCAGCCGTCGAGCTTGTTGAGCACAATCCAGGGATGCGGCTCACCCTTCCTCGCGGGTGGCAGGACGAGGTCCAGCCGGCCATCGCCGTCAAAGTCACCGACGTCGAACCCCATCTGCCACAGCCCCCGCCGAGGCAGCCCCGTGCTCATCTCCTCCAGGTGGATTCGGTGAGTGAACGGTGGTGGGACCTCAAGCTCCTGCCTGGGAAGGATGTACTTGTCGTTTAGGAATTCCTGGAACCGAAGGTCGCTCAGATCGCGCGCCTGACGGGCCTGCCACGCGGTGTGCCCGGCCGACCTGGGATCTTCAAGGGGCAGGTTCCGCAGGTACACGAATTCGTTGTCCTCGCCCACGATCTCCATCAGCGTCGGGACGCGCGGGTCGGGGTAGGCGTGTTGCTCGTCAACGCGCTTCTCCAACCCCTTGCGGATCTTGAGGACCTTGTAGTACTCGTTGACCCACCGCTGCCACGCGTCCTCCTCTGGCGCGGCCGCCGGCATGGCTGTTTGCGTCGGCTCGGGCGTCATTGGGGTGGGCTGCGTGGGGCTGGGCCGCGACGGCGGAGGCGGACCGGGTTGGGCGGAGGTGAAGGCCGCTACAGCCAGACCACCAAGGATTACGAGCAGAACTTGTCTCTTCACGACTGGACTCCTTTCTTCAAAGCGCGCTATTCGCCAGAACCAACATCTCGAAGCGACCTACACCACGTCGCGTACGGCACGGGCGCGGCGGACGAAGATCGCGCCCCCCAGCAGGTTTGCGAACACCACGGCTGCCGCCGTAACCGCAAGGCTGGCAGCGACCACGGCCCCCCCGACGAGTCCGGCCCGGAAAGTGTCCAGCAAACCGACCAGCGGGTTCGCCACCAGCAACCACGGGATCGCTTTCTGCAGCAGCTTGGCTGGGTACACGATCGGGGTCAGGAAGAACATCACGGTGGTGGCGGTTCCCACCACCTGCGGGAGATCGGGCATGAACGCTCCCGCCGGCACCAGGGCCAGGGCGACGCCCCAGCTTCCCGCCACGAGCAGCAACAGGCCCACCAGCACCCAGGGGAGCTGCATCCAGTGGACCGTGCCGAAGCCCACTGCCGCCGCCACAACCAGCAGAAAGGCGATGCCGTAGCGCACGAAGATCGCGATCAGCGACCCCGCGAGCAAGACCTCGAGCGGTGCGTTCACGTGGCGCACGAGCCCCGCCTCCGCGCGAGCCAGGCCCGTCGCACGGTGCACCGACTCCTGAAACGCCAGGTAGGGGACCAACCCGCTCACGAGGTACAGGCCGAAGGAACCCACCCTGGGGTTGTCTTCAAAACGCATGCCAAGGAAGACCGAGAAGACCACGAGGTAGAGACCGAACTGGATCAGCGGCTCGAGCACGGACCAGGTCACGCCCAGGGCGGACCCGGCGTACCGCGCCTTGAAGTCGCGGCGCGCCAGCTCCCGCACCAGGCGTCGCCAGCGCCAGACCGAGGAGAGGATCGAGAGCATTCCGTTGTTCCTTGACAAGACCCGTATGGGGTCCTAGCATAAGTCTTAGGACCCCGGGGCACGGTAGCAAAACTCCACCGGGGCGACAAGGTCTCGTGACGCGCCCAACGCGCACCTCGCTTCCCACCGCGGCGGTGGGGCAACGCATCCGCCAGAACCGGCAGGAGCGCAACCTCACCCAGACCGACCTGGCACGCCAAATTGGCATCCAGCAGTCGGACCTGTCGCGCATGGAGAAGGGCGAGTACCGGGTTTCGCTGGACGTGCTCTTCCGCCTGCTCCAGGTTTTCGAGATGTCATTGGGGGAGTTTTTCGGCGATCTGGCCCAGCAGGGGTTGACGTCGCGCGAAGGGACCCTGCTAGAATCTTTCAGGGCATTGCCGCGCGAAGATCAGCACGAAGTCATGGATTTCGTGGAGTTCAAGCGCAGCAAGCACCGGGAGCACGAACAGTGACGGGTGTTTCAGAGCGTTACCTCCGCCTGACCCAGGTGGCGCAGCGCGCCTTCACCGGCGGGCGCCTCGAGCGCTCGTTGCGCCTGTTCTCCGCCGCGGAGGACGAGGCCAAGCGGCTGGGCGACCGCGAGCTTTCCGACCGCGCGTTCTGCAACCGGTGCGTCGTGCTGCTGGAGCTGGAGCGGCTGGACGGCGCCGTCGGCGAGCTCAAGACCGTCCTGATGCGCTCCCGCGACCCGTTCACGTCGTGGATGGCGGCCTACTACACGGCGCAGGTTTACGAGGCCGAAGGCAACGTGGCACGGGCGCTGGCGTACGCCCGTCGGGCGAGCGAGCTGGCCGAGGCGTCCGGCGAGCGGCGGGCCCTCAAGGGCTCCGCCAACCTGCGTGGCGTGCTCGCCCTGAGGGACTCTCACTTCCAAGAGGCGGCGGAGAACTTCCGTCTCGCGCTCCAGTTGGCCGCCGAGGACGGCGACGACCCGGTCAACCTGGCCGTGGCCCGGGACAACCTGGGGTACTGCCTGATGTGCACCGGCGAGCCCGCCGAGGGCATCGCGCTCTGCCGTGACGCCGCGGCGACGCTCGAGACGCTCGGCACCCGGCAGCTCCTGCCCGAGGTCTACCAGGACCTCTGCTACGGCGCGCTCCAGCAGGGCGAGTTCGTCGAGGCCCGGGTGATCGGGGAGAAGGCCCTTGCCCTGTCCCGCGAGTTCAACCACCCGACCGTGGAGCGCAACACGCTGATGCTACTGGCCGACGCCGCGATGGACGCCGAGGACGAAGAGGCGACCGACAGCTACCTGCACGCGCTTTCCGCGTACTACCCCGATTTCCGTGGCATGAAGTCGTTCCTTCGCGCCTTCAACGTGCGTGAGGTGATCAACCTGAAAGCGTGACACGATGCGACGGACCTTGCTGACCCTCGCCCTGCTCCTCGCCGCCACCGCGGCGCTGGCGGCGAACCCCTACTTCCTGGACCGCAACGCGGTGCTGTGGAAGGCGAGCTCAGCGCCAGAGGGGCTCGTTCTTACCGGGGAGCGGAACGGCGAGGTTCTGGTGCGCAGCCTCGTGCCCTTTTCCCTGGGGGTGGCGGGGGCCAACGACACCCAGATCCAGGTTGCCGCCGACGAGCTCACAGGCAAGGTCGCGGTGGTCTGGCAGCGCAACTGGTCGGCGGTGGCATCGGAGATCATGCTGGCCGTGTGGCGTGACGGGAGCTGGGAGCGCATCGAGCGCCTGAGCTCGGCCCTCGGCGCACACCCCCGCAACCCGACCATTCAGCTCAGCGACGTGACCACCACCGATCCCGACCCGGGCGCCCCTGATGACCCGGGCAGGGCGACGGTCGTTCGCGACACCTTCCTCCACGTGATCTGGTGGCAAGGCACGGGTGATCAAGGCGCGGAGTACGCGCTGCTGCGACTCACGGCCGACGCCGGCGAACCGGAAGACCTCGTCCAGAGGCACCTCGACGGGTTCGCGGGCATCGGCATGGCCTGCGACACCCCCGCGCCGCCCGATGTGCTGGAGCACCCTTTGTTCGCCGCGCAAACTCCCCGGGACCGTGCCCTGATGCTCTTCGGGTCCGAAGGCAACTGCCTGTTCCACCTGCTCGAGGTGAGCTTCGCCCTCGACAAGGGCGCGACCACAGACACCGGCGGGATCACCGTCATCGCGCAGCGCCGGCGCCACATGCCGATCTTCGGCGTCCGAAAGAGCTTCCCGATGACACAGGACGTCTCCATGGAAGCGGCGCGGATCGTTCTCGGCTCGGATCTCAAACCGGTCGTCTACCGCGTCGTGAACGGCAACACGGTCGAATACGTCACCGCGACCGACACCGGCTGGAGCCCACGCCGAACACTGACCGTGAAGGACGGCCTGACGATGGACCAGGCGATCCCGCTGGTGGAGAACCTCGCCCGCTAAGACCGAAAAAGAAGAAAGTCTGGGGCGCGCACGCCGTGCGCGCCCTTTTCTTGCCGTCGACAAGGAAAGAATTGTCTTGTGTGGGGCGCGACCGCCGGGCGCGCATCCCTTGGTCTCGAAAAGCAAGTGACGGCTCGCGCAGCGCGCCCCACAGAAACCCTTCGTCTTGTCTTGTGTGGGGCGCGACCGCCGGGCGCGCATTCCTCTAGTCGAGTGCGCGGGGCAGCCCCGCCCGCGGATCGCCGGCCCCGGCGTACAGCTCGCTCACCCTCCGCGCGGCCTCCCGGCCGGCCGGCGAGACCACTCGCGGCACCGTCACCTGCACGGTGTAGTAGTGGTCGCCGTGCACTCCCGTGCGCACGTTGCGCACACCCTTGCCGCGCAGCCGGAAGCGCTGCCCCGACTGGGTCCCCGACGGGATCTTGGCGCGCACCGGGCCATGGATGGTGCCGATCTCGACCTCGGCCCCCAGGTATGCCTCGGAGAACGTCACCGGCACGACGGTGTGGATGTCGTCGCCCTTGCGCTCGAAGAAGGCGTGCGGGCGCACCCGCACAACCACCGCGACCTCGCGCTTGGAACCGTCCTTGAGGCTCGCCCGCACGCGGTCGCCGTCCGCGACGCCCGCGGGCAGCTTCACCCGCAGGCGGTCGGTCTGAACCAGCATGCCGGTTCCACGGCAGCGCGGGCACGCGCGGGAGCGGACCTTGCCGCTGCCGCCGCACTCGCTGCACGCCACCTCGCGCTGCACCGGCACCACCACGCTGGCGCCTCGCACCGCCTGGGCGAACTCGAGCTCGACGGCTGCTTCGATCGGCGCCTCCGGCGGCGCCCCCGCTCTGCCGAAGCCCCCGAACAGGCTGCCGAAGATGTCCCCGAGGTCAGCGAAGCCCTCGACGGTCCTGAACCCGAACCCCCCCGGGGCGGCCCGGGCGGTCCAGCGTGCGCGGGACGCGCGGGCAGCGGCGGCGGCTTCGTCCACGGTGCCGAACTCGTCGTACTGCCTGCGCTTCTCGGCATCCGAGAGCACTGCGTACGCCTCCTGGATCTCCCGGAACTGCTTTGCGGTATCGGGGCTACCCGGGTTCACATCGGGGTGGTAGCGGCGCGCGAGCTTGCGGTAGGCCTTCTTGATCTCTTCGGCGCTCGCGTTGCGCCCCACCCCCAGGACTTCGTACAGGTCTCGCATCCGTCCCGCTTTCCGGCGTCGGCCGCCATTCAGAATATGAGCGAATCCTTGTGAAGTTTCAAGGGGAGGGCGATGGCTCCAAGATGTACATTCGCTCCGAACCTCGCGCGGTTCCACCGCACGCGAGCGCCTCGGCTGCAGCGGCTGCGAGCACCACGCTCGTGCATGTGTGACACGGCACCGCGTGGAAGCAGTCCGCTCGCGCTAGAATGGCGTGATGTCGTTTGCTCCCGGGGACGTCGTCCTGCCGGCCGTTGGCTTGCTCCTGACGCGGATGAGCCGACGGCTGACGGCGCTCGTGGCGGTGGTCCTGCTGGCGTGGCTCAACCTGTGGTGGGTGCTGCCGATGCTCGGTCTCGGGGCCATCGACAACGCCCTGCCCCCGCTGTTCGCCGTGGCCCACTCCGCCCCGATCATGACCGTCGGGCACCTCCTCGTCGTGGTGCTGGTGCTCGGCGCCTTCGGGGTCTTCTCGCCCCAGGCGGGAAGCCCTGCGGAGCTCGCCTCGCGCGCGGCCAGCCGCGGGGACTACCGTGCGGCCGGAGAGTACTGGCTCGAGGCCGGCCGTCCGCGGCGCGCGCTGCGCAGCTTCATCCGTGCCCACGACTGGGGGCGCGCCGCCGATGTCGCGCGCTCCAGAGACAAGCTCGCCCGCGCCGCGGAGTTCATGGAGCGCCAGGGCGGCGAAGTCCTCGGGGGCGCCGCCCAGCTCTACTCCCGCCTGGGTCAGGACGCCAGAGCGCAGCAGACGTGGATGCGCTACGGCCAGTTCCTGGTGGAGAACAAGCGCAGCGAGCAGGCGATCGATCCTTTTCTGCGCGCGGGCGACATGCGCCGCGCCGCTCACGCGGTCGAGCTCGCCCTCGACAGCCGCCGCCTCACGGCGGTCAACGCCGACGTCGCGATCCGAGCGGCCCGGGAGAGCAAGCGGCCGGCGCTCGCGGCTGCGGTCGCCGTCGCCTGCGGGCGCTACCGCGAGGCGGGCGACCTCTACCTCGCCGCCGGGCAGCCGCTCGACGCCGCGCGCGCCTTCGAGCAGGCCGGCGAGACGATGCGGGCGGCGGAGGCGCTTCGGCTCGGCGGTCAGACCGAGGAGGCCGCCAGGATCCGCGGGCAGCGCCTCTTCGTCGACGGCAAGCTCGAGCAGGCGCTCCAGGAGTACGAGACCGCGGGGATGGCCGCGGAGGCCGCCGCCGCCCTGGAGAAACTCGGGCGCTACCAGGAGGCGTTCGACCGCTACCGGCGCGCCGGCCTGCTGCGCGAGGCGGCCGACATCGCCCGGCAGCACCTCGACCCCCGCGAGGCCGGCCGGCTGTACGCGGAGATCGGCGACTGGGTGGAAGCCGGGTTGGTCTGGGAGACGGTCGGGGAGCACCTGGAGTCCGCGCGCTGCTTCGAGCGTGGCGGCGACGTCATCCGCGCCGACGAGGCGCTCGCCCGCGCCGGGCTGGTGAAAGAGAGGGCCCAGCTCCTGGGCCGCATCGGGCAGGTCGAGGACGGCTTCAACATCCTCTTCGAACAGGGCGACCTGCGCGGAGCGTGGGAGTTCCTCTCCGCCTACGGCGGCACCTTCCCCAACCTTGTCGAATCGCTGGTGAAGGTCGGCTCGTGGCTGCAGAGCGAGGGCGAGGTCACGACGGCGATCACCGTGGTCCAGAGGGCGATCGCCGGCCTGCCGGTTCGGCGCGAGCTGCTCCCCGCGTTCTACTCGCTCGCTGAGCTGCTCGAGGAGCACGGCGACCTGAGGGCCGCCGAGGCGGCGTGGCAGCGGGTCGTCGACTTCGACTACGGGTACCAGGATGCGGTCCAGCGGCTGCACATCGTCGCCGCCCAGCGCGCCGCCGACGAGCAGGCGGCATCCTCCGGCTCCGGCATCACGCCTCCCCCGGACTCGCGTGCCGGGGCGATCACCGACGCGGCCTCCCGCTACGTCCTGGAGCAGGAGCTCGGCCGCGGCGGCATGGGCGTCGTCTACCGGGCGCGCGACACGCGGCTGGGACGCACGGTGGCGATCAAGATCCTCAACCCCCGGCAGCACACCCCCGACGCCATCCGCCGCTTCGAACGCGAGGCGCGCGCCGCGGCCGCGCTCTCACACCCCGGCATCGTGCACATCTACGACTTCGACCGCGGCTTCTCGTCGTTCTACATCTCGATGGAGTTCGTGTCGGGGCCGACGCTATTGCAGTTGATCCGCGAGGAGGGCTCGTTCGTCCGCCTCAACCTGCTGAACCTCCTGAGACAGATTGTTGACGCCGTCGGGTACGCCCACACCCGCCAAGTCGTACACCGCGATCTCAAGCCCGCCAACATGATCCTGGCCGACCGCCGCCAGGTGAAGATCTTGGACTTCGGCATCGCGCGCCGCCTGGACGAGCTCAACCTCTCCGCCTCGGGCGCGACCGGCACCCCGTACTACATGGCCCCCGAGCAGATCCTCGGCGAGGACCCCGACGCGCGCACCGACATCTACGCCCTCGGCGTCACGCTCTTCCAGATGGCGACGGGTTCGCTGCCCTTCGCCACCGGAAACATCCTCCGCGCCCATCTGGAGCAGACGCCGCCCGACCCGCAGGCGCTGGCGCCCGATCTCGAGCCGGCGCTCTCCCACCTGATCGTTCGCTGCCTCGCCAAGGATCGCGACCAGCGCCCGCGCGATGGTGCCGCGCTGCTCACGGCGCTTTCCTCACTCGAGGACGGGGTGCCGGAGTGAAGGTCGCGCTCATCGGCACCCACGGCGTCGGCAAGACGACCCTGTGCTTCGAGCTCGCGGCCAGGCTGAAGCGGCGCGACGTGGACGTCGAGCTGGTCCGCGAGGTCGCGCGCCGCTGCCCGCTGCCGATCAACCGCGAGACCAGCGCGGCGGCTCAGGGCTGGATCCTGCACACGCAGATGGCGTGGGAGCTCGAGGCGGAGGCCGACCACTCGCTCGTGATCTGCGACCGCTCCGTGCTCGACAACTACTGCTACCTCTACCACGCGGCGGGGCCGCAGTCGAGCTGGGAGCCGCTGCTGGCCGCGTGGCTGCCGACCTACGACGTGCTGGTCAAGGTGCCGCTGTGGACGACACCGCACTGGGACGGCGTGCGCGACACCGATCTCGCCTTCCAGCGCGACATCGACACCCTCCTCGACGAGCAGCTGCAGCGGCGCGGGCTCGACGTGCTGCGTCTGGAGGTCGATCAGCGCCAGCGGTGGGGCGATGTCGTCATGGCTCGGCTCGAGCCGCTGGTCTGCCCCCAACGCACGCTCTTTCCCGAGGAAGCCAGCCAGTAGAACTCGAGGGGGCCGCCGTCAGCCCGTGGTGGGGCTGGTGCCGGGCACCACCGGCGACGCACAGTAAGGGCAGAACTTGGCCCCCGGGGGGACGGGCTGCCGGCAGCGCGGGCAGGGGCTCACCGCCGCCGGCACGCCGCAGGTGGGGCAGAAGCGGGACCCCGCGGGCACGGGGTTGCCGCAGCGGGCACAGGTGGCAGTGCCGGCGGCCGCCGCGCCTCCGCCGGCGCCGCCCTTCATCGCTTCGGAGAGCGCCCCCGCCATCTGCACGCCGAACCCTGCCCCCAGTCCAACGCCCATCCCCGCCGCCGCCGTCCCGCCGGCCCCTCCGTCGGCGCGCGCCGCATCGCCCAGCGCCACCGCCACCTTGAAGCGGGTGTAGGCGGAGAGGTCGCCGACCGCGCCCATGGACGCGCGCTCGTCCAGGCGAGCGAGAACCTCGTCCGGCGGCGTGATCGAGTTGATGTAGAAGTCCGAGAGGTCCACGCCGTACTTGGAGAAGTCCTCCGTCAGGCGCGCCTTCGCGAGCGTCGCGAGCTCGTCGTACCGTGCGGGCAGGTCGAGGATCGACGTGAGGCTCTCGCCCAGGAGGTCGTTGAGGCGGGCCACGATCATGTCGCGGTAGAAGTCGGCGAGGCGCGCGGTGTCGAACTCTCCCAGGGAGCCCACGACGGTGTTGACGAAGGTTCGGGAATCGTGGATCCGATACGCGTACGCGCCGAAGGCGCGCAGGCGCACCACGCCCAGCTCGCGGTCGCGGAAGACGACCGGCTCGCGGGTGCCCCACTTCTGGTCCAGGAACGTGCGCTTGGAGACGAACACCACCTGCACCCGGAACGGGGAGGTGAAGCCGAACGGCAGCGAGAGCACCTTCGTCAGCACCGGGATGTTCTGGGTGGTGAGGGCGTGCCGCCCGGGTCCGAGGACGTCGAGCGCGCGCCCGTCGCGGTAGAAGACGGCCTCCTGCGCCTCGTGCACCACGAGCTGCGCGCCGAACTTGATCTCGGCGCTGCCATCGGGCGGGAAGCGGAACGCGATCTCGTGGCCCGTGGGATCGTAGTGCTCAAGCACCTCGAGGAACTGGCTCATCGCACCGCCTCCTCTGCAATGCCGCTAGGCGAAGACGCCTCTGAGCGCCTGGTCGCGGCCCTCGAAGCGCACGCGCACCTTCGCCACGGCCTTCGAGAGTGTGTCCAGCGCATCCTCTCCGTCGGAGAGGTGCTCCGCCGCCTCGGCTACGGCCTCCACGTCCTCGACAAACGTGACTTCCAGGTGGTAGACCGCCTCGAGCTGCTCCTGCTTCACCTTCACCGCGTCAAAGAGCCCGGTGTAGCCGGAGCCGGCGTGGCGGACCGCGTTGGCGAGCGCGCCGAGCTCCTTGTCGAGGCTGCCGAGACGCTCGATTCTTCCCGCCGCACCGAGTTGGAGGGTGCGGGTGTACTCCGCAACGGTCGCTCGCGCGGCGTCCAGGCTGTTCGCGAGGTGGGCACGCACCAGCTGATCGATCTCCCGGCTCAGTTCGCGGTCGAGGTAGCCCGAGAAGACCGGCACCTTCTTGCCGAGGCGCTCCAGCACGTTGCGAGCCGCCCGCGCCCTGTCCATCGCGTCGCCCATGGTGCTGCCCTCCAAAGACCAATTACTATCTTATCATTCGGCCTGCGAGGAGGCAGATGTGCAGCTGCTGATCGGGCTCGGCGGCAACGAGGGCGACGTCTTGAGCGCATTCTCGCGCGCGCTCGCAAGCCTCCAATCCCACGTCGCGGTGCTCGCTCGCTCGAGCGTCTGGCGGAGCGCCCCCGAGGGACCGTCTCAGCCCGACTACCTCAACGCCGCCGCGCTGGTGGAAGCCGAAGTGCACCCGGCGGCGATCCTGACGCTCTGCCAGCGCCTCGAGGCCGAGGCGGGCCGTGACCGCGCCCGGGAGCGGCGCTGGGGGCCCCGCCCGCTCGACCTCGACCTGCTCATCGCGCCCGGGATCGTGATCGAGGCCCCCGCGCTGGTGCTCCCCCACCCTCGCCTCGGGGTGCGTCGCTTCGCTCTGGCCCCCGCAGCCGAGCTGGCGCCCGACTGGCTCCACTCGCGCCTCCACCGCACCCTGGCGCAGCTTGCAGCGGTCCCCGAAATCGCCGCACAGCGGTGCGAGCGCATAGAAGGCTTGAAGGCTTGAAGGCTTGAAGGCTTGAAGGCTTGAGACCCACCAGCGAATCAGTCCGTCCTAGCCGAGCCTATTCCTGAGGCTCACAATCTCCGTCATCCCGCGACCCGCACCCGGACGTCCACCGCCACGCAGCCTTTCCCCTCGTCCATCAGGAGCAGCGGGTTGACGTCACACTCGACGATCTCCGGGTGCGAGGCCGCGAGCGCGGACAGGCGCACCAGCGCCTGGATCAGTGCGGCCCGATCCCCGGCGGGACGGCCGCGGAACGCACCGAGCAGGCGGGCGCCCTTCAGCTCCGCGAGCATCGCCTCCGCGTCCTCGCCCGTGATCGGGGCGACGCGGAAGCTGACGTCCTTCCACACCTCCACCGCTACGCCACCCATTCCGACCATCACCAGCGAACCGACGGCAGGGTCGCGCGTGATCCCCATGATCACCTCGCGGCCGCCGCTGACCTGGCTCTGCACCAGGAAACCCTCGGCCTCGACGCTCGCCTCCGCGAGCCGCCGCCGCATCGCCTCAAACGCCGCGACCAGGGCCGACTCGTCGGCCAGGCCTACTTCGACCGCGCCCACCTCGCTCTTGTGGACGAGGCCCTCCCCGAACGCCTTGAGCACCACCGGGTAGCCGAGCGCCCGACCGGCGTTCGTGAGCTCCCCGCGACCTTGCACGGCCCGCCACGGCGCCACCGAGATCCCCGCGCCCTCGAGCAGCGCGAACGCGTCCCCCGGCGGCAGGTAGCCGGGACCCCGGGTAGCGGCGCCCCCGATGACCGCGCCGCGGGTCGCTGCTTGCGCCGGCGCCGCGGCGGCCGGCCGTGAGGCCCGTTCGGCGTGCGCGGCCAGCCCCGCGAGCACCTCCACCGCCGCCTCAGGGTACCGGTACAGTGCGGGGAGTCCCGAGATGCCGTGCGCTTCCGGGAAGAAGCGCGAGTTGGTCATGAACACGGAGAGGACAGGCTTGTCACCGGGAAATCTGGCAGAGGCAATGCCGCCGGCGATCTGCAGCGGCGTGACCATGATCGGGGTGACGGTTATGGTGAGCGCCGCGTCCACTCCCCGATCGGCCAGCGCCAGCTCGATCGCCTGCCGGAAGTTGTCCGGGGTCGCCGAGGGCAGCATGTCCACCGGGTTGCCCACTGCTGCCTCGGCGGGCAGGAAGCCTCGCAGCGCCTGCTCGGTGGCGGGCGAGAAGGAGGCCAGGGTGAGCCCGTGGTCCGCGAGAGCATCCGTGGCGGCGATCGCGGGCCCGCCGGCGTTGGTGACCACAGCCACCCGCCGCCCCTTCGGGAGCGGCGCCGAGGAGAAGCCGAGAGCGAGGTTGAACATCTCCTCCAGGGTTCGAGCGCGCACCGTTCCGGCCTGGGTGAGCAGCGCGTCCACGGCGGTGTCGCCGGCGGCGAGGGCACCGGTGTGCGAGGAGGCCGCGCGCTGACCCGCCGCGGTGCGTCCACCCTTGAACACCACGATCGGCTTGGAGCGTGAGATGCGGGAGGCCAGCTCGAGGAAGCGCTGCGGCCCGGGGAGTGACTCCAGGTAGAGCATGATGACCCGCGTCCCGTCGTGGTGCTCCCAGACCTCGAGCAGCTCGTTCACGTCCACGTCCGCGCTGTTCCCCAGCGAGACGAACTGCGAGAACCCGAGCCCCACCTCACGGGCCGCCTCCAGCACCGCCACCCCCAGAGCCCCCGAGTGCGAAGCGAAAGCCACGTTCCCGGGAAGGGCCGGCGCAGGGGTGAACGACGCGTCCATGCGGACATCGCTGTCGGTGTTGATGAGGCCCATGCAGTTCGGGCCGATCATCCGGACTCCGGCACGGCGCACGCGCTCGAGGACGCGGCGCTCAACCTCCGCGCCCGCCTCGCCGGCCTCGCGAAAGCCGGCGGTGATCACAACCACGCCTTTGACGCCGACCTCCAGGCACTCGTCGATGGTCGCCAGCACCTCGTCCTTCGGCACCATCACCACGGCGAGGTCGACCGCGGTTGGGATCGCCCGCAGGCTGGGGTAACACTTGAACGGACCTATCGTCTCGGCGCGTGGGTTCACCGGGTAGACCGCGCCGGCGTAGCCGGCAGCGAGGAGATTGCCCAGCAGCCTTGCGGAGAGCGACTCGGCGCGGGATGAAGCCCCGACCACCGCGAGGGAGCGCGGCCTCAGGATGGCTTCAAGCGAACCCGGCACAGGCACCTCCGCTGCCCCGGGATGCTAACATGCGCCCCCGCACGAAAAGCTCACAGCTCTCCACCACCCACCCGCCAGCTCACAGCCGACAGCTCCACCGCCCGCCCGAAAGAACTACCCGGCAGGCCCTGTTAGCTCTGAGCTGTGAGCTGTGAGCTGTGAGCTGTCAGCTGTGGGCTGTCAGCTAACTGGGCGGGGGACCAGCACCCAGACGCGCTCGTCGGAGGCTCGTGCCGTCACCGGCAGGAAACCCGCCGGGTCGCCGTCCAGTTGGTAGGGGATGTCTTCGCTTCCCTCGAAGCGCACCTCGCGGGCGGCACACCGTTGGACACCTCGCATGCGCAGGTGCCGCCCGGAGGGGATCGAGAAGAAGAAGGGGACCGCAGCCCTGCGGCCGTGCCGGGTCAGCGTCACCACCTCGAGTCCCGGGCGGAAGGGATCGGCGCCCGGGGTCGCGGCGTAGGGGCCGCCGTAGGAGCGGGCGTTCCCCGCGATGCACCACGAGGCCCGGACGCTCTCGCCGTTGATGGCAACGGTGAACTGCGGCAGGTTCCCGCGGAGGAACTCCACCACCGCCTGGGCAGTGATCCCGACCTTGCCCCCGCGCAGTTTGAGAAACGGCGACAGGTTGTTGAGGATGAGCGCATCCGGTCCCGTCGAGAGCATGAGGAGGAAGATCTGTCCGGCGTCCGTACGCCCCACCGCCATCGAACGCCTTTCGCCCTCGAGCTGGAGGACCAGTGCCCTCTCGGGGTCGCGGGGGATTCCCAGCTCGTAGGCCAGCACGGAGGTGGTGCCGCCGGGCAGGGCCAGCAAAGCAGTCTCGGTGCCCACGAGGGCGCGGGCCGCCTCGTTGTACGTCCCGTCCCCGCCCCACACCCCCACTGTTGGGAAGCGGTCCCGCGCGGCGCGCGCGGCGAGCTCGGTGGCGTGGCCGGGTTCGCGCGTCGGCCACCACTCGACCCGCATGCCGCGCAGGGCGGCTAGCCGCTCGAGCCGCTCGCGCGGCAGCCGAGCACGCCCTCCCCGTGCCACCGGGTTCACAATCACCGGGAGGGTGGTCACGACCCCTCCGGCGAGAAGAGCTCCTTCTGGTCGCCGTTGACGGCAGGGTAGCCCAGGTGGCGGCGGGCCCGCGCCGTCACCACCCGCCCCCGGGGCGTGCGCTGAAGGAAGCCGAGCTGCAGCAGGTACGGCTCGTAGATGTCCTCGAGGGTGCCCTCGTCCTCGCCCAGGGAAGCGGCGAGCGCCTTCAGCCCCACCGGCCCGCCGCGGTAGTGCTCGATGGCGGTCACGAGCAGCCGGCGGTCCAACTCGTCCAGGCCGTAGCTGTCCACCTCGAGCCGCTCCAGCCCGTAGCGGGCGGTCGCGAGCGAGACGGCCGTCTCCTCACGAGCGTGCGCGAAGTCGCGCACGCGCCTCAGCAGACGGTTCGCAACCCGCGGCGTCCCCCGCGCTCGCTGGGCGATCTCGGTCGCCGCCTCGTCCGCGACGTGAATGCCCAGCAGTCCGGCGGAGCGCCGCACGATGGCGGTGAGCGCGTCGGCGTCATAGAAGTTTAGCCGGTGCACGATGCCGAAACGGTCCCGCAGCGGCGGTGCCAGCAGCCCGGCACGTGTGGTCGCGCCCACCAGGGTGAACGGCGGCAGCGGCAGGCGCATGATGCGCGCGGCCGGCCCCTGCCCGACCACCAGGTCGAGGGTGAACTCCTCCATGGCCGGGTAGAGGATCTCGGCCACGGTGGGAGCGAGGCGGTGGATCTCGTCCACGAAAAGCACGCCATGGGGCTCGAGGTTGGTGAGGATCGCGGCGAGGTCGCCGGCACGTTCGAGCACCGGCCCGGAGGTGACCTGGAGGCTCACCCCCATCTCGGCCGCGATGATGTACGCGAGCGTGGTCTTGCCGAGGCCGGGCGGTCCGAACAGCAGCACGTGGTCGAGCGACTCGGAGCGGGCGCGCGCCGCGGTGATGAACACGGCCAGGTTGGCGGTGATCTTCTCCTGGCCGATGTACTCGGCGAGGGAGCGCGGGCGCAGGCTCTCCTCGAAGCGGGCCTCGGCCGGGTCGCGGGTCGGCGTCAGGACGTGCTCTTGCACGGGTCTATCTTACGCTTCAGACCTGCCACCAGGGCTTGAGGCTCGAGGAGCGCCAGGCAGGGCCGAGCGCAAGCCACAGCTTCTCCTCAAGCATTGCGCCGTGGGCTGGCGCGGGCGGCAACCCTACCGGACCAGGGCCTGCAGTGCCCGACGAAGGAGTTCCGACAGCTCCAGCTTCGGCTCGGCGCGCAGCAGATCGCCCACGGCCTCGTCGGCTGCCCGGACCGGGTACCCGAGGTTGACGAGGGCGGACACCGCGTCCTCCCGTGGGGTAGCACCTGTGGGCCGCGCCCCCGCCTCCAGCTTGCCCTTCAGCTCGACGATCAGCCGCTCGGCCGTGCGGCGTCCGATGCCGGGCACCGCCGCCAGTCGCCGCCACTGCTCCGCTTCCACCGCGGCAGCCAGGTCGTCCGGCGTTAAGCCGGAGAGCAGCGCCAGCGCGGTCCTCGGCCCCACGCCCGACACCCCGATGAGTAGGCGGAAGACGTTGCGCTCCCGCCGCGACGGGAAACCGTACAGGGAGAGCTGGTCCTCCCGAACGTGGGTGTGCACGAACAGCGTCGCGCGCTCACGACCCACGAGCAGCGGATGGGCGGACACCGGCAGGTGCACCTCGTAGCCCACACCGCCCGCCTCCAGCACCACGAGGCCGGGCTGCAGGTCGAGGATGCGCCCGTCCAGGTGACCGATCATCCGCGCTTGGGTTTGAACCGGTCCACGACCTCGGGGTTGACGATCACGGGGTTGGCCCGCTTGGCTTCCGCCAGCACCGCGCTGAGCATGCGGTTCAGCTCTTCCTTCGCCATGCTGTCGCGCAGGGCGGTTTTCTCCTTCGCAAACGCCTGGGCGTCGAACAGCTTGATCGCCGTGACGCGGGCCACGGCGACGCCGCGCTCGCCGACCGCCACGACCGGGGTCAACGCGCTGGCGGGAGTGGCGAAGACCGCGTCATCCAGGTTGCGCGACACCCCCACGCCCGGGACCGAGCCACCCCTGCGGTGGTCGGCCACGGTCTGGGCGGTGCCGCCGAGCCCCGCAGCCTGGGCGGTGAATGGGCCAGTGACGAGAGAGGGACGCTTCGCCTCGAGCTCCTTCCGGAGCGCCTCGAGCGCCTTGGTGCGCTTGACGGCCTCGCGCGCCTCCTCCTTGGCCTCCGCGAACGGGGTGATTCCCGCGGGGCGGACCTTGGCAACGCGGTACACGATCCAGCCGCGCGAGCTGCGCCGCGGGCCGCCCACGAACCCCTCCCTGGCGGCCGCGACCTCGACGAGCAACTCGGGGTCGCGTCCGATGCCCGGGATCACCTCTTCCTGAGCGAAGAACGGGGTCACGTTGGAGGTCACCACGTCATCCGCGAGGGTGTGCCACTGCTCGTCGGTGGTGAGCTTGGCCGCGTCGATCTTCTCCCGCAGAGCGGTAGCGCGCCGGTTGCCCTCCGCGTCGGCCAGCCCTTCCTGCAGCTTCTCCTTGATGAGATCCCTCACCTCGCCCAGCGTCCTGAGGCCGCCCGGCCTGCGCCCTTCGAGCTTGATGATGTGATAGCCGAACTGGCTTTTCACGGGCCCCGAGACCTGCCCCGGGGAGAGACCGAAAGCGGCGTCCTCGAACTCCTTGACCATGCGCCCGCGGGGGAACCAGCCCAGCTCGCCGCCGGACTCCTTGCTCCCCGGGTCCTCCGAGTACTGCCGGGCAAGAGCCGCGAAGTCGGCTCCGGGGGCCATTACCTTTGCGAACACCTCGCGCGCACGGGTCTGCGTGTCCTGCCAACCCGCGTCGTCCTGCGTCTTGGGCCGGATCAGGATGTGGCGCACATCCACCTGCTCTCCCTGCTGGAACTCCTGCTGATGGCTCGCGTAGTACTCGGAGATCTGCGTCTCCGGCACGCTGAGGGTGCGCCGCAGCTTGGTGTCGTCGATCAACAGGTAGCGCAGCTGTCGCTGGGCCGGATGCGAGAAGCGGTCCTGGTTCGCGTCGTAGTACGTCTTCGCCTCTGCGTCGGTGATTGACACGCCGGCGGGCTCCCGGCCCGCGGGCACGAACAGCACCTCGAACGACGCGCTCTCGTTGCGGCGCCTGTACTCCTGTTCGACCTCCGAGTCGGGGATCACGATGCCCGCAGCGAGCGCCTGCTGGAGCTTTTCCAGCACCAGCTCCTGGCGCAACCCCTCCTCGAACTCCTCGGGGCTCGACTGGTTGGCACGCAGGATGCGGACGTAGAGGTCCTCGCCCACGAAGCTGCCGTCACTGCGCTTGAACGCCGGGAAAGACACGATCTTGTCCAGGAGCTCCTTGTCGGTGACGCCGAGCCCCATCTTGTGGGCCTCGTCGAGGAGAAGGTAGCGGTCCACGATGTTCTGGATGGTCATGGACGCGAGGTCGATCTGGTCGCGGACGGCCTCGAACTGCTCGCCGTACATCGAGCGGTAGCGCTGCTCGGTGTTCCGCATCTCCTTGAGGAACTGCGCCTCCGAAATGCTCACGCTCCCGACGCGCGCAGCAAGGCCGGCCAGACCACGCGTGCGGGCGCGGCCCGTGCCCCAGTCGACGAAGATGAAGAAGACGAACATGAACACGACGAACCACAAGATCCATTTCAGGTGCTTGAACTGGTCACGGAGAGTCTTGAGCATTCCGAGGCCTCCATCGCCCCAAAGGCAGAGGATTCTATCCCACCACCCGCCTACGAGCAAGTCGCACAAGGCTTTCTGGTTGCGTTCCCGAGGCGGGGAATGCTAAGGTTGATGCGGTCTGAAAATGCGACCTACGCGACCTCGCCACCCGTCCCGCGGCTTCGAGCTCGACTGGGTGGTGGTCTCCGTTGCCGGGGTCAAGCGCTGGGGTCTGCTGGTGTTCTTCCTGGTTCTGGCCGGCGGGGTGCTCGCCAGCGTGCTCTACTTCATGCACGAGCCGCCGGACAGGAGGGCGCAGCGCGTCCTGCGGCGCGCGACCGCGGCACAGGAGGAGGTTCGCCGAGCGGGCTTCTCCGAGAACCTTGCCGGGGAGTTCGAGCAGGCCTCGAGGCTCCTCGACGAGGCCCGTGCGGACTTCGACCGCAGAGACTTCCCCGCCTGCGTGGCGCGGGCAGAGGACGCGCAGCAGCGGTTCGACCTGCTCGGGGGTCTGGCCAACAGGGACTTCGTCGGCAGCGGCCAGATCATCGGGCTGCACGGCAAGGTCGAAGTGCAGCGCGGCAACCAGGCCAAGTGGGACAAAGCCCGTGAGAAGCAACCCCTGTACAACGGCGACTTCATCAGGACGGGGCCGGACTCCACGGCCGAGGTGATCTTCTCCGACAGCACGGTGTACCGGGTGGGACCCGACTCGCTGCTCGAGGTCCATCGCGAGGCGCGCACCGGTCGCGAGCCTTCCGCCGGCGAGGTGAAGGTCAAGTCCGGCCAGGTCAACGTCTACACCGCCACCAACCCATCTTCGGTGGTAACCGATGCGGCCCGGGCCGACGTCGATCGCGACAGCCGCGTCGGGGTCGAGGTGGCTGAGGACAGCAGCACCCTTGTCGCCGCATACGCCGGTAAGGCGCGCGTGACCGGCGCGACCGGCCAGAGCGTCGAGCTCGGCACGCGACAGGCCGTCAACGCCGCGCCGGGCGGTTCACTTGGAGAGCGGCGCGCGGTGCCAGACGCACCTCTTCCGGAGAATCCCGCCGCCAACGCTCTGGTCAACCTGGACGCCTCGGATCGGATCGAGCTCACCTGGCGCCCGGTGGCCGGGATCACCGGTTACGAACTGCAGCTGAGCCGCTCAAGGGTCTTCACGACCTCAAACATCGAGTTCACCAGTCGCCGCAACGCGAACTCTGCGGTCGTGAAGGTCCTGAAGCCCGGCACCTACTACTGGCACGTGGCCTCCCTAGGCGCCGAGCGGCTGCGCTCCGAGTGGAGCCCGCCGCGCGCCTTCAAGGCGTTCGCCGGACCCCGCGTAGAGGCGCTCACCGACACCACACCTCCCAAGCTCGAGGTCGAGCGGCCGACGCAGATGGGCAACTTCTTCCTGGTGCAGGGTCTGACTGAGCCCGGCGCGACCGTGACGGTGAACGGCGAGACCGTTAACGTCGGCGGCGACGGGACGTTCAAGAAGGCGGTGGCGCTCACCCGCGAGGGGTGGAACACGATAGTGATCCGGGCCACAGACCCGGCGGGAAACACGACCGAAGATCGCAAGACGGTGTTCGTGGAGGGCGAGTAGGAAACCATGGGATTCGCTTCGCTTCTATCGCTTTTTTCTTCCGACCTCGCGGTCGACCTCGGAACCGCCACGACGCTTGTCTACACGCTCAACCGAGGGATCGTCGTCTTCGAGCCCTCCATCGTCGCGGTCAACCTGGTAACGAACCGGGTCGAGGCCGTCGGCCAGGCGGCCAAGGACATGCTCGGCAAGACGCCCGGAAACATCGCCGCCATCCGGCCGATGAAGGACGGCGTGATCGCCGACTTCGAGGTGACCGAGAAGATGCTGGAGTACTTCATCCGCAAGGCGCACGGGCGCAACCTGTTCGTCCGGCCCCGCATCGTGATCTCGGTGCCGTCGGAGATCACGCCCGTCGAGAAGCGGGCGGTGAAGGACTCCGCCCTCCGCGCGGGTGCCAGCGAGGTGTACCTCATCGAGCAGGCGATGGCGGCAGCGATCGGTGCGGAGCTACCGATCACCGAACCGACCGGCAACATGATCGTTGACATCGGCGGCGGGACCACCGACGTGGCCGTCATCTCTCTCGCCGGGATCGTGTACGCGCGCTCGGTGCGGGTGGCCGGAAACGAGATGGACGAGGCGATCATCTCGTACATCAAGCGCAAGTACAACCTTCTGATCGGAGAGCGCACCGCCGAGTCGATCAAGATCGAGCTCGGCAACGCGTGGCCAGGAAACGACTCCCGCACGGTCGAGGTGAAGGGGCGGGACCTCGTCGAGGGGATCCCCAAGACCCTCATGATCAACGACGAGGAGATCCGCGAGGCGTTGGCCGAGACCGTCAACACCATCGTAGACGCCGTGCGGACCGCGCTCGAGCGCACGCCCCCCGAGCTTTGCGCCGACATCATCGACAGGGGCATCGTCCTTGTCGGCGGCGGCTCGCTGCTGCACAACCTCGACCAGCGGCTTCGCGAGGAGACGGGCATCCCCGTCGCCCACTGCGACGACCCGGTCTCGGCGGTGGTCCGGGGCACCGGGAAGATGCTCACCGACATGGCGCTCCTCAAGAAGATCGCCATCCATTAACGTGGTTCAGTTACGGCTCCGCCCCGACCTCGCCATCGTTCTGGTATGCATCGGCCTGTACGTGGGTTCGGCGGCCCAGGTTCGCTCCCCCCTCGGGGGGACTGCGCTCTCGGTCGCGGTGACAACCATCTCCTCGCCGGTCCTGGCACTCGGCAACGCGGTGGGGACGACCTGGCAGGTCTTCTGGAGCGGTCAGCGCAACCTCCGCAGCACGCTCGGCGAGCTTCGCCGGTTACGCCTGGAGAGTGCCGAGCTTCACCGCGCCAACCACTTGCTCAGCGCGGAGGTAACCGCGCTGCGGCAAGGTTCACGCTTGCTGGCCGCGTACCCGTCGCTCGCCGACCATGCCGTGCTCGCCCGGGTGATCGCCCGCGACCTGCCCCGCACCAACACGCTGCGCCTCGACCGGGGTTCGCGCGACGGCATTCAGATCGATGGCCCGGTGCTGGCCGAGGGCGGCTTGGTGGGCCGGGTTGACAGGGTGCTGGACCACTCCTGCCGCGTCCAGCTCCTCACCCACCCTGCGGCGGCCGCAGCCGCCGCGGTTGCCGGTGTGCAGCAGGAGGCCCTGCTGATGGGAGGCGATCAGCCCCGCCTCACCGGGCTGTCCCCCTACACCCAGGTGCCCCTCGACACCCCGGTGCTCTCCACGGGGTCGGAAGGCATCTACCCTCCTGGCCTGTTCTTCGGCACGACCCTCGAGGCGCGCAACGACGGCCTCTTCACGGTTGTACCCGTGCGGCTCGCGGCAAACGCCGCGGAGGTCACGGTGGTCCTGGTCCTGGCACCCGCCGCTCGAGGCGCGCCGTGAGACTCGCCGCCGCCTTCCTCCTCGCGCTGCTCCTCCAGTTCGGTCTGACGGCAAGCCATCTATGGTGGGTGTTCGCAGCGTGTCAGCCACTGCTGCTCGTGGTGGTCGCCACGGCGAGGCGTCTCGACCCCGTTGGCGTGGCCTGGTACGGGCTCGGCGCGGGGCTTGCGTCAGATGCGGTTGCCGAGCGTATCATCGGGCCCGGTGGTATCGCGGGCGCTGTCGCCGGGTTTGCAGTGGCCCTGGTCGTGCGCCGGTTCGAAATGGAGGGCCCCCTGTACTGGATCGTCGGCTCGTTGCTGGCCTCGGCCTGCGGCGAGCTGGTCTGGATGGTGGTCCTGGTGACCCTCGGGGTGCGCCCGGACCATGCTTTCTCGGGTGTGCTCGCCACCGTGGTGATGACTGGAGCCGCCGGCCTGGTGGTCGCCGCCGGGGAGCGGGTGTTGCGCGCCTGGCGTTCGCCGGCCCGTCACCGTAGGCGTGTGTTGCGCAGGCTATGACCTTCCTTCACGATGACCTCCGCCCGGTACAGCGCAGGGTGGCCGCGATGCTCGCCGTGGTCGTGGTTGCCCTCGGCGCGGTCCTGGTGCGACTCTGGGT
>Ga0315293_10001147_pt1 | contig 25702 bp, 41 predicted proteins | sample YL17G13_20_MG_FD_203071 | JGI IMG/M metagenome (GOLD analysis project Ga0315293, IMG submission 203071) | Sediment microbial communities from Yellowstone Lake, YNP, Wyoming, USA - YL17G13_20 | ecosystem: Environmental > Aquatic > Freshwater > Lake > Sediment | place: USA: Wyoming | collected...
CTGGCGATAACGTCAACCTGACAGTGCAGTTGATCGTGCCGGTGGCGTTGGAGCAAGGCTCCAAGTTCGCCATCCGCGAAGGCGGCCTGACCGTTGGCGCCGGCGTCATCACGAAGATCATAGAATAGGTGGAGTATGACGAAGCAGAAGATCCGCATCCGTCTTAAAGCTTACGATCATCGCGTTTTGGACCAGTCTGCCAGGCGGATCGTCGAAACCGCTGAACGCAGCGGCGCCCACGTGGTTGGCCCTGTACCCTTGCCAACTAAGATAGAACGGTTTACAATACGCCGCTCGACTTTTATTGACAAGGACTCGCACGAGCACTTTGAAATCCGTACCCATAATCGCCTGATTGACGTACTCGATCCTGATTCAAAAACGATTGACATGTTGATGCGTCTCAATCTGCCCGCGGGTGTGGATATCGAAATAAAAATCTAGTGTCATGTGTTCCCGTGTCAGTGTGACGTGATACATGGAACGTGACACTTGACACTGAATACTGGCAGCACAAGAACAGTCCTGTACGCAGGCCCAAGACAACGTGCGCCGCGGCAGACCGATTGACTGTGCTGTGACCGAGATGATGCAGCCGAAGCCCTGGCTGACAGCCTCGTAGGACAAATTAACGATTTGTCCAACATTTTGAAAAAGGAGAAAACCGAGTATGTTGAAAGGGCTGATTGGTAAGAAGATCGGCATGACCCAGATCTTCGACGAGGCCGGTGCGGCAGTACCGGTCACTCTGATCGAAGCTGGGCCATGTTACGTTACGCAGGTACGCCTTCCAGAGAAGGAAGGCTACGCAGCGGTTCAGCTCGGATTCGGCGAGGCGAAACCCAAGCGCCTGACTGGCGGCCAATTGGGTCACCTCAAGAAGAGCGAATTGCCTCCACTGCGTTTCTTGCGCGAGTTCCGCATCAAGTCCCCGGAATTCAAGGTCGGCGACAAGGTCACGGTAGGCATTTTTGGCTTGGGTGAACGGGTGGATGTGATCGGCACCAGCAAGGGCAAGGGTTTTGCCGGTGTGGTCAAGCGTTATCACTTCAAGGGCGGCCCGAAAACGCACGGCGCCTCTGACCGTTTACGCGCTCCCGGTTCGAGTTCCTCGACGACGACGCCTGGGCGCGTCTACAAGGGTTCCCGGCGCGCCGGCCACATGGGCAGCGAACGCGTGACTGCCCAGGGTCTCAAAGTCGTTCTGGTGGATGCCGAACGCAACCTGCTCGGCGTGCACGGCGCGGTGCCCGGCTCAAAGGGCAGCCTGGTCATGATCAAGGATGCGCGCAAGCAATAGCCGCATGGCGTGATGGGAGCATAGGTACTATGAAAGTAGATGTGTTCAACATGCAGGGTGAGAAGATCAAGAAGGTAGATTTACCGGCTGAGATCTTCGAAGCCCCGATTAACGTGGATTTGATGCACCAGGCTTACGTCCAGCAGATGGCGAATGCTCGTCTGGGCACCCACAAGACAAAGACGCGTGCCGAGGTGTCCGGCGGCGGCCGCAAGCCATGGCGTCAAAAAGGCACCGGTCGCGCCCGCCAGGGTTCTACCCGTGCACCGCAGTGGAAAGGCGGCGGCCGCGTTCATACCCCCCGGCCGCGCAAGTATACCCAACACATGCCGCTCAAGATGCGCCGCGCCGCCTTGCGCTCGGCGCTCTCGGTCAAGGCGGCTGAGGCGGGCGTAGTGCTGGTGGATGAGTTGTCGCTGCCCGAGCCGAAGACCCGCCTGATGGCGCAATCGCTGGATTTGTTGGTAGGTACAGCCAGCGCCTTGTTGCTGGTCACGGAGAAGGACGCCAACTACGAGGTCATCACTCGCTCAACCAACAACATCCCGGATGCCAAGGTGCTGATGGCAAATTACCTGAATATCCGCGATATCCTTGGTTACGATAAACTCGTCATGCCGCTCAAGGCATTGGACGTGTTGAAGGCTTATCTGGTATAGGAGGCCAGCATGACGACGATCTATGATGTAATCCGCCGCCCGCTGGTCACCGAGAAGTCGAATTACCAGTCGAGCAAGCTTCACCAGTACACCTTAGAAGTAGCCGACCAGGCTACCAAGACGCTGGTGAAGGATGCCATTGAAACCCTGTTCGACGTAACGGTCGTGCGCGTGAATATCCTGAATACACCCTCCAAGCGCAGTCGGCGAGCCAAGAGCCATCGTTTATTGGTGCGTTCTTCCGGGTTCAAGAAAGCGATCGTCACCCTAAAAGAGGGTGATACTCTTCCGATCTTCGAAGGGGTGCAATAATGGCTGTCAAGAAATATAAACCGGTTACGCCCGGTCAGCGGGGGATGACCGGCTACAGCTTCGACGAAATCACCAAGAGCACGCCTGAGCGCAGCCTGCTCGTCCCGCCGCGCAGACACGGCGGCCGGAACGCCTATGGACGTATCACGGTGCGCCATCGTGGTGGCGGTCATCGTCGTTTCATCCGCCTGGTGGATTTTAAACGCGAGAAGCGCGACATCCCGGCCAAGGTCGCGGCAATCGAATACGATCCGAACCGGACGGCGCGTCTGGCATTGCTGTATTACGCCGACGGCGAGAAACGTTACATCGTCGCGCCGATGGGACTCAAAGTTGGTGACACGGTGCTTTCTGGACCCCAGGCTGAAATCCGCCCAGGCAACAGCCTGCCGCTCTCGAACATCCCCGTCGGTACCTTGGTTCACAATATCGAGCTGAAGGAAGGCAAGGGCGGCCAGTTGGTGCGCTCAGCCGGCGGCTCGGCGCAGTTGCTTGCGAAAGAGGGCGAGTATGCCCAGGTGCGCCTGCCCTCCGGCGAGGTGCGTCTGGTGCGCCAGGTCTGCTACGCGACCATCGGCCAGGTCGGCAATCTGGAGCACAGCAACATTAAACTGGGCAAGGCTGGACGCAAACGCCACATGGGTATCCGCCCGACCGTGCGTGGTACTGCCATGAGCCCGCGCGATCACCCGCACGGCGGCGGTGAAGGTCGCCAGCCGATCGGTATGCCAGGCCCCAAAAGCCCGTGGGGCAAGCCGACGCGCGGCTACAAAACCCGCCGTAATAAGCAGACGAAGAAGTACATTGTGCGCCGCCGTAGCAAGTCCAATCGCTAGGCGCTGGGAGAAGGTAGTAACGGCTTCGCGAAGCACCCTGCGGGTCAGCTGTTCGAAAGCGACTAATGTTGCCACTACACACATGAGGTAAGAAAATATGTCACGTTCATTGAAAAAAGGGCCTTACATTGCCCCGAAACTTTTGGATAAAATCGAAGCGATGAACCAGCGCGGCGAGAAGAAAGTCATCCGCACCTGGAGCCGGGCGAGCGTCATCTTCCCCCAAATGGTGGGACACACCATCGCAGTCCACGATGGCCGTCGCCATGTGCCGATTTACATCACCGAGAACATGGTCGGCCATCGCCTGGGCGAGTTCGCGCCGACGCGCATGTTCCGTGGTCACGTGACTTCTGAGAAGTCCACCAAGGTCGCCTAGGAGTTCGTGATGGCTCATGATATTCGTGCTCAACTGCGATTTCTGTCCATCTCAGCGCAGAAAGTGCGCCTGGTGATAGACGTGATCCGCGGTCAGGACGCCAATACTGCTTTGGAAACACTGCGCTTCATGCCTCAACGTGCAGCCCAGCCGGTGTTGAAACTGCTGGCTTCTGCCGTTGCCAACGCCGAAGAGAACTTCGGCGTCAGCCGCGACGACTTGTACGTTGGAAAAATCTTTGCCGATGAAGCTCCCACCCGAAAATGGCGCCGGTTTGGCGCACGCGGCCGCTTCAAGCCGATCTTTCGCCGTTCGTCTCACGTCACCGTGATTCTAAGCGAGCGTGAGGCCGCGTGATCGGCATGGAAAGGACGCTAATGGTAGCCTACTGGCTACCATAAGGAGAAATTATGGGTCGTAAAGTTCATCCGATTGGTTTTCGTCTGAGTGTCACCCAGGATTGGCAGGGCCGTTGGTTTGCTGAAGGCGCGCAGTACCGCGAATATCTCCGGCAGGATTTCGCCATCCGTGACCTGATCCGCCGCGGTGCCGGTCGCGCCGGCGTCTCGCGCATTGATGTGGAGAGGTATCCCGGTAAAGTGAAAGTGACCGTCCATACGGCCAAGCCCGGCATCCTGATCGGGCGCAAGGGCGAGGGCGTGAAGAAGATCCGCGCGGACCTGGAGACGCTGGCCGGTAAGAAAATTGACCTCGACATCAAAGAGATCAAGTCTCCTGATATTGACGCGTATCTCGTGGCGCGCAATATTACCGACCAGTTGGAGCGGCGCATCAGCTACCGCCGCGCCATGAAGCGCGCTATCCAGCAGGCCATGCGCCAGGGCGCGGAGGGTATCAAGATCGAGGTCGCAGGCCGGCTGAGTGGAGCGGAAATGGCACGTAGTGTCTGGCTGCGCGATGGACGCGTCCCCCTGCAAACCCTGCGGGCGGATATCGAATTCGCCCGCGCCGAAGCCACCACGACTTACGGTCAGATCGGCGTCAAGGTGTGGGTTTACAAGGGCGAGATGAAACCTGAGGTTGAGGAAAAAGTCGATACGACCGAAGGCGTGTATGTGAGTGAATAGAGGTTGTTGCTATGTTGATGCCTAAACGTGTAAAGTGGCGCAAGCAGATGCGTGGTCGCATGAAAGGCAAGGAATCACGCGGTGTCGAGATCAACTTCGGCGATTACGGCCTGCAGGCGTTGGAGCCTGGCTGGGTCACCGCTCGCCAGATCGAGGCAGCCCGCCGGGCCATTGTACATTCTATGAAACGCCGCGGGAAAGTCTGGATCCGCATTTTTCCGGATAAACCCTATACCCAGAAACCCCCCGAAACCCGCATGGGTAAGGGTAAAGGGAACGTGGAATATTGGGTGGCGGTGGTCAAGCCGGGTCGTGTCATGTTCGAAATCAGCGGCTTGCCTGAACAAGCGGCCCATGAGGCCTTGAACCTGGCCCGGCATAAATTCTCGATCAAGACCAGGGTCATTAATCGCCTTGATCTGGCTGCAGGAGAGCAGGCATGAAGCCAGAAGAAATTCGCAAATTGTCTTCGGAAGAAATTGAGGGCAAACTTTCAGATAGCCGCGAAGAGCTGATGAAGCTGCGCTTCCAGCAGGTGTCAGGCCAGTTGACCGATACCAGCCGCATGCGCATCATGCGTCGTGATATTGCGCGCCTGGAAACCATCCTCAGGGAACGCGCCGGGGCGGCTGTACAGGAAGGTGAAGCATGAATCAACGTCGTCGTATCACTGGTGTCGTCACCAGCAATAAAATGACCAGGACCGTTGTGGTCGAGATCACCCGGACTTTCCAGCACCCGCTGTACCACAAGGTGGTGCACTCGAGCAAGCGCGTCATGGCGCACGATGAGCTGGGCTGCCAGATCGGCGACCGGGTCCAGATCGTGGAAAGCCGTCCGATCTCGCGCGACAAGCGTTGGGTCGTGGAAGCCATCCTCAAGCACGAGACCCGCTCGGCTGATACCCTCGTGGAGGCATAACCATGATCCAGCAAGAGACTCGTCTGAAAGTTGCCGATAATACCGGCGCACGCGAGCTGCTGGTCATCCACGTAATGGGCGGTTCTACCCGCCATTATGGCCGCATTGGTGACATTGTGGTGGCCACTGTCAAGTCGGCCACGCCGCAGGGCGCGGTGAAGAAGAGCGAGATTGTCAAGGCCGTGATCGTCCGCTGCGCCAAGGAATGGCGCCGCGAGGACGGTTCCTACATCCGCTTTGACGATAACGCAGCCGTCTTGCTGGATGTCGACGGCCGCAACCCACGCGGTAGCCGCATCTTCGGGCCGGTTGCGCGTGAACTGCGCGAAAAAGGCTTTATGAAGATCGTTTCACTGGCCCCGGAAGTGCTTTAGGCCGGTGATGCAGGAGTGAAGGATGAGAGTCAAGATTCGTAAAGGTGATACCATCGAAGTTATCAGCGGGCGTCTGGAAGAGCAGGGCAAGCGCGGCGAAGTGATCAAAGTGCTGCCAGATGAACACCGCGTGGTCGTTTCGGGTATCAACGTCCGCACCAAGCACCAGCGCCAGGTACAGACCCATGGTCGCACGATCAACCCGGGCCGGATCAAGTTCGAGGCTCCGGTGGATATTTCCAACGTCATGCTGGTCTGCCCGAAATGCAACACGTCTACGCGTGTCGGAGTTCATCGCGATGACGACGGCTCCCACCGCGTCTGCAAGCACTGCCAGGCGATGATTGACTAGGTCCTTTGGGAGCATCGAGATTATGAATAGGTTAAAAGAGAAGTACAAGAAAGAGATCGTCCCGGCCGTGGCCAAGGCATTCCAATTTACGAATGTGATGCAAGTACCGCGTATCGAGAAAGTGGTGCTGAACATCGGCCTGGGTGATGCGATGGACAACGCCAAGGCTCTCGAAGCGGCTGTTTCGGACCTGACGCAGATCACCGGCCAGAAGCCGATCATGACCAAAGCCCGCATGAGCATTGCGAACTTCAAGCTGCGCGAGGGGCGCATCATCGGCACCAAGGTGACCCTGCGCGGCGAGCGCATGTGGTCGTTCCTCGACCGCCTGCTGAACGTCGCCCTGCCGCGCGTGCGCGACTTTCGAGGCGTTTCGCCGGATGCTTTCGATGGGCGCGGCAATTACACGCTCGGCCTGCGGGACCAATTGGTCTTCCCGGAGATCGAGTACGACAAGATTGATAAGCTAAGAGGCCTGGAAATCACGATCGTGACCACGGCTGGATCTGATGACCATGCGCGCTTGCTGCTGCAATTGCTTGGTATGCCGTTTAGGAAGGAAGCTTGATCTATGGCGAAAACTTGTATGCAATATCGTGAGCTGCGACGTAAATACCCTCACCGCGTGCGCAACCGCTGCACGCGCTGTGGTCGCCCGCGTGGCTACATCCGTCGTTTTGGATTGTGCCGGATTTGCTTCCGCGAATTGGCGTTGGAAGGAAAAATCCCCGGCGTTATCAAGGCTTCTTGGTAAGCGGGTGGAGGTGAAAGCATGAACTTATCGGATCCTATTGCTGATATGCTGACCCGCATCCGCAATGCGGTGATGAGCGGCCAGTCATTGACGGCGATGCCTCACTCGAAGGTCAAGCTGGAGATCGCCAAAATCTTGAAGGAAGAAGGCTACCTGGAAAACTACGAGGTGGCCGACGGTGAAAAACCAGGCCAGAAAGTCCTGCGGCTGCGTATCAAGTACAACGGCGAGCGCCGCGAGCGTCGTCCTGTCCTGACCAACCTGCAACGTGTCAGCCGCCCTGGCCGGCGCGTATACACCAAGAAGCAGGATATCCCCTGGGTGCTTTCAGGCATCGGCGTGGCGATCCTTTCTACGCCTAAAGGGATCATGACCGGCCATCGCGCCCGCCAACTCGGTGTGGGCGGTGAAATTATCTGTAAAGTTTGGTGAGACAGGAGGTTTGAACTGTGTCTCGAATTGGACGCATGCCCGTGGAAATCCCGGCTGGCGTGCAGGTGGATGTCAAAGGATCGTACGTGCGCGTGAAAGGCCCGAAAGGGGAACTTCAGCGCACCTTCTCTCCGACCATCTCCATTTCGATGGAGAATAACCAGCTTGTGGTTGGCCGGTCCTCAGAGGCTCCAACCGAACGCGCCCTGCATGGGACGACCCGCGCAGTGATTGCAAATATGGTACATGGCGTGAGCGCCGGTTTTGAAAGAGTGCTGGAAATCGAGGGCGTAGGTTACCGCGCCGAATTGAACGGCAAGAACCTGGTTCTGAACATGGGTTATTCCCATCCAGTGGAAGTCGAGCCGCCGGAGGGCATTACCTTCGATGTAGATCTCAAGGCGCGCCACATCTTTGTACGCGGCTATAACAAGGAACTGGTTGGGCAGGTGGCGGCGAACATCCGCAAGGTGCGCCCACCGGAACCCTACCACGGCAAAGGCCTGCACTATCTGGGTGAGAAGATCCGCCGAAAGGCTGGTAAATCTGGAAAGGCGAAAGTGTAAGCTATGGCTGAAAAATCTCGCTCTGCTGCTCGCATCCGGCGCCACGCGCGCGTCCGCAAGCAGATCGCTGGGAACGCGCAGCGCCCGCGCTTGAACGTCTTCCGCAGTCTATTGGAGATATACGTGCAGGTGATTGATGACCAGGCTGGGAATACCCTTGTCTCAGCCTCGACGATTGATCACGAGTTGCGCGCCCAGATGAAGGGTCTGAACAAGACCGATGCGGCGCGACTGGTGGGCAAGGCAATTGCCGAACGCGCCAAGAGCAAAGGCCTCAAGATGGTCATCTTCGACCGTGGCGGCTTCCGTTATACCGGTCGTGTCAAGGCTGTAGCCGAGGGTGCACGCGAAGGCGGCCTGGAATTCTAGGGCCTGATTGGAGAAAGATATGTTGGAATCCAAGGTAATGGAACTCGAAAAACAACAAGAACAAACATTCGACGAGCGCGTAATCGAGATCGCTCGCGTGGCGAAAGTGGTCAAAGGCGGCCGCCGTTTCCAGTTCCGCGTGACGATGGTGGTTGGCGACAATCACGCCAAGGTTGGTATGGGCGTCGGCAAGGCGAACGCAGTGCCAGACGCCATGCGTAAGGCGACCGAACGCGCCCATAAGGATATGCGTCAAGTCTTTCTCTACGGCACAACCATCCCGCACGAATCGGTGGGCAAGGTCGGCGGCGCGGTCGTTTTGATCAAACCGGCCTCCCCCGGTACGGGCGTTATCGCCGCTGGCGGCGTGCGCGCAGTCCTTGAGGCTGCCGGTGTGCGCGACATCCTGACCAAGTCCATGGGCAGCGCCAACGTGCTCAACGTGGTGCAGGCTACTTTCAAGGCGCTTGACCAGCTCAAATCGCCGAGGGAAGAGGCGGCGCGGCGCGGTAAACCCGTGGAAGAGCTTATGCCGTTCTGGGAAAGGAGAAAGAAGAATGGCTAAAGCGAAGACGGCTGCCAAAACGATCAAGGTGACGCTCGTACGCAGCCCCATCGGCTATCCCAAGCCGCAGAAGGCTACCGTCCGGGCGCTGGGTTTGCGTCGCATGAACCAAACCGTGGAACATGCCGATACGCCGTCATTGCGTGGGATGCTCGCCGCGGTGATCCATCTGATTCGAATCGAAGAATAGGCGCGAATTATGAAACTGAACGATCTAAAACCCAATCCGGGGTCGAAGAAAAACCGCAAGCGCGTGGGTCGTGGTATTTCGGCTGGCCAGGGCAAGACGGCCGGCCGGGGCACCAAAGGCCAGGGTGCGCGCGCCGGTTCGGGTGGACACCTGTACCGGCAGGGCGGCAACCTGCCTTTCTTCCGCCGATTACCGTTCATACGCGGTCAGGGCTTTACCCCCATACACCAGGTTGAATATAACGAAGTCAACGTGGACCAATTGGCCCCATTCCAGGCGAATGCCGAGATCACGCCTGAGACCCTCGCCGAAGCCCGCCTGCTGCGCGACCCGCGTAATCCGGTCGCCATCCTGGGCCGCGGTGAGTTGAAGACTCCGCTCAAGGTGCGCGCCCATCGCGTCACCAAGGGCGCCCAGGCCAAGATCGAAAAGGCCGGCGGCAGCGTGGAGTTGATTGGATAACTCTTTCTCACGAGGAGGCCTGCTATGAAAACCGCATTTTCCGGGTGGCGCTACCTGTGGAAGTCCCAGGATATCCGCCGTAAATTGCTGATCAGCCTGGCTATCTTGGTGATATACCGCCTGGCAGCCAATATACCCGTGCCGGGCATCAACGTGCAGGCTTTAGCGCAGTTGCGCGGCCAGTTCGGTACAACTGGCACTTTCTTCGACTTCCTCGACCTGCTCTCTGGAGGTACGGTCTCGCGCTTTTCATTGCTCTCGATGGGCGTTTACCCGTACATAACAGCGCAGATCATCCTGCAGCTTCTGGTGCCGATCATCCCTGCCTTGCAGCGCAGGATGGAAGCTGACCCCCGCGAGGGGCGCAAATGGATGGAGAAGTGGACGTATTACCTGGCCGTGCCTATGGCTGCCCTTTCTGCCATCGGCCAGATCAATATCTTCAACTCGTATGCGGCTCGCTTCAATCTGCCGTCGATCCTCAATTTCAGCCTGTCGGGTTCACGGATCGTTCCCTCCATCGCCATGTTGTTCAGCATGGTCGCGGGCACCATGTTCGCCATCTGGCTGGGCGAGTTGATCTCCGAATATGGCATTCGCGGCCAGGGACTGTCCCTGATCATCTTTGCAGGGATCGTCGCCCGTATGCCGGCTAACTTTGCCAACCTGATGGTGGATGCGAAGACCCGCTGGCTCAACTTGACGATCATGCTCGTGACCATCGTGGCGACGATCTTTGCCATCGTTTACGTTCAGCAGGGACGCCGCAACGTGCCCGTGATGTACCCGGGACGGCGCATTGGCAATCGCATGTCCATGCCGGTCAAGGGTACGCTGCCGCTGATGGTGAACATGGCGGGTATGATCCCTCTCATCTTCGCAAGTGCCATCCTGCAATTCCCTAATATCTTGGGCAGCTACTTCATCAACTCTACGAACGCGACTGTGAAAAATATCGCTACGGGCTTTCAGAATACCTTCAGCGGCAGCGGAACACATGCTTGGGTATATTGGATTTTGTATTTCCTTAGCGTGGTAATCTTCACCTTCTTCTACACCGATGTTTTGTTCTCACAACAGAATTACGGTGAGAATCTGAAGAAGGTGGGCGCGCAAATTCCAGGCGTCAACCGCGGCGCGCCGACGCAGAAATACCTGACCAAGGTGCAGCGGCGCATCACCCTGCCGGGCGCATTGTTCCTGGGTATCGTCGCGATTCTGCCTTTCCTGCTTGGGCTGATATTCCCACAAATTGCCCAGAGCAGCGGTCTCTTACTGGTCTCATCAGCCGGCCTGCTCATCGTCGTCGGCGTGGTGCGGGATACCTTCTTGAATATTGACGCCGAGCTGAAAATGCACGGCTACGACGACTCGCTTCTGGTTCGTTAAACTGTTATGCCCACTTACATCGTCCTTCTCGGACCTCCAGGCGTCGGCAAAGGCACTCAAGCGAAGATCATCGCTGAGAAGACCGGCCTGTCGCACATCTCGTCGGGCGACCTGTTCCGCGAGAACATCAAGGGCGGGACGGAACTGGGCAAGCTGGCGCAGACTTATATCAACAAGGGCGAACTCGTTCCCGACGAAGTGACCATTGCCATGATCCGGTCACGGCTCTCCCGCCCGGACTGCAAGGGCGGGGCGCTGTTGGATGGCTTCCCGCGCACCCCGGCGCAAGCCGACGCTCTTGCCAGGATTCTGGCCGATTTCGGCGGCAAAGTGGAGCACGTGCCCTGCATCACCGCCTCTATGACGACGCTGGTGGAACGCCTGAGCGGACGCTGGACCTGCCGGGCGCAGGGTCACATCTTTCACCAGGTATACAGCCCGCCGAAGAAACCCAGCGTGTGCGATGTGGATGGTTCTGAACTTTACCAACGCGATGACGATAAGGCTGGGACGGTCAAGAGGCGCATCCAGGTTTACGTGGAACAGACCGCGCCCCTGATCGCCTATTATCGTCAACGCGGCTTGTTGGCCGAGATTGACGGTGAGCGCACGGTCGAAGAAGTGACCGCTGACCTCCTAGCGGTTCTGAAACACAAGTAGTATGGATTGGGCGCGTCAGATCAACGTCAAGAACCCGGCCGAGATCGCCCTCATGCGCGAAGCCGGCCGTGTCAACGCTCTGGCGTTGGCGGCCGTTCGAGAATTGATCGAACCCGGCGTCACCACCGCAGACCTCAACGCGGCTGCTGAGGAAGTCCTGCGGAAGCACAGCGCTTACTCGCCTTTTTACCACTATGGTCGCCCACCATTCCCGGCTTCCATTTGCGCCAGTATCAACGAAGAATTGGTGCACGGCATTCCGGGAAACCGGAAACTCAAAGAGGGCGATATCATCTCGGTAGACTGCGGCGCGGTCGTTGAAGGTTACGTCGGCGACGCCTCCTTCACAGCTGGCGTCGGGGAGCTTTCCCCCACCGCCCGCAAGCTGCTCGAGGTGACCGAGAAAGCGCTGTACATTGCCATCGAAAAGATGCACGTCGGGAATTATACCGGTGACGTTTCTGCGGCTATCCAGCAGTTCGTCGAGGGGCGCGGCTTCCACGTCACCCGTGAGTATACCGGGCACGGCGTCGGGCGGCAGATGCACGAGGGGCCGCAGGTGCCGAACTATGGGAAGCCTGGGACCGGCGTCCCGCTCGAAGCAGGTATGACCATTGCCCTCGAGCCGATGGTGCTCGTCGGCACGCACCGCACCCGTGTCCTGTCCAACCGGTGGACAGTCGTTTCTACTGATGGGTCATTGACGGCGCACTTCGAGCACAGCATCGCCGTCACCGAAGGAGAACCTCTCATCCTGACAGTCCTTTGACCCACGCAAAAGAGTAACTGGACGGAAGGTAAGAGAACAAGTATAATTCAATCTTTGGCTGTCAAGCCAGGAGCAGTTCAAGGAGAAGTGCAATTATGAAAGTTAGCCCCTCCATTCGTAAGCGCTGCGCGAAGTGCAAGGTCGTCAAGCGCAAAGGCAAATTGTTCATCATTTGCGAAAACCCTAAGCACAAACAGCGACAAGGATAGTGTGATCTATGGCGAGAATTGAAGGTGTTGATCTTCCGCGCACTAAGCGGGTTGAAGTTGGCCTGACCTACATCTTTGGCATTGGCCCAACGCGGGCGCGTGAAATCCTGTCCGCCACCAAGGTCAATCCGGATACGCGCGTCAAGGATTTGACCGAATCCGACGTATCTGCCATCCGCGACTACATTGGCAAGAACTGGAAGGTCGAAGGCGACCTGCGCCGCGCAGAGCAATTGAATATCAAGCGGCTGATCGAAATCGGCTGCTATCGCGGACTCCGTCACCGACGCAACCTGCCGGTGCGCGGTCAGCGCACGCGCACCAACGCGCGCACCTGCAAGGGGCCGAAGAAGACGGTCGCCGGGCGCGGACGCCGACGCGGCGGTAAGAAGTAATCTGGAGTTCTAGAGAGGTCTTATGGCTCAAAGTGTACGTTCAGCACGTCGCGGCAGCGGCGCTAAAAAGGCCAAGCGGACATTGTCCTCGGGACAGGTGCACGTCTTTGCCTCCTTCAACAACACAATAGTGACTGTGACTGATACTGAGGGAAATACCCTCACCTGGGGCAGCGCAGGTTCGGTGGGCTTCAAAGGCTCGCGCAAGAGCACGCCTTTTGCCGCCCGCCTGGCGGCCGAACAGGCCATCAAGGCTGCCCTGGCGATAGGCATCCAGGAAGTGGACCTGATCGTCAAAGGCCCTGGCCCCGGGCGGGAATCAGCCATCCGGGCGGTGCAGGCCATGGGTATGAAAGTGCGCTCTATCTCGGATAAGACGCCGATGCCGCACAATGGCTGCCGGCCTCCGAAGAAACGCCGCGTCTAGTTCAAGCGAGAGAGGTTAGAACGTATGGCGAAAGATTTAGGGCCGGCCTGCAAACAATGCCGGCGTGAAGCTGAAAAACTATACTTGAAGGGAGAGCGTTGCTTCTCCCCGAAATGTGCATTCGAACGGCGGGGCTTTGCCCCCGGCATGCATGGACGTTCGACGGGCGGCCGCCGTGGTGGTAAAGGTAAAGGCGGCGGCAGTGGTCGTGAATCGGACTATTCCCGCCAGTTGCGCGCCAAGCAGAAGGCGCGCCGCGTCTACGGAATCTTCGAGCGTCAGTTCCGCCGTTACTACGAGACGGCGCTGCGCCGGCGTGGAATTACCGGCCTGGTGTTGCTGCAAACCCTGGAATCCCGTTTGGATAACGTCATCTTCCGGCTGGGATTCGCCAGCAGCCGCGGTCATGCCCGTTTGCTCGTCACTCACGGCCATTTCATGGTCAACGGCCGCCGCACCGACATCCCCTCGATGGTCTTGAGCGCCGGCGATCTGATCGCCCTGCGCGAAGGCTCGCGCGACAGCACTTATTTCAAGGAACTCGCTTCAGTGGCCGAGGCGCGCAACACGCTGCCCTGGTTGAGCCGTGACTTGAAGACCCTGTCAGGCAGCGTCTTGCGCCTGCCGGAGCGCGCCGAGATTGACGGCAACTTGAACGAGCAATTGATCGTTGAATATTACTCGCGATAATGGTAGCCATATTTCAGGCTACCATTATGGTAGCCATATTTCAGGCTACCATAATGGTAGCCTACCCTGGCTTGCCTGCTAGGGCAGGCTGGCTACCTTAATCAGAGGCCTTTTTCTCTATTGGATACGGCGCCCTTGTACGCCGGGGAGAGGTGAACCGTGACAGGTATAACGAACATGGTCATGCCGAAGATCGAGCGTGAGGACGAGGCTCGGAATTATGGCAAGTTCATAATCAGCCCGTTGGAGCGCGGCTACGGTGTAACCCTGGGCAACGCTTTGCGGCGGGTATTGCTTTCATCGCTGGAAGGCACTGCGGTGACATCCATTCGCATCGCGGATGTGCTGCACGAGTTCAGCGACATCCCAGACGTCCGTGAAGACGTGTTGCAGGTCATGCTGCAGATCAAACAATTGCGCCTGATCCTGGATGGTGTGGACGCCATCCGTATGCACCTGGAGGTGCGCGGGGAGGGCGTTGTGACCGCAGCCGACATCGTTGCGCCTCCCGAGGTGCAGATCATCAATCCGGACCTGTACATGTTTACCGCGGACAATGCCAAAACCCGCCTGGGCATCGAATTCATGGTCGAACGCGGCCGTGGTTATTCGCCTGCCAACGAGCGCGGGCGTATGCCGATCGGCGAGCTGCCCGTGGATGCGATCTTCGGCCCGGTCAAGCGCGTCAACTTTAACGTGCAGGCGGCGCGCGTCGGCCAGAGCACCAACTACGACAAGCTGGTTCTCGAGATCTGGACGGACGGCACCCTTTCGCCCGAAAAAGCCTTGAGCGGCTCGGCCAAGATCCTCATCGAGCATCTGCGCTACATTGCAGGCGTCAGCGAGGAGACCCTGACCATCGCCATCGAAAAAGAGGTGGCGGGTTCCCGCCTAACCAGCGAGGTGGCCGAGACGCCGGTCGAATCGCTCGACCTTTCGGTGCGCGTTTTCAATTCACTGAAGCGCACTGGCATTACCACAGTCGGCGACGTGCTGGAGCTGCTCGATAAAGGCGACCAGGCTGTGATGTCCATCCGCAACTTTGGCGAGAAGAGCCTGGAAGAGTTGCGCGCCAAGATGCACGAGAAGGGCTATTTGAAGGACGAAGTCAAGAAAGAGTCGGAGTAACTTAGAAATGCGACATCAAGTATCAGGTTACAAACTGAACCGCAGCAAGGGTGCGCGCATCGCGCTGCGCCGCACGCTGATCAAGCAGTTCTTTACGCACGAGCGCATCCGCACCACCGAAGCCAAAGCCGCCGCAATCCGCGGCGAGGCCGAGCGGATGATCACCCTGGCGCGCAACGTCAAGGATGCTGGCGATGTCGAGAAGGTCAACGCACGCCGCAATATCGCCGCGCGATTGGGCGATAACGAGGTCGTCAAGAAGTTATTCGATGAAATTGCCCCGCGTTTTTCCGAGCGCGCCGGCGGTTATACCCGCGTCTTGAAGTTAGGCCCCCGCCAGGGCGACGCCGCCGAGATGGTGCTGCTCGAATTAGTGGAAGAGTAATCAGTGATCAGTAATCAGTGGTCAGTACTGATAACTGTTGACTGATGACTGATAACTGGCACTATGGAACGTTACCAGATCATCCTGGCTTACGATGGCACCGATTTCGTCGGCAGCCAACGGCAAGCGAAATCCCGTACAGTGCAGGGCGAGCTTGAAAAAGCTCTGCGTAAGCTCGGCTGGGATAAGCGGACGGTCTATCTGGCCGGACGCACCGACAGCGGAACCCACGCCAGCGGGCAGGTGGCCGCATTCGATCTTGAATGGCAGCATTCGCTCGACGATTTGCGCAATGCCCTGAACGCCAGCCTGCCTGCGGATATGGCTGTGCGGGAGGTGAAGGTCGCGGCGGCAAAATTCCGGCCGCGCTTCGACGCCACCTCCCGCCGCTACCGCTACCGGCTGTTCTGCCAAAGAGTGCGCGACCCGCTGCGGGAACGCTACGCTTGGCGGGTTTGGCCGCCCGTCGCTGACCTGACGCCGCTGGCGGTAATATGGCCTGCCACGCACGACTTCGCCGCCTTCGGTTCCCCGCCCCGGCCCGGAGGCAGCACGCTGCGCACCGTTCTGTTCGCCGAATGGCAAGATCATGGCGACGAGTGGACCTTCGAGATCCAGGCGGATGCCTTCCTGTACCGCATGGTGCGCCGGCTGGTCTACGTCCAGGTGGCCGCCAGGCAGGGAAGGGTTCAGGCGGAGACTCTGGTCAGGGCTTTGCGAGGCAAGCCCGGAGTCCAGGACGTGCCCGCTGGTCTCGCCCCGGCGAGCGGCCTGACGCTGGTCGAAGTCCGGTACGATAATCTGGTCTGATCTACTTAGAACCTATCCGAACATTCTACTCGAGGCGGCCTCCCCGCCGCCGAGGACGGCAGCAGAACAATTTTAGGATAGATACTTAGTTTGTAAGCGGAGAGTCGAAAGTGCAAAAAACATATTATCCTAAGGCTGGTGAAATCGAGCGTGGCTGGGTGTTGGTGGACGCTAACGGCCAGAATTTGGGTCGCCTGGCGACGCAGATCGCAAGTATCTTGCTGGGCAAGAACAAGCCAACCTTCACGCCTGGCGTCGAGATGGGCGATTCCGTGGTCGTCATCAACGCTGCCAGGATCACGGTGACCGGCACCAAAACCCACACGAAACTGGACGAGAAGATGTACCATCGTCATTCGGGATATCCCGGTGGCTTGAAGACCATCAGCCTGCGCCAGCAGTTGGAAAAGCACCCCGACCGCGTGATCCGTTCGGCGGTATGGGGAATGCTCCCGCACAACAAGATGGGCAAGCACATCCTCGGACGGCTCAAGATCTATGCCGGCGCAGAGCACCCGCACGCCGCGCAGTTCTCGCCGAAGGCCTAATCGGCAGCAGGTTTCATAGTCGGTTGTCATTGCGAGGAGCGACACGCACCTGCGTTGTGGGCAGGTAAGCGACGAAGCAATCCCCAAGTGAGAAGGAGATTGCTTCGGGCAAAAGACGCCCTCGCAATGACACAACTAAAGTAGGAAGGAACTCATGTCTGTTCAATATTTCGAAGGCGTCGGACGCCGCAAGGAAAGCATCGCCCGCGTGCGCGTGATGAGCGGCTCGGGCATGTTCACCGTCAACGAGAAAGAGCTGCCAGCCTATTTCACCCGCCTGGGTGACATCGAAACCATCCTGGCTCCGCTCAAGGCCGCCGGTCAGGATGTGAAGACTTACGACATCACCGTTCACGTCAATGGCGGCGGCGTGAGCGGCCAGACCGATTCGGTACAGCTCGGCCTGGCGCGCGCCCTGGTCAAGATTAACGACCAGTGGGGCCCAATCATGCGCAAGGGCGGTTTCATGACGCGTGACCCGCGCGTCAAGGAACGCAAGAAGCCCGGCCTCAAGCGTGCCCGCAAGGCGCCTACGTACACGAAGCGCTAAAGACGTAAAACGTAACGACCTAAAACGTAATGCGTGCGTAAACGAGGAGTCCTTCTTACGTTTTGCGCTTTACGCATTACGTTTTGCTTTAAGCAGCTTTCAGAAAGGAACCACTTATGCCCGGCATTACCCTGCTCGGCCTCGGCCCCGGCGACCCGGCAAAGCTGACGCGTGAAGCCTGGGATGTGCTCTCTGCGGCGGACGAAATCTGGCTGCGCACCAGACAGCATCCCACGGTCGCTGCTTTGCCGCCTGCGCTCGAGATATTTTCATTCGACGAACTGTATGAGAAAGGGGAATCCTTCGAGTCCGTTTACGCCGCCATTGTTGAAAAAGTGCTGGAATTGGGACAGCGCGAGCAGGGCGTGATCTACGCCGTGCCGGGCGACCCTTTTGTGGCGGAGGCCACCGGCCCGGCCATAGCGCAGCGTGCCCGATCCCTGGACCTGCCGCTGAAAATCGTGAGCGGACTTTCCTTCCTTGAACCGGCCTTCTCTGCCCTCGGCCTCGATCCGTACCCGCGCCTGGCCCTGCTGGACGCGCTGGAACTGAGCCAGGCGCACGTCCCGGCCTTCCCGCCGGATATGCCGGTTTTGATCGCCCAGATTTACTCACAGATGGTCGCCGCCGAGGTCAAGATGACGCTCGATGCCGTCTATCCCGACGAGCATCCGGTGCGCCTCGTCCATGCCGCCGGGACGAAAGGCGAAATCGTCGAAGACATCCCTCTCTACGAAATAGACCGCAGCCCGCACATCGGCCTGTTGACCGCGCTGTATGTCCCGCCGCTGGGCGAGGGGACTTCGTTCGAGGCCTTCCAGGAGATCGTCGCTCATCTGCGCGCTCCAGATGGCTGCCCCTGGGATAGAGAACAAACTCATGCCTCGCTGCGCCCGCACTTGCTGGAGGAAGCCTACGAGACGCTTGCCGCGCTAGATGCTGAAGACCCGGCCAAGATGGCGGAGGAGTTCGGCGACCTGCTGCTGCAAATCGTCCTGAACGCCCAGATTGCCAATGAAGAGGGCGAGTTCGGCATGGCGGATGTGCTCAAGGGCATCTACGACAAGATCATCCGCCGCCACCCGCACGTCTTTGGCGACTTGAAGGTAGAGGGCGTCGGGGGCGTTCTGCAGAATTGGGAGAAACTAAAAGCGAGCGAGCGGGAGACGAACGGCGAGGCCGGGAAAGGCCTGCTGGACGGCGTCCCGCTGGCGCTGCCGGCTCTGACCCAGGCACAGGAATACCAGGATCGCGCCGCCCGCGTCGGCTTCGACTGGCCGCAGATCGAGGGCGTGCTGGATAAGATCGCCGAAGAGATCCAGGAAGTGAAAGCGACGACGAACGGCGAGGAATTGACCGATGAACTGGGCGACCTGTTCTTCGCCCTGGTCAACCTGGCGCGCTGGAAGAAAGTGGATGCCGAGTCCGCTTTGCGGGCGACCAATTTGCGCTTCAAGCAGCGATTCACTTATGTGGAGCAGGGGGCGATGAACCTTGGCAAGAAGCTGTCTGAAATGTCAATAGACGAAATGGAAGCATTATGGCAGGAAGCCAAAAAGCTGTGATCCCCTCCCGGCCAGCCAAGGCACCGGAAGGGATCACTTGACTGTGATAATCTCAAAGTAGGGAAAAGTCTCGGTTTGAAGGCTGCCAGGACAGCCAACCTCGCCGCTGAAGATGCGCACGTACCCCAGGAAATCGCGCAGGGTATCCTTCTTGACTGCCTCCTCCCAGATATCTCCTGTCAGTCTGGCGGTGATGTTTTCCTCCTCCGCGTCTACAAAAGCCATTCGTGTGTCCATGCCCACGTAGCCAGGGCACAGTGGCATCATCATCTCCATGATGCCGTAGCCCTGTACGCGGACAAGTTGATCTTTATAGGCAGTATAGTTCTGCAGGATCCCTGTGATTGTGAGCAGTGGCTCTGCCGGCGTGGGGGTGGAAATCTCGTGTGGTGCGCAGGCTGCTAAAAGAATCAGCAGACAAAAAGTGTGTGGCAGGAACAGCCGTTTTGATTTCATAGAATTTTCCTCCTGATGTACCCAGATATTACCGCTGCGGAGAAAGCCGCAACACGCCTAGTCTCCTGACTTGAAGTATTGTAAATGTCAGCTCAGCCCATTTGTCGCAGACCACTGCGGTTGAGAGCGGTCGCGAAGCACACCTCGCGCAGTATATCGTACCCGAAGGGTATACACGGAGGGTACGGAGGGTACGGAGGGCGCGGCAGCCCAGCCCTCAGTGTGGAGGCGGTTTATGGATAGACGAACTCTTGCTCGTAGTATTCTTTCGCCTCGGCCTGCTTCTTCTTCGTCAGGGTAAGGATCTCTTCGTAATTCTCTTCGAGTACCCGCAGAACAATCCGATCTATGAAATTCTTCGCACACAGCCCTCTCAAGATCGAGATGACTTCCCGCTGTTCCAACCCTTCGCGATAGGGCCTGTCCTCGGCCAAGGCTGTGAATATGTCGGCAACGGACATGATCCTTGCGCCGATGCTGAGTTTGTCAGCCCCAAGATGGAATGGGTACCCGGAGCCATCCAGTCTCTCGTGATGAAAGGCTGCCCATTCGGCGATTTGCAGGATTCCCCCAATTGTATTCAGCACAGTATACGTGAAGTAGGTATGCTGCCGCATGATGGCGGTTTCCGCTTTGTTCAGCTTGTCGGGTTTATCCAGGATGGAATTCGGTATTACCATTTTGCCCAGATCGTGTAGGTTGCCTGCCACCTCCATCAACCCGATTTCGGTTTCGGTCAACCCCAAGAACCGGGAGATCGCGGATGCGGATGTAGCCACCCCGCTTGAATGGGTGGAGGTGAAGCGGGAACGAAAGTCTATTATATTCCTGAACAATTCGGAGATCGGTTTGAGGAAAACGAGATCTATTTCTACCCCTCGGCTGGGCCCATCGTGCAGAAGGAGCGAATACAACCTTGGCGAGACGAGATCGAGCCAGAAGTCCTCTCGAACCGCCACAGATTTGAATACCTGGACTACCTCAGGGTCAATCCCAGTTCGCGATAAGGCGCTGATCCTGGCGACCAGTTCTCGGTCCTGGTGAAGGATGTAAGTCTGCCGGTCTACAGATCGCTCGAGCACGTCTGCCAGGAATAGGATCTGCGAAGAGAATATGAGCGGCTCTTTAGTCCTTCCTTCGAGAGCTTGCCATTCCGTATGGTGGAATCTGATGATCTTCGAGGACAGCCCAAAGATAGGCAGGTGCCTGAGCATACGTTCCCCCAGGATGCAGTGGATTTCAGGGTCAGTCTCCTCTCCTTGGTGGAGAGTGATCTTGTTTTCGAGGGACAACGCACCAACGTCATGGAGCAATGAGACAATAAAGAGCTGTTCTATGTCTGTAGACGGTAAACCCGCTGCCTTGCTTATTTCCCAGACAATGAAAGCGGTGCGCAACTGGTGCTGAGACAATTCAGGGCTGGCCAGGTCAAGGGCATCGGATAGGGAAAGAATTAGATTTAGCAGGTTTATGGAAACGTTTTGATACATATTGAAACACTCCTTCGATCTGCAATGGAGACCTTAAAGATCTTGGCCTGAGAAGATACCTTTTCCATTTACCTAGCTTTCGTCACGGTTGGCTCCGATTATCTTATCGAGATTCATCCGGTTATGCCATGTACGGCCAACGGTTTGGCTTCGCGCAGCACCCCTCGCGTAGCACATCGTACCCGAAGGGTATCCCCGCGAAGTACCCGCGAAGTACCCGCCGAAGGTCCCCGCCGAAGGTCCCCAGAGGGGGCAGGGGGGCAGGGTGAAGGGTGAAGGGGGCGGAGCACAACGTAGGGGGTAGCCGCTGCCTGCACTGCCTGCCCTGGCGGGCTAGGCCAGGGAGCGGAGCGAAGTGACCGCTTGAGCGAGTTGTTGGGCAGCGTTTTCATTTGTGGCTGTTGTTCTGCTTTGCTTTCTCCAACTTATGCTCTACTTGCTCTCGGTCTATCACACCCTCAGCTAATTCACCGGTCGGTCTTTCCAACAATCGCTCATAAAATGCGACAAGCTCGGGGTGGATATTCGCATAAAGATTGGGACGGCCTGCCATTTTCCTTATGGCATCATCGGCTTTACTATAAGCTCCTGTCTGTTCGTAGTAGCAAAACAGAGCCCAGAGTGTATCATCCGGCAGATCTTGTGCACCCAGATTCTGAACTAATCTTTCGATTTCTCCCGTAAGTTCTACTGAAGGTTGAGTTGTTTCACCAAAACCTGTCTCAAGATGGTAGATTAGAGAACGCAGATAGCTCTCTCGGCTTTCGGAAATTCGGCTCTGAGCAGCTAAAATATCCCCTTCTTCTTTGAACAAATCAGCGATCAACTCTAATCGTTCAATGTCCAATCGACCCTGTTGCGTGAGAGCTTTTAGTAAACTCTCATCGTCCAATCGTTTGATTATATCCGCTCTCAGGCCAAGTAGTTGTTCAAGTGCTTGGTCGATGGCTTGTTGAGCTTCTTGATAATCTCCGGCCTTTTTGAGTCCGATAATCTTGAACAGCGCGGCAACTGCTTGGTTGATCATTCGCAGTACGTAATCTTCAGTAAACATAACTTGTCCACTGTACCATGAATGGGTTACATCGCGCTGCCCAACGGCTTGGCTTCGCGCAGCATACCCGGAGGGTACAAAGGGGGCACCTGCCGCCGCTATGGCGAGACTTTGAATAATAATAGCACGAAACTTAGCAAAGTGCCGCAGCGTACCCACGCCGGAGGCGGTCAGTGTGGAGGTGGTGTTAGGCAGCTTGTCGGGTTCTCAAAGTCATCGCAAGAACAATCCGATTCAAATTCGATGGTCAAAAAGCTAAATCTTGGAAATGCTCTTCTATCTTCTTAAGTATCCGCGCCGACCGTGTCGTTGAATAGGACGATTCGATAGCGCGCCTTGTTCTCCTTCACCCTCTGAATTGCATGGTTTACTTGCGACATGGGCATCAGCTCGATCCATGGCGCTATGCCATGCGCTTGCGCGAATGAGAGCATCTCCCTCATTGCAACCCTATTGCCGATGAAAGAACCGATGATTGACAGTTGGTGCGCCACAAGGTCAGTTGGATTGAGTGCCACGCTTGGGAAGCCTAGTAGGACTAGCCTCCCATTTTTCTTCAAGATTTCTAGCAGCGGCTCCCAGTTGATCTTGCCGTGAGCGGTGCACAACAACAGGTCAAAGCCGAATTCAACCTGTCGCAAGCTGGCTTGGTCCTCCAAGACAATGAAGTGGTCTGCACCGAAGGCAAGTGCTTGCTCCTTCTTTTCAGGGGAGGAGGAAATGGCTGTTACCTCGTAACCGAGGGCGCGCGCGAACTGGATGGCGAGATGGCCCAAACCGCCCACCCCGATAATGCCGATCTTCAGCGAGGGTTGCGCGGCGTACTTTAGGAGCGGGGAGTAGACCGTTATACCGGCGCATAGGAGCACAGCGGCTACCTCGGAGGGCATAGCCTCAGGTATTGGGTAGGCGAAGCGGCTATCCACAACCACAGAGGTTGAAAAGCCGCCATAGGGCACCCATGTTCCCGATCGGACGATGTCCCGGCAGAGGTGTTCCTCTCCCTGCAAGCACCACTCGCATTGCATGCATGAACGGCCTTGCCACCCAATGCCGACCCGATCCCCTTCCTTCAGGGCGGGGGCCGCGCTGCCTACAGCTGACACGTACCCGACGATCTCGTGACCAGGCACAAAGGGATAGATAGTTATTGCGTAGTAGTCGTCGATGCCATGGATGTCAGTGTAGCAGACACCGCAGTGCGTGATGGAAACCCGGACATCGTGCTCCCCCAGTTTCGATGGCTCGTAAGTGAATGGCTCCAGCGGCTGTCCCACCGCTTTCGCTGCATATCCTAATACGGTTGAAAGAGACATTAGCAATACCTCCTTTTCTGAGTGGCATCAGTATTCGAGAATAGCGAAGAATGCTGCCTAACGATTGGCTCACCCGCAGCGGCGGGACGGACAAGACTACTCACATTATCGCGCAACTTCTGGCGCGGCGCGTCAGCGGCGGAGCCGCTGCCTGCACTGCCTGCCCTGGCGGGCTAGGCCAGGGAGCGGAGCGAAGTGTCCGTCTGAACCGGTGTTGGACGTTTTTTTGCCCACGCGAGAATCTATGCTTCTTAAATTACTAACTTAATAGCGTATTCAGTTTTTGCAGAACTTCATCAACTATCGCAGCAGGTAATTTACATACTAATTCGGTTTGTCTCACTCTCCAATCAAGGCTTTTAATTTGGTCAGACAAAATTGCTCCGCTGATTTTCATTTTAGCGGGTATCAGAACTTCAAATGGATACCCTTTGATATGGCTCGTAATTGGACAAATAATCGCTAACCCAACCTTATCGTTATATGATGCTGGCGATAAAACTAATGCCAGGCGTCGCCCTGCTTGCTCATGACCATCCTGTGGATTGAAGGTAATCCAAACAGCGTCACCACGATTCGGAATATAAGCCATAATTTCACCATACTTCGTTTCCTACTGCATCGCCAGTGTCAGTTTCGTGATGAAGATTATTTCTTGTTATGCCAGATAATAATTGTTCAAGAGACCAAGCTTGCGAGGTAATCGGTTTGATGATAATTTGACCATCCACAAGCGATACTTCTACAATCGAATCGTTATCTATTTGAGCATCAAGTGCAAAAGCTTTAGGAATTCTTAAGGCAAGGCTGTTGCCCCATTTCTGTACTTTTGTGAACATAAGGTATTTCTCCTTTCGTATCTACAATAAAGATACACCTTTTTACTCATTTAATCAAGCACTTTTCTCGCTAATAAGAAGCTGCCCAACGGTTTGGCTTCGCGCAGCACCCCCGAAGGCCCCCGCTTGCACCCCGTAGGGGCGCAGGGGGTAAAGGGGTAGGGCCGGGCGGGGTCCGTCGCGAAGCATCCCCAGAGGGGGCTGCCTGCCCCGGTTCTATCGGGGGAGGCGATGTTGGGCCGCGCCATTTAGCGTTAATCAGCCTCCGCGAAAGCTCGGACGGCGATTTCGTCAACGAAGCCTGGGAAGATTGGAGCAAAAAGGAGTCCAAGCTTGTGCCTCGGCGACATCGCCTCGCGCCTCCGCTTGGCTGCTGCCTTCAGGATGAGCCGTGCACACGCCTCTGGCAACATCGCACCTTGCTCATGGGCAACGATGTTGCCAACAGGTCTTCCGTCTGCTCCGGGCGATCTGGCGGAAATGCCAGTGGCGACCCAATCGGGATAGATCGCCGTCACGCTTACGCCGCTCTCTGCAAGCTCGATTCGCAGAGTGTCGAAGAAACCGACCAGGGCATGCTTACTTGCACCGTAGCCGCAAGCGCCAGGCGTTACAAACTTGCCTCCTCCACTTATGATCACGACAATGCGGCCCTTCGTTGCCCTTAGGTGCTGGAGTGCATAGTGTGTGCAGTACACGCTTCCCCAGAAATTGATACGCATGATCGTCTCCATCAGAGACAAGTCGGGAAGCTCGTCAAACCTCGCTCGCATGCCTATTCCGGCGTTGTTGATCAGTGTGTCAATGCGGCCATACTCCTCAATGCTCCGCTCTATAAGAGCCTTGCACTGGGAGTGATCCGAGACGTCAGTAGTCACCGCAATTGCCTTGCCGCCGCGGTCACGGCAGAGGCCAGCTACCCGGTCAAGTTCGTCAGCGCTGCGGGCGGCAAGGACCAGCCAGGCGCCCTTTTCGGCGAGCTGCAAAGCAAGATGGCGTCCGATTCCAAGCGAAGCCCCTGTCACGATAACTGAATTCTGGAGAAACGGCTCTTGTTGCATATTGGCATCCTCCTAGCAAGACGCGGCCCAACGGTTTGGCTTCGCGAAGCACCCTTTAGGGTAGCGGCGGCTGGGCGGGCGTAGATTCTATTTGAGAGCAGGATTCTTTCGAGGTGTAGAAAATGCTTGAAAATGCCGCAGAATCCCCACCGTCCACTGCACCCATGATGATGGCGAGCGATCATTTTATACGAGAGAACGGAGGCCTCCGTTCTGAGAACGCTTTGTTGGGCGGCTGATAGTGCAACTGACCATGATTTCCTAATCAGTTGACACAAAATGTAATTGATCGCAATCTAGCCAGCCACAATACACTCTTCTTCGGACAGATTTCGCAGAATCATCGAAGTGGCTCAAGGAATGAGCGCGGGGAGCCCTTTACGCCACTTTCTTTTGCGGCAA
>Ga0315293_10001148_pt1 | contig 25702 bp, 26 predicted proteins | sample YL17G13_20_MG_FD_203071 | JGI IMG/M metagenome (GOLD analysis project Ga0315293, IMG submission 203071) | Sediment microbial communities from Yellowstone Lake, YNP, Wyoming, USA - YL17G13_20 | ecosystem: Environmental > Aquatic > Freshwater > Lake > Sediment | place: USA: Wyoming | collected...
TCAAAACCGGACATAAAAAAGGGGCTGGATAAAAAAATCCAGCCCCTTTATAACTACCCCGACCTTTGCGGCTTTAAAGCTATTACTACTCCTGGCTAAAAGCTATTTCAAGGAAATTTTTAAGCCTCCTGGACCTTGTAGGATGCCTCAGTTTCCTCAATGCCTTTGCCTCTATCTGCCTTACTCTTTCCCTGGTCACGTTGAATATACTGCCCACTTCTTCGAGCGTCCTTGGATAACCGTCGCCTATCCCGAATCTCAGCCTTAATACCCTCTTTTCTCTTTCCGTGAGGGTGTTAAGTATGTTGTCCATTTCCTCTTTTAAGATGGTGTAGGCAGTGGCATTTGCCGGTGAAACAGCCCTTTTATCCTCTATAAAATCCCCGAAATTAGTATCGCCCTCATCGCCTATGGGAGTCTGTAAAGAAATAGGCTCCTGCGCGATCTTAAGGATGCTTCTTACCTTTTCAACGCTCATCCTCATTTCGTGCGCGATCTCTTCGGGCGCAGGCTCCTTGCCGTTTTCCTGAACCAGTATCCTGGAAACCCTTATAAGCTTATTAATCGTCTCTGTCATGTGGACAGGTATCCTTATGGTGCGGGCCTGGTCAGCTATTGAACGCGTGACTGCCTGCCTTATCCACCATGTAGCATACGTAGAAAATTTATATCCGCGCCTGTATTCAAATTTTTCAACTGCCTTCATAAGGCCTATATTTCCTTCTTGAATCAGGTCCAGGAAAGAAAGGCCCCTGTTGGTATATTTCTTCGCGATGCTTACCACCAGCCTGAGATTTGCCTCTACCATTGCTTTTTTAACCCTGTTGAATCTCAGGGCTTTTTTCCTGATAACGGAAAAATCCTTTTTTATATCATCTAACTTTTTGCCGAATCTTGATTCTATATCTTTCTTCCTTTTCTCAAAACTCTTTATGCTGCCTTTTATCCTGCGCCTTCTCATTCTCTGTATTTCTTTATCAATAGCGTCCATTTCAGAAATAGCCATCCTAATGCCGTTGGACATATCGTCTACAACAGAGATACAGAAATTAAACTCGAGGCAAAGCTCCATTATATTGGACCCTTTTCTGGCCGCTCTTATCCTGCGCACGAGGTTTGTGATCTTTTTGAATATCAGCGTTTCTGTCTTTATTTTCGGGTCTTCCTTTATGATTTCTTCCATGTTAACGCTTCTGGAAAGAATCCTGTTAGCAAGAGCGAGAACTTCGTCTTTTATAAAAGGCGAGCTCAATACAGCCCTTTTATAGTCCTCTTCCGCCTTCTCTATTTCCTGCGCAAGCCTTATTTCGTCCTGCCTTGATAAAAGCGGTATCTGCCCCATCTGTCTGAGATACATCTTAACAGGATCTTCTATGCCTATATCTACGACTTCGGCCGCCTCTGAAGATTCCGCAACATTCCTTCTGTCGGTATCAAACGCCTGTTTAGTTTCGCTGGCATCTTCTTCTTTATTTACCGGCTTTACCTCATCTGCTGAATCAACTATCTCTATATTCTCTTTATCCAACATGGTAAAAACCTTCTCTATCTGCTCGGAAGAAGTGATCTCTTCCGGAAGAAAATTATTTATCTCTTCATAGGTAAGGTGCCCCTTCTTTCTGCCCAACGCCACCAGTTTATCAAACTGGTTCTCTATATCTGTTGTCTTTTTGCCTTTTATTTCTTTTTTCATGGTCAAAGCCCCCTCTTCATAAGTTGGTTAAACTCCTCGACAAGCCGCTTTTCTTCTTCCGCGTAACCGCTTTTCTGAGCCACATGAAGCCTGTTCTGTATATCCTTAAGAAGCATATTCCTGTTTTCTTTCTTTATAGTCATTATGCAATCAGAGACATTCTTCTCTTTGTCCTTTATATCAACTTCTTCGTTCACTATAAAAGATATAATATTTTGCGGGACCTTGTCTTCCATGGAATTTATTAATTTACCTACGTCTATCAGCCCATCCTCTGTATCAATGGAAAAAAGCGCCTCGGCTATATTCTTTATATCCTGATTCCTGAAATCAGACGGCTTAAGCTCGTCCCTTACTATTTTTACAATATTAACATCCTCTAACATCAATCTTGCCAGTATCTTTTCCGCGGGAGATATCTCAATATGCTTCTTCATTCCATGCTCCAGGCATCCTGCCTGCTGCCCCGTACCTGAGCGAAGCGAATGGTACGGGGTCCCTTTAATTTTCTTCAGCTCTTCCCAGACAGCGTCTTCTTTTACGGAAAGTTCCTGCGCCAGCAGCTTTATGTACTCTGCCTTCACGATCGCGTTTCTAACTCTATTAATCGTGGAAAGCATTTCTTTTATAGTCTCAGCCTTAGACTCTGGTTCCACGCTGTCAAACTTGTCCTTTAATATGTCTAATTTATACGTGAAAAGGCTCTTTGACTTCTTTATCGCTTCGTCAAAATTTTCTTTTCCGAATTTCCTCAAGAAACTATCCGGATCGTGATCCTTTTCCAGTGTGGCTATTTTTACATTTATGTCTTCTTCCAAAAATAAATCCAAACCTCTTAATGACGCCATCTCTCCTGCCTGATCAGCGTCGTAAAGCATGACAACATTATGAGTATATCTTTTCAAAAGCCTTATCTGCTCTGTGGTAAGCGCGGTACCGAGAGAAGCTATCGCATTATCAACGCCGTACTGATGGCACGTTATCACATCAAGATAGCCTTCGGTGATTATCGCGTAATTCTTTTCTTTTATGCTGGCCTTTGCGAAATTAAGGCCGTATAGATGCTGGCCTTTCTTATAAACAGCTGTTTCGGGAGAGTTTATGTATTTCGGAACGGAATCATCCATAGCCCTCGCGCCGAAACCTATAATCCTGTTTCTCGCGTCAAATATCGGGAATATAACCCTGTTCCTGAAAAGGTCATAATAAGAATTTTCTTTTCCTCTTATGATCAATCCTGCCTTAAAAATTATATCCTGTTTTATGCCCCTTCCTGTCAAATAATCCAGCAGGCCTCTCCATGAAGGATCCGCATAACCTATTCTGAATTTCTTTACTATAGGCTCATCCAAGCCTCTTTTTGTTATATACCGTTTCGGTTCTGAAGATGAGCCGTTTTTCTCTAACATACTATAATAATAATTACCGGCAACATCATTTACTGAATATATAGTGCTTACAATAGAAGCATCCTGATCATCGTGAGTCTTGTATTCAGGCAGCTTGACGCCTGTCTTTTCAGCAAGCATCTTTACAGCGTCGATAAAATCTATCTTTTCATATTCCTTCAAAAAATTAAATACGTTGCCGCCCGAATTGCATCCGAAACAATGATATATCTGCTTATCAGGACTTACTATAAAAGAAGGCGTTTTTTCGTGATGAAAAGGGCAGCATGCCTTAAAATTTCTGCCGCTAGGCTTCAATGGGATATAGCCCGAAATTATCTCGACTATATCGCATTTATCCTGAATTTCATTTAATACGTTTTCGGGTATCTTGCCCATTTATTTTTTCCTTGGAAATCTCTTAAATCCGGAACAGGTCAATATATTAAATTTTCCTTTTTTCTCAAGCCCGTCCAGTATAATATTAAGCCCTATATTATCGCTCGCGATATGACCCGCTATCACAACGTTCATATGCTCTTCCTGCGCCTTCTTAAAATGCTCTTCGCTAAGATGCATGCATACGATAGTGGACACCCCTGCTTCCGAAAGCTTCTTAAATATATCTTTAGAGCCTTCTGTCCCGCCTGTCATGTCCACAAAAACCTTGCCTGCCTTGCGTAAATTATCGCCCTTCGTAATCTTTGGGCCCGCATTTTGTTTAGCTGCGGCATTGTATTCAGGTATATCCTTTAATATATCCACTATGTCTCCCAGGGTGTTCGGTTTTTTCTTATCCATCAAATCCTGCAAATAAGCGGCAACGCAATTATCAGCGGGCGTATGGCAGCTCATAAAATTAATATCAAGAAGCTTTGCCGCGTCAACTGCGCGGGCATGATTTGCGGGCATAACCTTTCTCTCCACCTCCTGTATCCTCTCATGCATAAGCGATTCCGCGACGTTTACGGGCACTCCTATCTTATTTAATATATCCACCTGCATGTACATTACATTGAAAAAACCTGCCAGGGCAAGCCCTTCCGGGTGATGGGTCATCGCAAGATCTATCTTCTCGCCTTTTTCTCTCAGTCTGTCAGCAAGCACTATCTCCCCCACCTCTATATCTATGCCCACCAGAATCGTTTTGATTTCGCTGTCTTCTTTGCCGTTAAGAATCCTTGTATCGCTATAAGGATTATCAAGCCTTGCCTTGTCATAAAATTCCTTATCCTTTGCGCTTAATTTTTCGTATTCATTTTTCGCTCTTAAAAGCTCTTTTTTTACGCCCTCCCTGCCCCTTGGATCTCTCTCTGTTCCAAAAAGAACCACACTCCTATAGATGTCTATAAGCTTCACTTAAACCTCCTTTAATAAACAAATTGAACCCTTGACACGGAACATCAATATTAAAAATTCGATTCTTTCGTGTCAAGGGTAAATTCGGTCTTATAAGTTACGTCACTTCGTTCCGTAACTTATGTCCTCATTTATTTTTCCAATAGTTTAACGAGCGGTGTTTCGTGTTTCTCGAAGGGATAAACGCTCATCCCTGTCTTATACGCAAAAGGCGCCGCAAGTGAGGCATATTGGCTTGAAAAAGATTTTTCTTTTGCGCTTTTATAAAAATAATTAACCGGGCTGTGGATAAACAAAATGTAAACAAGCCCTGTTAAAAGAACTCCTCTTGCCAATCCTAATGCAAGGCCGACTATCTTATTGGCTAAGGAAACGTTTTCAGAAACGCCCAAAATTTTATCTGCCAGAACAGCCAGCAATTTAAAAATCAAAATAACTGATAAAAATATGAATAAAAACCCTGTTATGTCTGCTTTTAAACCTGTCAATCTGACATGTTTAGCTAAAAAATCGCTTACTAAAATATAATTATTAAATGAAAGAACAAATGCTGAAAAAAGGCCTAAAAGCCTGAAAAATTCAGACAAAAGTCCCTTTTTAAAACCGATATAACATGTTCTAAATAAAAGAATTACAAAAAAAATGTCTACCCAGTTAAATTTTATTTGAGGCATAATTTAAAATGAGGAATTAATCCAAATATGAAAGAAGTATACCATATACTTTATGATTTGTCAACCCCGTCCCTGCTTTTTGATAAGTATTCTCTGCTGGTAGCAGAGACGGGGTATAGGTCAGCTGGCAGGTTAAAAGTCTGGTCTTTACGCTATCCGGGCCAGCTATTGAAACTTTTATATATCTGTCTGTATATCCTTGTAAGAAATTCTGTTTATCTCTCTTATCTTCTACAAGAACCCTTGCAATTTTACCTATGAACAAGTTTTCAAACTCTCCGGAAAAACCTCCTACGGCATCCAGCAAGGCATGCTCTCTTTGTTTCTTCATAATATTGCTTACGATACCTTTATAGTTATACGCAGGGGTGCCTGTCCTTTTTGAAAATCCAAACACATGCAGGCGCATGGGCCTTATTTTTTTAATAAAATTCAATGTGTTTTGAAACTGGGCTTCTTCTTCTCCGGGAAACCCTACCATTATATCCGTAGATATGGCAATATCAGGAATAGCCTTTCTTAATCTGTCCGCAATACCTATATAATCGCCGGCAGTGTAAGGCCTTTTCATTCTTTTCAGTATCTCATCATCTCCGCTCTGAAAAGGGATGTGTAAATGCTTGCACAGTTTTTCTTCTGATTTTATCAGGCTTATCAAATCATCTGTTACGTCTTTGGGCTCTATGGAACTGAGCCTCATGCGCCAGTCTCCTTTTATTTTACATATATTTTCTATTAATTTCGCCAGGCTTGCAGTTTTTGAGATATCCTTGCCGTAAGCCCCCAGGCATATACCCGTAAGAACTATCTCTTTATATCCATTTTCTATAAGCGCGGAACACTCGTCTATTATACGCTCAAAAGGCCTGCTTTTAGACTTCCCCCTCACGACACTTACCTTACAATAAGAGCATCTATTGTTACAGCCATCCTGAACCTTTACAAATGCTCTTGCGTGGTCATGGAAACCGGTAATTATATCAGGCTCAAGGTTCAGTACCCGAGGCTCATGGGTATTTTGAGACAAACGGATAATATCCGGAATACGATATTTGTCCTTGTTTTTTATGATAAAATCCACACCTTTAAGCTTGCTCAAATCTAAATCCTCATCGTCTATCATGCAGCCTGTAGCTATAACGCATTTGTTCTTCTTTTTAAAGCCGGAGCGGATCGATTTTAAAGATTTAGAATCGCTTGTAGAGGTCACGGTGCAGGTATTTACCACGCATATGTCAGCGTCATCGCTATTACGCGCTTCAACGTACCCATTTCTAACAAAATTCTCGCGTATTACCTGCGACTCGTACTGATTAACCTTGCACCCTAATGTCTTTATATAAAATCTATTCATGATTGATGTATTCAAATTTATGGTTTTGCATTTCTATTTCTTAGCGCCTGCTTCTTTTCCCTTTTTACCTTCTCTATATTACTGATCATCCCTTTATTCCCGGGCTCTATTTTCAAGGCCTGGATATATTCCTCTACGGCTAAATCAAAATAACCGAACATCGAATAAAGATTGCCCAAGTTATTATGCGGCTCTGATTGGTTATTATTTAAACTTAACGAATGCCTGAAAGCTGCCTCGGCTTCCTTAAACTTATTATTTTTTATATAAGCAAAGCCCAGCTTGTTATAAATCTCCGCATTGTCTAAGCCGCATTTCAGCGATTCCCTGTATTCATTGAGCGCTTCCGGGTAACTATTCTTTTTAATATAAAGGTTGCCCAGGCAGTAATGTGGTTCGTAATACTCTTTTCTGATACTGATTGCCTTTTTAAAAAACTCCATTGCTTTGTCCTCATCCCCTTTCTCTGAATATAGATATCCCAGATTGCAATATGCCTTGTAAGACATGGGATTTATTTTTATCGCGGCTCTTGAAAACTCGATAGCTCTATCTTGCGAGCCTATGATTTTATACGCGCGCCCAAGATTGCAATAAGCATCCGCGTAATCTCGTTTTAGCTGTATGGCTTTTTTTAAAAAGAATACGGCTTTTGCTGGCTTTCCTGTGACGCTATAGGCTATCCCAAGATTATTATACGCTTCTGAATATCGCGGATTCAAAGATATGCTCTTCTTGCAATATTCAATAGATTTTCCGAATTCCCCTTTACTGTAATACGCCATAGCTATATTGTTATAAAGAAGATGCCTGAATGGGCTGGTTGTTTCATATTTTAGATCATTATTAAACAAACTGATAGAATCATGCCACGTCTTGCCGTACGAAACAGTGGTCAGGCCGCAATAAGTAACGTATAAAGTAATGAATAAGACGGTTATAAACTTATTGATTCTCTTGGCGATAATTTTAACAATAAATGCGCTAAAAAATATATAAAAACCCGCGGAAGGCAGGTAAAGCCACATCTCATGCAGAAAAACAGAGATAGGGTAAATATTTAATACGGGCACCAAACATACAAAAAGCCAAGCCGAGGAATATAAAAAAATCTTGTCGCCGCGCGATAATTTTCTGACTATAAATACCAGAAATATTATTAACGCGGCCGGAAGAATCACATTGATTTCAAATAATCCGTTCGCAGGCTTGATAAATCTCTGCATGTGCAATCCTGCCGGAAATAAAAGAAGCTGTATGTAGGAACATATTACATGAAAATCCGTTAAAATCCTTTTCCATAAAGGGATGGTAGCAGGAAAACTGTAATCTATAAATAAATTTACTCCTTTTGCGAAATTTAAAACTGTGGTTCTAAGAAAAACATATATAAGCATTATGGCAAAGTATGCGGATAAATGTTTTGGAGATACTCCTTGCCCGCGATTTCGCCTGAACATATCTATAATCAGGAGAAACGGTAATATCAACGCCATCTCTTTGGATAAAATAGCTAATATAAACGACAGGATGGAAATAAGATATAACGTCTTCTTTTTTGTCTCCGCGTATTTAATAAAAGACAGTATAGATAAAAACGAAAATAACGCCATCAATAAATCAGCCCTTGCGGGAATATAAAAAGTAACTCCGGAAATCGCAGGGGAAATACCGAACATTAAAGCCGCAAGAAAAGCTATCGGAGGTGAAGAAGAAATAATGAATGCGATAGAATACACAAGCGCTGAATTAGCTATATGCAATAACAAGTTCGTCAGGTGGTATCCGAAAGGATTCAGTTTCCAGATTGAATAATCTATGGCGAATGAAAAAAGCTGAAGCGGCCTGTAAAAATTACTCTCCATTTCGCTTCCCTCGTACATCTGTCCGGAGAATATCTTTGGGAGATAACTGAAATCCTTTACATAAGGATTGCTGGTTATAAGGTATTTATCATCCCACGCGAAATCGCTTTTCAATGAATTTGAAAATACGATAACAACGATAAGCGTTATAAACAATATGGGCGTTGTTTTACTGTTGGAATTCATACGATAGGCATGATAATACGTATATCGCCGCTGTTTCTGACTTGAGGACAAGGCTGCCAAGCGAACACATGCTGCACCCGATATCTTTTGCCATAGAAACTTCTTTTGGGCTAAAATCGCCTTCAGGGCCTATGAATACCGCTATGTTTTTTTGAGCGGATTCTTTTAATATATTTTTCAAAGGTTTAGACTCTTTATTGATACTGGCAAAAATCGCCAGGGCTTCTTGCTTCGACTCTATCAAGGCGCTGTCAAAATACATGACGTCTGATATGATAGGCAATATTGTTCTGCCGCATTGCTTGGAACTAGCCATGCTTATTCTTTTCCATCGCTCTATTTTTCCGGTAAAATCTTTAATCTCGGGCACTGTCCTCTCAGTTATAATAGGCACTATCCGGTTTACTCCTAATTCTACGGTCTTCTCAACTATAAAATCCATTTTTGTTTTTTTGGGAATCGCCTGATATAAAGTAACATTGAAAGACATATCATGTTTAGATGTTAGTTTCTCTTCAATTTTTATAATTACCACTTCTCTGGTTACCTCTTCGATAGAACATGAAAATTCCATGCCCTGCCCGTCAAAGATATCTACGCTATCTCCTTTTTTAAGCCTCATGACGTCGCGTATATGATGGATCTCGGTTTTGTCTTTTATCTCTATTTTATTTTTATCAGGGAATATTAAATCAGGGGGAACATAGAAACGCATGAATTATTCCTCGGTGTTCTGCGAAGCCCGTCATATATATCCCGCTACTATACCCTAGGGCGTAGCAGAATGGTGGAGCCACCGGGAATTGAACCCGGATCTTATCCTTGCGAAGGATACGTTGTCCCGTTCAACTATGGCCCCGTATTTTTAACGATTATAACATTTTTTTAAATGCTGGGCTATAAAAACTTTACAATTTGACAATGACCCCCTCACCTTAATCCTCTCCCCAAAGGGGAGAGGGTAGGGTGAGGGGGTCCTTTTGAAATTCTATACAATTAATTAAACGATGCCAAGCGGGGATAGCAGGAAAAATAAAACGTAAGTGCCTTAGCAGGGTCGCTATAATAAGCGGTTATATATCCTGTTAAAGCATTTGTGGTTTTAGTAAAATTGACAGTAGTAACAGTTACTTTTGGTATCAGGGATTCTTGAGTAACCCCATTGTTAAATATAAGCGTATCCCCGGATTTATAATAACTGCAGATAGTTACTGCACTATAGTTACTGCTCGTAAGAGGGTCATTGGTATTTATTCTTATATCCAACCTTTCAGTGCTTGGATTTGCAGCATTTGGCAGCTGGATGCCGGACGTACTTGGCGAAGATGTTTCATCTCCTATGGCCCGCATGGTATTCTTATATATATGCTGTATCGCATATTGGACTTCATAACCTATCATAACCTTCTGGCTTGAAGCGAGGTAAAACTTCTGGCTCGCAACGTAAAGACTGGATACTGCTAAAAATACGATGCTCAACAGAAAAACAGCCATCATCGCTTCTATCAATGAAAAACCTGTCTTATTTTTAGAAAGCCGGCTCATTCCAGCGCACCTTGACAGTAACTTGTTTATACCCGTTGACCTGAGGCTCTGTAATATCATAAGTAAGCTCTCCGCCTATATTGGCATTGCTGAGTTCGCCTCTTATTATGCCTCCCGCTTCTATATCTGTCGCGGGGTGATCATTACCTATATTCATACTGCCAGATGAATACACATAATTGCTTCTTAACCTATCCATAGCTTCTACTGCAAAATTATACGCCTGGACCTTGTGCCTTGCACGGTTAAGTAAATACTGCGCCCCCCAGAATGCGCCAAAAAGACCCCCTGAAAGCGCAACTATAATCAAAGTAGCGACAATTATCTCTATCAATGTAAAACCTTTTTTGTCCAATGTCTTTGTGGTTTTAGGATGGGTTTGTAAATCTTTCGCGAATAATGCCATCTTTAGGGATTCGCAAATCTTCCATGAATAGTGCCATCTTTTTGGATATAATACTCGTCATTTTTATAAGGTTCAGGAGCGCTTATAGCTCCGGTTCCACCCCTTATTGCCCGAGCCTTAAAATCAGTTCCTACGGGTACTGTACCGTCTAGATCGTAATAAAAATAACGGGACGAGGCAAGATTTGGATGTTCTATATTCAAACTAGTTATATCTGGAGAAAATTGGCTATATTCTAAAAAATATATCTTTTGGCCTGTCCTGATAAGATTTAAATTGCTCATTGCCTCTCCTACCTTTGCCTTTTCAAGTGTTTTAACAAGCATTGGAAGGGCGAGAGTAGCGAGTATGCCAATAATAATGACAACTATCAATACTTCTGTCAGCGTAAAACCAATTTTAATCTTCTTGAACAGCATATTATTTTTTCTCATAGCATGCAGCAATAATATCTCTGTTAGGAAATCGGCCCGCCAAGATTTACGCTCCTTGTAATTTTACCCGTAATATTATCCAACTGTTTCCATTTTACCCACGTATTAGGAAAACCTACGCGCGTTGCAGTAACAGTATATTTTCTTACTGCCCCGGTAGTTCCGTCATCTGTGAATTCATAGGTATATAGCTTGTTAGTAACTAAATTTGGGTTATCTATGTCCAGAGATAAAAAATTATTATTCGCAGGCAATACCCCATTCTGATACCAATACCTGTCCAAAGCTGTCCTTATTGATCCTACGTTTATTATTGCCTCTCCTGACCTTGCTTTCTCTATGGTAGATGTATATTGGGGCAAAGCTATTGAAGCAAGAATACCTAAGATTATGACAACAATAAGAAGCTCTAGCAGCGTAAATCCTTTTTTATATGCCAAGGCATTTTCCCTTACCGTATTTTTTAAATAACCATTTTAAGACGTTGGCCCGCCGAGATTCGCGCTTCTCGTAAGCTTTCCGGTATTGTTATCGGTCTGCGTCCATTTAACCCAGTAAGTGGCGCTGCCGACTGTGCGCGTAGCAGTTACTGTATATTTTCTTACATCCGCTGAGGTTCCATTATCTGCAATTGTATAGGTATATAATTTGTTAGTGATTAGATTCGGATTATCTATATCCAAGCTGGATAGATCAGCAGTAATAGAACCGTTTTGATACCAATACCTATCTAAAGATGTCCTGAGACTGCCTATATTGGTAGCTGCTTCTCCTGATCTACTTTTTTCTATAGTTGTCGTATATTGTGGCAAGGCAATCGCAGCAAGAATGCCTATGATTATGACAACTATAAGAACTTCCAAAAGCGTAAAACCTTTTCTACGCATTCAAGTCTCCTTTTTTAAAACTTAAACTTTTATTATTAAATCAATTATTTATATACCCAGTTACCTCCGATTGTACCAGCCTGATTCATGGTCAATGTCTGGCCGCTATACGTTCCTCCGGATCTGGTAGCAGTCACCGTGTAAGTAGTAGAAGTTGGTGTGGATATACTAAATGCCCAGTATTTCTGCGTTAAGGTTATATCAAGATCCGCTGCATTGGTTGTATAGAATTCGTTCTCCGCGAAATATACTTTTTCGCCTGTCTGTGTGTGACCGAGACCCGCTCTCGCTTCTCCACCTTTTGCTTTTTCAATAGAAGCTGCAAACTGAGGTATGCCTATGGAAGCAAGTATACCTATGATGATAACCACTATCAAAACTTCGACCAGCGTAAAACCCTTTCTATTCATTCAAGCCTCCTCCTTTTTTATTTTCTATTGCTTAAGTATACATCATAAACAATAGACATGTCAAATAAATTCATACTATCTATTTTAACCAGACGCCTTTACGGCGCTGGATATACTGAATATTGGCATAAACATTGCGACTACCAGAATACCTACAACTATACCCATAAAAACTAAAACAATAGGTTCAAACATTGTGGTAAACCTTGAGATAAACGTATTTACTCTTTCCTTATAAAACACAGCGACTCTATCCAGCATCTTGCCTAATTCGCCGATTTCCTCCCCAACGCTTACCATCTGAATAACAAGCGGAGAAAATAAATTGCTATCCTGCATAGTCTGCCCCATCCCTTTACCTTCCTTGACAGCCGTTTTTACGTCCCTGAGCGCTTTTTCCATCACTTTATTGCCTGCTGTTTTTTCAGCTATCTCAAGCGCATGCAATATAGGCACGCCGCTCTTAATAAGCGTCCCCAAACCGCTTGCGAAACGTTCCGTGGCTATCTCCCGCATTAACTGGCCTACGACAGGCAGCTTAAGCATGAACTCGTCAAACTGCCATCTGCCTGCCTCCGTAGATATATATTTTTTTATAATAAAAAATAAAGCTATCGAAACACCTATTACTATAAGAAAGTAATGCCTGACTATATTGCTCATATTAATAACTGTCTGCGTAAGGACTGGCAATTCAACATTAAAACCTTTAAATATCTCGGAAAATATCGGAATAATTTTAACCAAAAATACCGTTATAGCGCCTGTCGATACAACTACCAGGATAAGAGGGTACATAAGGGCTGATACCACTTTTCTCTTTAATTCAGAGTTCTCTTCCAGATAAATAGCCACCTGATCAAGGCTTGAAGGCAGATGTCCCGAGGCCTCTCCTGTTTCAACCAGGTTTATCCAGAAAGAAGAAAATATTTTATCATGTTTTTTTAATGCGTTTTGAAATGTATACCCTCCCTCTACGTCTTTTTTAATCTGTTCTACTGCCCTGAGAAGTATCCGGGACTCTATCTGCTTGCATAATATATCCAAACTCTTTATAAGCGTTACGCCCGCTCCTAAAAGCGTTGCCAGCTCTCTTGAGAACATGACGAGGTCATTTGACTTAACCCCTCTGTGATATTTCCTGCTGTCAGCCTTCTTCTTTGATTTAATTTGAGGCGCAGGGCCTACAGATACCACAAGAAGGTCTCTTGCCTGTAAACTATTAACCAGGTCTTCTTCATTCGCAGTCTCTATTACTTCTTCTATTAACTTACCGGTCCTGTCTCTTGCTACATACCTAAAAAACGGCATACTTTACTCCATTTTAGCTTACATGCGTGCATAAGCGCATCATATTCCAGCTCACGTGCAGCCATAAGTGCATAAGTTTGAATTGTAGATTTGCTTTTTATTTTTGCTTTTACTTATGCGCTTGTGCCCTTATGCACTTGCCTGCCCCGTACCCTTGTGGTATGGGGTGCACCCATGTATTTTTTCTACGCATCACCCTTCTTCTCCCGCTACCAGCGCTATGCTAAGCACCTCTTCAATGTTAGTCAAACCTTCTTCTGCTTTCTTTATCCCGCTGCTAAGAAGCGATCTTATTCCTAATTCCTTTACTTTATCCTTAATCTCTCCAAGCGCAGCGCCTCTTGCAATCAGTTCTCTTAATTTATCATTAACCAGTATTATTTCATAAATAGCTATTCTGCCTCTGTAGCCGGTATGGCTGCAGTAATCGCAGCCTTTTGGCTTATATAAAAGTTCCTGTTTAATTCCAAAATCCTTGGCTAGCACAGGCGTTGTTTCATAAGCCTCCTTGCACTCCGGGCATAATCTTCTCACAAGCCTTTGAGCTCCTACCATGATTAATGAAGAGCTTATTAAATACGGCTCAATCCCTATGTCTATTAATCTGGATATGGCGCTTGGAGCGTCATTCGTATGTAAAGTGCTTAAAACAAGGTGCCCTGTAAGAGATGCCCTTATGCATATCTGGGCAGTCTCCAGATCTCTCACCTCGCCGACCATTATGATATCAGGGTCCTGCCTTAAAAATGCCCTGAGCGCGGCGGCAAAAGTAAATCCTATATTCGGCTTTATCTGTACTTGATTTATACCTTCTAATTTATATTCTACGGGATCTTCTACTGTTGATATATTCTTACGCGGGCTTTTTATTTCATTTAAGGCGGCATAAAGCGTTGTAGTCTTCCCGCTTCCCGTAGGGCCTGTAATTAAAACCAATCCATGCGGGCTTATTATAGCCTTTCTAAATTTTTCCAGGTCTTCCGGATCAAAACCTAAATCTCCAAGATTGAGCGGCGTAGAAGATTTATCCAATATCCTCATTACTACCTTCTCTCCAAATATAGCCGGAATAGTAGATACTCGTATATCAATGCCTTTATTTTCCACTTTTACAAAAAACGCCCCGTCCTGCGGAAGCCTGCGTTCTGCTATGTCCAGATTTGAAAGTATTTTTACTCTCGAAATAATAGCCGGCAAAAGATGCCTTGCCGGAGGAGGTATTTCATACAACACCCCGTCTATCCTGTACCGTATGTTAATCTTATTTTTGAAAGGTTCTATGTGTATATCGCTGGCCCTGTCTTTTATAGCCTGCATCAATATCAAATCTACAAGCTTTACGACAGGCGCTTCTTCTGCCCTCGAGATAAGCTCATCTAAGCTCAGATCCTCTTCCGAATCCTTTTCTATTTTAAATTCCTCTAACTCGTACGAATCGCTTACGGCGTCTTTTAATAGATCTTCTCTGCCATAAAATTCATTGATAGCTCTTTGAATGTCTGATTTGGAGGCGATAATCGGATTTATGTCGCAGCTTGTCATGCGTTTTAAATTATCTATTGTAATAAGATCCAGCGGATCCATAAAAGCGACTGTGAGAGAATTCATGTGCCTGGAAACAGGGAGAAGCATATTCCTGCGGGCATAATCTTCCGGCACCAATTTGGCAAGGTCCTGGTTCTCCGCAGGCTTCAATAGGCCTTTTGCGCAAGAGGCATAAGGGATTGACAATTGTTTTGCCATCGCAATAACAATATCTTTCTCTGTTACAATCCCCAGGTTTATCAGAGTCTCCCCGAGTCTTGTGCCATCTTTTTTCTGGATTTCAATGGCTTTTTCTAATTGCTCTTCTGTAATCAGGTTTTCTTTTAACAGTATCTGGCCTAATTTTTCTCTGGATTTTCTCATCTTATATGTATTCCGTTCCGTTCGGCGATCGGAATTATTCCGATCGCCGAACGGAATAGGTTTATTTAATTATCCTCCGAATAAATCTAAAACCGAACTAACTTCTTTTTCCCTTACTGCCTTTGGCTTTTCCTGCTCCCTTTCGGAGATATTGCCAAGCGCATACGATGAAGCGTCTTTTATGATATGCGGCGTAATAAATATTATAAGCTCCCTATCGCTTTCATCCTTAGACTTATAACGGAATGCCGCGCCTACAATAGGTATGTCACCGAAAAATGGCACTTTTTTAAGGCCATGCATACGCTTGGATTTTATAAGTCCGCCTATAATTATCGTCTCGCCGTCTTTAACCATTACAGTGGTTTCTGTAGCTCTTTTAATTGTATCATATTGATCTGTATATCTAGAATTCTCGAGATCAGTCACGCTCGGTTTTAAATTCATTGTTATATACCCGTCTCTACTAATCTGCGGCGTAACTTCTAAAATAACGCCTGTATCGACTGGTACATAGTCCACGGTTGCTTGGGCTCCGCTACTACCTACTGCTGCAGTGCCGGTCACTTTTTTAGCTAGTTCCTTACCAGTAAGCTCTATTTTTGCAAGTTCGTTATTCATGGTAAGCACCTGAGGCCTGGCAAGAATTTTTGTATCAGTATTGTTTAGCAATGCAGATATAGTTGCGGTTGCGCCTGACAAACTAAAAGTGCCTGTTGTAACTATATTTTCTCCGCTTGAATTATTTCTTCCAAGGCTATTATTCATAGGAAATATAGTATTATGGACAGGGCCTTGATAGGCTCCGAATGTGCCGCTCCAGTCGATTCCTAAATTCTCTACCGCTTTTGTAGTAGTCTCCAGGACTTCGACTTTTATCATTACCTGTGGAGTCCTTATGTCTAACCTGGTTAGCAAATTTTCTATTATCGGAAACTGGCTGGGAACATCCTTTATAATAAGGTTGTTAGATCTTTTGTCAGCTATTATCATTGCATTTATCTCTTTATCTGCGGTATTTTTGGAAAGGACGCTTCTTATAATCGAAACTATCTCTGCTCCTTCCGAAGAACCGGATGCGCCGTCGCTTGTAGACTCTGATGAATTTTTAGAAAGCGCGCTCAGCTGAGCATATTTTAATTCATATATCTTTGTAATAGTTTCAACTTCGGGTTTTCCTGTTTCTTTAACTATAAATATATTGGTCCCCGGTTCCTGTTCATATGACAGATTATTCGCATTCATTATATAGTTCAGGGCGTCCTCTATTTTAACATTATCGAAATAAATGGTAACAGTCCTATCCTGGACATTCTGGCTGGCAATAAAATTCATGCCTGACTGCTGGGAAAAAACTTTCAGTACTGTTTTAAGATTTACGTCCTGAAAATCCATTGAAATCAGATTGCCTTTGCCGGGAGAAGTATCTTTAGGATATGCATCAGCGGCAAATGATAACGGCACTGAAACAAAAATAGCGAATACGATAACGGTAAGTAATCTAATAGTCTTCATAATAACCTCCCTATTTTGGTCTTACAATGAATTCTTTTCCTTTAAATATCAAATGAATACCGTCTTTATCTACGCTTTTAACCTCTACTTCTCCCCCCGTGACGCTTATGACATCCTTCACATCATATACCTTATTATTTATTATGGCCTGAGGCCTTGAACTCTTCCATATCATGCCTTGAAATTGCATATCCGGAAGCGGGTTAATCTCCGCTGATTCTTTATTTTCCGCTGTCTCGTCAAAAGGACTTTTAAAAGGGGCGCTTTTATCTTCTATGGTATAAACGATTTTATTTTCTTTGTTCGGGACATTAGCCTCCAGTATTTCCACCTCTTTCCATTTCTTATTAAATTCCTTTCTGGAAAAAACTTCATCGTCCGCCCCGCCTTTCTTGAATCTCGCGATACCTATAATAAGGGCGGACATTACCAATGCGCTTATAGCTATATATTCCATGGTATGTTGTTTTTTGTGCGTTAATTCCGCCATAACCTATTCCTTTGACACAATCGTGCTTATGACAATATTCGCCTTTACGTCAAATGCCTTGAATTTTCCGGAGCCTTCCTCAAATTTATCGTCAAGATCCATTCTTTTTATATTGATGCTTTCTACTTTCAGGAATTTCTCTGACGATTCTATTCCAGCGACAAACCTGCCAAGCTGATTATAAGTAGAAGCTACGTCGACTATCGCGAATAATTTTGTATATAACCCGTAGCCCTCCGGATCGCCTGGTTTTATAGAAGATATCTCTACATGTTCTTTTGAAGCTATATTGGATGTTTCGCCTAAAAGCCAGGAAACGCCCACGCCTTCAGGCACCCTCTTATCATATACTTTGAGATGCTTGCTCATGGCCTTTATTTTGCCTATCAGTATATTCTTATCCCTTTCCTTTAATATATCTGCCCTCAGCATTTTGTTCTTATTCGTAAAAGGCAGGTAAATAAATATAGCGCCTATCGCCAATACCAATACTAAAATAACGACATTAACTATAACCAGTTTATTCCATGTTTTGTTCTCTATCTTTTTTGTTTTCATATTCACCCCTCACCAGAAAGTCCCAGTTATAAACCCGGGAATAAATGGGATTGGTTCGGGATTCGCTCCAACGAACCCCGCAGTAAAAAATGCCACTGCCGTCCTTCGACAGGCTCAGGATTGTTCGAAAGATGGTGAGCGAAGTCGAACCATAAAACCGCAGAGCTTCACGGCCCTGTGAAAGATATTTCAAAACTTGAAACCTTTATGCCTTTTATCTCCATTCTTTTAACGGACAATATATCAGCCTTAGACATGCCGTTATTGATTCCTTTTGTTTCTTTCAACTTGCTCAAAAAAACATTCACAACATCTTTATCGCCGGCCTTCTCATCTATGATATAATAACCTTTTACATTAAAAAATCTGGTAATCTTGGAAGTGTTTTTTTTATCTATTTTTTCTTCAAAACTTGCCTCGCTTAACCACATATTCTCAGGTAATACCTTTACTATATCCTGCAATCTGGAAGTTAAATAAGTCCGGCTGGACATCAGATTTTCCAGTATATCTTTTCTTGTTTCCATTTCATTTTTAATTTTCTCCAGATCGGATATGCTGTCGCTCTTTATGTTTACCTCTACCTTTGGCCTTTCAGACAATGTTTTATTTAACTCATTATCAAGAGGCGCAACGGCCCTGATAGTAAAAACCTTGAATACGATTAATAAAAACACTGCTATGGACGCTTCAAGAAAAACCATCCTCAGGAACAATTCTTTCTTTTTATAAACCCGCAATTTCTCTTTGCATAAATTTATGTCTATAAACGGCTCTGTCAGCCCTCTGAGCGCAAGGCCAAAGCATACAGCTGCCCTTGCGGGCACAACGCCGGACTTAATCTTTATACCTCTAAGAGGATCGCCTACCTCAACAGGTATCTGTAATTCCTTGCCCACTATTTCATGCCAATTTTCCAGAGGCAATTTACTGTATATGATTATCTTATCTATGACTTCGCTGGGGAATTGTTTTTCGTAAAAATCAAAAGATAGCTTTATTTCTGCCAATATCTTTTCGAACACAGGCTCTAATGATTTATCTTCGGGCGTAATTTCGAAAAGAGGTATATCCCTTATTATGTAAGGGACCCCGTTTCTAAGGATATTTACATTAAGCGTATCGAGATTTATATTAACGATTGCGGTATTGACCTTGGTATCTATTTGCTGGGCTGCATTGAAAGCCCTCATAAGGCTAAAAGGCGCGGATTCTATTATCATGGGCTTAAGACCTGCGGCCATAAGCATATTCAAATACTGCTCGATAGTATTTTTTTTAACTGCGACAAACACCACATCCATACTATTTTGGTCGATTTTGCTGGGCAATACCTGAAAATCCGAAACCACCTCTTCCATTCGGAAAGGGATGTACCGTTTCGCTTCAAAATTAACAGCTGCCGCTCTTTCCTGTTTGGGAATCTTTGGCATTTGAAAATATCGGACCATAGTTTCTTCGCTAGGTATGGCGGTAACCACGCCGCCCGGCTTTACATTATTTTCCGTGAAAACTTTTTTTATGGCTTCTATAATATAATCTTCTCTTGTTTTAGTTTTCCCCGATAAATCATCGCGGGCAATAGATACGCTGCCTGCATGGGCTTCAGGAACAATTTCTCCGCCGGCCTGCGTCTCTTTAGGATATATATATGACTGCCCGAACTTAATAAGCTTTGGGCCTCCAAGGCCTGATTTAAGCACTACTAAATCCACGGTATCCTGGCTCACGTATAAACCGACTACCTTTTTAGCATTCAATATAGATAATATGTTTTTATCCATTGATGAAGTCACCGTTGAACTTTATCCGCCACAGAACTTTGGCGGACAAAGTTAATTAAGAAACTTATGTTTTAGCTTTAGCTTCTACCATTTGAGAATTCAACCACTCGTCAACTGACTTCTTATCAAATCTCCAGACATGGCCTACCTTTATGCCTGAAATCTTCTTTTGATGAAGCCAATTGTAAATAGTCTGTTTCTCTAACTTAAGATACCTGGCTAATTCATCTGTATCCATAAGTCTTGGCATATCATAACCTCCCCTAATAGATTTACCGATTTTATAGGTGAAACCAAATATACCATAAAGAACTTACTTTGTCAAGGAAGGCTGGCTTTAAGCTGTAAGCTGTAAGCTGTAACTATTTATAAATAAAAAAGTTATGGAAAATATAAAAAATATAAAAAAAATAAGGAAAAAATATCTAAAATAGGTATTTTTTCCTTAACTTATTTAAATATAATAACTTATATAATTATGGCGCTGTTATCTTTTAATATGACGCCTTAGAACTTATTGTATATCTGCCTGAAACAGGAGCTGAGATAGTTATTGTCACTGGAACCCCATTTAAAGTAAAAGACAGGGTGCCTCCTCCATAAATAGGGTTAATTGGATTAGCCTTTGGATAATCATAAAGATACTTATAACCATAAACAATGCCTGCTTCTGCTGAAGCCATGGCTTTCATCCTCTTTATCTGGCCTTCGCAGATACTATTATAGTTATATGCTGTCAGGAGAACTGCGATAGCAGCTAATGATAATAGAAACAAAAGTGCCAAGCTTACAAAAATAGCTATGCCCTTATTATTATTTATCATATTAATTCAATAACTCATTCACATAGAATGAGCTATTGAAGTTCTCCTACTAAAGTTTCGATTGCTTCGGATATTAAATGCCATCTTTCCTGGCTATGTATTGTGTATTTCTGTTTTCTTTTCCAGCCATTATCTGACTTCTGCCATAGATACATACATAGCCTCTTATTGCCCCATGATTCAACCAGCACTACTGCTGACCACCATCCGAACCCCCTGCTGATAGTCCTGTAATCCAGGACCTTTAAAGGCGGGGCTATGGGCAGTTTTTCTTCTTTATTAATCATCTTTTCATCAGGCATGCGCACCTCCCAATTTTTGCGAAGCAAAAATTAATCCCGACCCGCCATTGTTTCTGTGGCGGGGAGGAATCCTTGTCTTACCTGTGATCTGCTCTTCTTTTTTATTATAGCTTCCGCACCTAGGACATTGAGACATACTAGTGTGCCTGCTATCTACATATACGTAAGTGCATATAGAGCACTGCCATAAAAAATTTTTTTCAGAGAAGAACTGTTTTGGATCTTTTCTGTTTTTAAATATAATTATCAATAAAACAAGACATGTTGTTAAAACAAGGTATAACGCGACTGCTAAAGAAAACTCTATTTTTATCATTTAATGAGCACTGTGGTTACGAAAATCGAGGATTTTTGTAACCACATCTTCTCTGAGTCAATTCTTTGTTTGTGCGAATTAGACCCCGTTCCAAATCTGCGTGAATCTTTTATAAGTAACACTTAGATTTGGAACGGGGTAAATTCGGACAGCGACTTACGTTCACTACGTTCCGTAAGTCGCGTCCTCATTTATTTGAAGCTGACCCTGACAATCCCTTCCTGGTCATCTTCCGTATTGGGCGCAAACTGCCATTTCCTTATATACCTTATCGCCGCCCGATCTATCTCCGAAACGCCGCTGGAAATAACGCATTCCGCATATTTTACAAAACCGTCTTTTGATATCCTGAATTTTACGCTAGAGCTAAAGTCTGAGCTGAAGTCTGAGGGCAATACTGTAATTTTACCTAGATCCGGCTTATATGTTATTATCCTATCCCTGGCATTTCCTCTAATAAAGAAATCCGAAAAATTAACTCTGGCGCTTTCTTTTTTATGATATACGCTTAAATTTAAAGAACTACGATTATCCATCGAGTAAAAAAAATCTTTCTTTTCCGGCTGGGTATTTATAAAACCCGCTTCAATAGGTTCAAACTTGTCCAGCTTATGTTCCATGGAAACGCTAACCGCGGTAAAAGGCTTTTCATCCCCGACTATAACATTTTCCAGAATATCCCCAAGAAATGATATGGACGTCTTATATTCTCTTATATTGCCTGTTGCGAGCGCCGGATTAAATAAAAATATGCAGAAAAAATGCCAAAAGACTGATATCAATATAGCTATGTTTAAATTTCTATCTTTTAAAAAAATCATGCCTGTCCCTTACTCCTGGTTTGTAGCTATGTTAACCTGTTTTATGCCAAGGTCTCTGCAAAAATCCCATATATTAATTACTTTACTAAGGGCTACATCCCTATCTGCTTTTATTAATACCGGTTCTACATTAGAAGCCTTTTCAAGTTTACTTTTCAATTCCAACAAAGTTACCGGCGCTTCATTTAGATAAAACCTGTTATCGGAAGTAACTGTAATTACAACGGTATTTTCCTGTATGACCTCGCTTGTTACCGCCTTTGGGAGGTTTATTTTAATCCCCGGCTGAAAAATAAAGTTTGAAGTTAATAAAAAAAATATCAAAAGCAGGAAAACACAATTTATAAGGGGCACCATATCCAACCGGACATCTTCTACGTAAAGGTTGCGCTTAAATTTCATTTATATCCTTCTATCCTTTGCGATAATATGTTTATAAGCTCGGTTGCGCTGTGTTCCATTTCAAGCGTAAAATCCTGGACTCTGGCAGCCAGATAATGATAAGCCGCTATCGCAGGTATTGCTACTATGAGCCCTGCGGCAGTAGTTAAAAGCGCCGTCCATATGCCGCCTGCCAGATCTCCTGCGCTCACAGGATTAAGCGCAGCCGCCTTTATCTGAATAACCTGAAAAGCCTTTACCATACCGGTAACAGTCCCTAATAGGCCGAAGAGAGGGGAGATATGAGCTATGGTAGCTAAAATCTTTATATGTTTTTCTAGTTTCGGGACTTCCTGATGGCCGGCATCTTCTATCGCTTCTCTAATTTCTTGCCTGGGCCTGTCATATTTTAATATACCCGCTTTAATTATGCGGGCAACAGGGCCTGCAGTATCTTCGCATATCTTCACTGCTTCCGCGACCTTATTATACTTAAGAGCACCTTCTATTTTACTCATAAAAGCTACTGTATCTATTTTTATCTTGCGAAGATAATAAAGCCTTTCCAGTATTACGGCAAAAGCCATAATAGAACATAATATAATAGGGTACATTATAGCCCCGCCTTTTTGTATAATATTAAACATAAGCATTATTTCCTTTCTTCTATAGCTTTTAGTCTTTCCTTTGCAAGACCGGATTCTTTTGCGTCCATATCCGATATTTTTTTATAAAGTTTTACCGCTTCCTCTATTTTATTCTGTTTTTCCAGCAATCGTCCGCATAAAAGAGCTGCATTTGCCACTATCCCCGTGGAATCAGGATATATATACCCTACTTTCATATATTCGGCAATCGCATTATCAACATCTCCGGCTTCTTCATAAAGCTGCCCTATCGTAAACTGGATGCCTGCGTTGAAATCTCCGCGCCTGTCATCAATTGATTCTTTATAATAATTGATAGCATCCTTAATGTTGCCTTCTTTTCTCATGATATCTCCTAAATATTTGAAGGCCACTTTTACAAAAGCGGTATTTTTATAATCTGCCGCAAGTTTTAAAAGCCTGCTCTTTGCATCGCTAAAAGCATCTTTTTTCATAAGAATATCTATTATCTTAAGTTCAGCTGCAGGGATAAGCTCGCTATTTGGATAGGTTGCTTTAAGGCTTCCCAAGGCGCTGATGCTTTTATCCAATTCTCCTTTTTCATAAAAAATTATGGCAATTCTATACGCGGCGTCATCCGCAAGGCTGCCTTCCGCGGACATTTTAATCAAATCATCGAAATATTTTTCTGCTTTATTGAAATCCTTTCTATTAGCATAATACTCTCCCAGCCAAAATCTGACATCGCCTGTCAGTTCATCCTGAGGATATTTGGTTATATATTCATCAAACTGGTTTAAGGCCTTTTTATTGTCTCCCATTTTATAGCAGCATAACCCTATTTCGTACAGCGCGCGCCTGGCGAGCTGGCTGTCAGGCTGCCCGGAAGATATATCTTGAAATATCTCAAGAGCCTGTTTATATTCAGCAGTGTTATAAAAAGCGCTGGCCATTTGAAATTTAGCGTCATCTCTATATTTTGTATCTTTGAATTTTTCAAGAAAAGCCTTAAATTCCCGGGATGATTCCTGGAAAGACCCTTTTTTGAAATATGAAGTGGCCAGGCCGTAACTGGCGTCTTCTGCGTACCTGGAGTCAGGATAATTTTTTAATAAACTCCTGAAAGCCAGTATTGCGCCTTCATACCTTTCTGATTTAAATTGTATCCTGCCTATCTGATACTGGGCATAATCTATATAACCAAAGACCGCGTCGGGATTGACATTGGCTTCTTTTAAAACCATATCATACGCTTCTGACGCCTTGTCCAATTGGTTCATCTGGAAATATACGTCTCCAAGCCTGCAATATGAGGTTATCCGATAAATATCTTCATCTGTGCTTTTTATTACTTTACTGAATTCCTCTATCGCGTCATTATATCTTGCTGTTTTAAAATAAAGCCAGCCAAGATTATATTCCATGTCATCCGCATAACTGGCAGAGGGAAATCTCTTTACGCCGTCTTTAAGGACCTCTATGCCATCCTCATATAAACCTAGTTTATAAAGCGCTTCTGATTTGCCAAGATATGCTTTCATTATTATACCGCTTTTAGGAAATCTTTCTATAATCTCATTAAAACATTTCAGGGCCTCGTCAAACTCCTCCATCTTCATAAATGCCTGAGCCTTGCCTTCAAGCGCGGAATCCATAATATCATAATTTTTCTTGAAGTTTTCCAGGCGGCTGAACTCTGTAATAGCTTCTTCATACAGTTCTAATTTCATATAGCACCACGCGGTATCGTATATAGTGTAAAAATCTATATCGGCGTCTGAAACCATCTCCAGCGATTTTTTGAATGAGTCCAGCGCATTTTTGTAATCATTCTGATAATAATAATCTTCTCCTATATAAAAATATGCGAGTTTGGCTTTTTTTGCATCCTTGGTGTAGCTGATAAGCCCAAACAGTCTCTCCCTGGATTCATCATGCTTCTTGAGCCTGTAAAGCATTTCGCCTATCTTTAATTCAGAATCTTCTTTCAATTCGCTTGCAGGGTATTCAGATATAAACACGGAGAGCTTATCGATAGATTCCTGATATTTTTTTTCTTCATATAGAGACCACGCGTATGCGTATTTTATATAAGGGGCATAATTTGATTTAGGAAATTCTGCCAGGATGGCATTGTAAAGCTCCCTGGCTTTTTCAAAGTCCCTGGTCTTAAAATATATCTCTGATTTCCAGTACATTGCCTCATCTTTGGAATCTGTTTTCGTTTCTGCGCTTATGACGGCATCCAATTCTTTCATGGCATCGCTGAATCTATCAAGATGCACATAAGACTCTCCCAATAAAAGCCGCGCCTCTAAAACATCGGCATCTGCGGGATTTTCGGATAAGAATTTTTCAAGTGATTTTGCGGCTATTTCGTAAAAACCGTCCTGGAAGGATTTTTTCCCGAGATTAAAATCAGAGTTCTCCCCGGCATTTAAGGAAGTATATAATACTAATATAGCGGATATAATAAATATATATTTAATACTTCGCATCTTGCCTATAAATATAACATTGAGCGGCTTAATGTTCAAGAGGAAAATTAAAATAATGTAATATGGTCTTTCCGGCTGGCAGGTTTTCGAAAAGGCGCTTGACCGCCCCAGCGTGGCGGTCTGCGCTCAGTGTTTCTTCTCGCTCGCCCGATATCTCTGAGCTTTCGACGGGCACCATGCCCGCT
>Ga0315293_10001149_pt1 | contig 25687 bp, 18 predicted proteins | sample YL17G13_20_MG_FD_203071 | JGI IMG/M metagenome (GOLD analysis project Ga0315293, IMG submission 203071) | Sediment microbial communities from Yellowstone Lake, YNP, Wyoming, USA - YL17G13_20 | ecosystem: Environmental > Aquatic > Freshwater > Lake > Sediment | place: USA: Wyoming | collected...
ATTACTCCGGCTAATAACACAAACACAAAGGCCAAAAGCGCGGCGATGACCCGTCTGGCGCTCTTCATGGCTTTCTCTTTGCTCAATTATATGAAAACAAGGAGAATAATGACAACAGCGGGCAAAAGAATCCCTTCTTTCCTATCCTAAAACTTGCGTAGTTTGACATTCTTAACCATTAACCCATTTCATTAAGAAAGACCAGGCTGCAGCAGGTCACGCCACCCTCGGCCTTGGCCAGCTCCGAGACATCGACGGTTGTGACTGATAGACCTCTATCCTCCAATCGCCGGCGCGTTCTGTGATGCGCCCGGGGATAGACAATACTCTCCCCTATCAGCAGTGCATTGGCGGCCATGGGCTCGGAAGGATCCACCTCCACGACCTCCAGGCCCTTGAAAGCGTTGACTTCTATCCAGGCCCGATTGGCCAGGACGGCGTTGGGCCCCACTTGACTGACCGCTGACTTCAAATGGAGGCATCCTTTGATCCCCACCGGCTTGACGGCATAGCCGAATGGCCGGCAGATAGCTTCTAATTGCTCGAGGCCGGCTGTGTTGGTCCGGCTTGATAAGCCCACGTACAACACTCTGTTGAGAGACAAAACATCCCCTCCATCCATGGTCCCGGGCGGCTCGATGGTGTAAAGCCGGCGAAAGGGCTTGAGCGCATCGGCCACAGTTGGCGTCTCCGCTCTCCGCGAGGCGGCGCCGGGACGCATGATGACGGCCAATTCGTCGAGCACGACGGCCGTATCCTCCACGAAAACCGAATCGGGCAAATCCGCCTCGGCGGGCAGATGATGGACCTCGCAACCGAGGTCGGCCAGGCAACTTTCATACTGCCGATGCTGCTCCATGGCCGCGCCGACTTCGATGGCCCGGCGCGTCAGGTGGGTGAGTTCACATCGTCCGATGCTCGGGCTCACTTCCCGAGTCAAAGCCACAAGCCTCATTTGTGGTTCTTCCTCCCGGCAGGTTTGTTTATGGCACTCTTTTAGAGAGTCTTAAGGTAGGCGATGAGGTCGGTCAGTTCCTGTTCCGAGAGATCGGGGAAAGCGGGCATCGCCAGAAAAGGAGTCTTGAGCTGCTGCCGGACGTTCTCCACGGTGGCCGGCCGGCCGCTGGCCGGGAGAGTGGGTCTGTGCAGAAGACCGCTCAGGCCCGGCCCTGATTTTGCATCCAGCCGGTCGGCAAAATGACACCCGGCGCAGCGGCCCTGGAAGATCATGGCGCCTTGTCGGGCATCCGCCGATGGCCCTGACGGGAGTTCCGCCGTCACGGCCGCGGATGACACCGGAGCCCGGACCGACCGAAGAAAATAATATCCGGATGAACCGAGGAAAATAACTAAAGCCATAGCAAAAATCGTAAGGCCGAGGGCCGGAGCAACCCTCAGGAAACCCCGGAATATTTTGACGATCAAAAATTTTAAGAAAAAGACGGCGAGGAGGGCCAAGCTGAGGTAGGAGTGGAAGACGGCCCGGGCCGATATTCCGTCACCGGCTTTGGTCCAATAGTTGAAGCAGAGAACGCTCAAGGCCAACAGGAGAACTCCAAATGTGAACCCGGCCAGTTTGTGGAGCCTGCGGAGTTTCAAAGGGTCGGCCTTTTTCTCCACCCTGCCCATCAGGGTGAGCATGGAAAAAGCGGCTGTGGCGGCGGCGGCCAGGAAAAGGACGGAGATGAGCGATTTTATCAAGAAAATGGACATTGTTCCAAAATCATACCCCCTCCTATAATAACTTTCAAGGCCGCGAAAAGCATCCCAGGCTCGATAGGGCTGTTTCTAGCCGGAAATACCTCCGGACTGGTGCATTTGCCTCCAATCTGCCATAGCCCTGTCGGCAGATTCCAGAAATTGATCGCGCCGGCTTGGAGAAATTCTGATGTTTAATCTATTCTTCCTGACAATTACGATTTGGCTCTTGTATGAGGTAATGCAACTAAATCCGCGCCGAGCCACTAATCCTTTAGCCGCCTTTATCGATTCGATGGCCTGGAAGGGAATATTCCATGAAAAACCGCCAAATTTCGTCTTTATTCCATCCTGAGAAACAGTAATTTTTCGCGGGAGAAAGAGCCAATAAACGGCCGCGGTCAAAACCGTGGAAAAACAGAGGACGACAAAAGCTATTCTTGATTCTCGGGGAGGTTCTTTTGGAAATATATTCGAATGATGACCATCAATATAAAATAATATCCCCAAAACAATGAGCAGAACCAGCGAGAATACGAGAACAAGCTTTACCCAGGCATCATACTTGATGTTGTCTTCGAAAATGATCAGCCCCCTTAAGGTCATCGAAAAAACATCTCCCCTCCTTCGTTTATTTAGTGAATTCAAAGTAATACACAACGTATCTTTTATCACTGGAAAAGCTAATTTGTCTCGGTTTTCTATGAAGAGTCCACTCGGCTATTTTGGCCTCGTCAATATCTCTATGCTGCAAAGCCTCCACCTCTTTTACTTCTTTCGGATATTTCCATTTATAGGGAAAACTGAAAATCGCCCTGCGCGAAATGCGCATGGTTTCCTGGAAGGCCTCCTTTTGCTTATCGCCCAAGTGTTCCCATACTTCGCACGAAATAAAAAGATCATATTTTTTGTCCGCTATGGGCCAGGGTATCTTAGTGGCGTCATGAAGATAGGTTAGATTTTCAAGAACTTTCACGATATCCATAGTATCTTCCCCTTTAACAAGAGGGAGACGATACGGGCCGAGCTCTAAAATACTTTGTGGTTGTATCTTTTGAACAAGATCAACCACAATACTCAAGTATCTCCATCTTCCTTTGAAATAGGGGTCCTTTTTTTCGGCCTCCACAAAATCTTGATAAGTAATTGGCTGTAATTTTTTACTTGGGCCGCCTTGAAAAAGAACGGCATATCCCCTAATAAATAGGGCCGTGAACATGAAAATAAAAAGCACGAAATTATGTTTGAGTTTCATTTTTTCCTTTCTTTCAATAACTATTTATAATCAAAGCAATAGAAAGTATCAAGGCCGAAAAGCGCGCCTGATATGTCCCCAGAATTCTTCCCTAATGACTTAGAAAGATCGCTAGGAATGGGGGTTGATGGTCTGTTCGAGCTCCTGAGTCAGCTCATTGATCTTGAATTCTGCCCAGAGGGGAAAATGGTCGCTGATTTCCTTCTTCCCACCCTTGGGTTTGCCGTCCTGGAAGAGGACCTTGGAAAAGGGGACGACATTGCATTTGCCGCCGAAGCTGAAGGCCTTGCGGTCCACCCAGGCGATTTTGTCGAAGGTCTTGTCCTGAAAAAAATTTGTCTGCAGGGTGTCAAGGTTGGGGGGCATCTTGAACTCGTCCCGTCGGAGGGACTTGTAGAAACGGTCACCCTGCTTTTCGATGTTGAAATCCCCGACCACGAAGAAATCCCGGTCAAAGACCTTGTGGGGGTCGGTCTTCGACCTGCGGTTGATGTAATCCACGAGCCAGTCGATTTCCTTCACTCGCAGGTCTTCATCCTTTTTAGTCTTGCCGTAGAAAATGTGGACGTTGACAATGATGAAGTCAAACCGCCCCGCTTTGAAAGAGGCGCAGTAGGGCATGCGGTGGAGCTGAAATCCCGTATGCTCTCCGGCGGACACGGGAAATCCGATCTCGCAGACCAGCCCCGTGCTTTGCACCGTCCTTCGGTCATAAAGAAAGGCAAACCGCTCGTTGTTGCCGGTGGGGTCCGTAACCAGGACCCGGTAGTCCCCCGGCAGCAGCCTCTGCAGGCTGCTTAGTCCCCTGAGGTCCGTCTTAATCTCCTGCAGGGCGATGATGTCGAACCTCTCGCAGATATCGGCAATATACTGCAGGGCGCGCTTTGTCTTATTGTTCCCCAGGTTCTGGATATTCCAGGTGGCCAGGAGCAGGTTTTCGTCGACCCTGCGGTTCGGCACCTTGTAGGACTTGCCGTCGGACATCAGCTTTCCGTCAAGAAGATGCATGAGGTTCCGCCTCTCCTGGGCGATCAGGACGTCTAGTTCTGGCATGGTGGTTCCCCCTTAATCAAAATCTCCCCCCGACCCTCAACCAGAGTATCATAATATCAAATTCGAGCCCCACCTTGTCAATTTGCCTTGTCCGCCTTTAGCGGCTTCCACCTGGTTGGCGCCGTCTTGTTCGGCTGAAACACCTTCCGCCCGAAGCTGGGAGTGAATTATTTCCGGCCGGAGAACTATCCCGCGTTCACCCTGCCCGTCATCGGGCTGTGGTGGCGGTTCACGGTTTAGGACTCATTGACATCAACCTGCAGCTCAAGATAGCATGCCTGTCATGAAGCGAACCATCCAAGCCGGTGGAATCCTGAGTCTGCTCTTGATTCTTTCCACGCCGGTCCGCGCTCAGCACATTGATTCGATCAGCCCGGAGAATCCGGTTCAGGGCGAATCATTTGAGATTGTGGGGAGCGGCTTCGGCGACCAACAAGGGCCCTGGGTAGTGGAAGTGTACCGGGTGGTGAATAGACGGTATCTGACATACCACTTCCCCGTGCTCCGCTGGAGGGCTGATAAGATCCTGGTCGAAGTTCCGGAGGACATCCCCCCCGACACTTATAGCCTAATGGTGCGAATTCCAAACCGTCTGAGGGGGTCTAATCCCGTACCCCTGACGATTCGCAAACGCACGCCAAAAAAAACGCCCCAGCGGATGGTCCCCTGGATCCGCCGCGTCCATGTGACCAGCCAAGCCGAGGTCTGGATCTACGGTATGTATTTTGGCTCAGTGAGCGGAGGATGGCCCCCCGACATTCCCAGTGGCGGCCGGGTCTTATTCACCGGGAATGGCCGCAATGACGATCTCAGGGTCATCCGCTGGCGCAATGAAGTCGTGCAGGTGTGGCTCCCCCAAGGGTGCGACCCCGGCACTTACCACATCGTCATCAGCAAAGGTATAGCGCAGGTAAGCGAAAGTAACAGCATGAGCTTCGTGCTCCGTCCGGAGAGGGCCGGTGAGGCCCACCCCGGAAGCGTCAGGGGGTTCATGCACATCGATTCCTCCGAACCGAAGGCCATCAGGCGTGGGACGCTGTTTACGATATTGGGAGATCATTTTGACGTCTACCGCAAGGGGAAAAACGGCTTCCTGAAGCGGATCGGCCAAGGAGACCGCGTTGTGGAATTGGTTAATGTTCACAAAGGACGAGCCAGAGCTCATGCCTGCACCATATCAAAGTCGAACCCCGATTGGAAGGACCCCATCAATCAGCCCGATTACCTCGATCAAGGGACCCTGCAGTGGTTCGACGATCACATCGTGGCCATCGCTCCGTCGGACCTGGAGCCGGGGCCGTACATCCTTCGCATCCTCGATAAGTCAGACAATCGGAGCAGCAACACCATCACCGTCCTGGTGGAGATGAACCCCAGGGACTAGATATCGGGGAAGATAGCAAAGCGCGCCTGAGAGGATTCGAACCTCCGACCTACGGATCCGGAGTCCGTCGCTCTATCCACTGAGCTACAGGCGCAGGAAGAGCCATCATATTACATCATCAATGGGCGGCTGTAAATTGAAAATACGACAAATTCCGCCTCTGACTCTTGACAACCGCCGTCCACGGGGCTAAAAAAGGTGATGTGGGAGGGGACATGAAAAACAAAACACGCACGACCTTAACGACTGTCTTGATGATCCTGTACGGCGGCCTCGTCTTGGGTCTTGCGGCTTCGGGCTCGCCGCATGGCCAATCGGGGGACGGCAAGAAGGTCAAGGACATCGCCGTAGTCGAAATCTCGGCCGACAAAGACGACTGTCGATTGTGGGTGACGTACCAGAACAAGGGCACGGTGACAATCCAGGCTACGCTGAGGGAGAGAACCTCCGTCCAGGGTGTGGGCGTAGTAGAGGACACTTGGATGGCCTTCAACCTCCCGCCCGGTCAGTATTTCGGCCACGGTGTCGGCGCCGACCCGGGCTACAAGATCTTCGGGATAAACAAAACCGTCACAACCGAGATCGACGTCGACAACGCCCTGACTGAAATCAACGAATCCAACAACACCCTGACCAAAACCTTGAGCTGTGGTCTCCATCTTGTCCCCGGCCCGGTTCAGGCCGCGCCCAAGCCCGACCTGGTGATTCCTTATATCAAATTCATAGTCGTTAAAGAAGGTGATGATGCAGCGGGCCATTACGTGACCTTTAACGCCATCATCTACGTTAAAAACGTAGGCCAGGGCGACGCCGGTCCCTTTCATGTTCTTCTCGAGCACAAAATCAACGGCGTAGGTCCCTATCTGACCTGTGCTACGTGCAAGATTCCCGTGTCGGGACTGTCCGCGGGACAAGGCCAGGAGCTGCCGGCCCGTCAGTACACCAAGCGCGGGACGCAGACATCCGGACAGGCCATTTTCTTCCAGGCCACGGCCGACTGCGATAAGGTGATCGTGGAGACCGACGAGACGAACAACGCATACAAGGATTCCTATCAAGGCCAGTCGGGACACAAATAGGGCTCGACCTCAAACCTTCGCCAGTCTGGTTCCCAAAGGTATTTTTTCTTATACGCTACAGGCGCGCGGAGAGTCATAACCTTACATCATCATTGGACGGCTGTAAAATAGAAAAAGGCAGGCCTATTTCTAATTTGAGAACTTTACAAAGACTCGATATAATCCCTTCTCATCAAGGACTAGCCGCCAGGGCAACCGTAACCACAGGAGTCTGATTGAAGTTGAACCCGGCCAATCAGCGAACGATAGGGGCCCAAACCGTCCCCGGCCGCATATGGGAAATTGATTTTCTTCGGGGCCTGTCGATTATCCTCATGGTGTTCTACCATGTGGGGTATGATTTGAGTGAATTGGCCGGCATAAAGACATTGCTCGGCATCGAGATCAATTTATCCAGTATCTTCCTGTTGGTGGCTCAATATTTCTTCGCGGGTCTTTTCATCATTTTGTGCGGGATCAGCAGCACTTTAAGCAGGGGCAATATTCGCCGCGCCTTGAAATTGCTCGGGGTGGCGGTCATCATCACCGCGGCGACAATTATTTATAATTCTTCATCGGCCATCCATTTCGGCATTCTCCATTGTTTGGGGATATGCATATTGGTTTATGGCTTGATGTTTGAAAAATCCAAGCCTTCGGCCTGCGCGGCCGCGGCTGCGATTGTCTTCGGCCTCAGTGTGGCGCTTGCTCTTTTTATGAGAAACGTGCCGGTCCGTTTTAACTGGCTGCTCCCCTTGGGCATCTCCAGCAATACTTACACATCTCTGGACTATTTCCCTCTTTTTCCCTGGTTAGGAGTTTATCTGGCGGGAGCGGCCCTGGGCAAGTCTATTTATTCCCAGAAGCGGGGCCTCATCCAAAAACGATTGCCGGAGACATTCATCAATACGGCCGGCAGGCATTCTTTGTTGATATACGTCGTCCATCAACCCGTCATCATCGCCATCCTCTATGTTGCGGGCTTGATACGAATATAGGACTAATCTATTGAGCCTGCTCCCGATCATTATGCTGCCTTAAAGGTCAGGCTGCCTTAGCGGTTAGTTGGTATTATCTAAGTGTGTTTCCTAAGCAACGCTTTGAAACGCTCATCATTCCACAGGGGCGCCCATTGCGGGTTGGCTCGCAGCCAGGCCGGTGAGATGAAGGAGGGAATCGAGAGCATGTGCTCGATTTCGCGAAGTGCGGCGGCTTTATCTCCGGCCATCATGTAGATGACGGCGAGATCGTGCAGGTGCGAAAAACCGTACAGAGCATCCTTCTCCAGGGGAAGCAGCTCCGTGGCGCGAAGACCCTCTCGCAGGGCCTCGCTCTTGCGACCGAGGGCCGCGTAGGCGATGCCCAGCGAACTGTGGTAGCGCGGGTCATCCGGGTGCTTCGCCAGCTCGGCTTCAAGAACCGTCCGGGCCGAGTCGAAGGCGGTTCGGGCGGCCTCGGGGTCGCTTAAAGAAAGGTGGGCGTAGCCGGCTAAAAGGGCCTTCGGCATGGCCCACATCTTCTGCCGGATCCACTCGCCGGGTGCAACCTCGAGGCGCCGCAGGGCGTCGCGGTAGTTCCCCTCGATCATCTCTTCCCAGAACCAGGCCCACAGCCACCATTCGTGATCGCTTGAAACGAAGCCGAGCGCCGTTCGTGCTTCTCGGCACCCGCCCTTCCAGCTCCAGTAGTTAAAGGCCTTGGCCAGGTACGGCCACTCTTGGTCGGGCGCCAGAGCGATCGCTTGATTAGCGTAGTCCAGCGCTTCAGGGTAGCGCCGGAGCCACCAATTAGTAATGGCCATCTCTTCCGTGATCCCGGAATCGCCCGGGTTGAGCTCGAACGCTTTCCGGTACCCCTCCAAGGCTTCCTTCCAGTGGCCGGTCAGGCGCAGGGCCTCGGCCCTGGCGTCGAGGACCTCAGCGCTGTCAGGCAGTCTCCGGGCCGCCACATCAAACTCCTTCAGCGCGGCGCCGGCGTTGCGCTCGACCCAGAAATGGTAGAAGCCTGCGGCCAGATGGGCCTCCGGTTCGTCAGGGGCGAGACGCCGGGCCTGGTCCACAGCCTCCCGGGCCAGCGTTCGTCGCTCCTCCGACAGGTCGGCGCGGAAGTAGTAGAGCTTGGCGTGAGCCTTGGCCAGCTCGGCGAAAGCGAGAGCGAAACGGGGATCGAGCTCGACCGCCCGGGCGAAGCTCTCCTGGGCATGCCGCCAGTTCTCTTCGGAGAAATGAGGCTGCCCGGTGTAATACCGGCCGCGCAGGAAGGCCTGGTAAGCCTCCAGGTTGTCGGTCGGCCGGGCGCTCAGCGTCTTCCGGCCCTCCTCGGTGAGCATGACCCCCATCCGCTCGGCGACGCTTTCGGCGATCTCCGACTGGACCGCAAAGACGTCGTCAGAATCACGATCGAAGGCCTGGGCCCACACCTGCGTGTCGTCGGCAACCCGGATGAGTTGGGGCGTGATTCTCACGCGGCCCGGCCCTCCGGCGCTGCTTTCCCAGCGAACGCTGCCGTCGAGCACGAAGTTCACGCCGAGGTCCTGGCCGATGTTCTTGATCGTCTTTCCCGCCCGGTCGTACTGGCGGGCGCTCGTCCGGGAAATGACGGCCAGGCCCCGCACTGCGGCCAGCCTGCTGGTGATCTCTTCGGTCATGCCGCCGGCAAAATAGGCGTCATCGGGCCGGCCGAGGTTTTCGAAGGGCAACACCACGATCTTCGGCGCATGAACCGCCGCGCGCCGCGCGGGACGGATTATAAAGTACGCGGCCAGTGCGGCGAGGACGAGCACCCCAGCGCCCGCGGCCAGCCACTCCCAATCAGGCCAGGAGCGGGCGGCCGCGGCAATTCGAGTTGGGGGAGACGTGCGCGTTGGAGGGGTCGGTGCGGCCTTCGACGACGCGACCAGCCCGCGCAATTCGTCGAGCTCGTTTTTAAGGTCGGTCGCGGTCTGGAAGCGGAGCCCGACGTCCTTCTGGAGGCAGCGGGAAACGATTCGGCCCAGATCGCCGGGGAGGTCCGGCCGTCGTTCGGAAAGAGAGGCCGGTGAGTCTCGCAGGATGGAGGACGCCAGCGAGGCCCAACTATCCCCCGAAAACGGCCGCTGCCCGGTTGCCATCTCGTAGAGGATGATGCCCAGCGAGAAGAGGTCAGAGCGGGGGTCCAGGGGCCTGCCTTCGATCTGCTCCGGGGACATGTAGGGCACTGTCCCCAGGATCTGCCTCTCCCGGGTCAGCGTCTCACTCTGGAAAAGGGGTTGGGGCTGCCGGTCGTCCGAACCGCCCAGCTCGCGCCTCAGCTTGGCCAGGCCGAAGTCGAGGATTTTCAGGCGTCCATCTTCGCCGACCATGATGTTGGCCGGCTTGAGGTCCCGATGGGTGACACCCTGCCGGTGGGCGGCGGCCAGGGCGTCGGCCATCTGAACGGCGAGGCCGAGGAGCCTCTCGGCAGGCAACCCGCCGCTGGGGATTACGTCGGAAAGCGGTCGGCCGCGGACAAGCTCCATAGCGATGAAGTGGACGCCGTCGATCTCCTCGACCGAGTGGACGGTGACGATGTTGGGGTGTTCGATGGCGGCCAGGGCCAGCGCTTCTTGCTCGAAGCGCCGCAGCCGTTCGGCGTCTCCAGCCATCTCCGGCGGCAAGACCTTGACAGCCAGGTCCCGCTGCAGCCGCGTGTCTCTGGCGCGGTAGACCTCCCCCATCCCCCCCGCGCCGATCAGGGAAACGATCTCATACGGTCCAAGACGAGTGGAGGGATTTATGGGCATGCTTGATGATTCCCTTGCCTTTCTACCCAGGGGGGCGGGTTGGCGCCGGGCGCTGTAGCCCCCGCCACGGGTGTTTGGCGGCGCAACGCTTTTGCCTTATCGCTTTATTGAAAATGATAAAACTTGACGGGGAGCGATGTCAAGCAGGCCCCGTCAGCAGCTGGCTGACCTCCCAGACGCGCCGGGCTATGTCTTTATCATGGGTTGGAGGCGATGTCGGCGTGTCCTTCATCTTTTCGAAATACTTGCCCGTCACTCTCTCCACCTCGGGGGAAGAAGCCAGATAGATGCTAGTTTGCGCTCCTATTTCTTTTTTATGGGCGAAGGTCTTCATCACAAAACGAGAAAGGGGTGAAAAATCCCTCCCCAGGCTGGTGGCCGTGAACCCCGGAGCCAGGCAGTTGACGGTCACCCCCGTCCCCTCCAGCCGCTGGGCCAGCTCATAGGTAAAATAAATGTTGAGCAGTTTGGTTTTGGCGTACATCTTCATCGGCCGATAGCTCTTTTCGCCCTGTAGGTTGTTAAAGTCGAGAGAGGCGGTCTTGTACATCCCAGAGGAGACATTGATGACTCGGGAAGGGGCGCTCTTCCGGAGAACATCCAGAAGCAGATGGGTCAGCAGAAAAGGAGCCAGATGGTTGACCGCCAGCTGGGTTTCCAGGCCATCTTCGGTGATGGTCCTGTGCCCGGGCACCGCCGCCGCGTTATTCAACAGAACGTGAAGTTTCTTATATCGGCCCTTGAATTCGGAGGCTAGGGAGCGGACCTGTCTTTGAGAAGAAAGATCGCAAAGCATCAGATCGACGGCGGCATTCCCGCTGGCCTGGATGATCTCAGCCCTGGCTCTCTCCCCCCTGTCCTTGTTCCGGCAAACCAGGACGGCCGTGGTGCCCATCTTGGCCAGCTCAAGAGCGGTGATTTTTCCTATTCCTGAACTTGCCCCGGTCACCAGGCAGATTCTCCCTTTCATCGCAAGACTCATCGGTGCGGCTATCCCTTCAGCCCGGCCAGCCTTTTTTGGGCCTCCTCGACCTCGGGCAGCCCCGGGTCGGCGTCTTTCCACCGCTCGAGGAAGCGCTGGAAATTCCGAGCGGCCTTCGCTGGGAGGCCTTTCTGCTCATACAACCTGCCCAGCCGATAATAATATTTCGGATGGATGAGGAATCGTTCCTGGGCTTTCGGGTCGAAGGTCGTCAACCGCTCATACTCGGCGATCGCTTTATCAACCTCACCGTTCTGTTCATAGGCCCGGGCCAGGACATCCTTAAGGAAAGGAAAGTTGTAAGAAACCAACGGAATTTCAGAGGAAAGCGAACGAAAAGTATGAGGCGGTGCTTTTTCTAAGAGAGAAATTGTTTCTTTGGGCTTTCCCTCGGCAAGCAGGATCTCTCCCTGGAGATAATTGTATTCGTAATCCTTGCTGAGCTCGTCGTAATCCCTGTTGATCTCGCGTTCGGGCAAATAAGACCTCATTTCCGCGAGCCTGGACCTAGCAGAATCGATACGGCCCTGTTTCAAGTTCAAAAGTCCGTTATAGAAACAGATGTCGGCTTTAAACATATTTTCTTCGTAGAGATCTATGGCATAGATCGCTGCATATTTTTTAAATTCACTTTGGCTGAGCTCAAGCTCTCCCCTATCATAATAATTCCAGGCTTTGATCTCGTAGATCATGGACTTGACTCCCATATTCCCCAGCTTTTCGGCTATTTCTAAGGCCTTGTGAAATTCGCTCGATGCTCTGGTCACGATCCCCAGCCAAGCCCAGGTGAATCCCCTTAGCCAATATCCGTCCAGCGCGATGCCGGGAGACTTGGCTCCGGCAATCATTTGATCCAAGCATTTGATCGCGCCGGAGTAATCCTCTTTCAAAGCATAGATATACTGAAGTCCGATTGTTGAAAAGAAAAACTCAGGCTTCACGCTCAAAGCTTCCTGGAATTTGGCGATCGCCTCATCAAGCCTTCCCATCCGGAAATAAAGGTTGGCCATGCAATCAATGGGGTTGGCATCCCCGGGGGAAATGGAAGCATATCTTTTATACAGCTCAAGCGCCTTCTCAAAATCTCCCTTGGCGCGCCATTCGATACCCAGGGCGTTCATCGCCATCCCATAATTGGGGTCAAGTTCCAGGGCTTTCTTCAATTCTTCGATAGCTGCCTCCCCTTGATAAAAGCCAGACAGCATTAAATGGGCTTCTTTTTCTTTGGGGTATTTCGCCAATAATTGTTTTAGGAGGCGGATCGACTTGTGGTGATCCTCCGCTACATAGTACGCATAATCTGCTTCGATGTAGAGCCTTTCTTTTTCCGTGGCCTTCCGGGCATGGGTCATGGCTTTCTCGGTGGCCTCATTTGCCGCCCTGATCTCTCCCGTCATCCCGTAAGCCGACGCGAGTTGTCGATAGGCCATGGCAAAGGCCGGGTCAAGCTCAACGGCCTTTTCCAGGAAATTCCGGGCTTGATCATAATAGGCCTTATCCAATTCCTCGCTTCCTCTTAAAAAATAATTGTAGGCTTCTATCGAAGAAGTCGTCACCTCGGCGACCTGGGGTCGGCCTCCTGCCGTCTTTTCCATAGCCAACCCAATGCCCTCGGAAATTCCCCTGCTCAGCTCATCGATTTGAGTTCTTAAGATGCTATCGACCCCTTCGCCTTTGGAGCTCGTGCTGGCGAGAAGTTTTTTTGTTTCCACATCCAGGACTTTGACGTCCGTGGCGAACATGTTCCCCGCTTTGGTGAATGTTCCGAGGACTATGGCTTTTATCCCTTCCTTGCGACACAGCTCGAATCCCGCATCTTGGCCAATGATCTCCATATCTCCTCTTCCAAGTTGCTTGAGAAGATCCCGCATCCTTTCCCAAGTAGCGACATAAAAATGCCCGGTCTGTTCAAGGCTGGTGATGAGGAGATTGGGAATGGCTTTTCGGAGGTCGTCCAGGGATCTATCCCCGGTCAGGTTTTCAAAACCGGTGACAGCTATGGAGTTCTCTATCTTTGGAGCACTGGCAGCTTGCTTTCTGGGAACGAATTTTAAAACGGCAATAACAATGACGGCAAGTCCCAGCACTCCCAAAGCCGGGATCAGAAGTTTCCTGAGATTCAGTTTGACCGTGATCTCGCTTGATGTGAGCGGCTTCCGTTCGGGGACGACGCGCTCGGTCGTGGGGATCCCCTTTTCGATCTTCTCCAGTTCGGCCCCCACCTCCGCAGCGTTCTGATATCTCTTGGCTCTGTCTTTTTCCAGACATTTTAGGATAACCGAGCTCAGGTCATTGGGAATGTTGGAGTTGAACTGCTTAGGGTTTCTGGGGGTTTCACCCTTGTGCTTCATGGCGATGCTGAGAGCCGTGTCGCCTTCGAACGGCACACGGCTCGTTGCCATCTCGTAAAGGATGACGCCCAAGGAATAGATGTCCGAGCGCTGGTCCACGTCCTTGGCTTCGGTCTGTTCCGGGCTCATGTATTCCGGCGTTCCGATCATCACCCCGGCTCCGGTGATCCCCTTCTCCCGGACCGACCGGGCAATGCCGAAGTCCATGATCTTGGCGTTCCCGCCCTTGTCGATCATGATGTTCTGGGGCTTCAGATCCCGGTGCACAACTCCCAGGCTGTGGGCCTCGGCCAGCCCGTCACAGACCTGCTTGCCGACGCTGAGCACCATCCCGATGCTTAAGCTGCCGGACATCCGGATCATGCTCTTCAGGTCCTCCCCGTGGACGTATTCCATGGTGATGAAGTGGGCCCCCTCCGCCTCGCCCAGGTCAAACATCCGGCACACGTTCCGGTGCCCGATCTTCCGGGCCAGCCTCAATTCATTGCTGAACCGTTCGATCGTATCCCGGTCGGCGGCAATCTCGGGCGTGATGAGCTTGAGGGCGACTTTCTCCTTGATCTTAGTGTCAAAGACCTTGTAGAGCCTGCCCATCCCTCCCCTGCCCAACTCCTCGATGACCTGGTAGCGGCCGGCGAAGGTCGAGCCGGTGGTCAGCTCCTTAAGGGGAGTTTGGAAGGTCTCTGTTTGAGAGAAAGGGACGTCTTTAGCTGACGGAAGCGGGGTCGCGCATTTCCCACAATAAACCGTGTCTTCGGGATTTTGGAAATGACACTTGGGGCATTTCATCGCCAACGCCTACTTCTTAAAGTTCTCTTTTTTCAATCCGGACTGTCTCAATATTGAGAAAAATGTGCCCATGGGAATTTCTTTTCTTGGATCAGGAACGATGACTGTATAGTCCTCCTTCCTAAATTTCTTGTGGCTCCCCTTTTGCCCGATTTGAACAAACCCGTTCTTGTGAAGTACCGCGATGATGTGCTTCGATGAATAGAGTTTAGACATTCAAAACGGTTTCACCCAGGAGCACTTCTTCAATCTCGACATAGTCCGCCTTTTTTTCTTTGTCCTCAAAGTAAAGCTCGACGGCCTCCCTGAGATTTTTGTGCGCTTCCTGGATGGATTCCCCAAAGGTTGAGACATCAACATTCAAACATTGGGCGACATAATACTTATCTTCCCTGTAAATGACATATTTTAGCTTCATCGTCATCTCCCTTTTTGAGTTCATTATAGCCTTGGCTTAGGCGCAATTCAATTCCCAGATAAATATGATATTCCTTTCTTGACGCCCTAATCAGTCTTCAATTGAGCTAATCTAGCCTTCGCCTTCTCGACTTCGGGCTGGCCGGGGTCGGCGTCTTTCCACAGGTCGAGGAAGCGCCGGTACTGCTCCGCCGCCTTTGCCTTTAGGCCTTTTTGTTCATAGAGATTGGCTAGCCTATAATGATATTTGGGATGAATGAGGAAGCGTGAGGGATTTTTTGGGTCGAAGGTGATCAGCCTCTCATATTCGGCTGCGGCTTGATCCAGGTTCCCCATTTTCGCATAAGCCCTGGCCAAGACATCCTTGAAGAAAGGCATGTTATAAAATATCTTCTCTACTCCAAAGGGTAAAAAGGTAGGGGGGGCAAAGGCGCTGCTTTTCCAAAAATAGCTATAGCTTTCCCGGGAGATCCCTCTGCCAGCGATAACTCTGAACGAAGAAGGTCACTATAGAATTCCATCTCTTCTTTTGAGGCCCTGAGCTTAGGCAAGAGTGATTCCAACTTTTTCAGCCTGTTCTCGGCTGAATCCAACTTGCCTTCCTCCAATTCTATGAATCCGAGGCCGAAGTCGAGACCAGCTTCATATCCGGTTTTAAACTGCGGATATTCTTGAAGAACGCCGGTGAACCAGGCTTCTCGACATTTCCGGCTGAGTTCGAGTTCGTGCCGATCATAATAGATCCAGGATTTGATTGCGCTCATCTCGGCGATCCAATATTTATTGCCTATGGCCTCTGCCAGGTCTTCCGCTCTCTGAATATAGCCCGAAGACTTTTCCAGGCTGCCGAGCCAAGCGCTATAGAAGGCTTTCTGTATATAACCCAGGAGTTTGATACCCGGGGACGGGGCAGCATCGATGAATTTATCAAACCATTTAGAGGATTCAGAATAATCTTCCTTCAAAGCATAGATGTAGGCCAGACCCTGCATGGACATACTAAAATCAGGCTTGACCTCGAGCGCGTTTTTATAGTTTTCTATGGCCTGGTCAAGCCTTCCCATCTTAAAATAGACTTCAGCCAAAGAATCGAACGGGTTGGGATTTCCGGGCAAAACAGATGCATATCTCTTGAGATAGCCGATGGCCTTATCATAATCCTTTAATAATGCGCAAATATAAGAACCCCAATTCAGGGCACTCGGATAATCGGGATCAAGGCTCAAGGCTTTTTTGACCTCCTCGACGGCCTGCTTGAGCGCTCTTCTGTCCTCATACGCATAGGAAAGCGAAAGGTGCACTTCCTTGTCCTTGGGATATTTCTCCGCGGCTTCTTTGAGGATGCCAAAATTTTTTTCATCATTTTTTTCAATGAGCTGGGCATAAAAGGATTCAATCCGAAGTCTTTCTTTTTCTGTGGCTTTTTTTGAAAAGTTCCAGGCCTTCACGATGGCTTCAGAGCCTCTCTTGTCATCACCCAATAGATTATAGATCTTGCAAAGCCCAAAATAGGCTGAGGCAAAAGTGGGGTCGAACTCAACGGCTTTATCCAAGTATTTTCTAGCCTCATCAAAGTCAAAATTCGTAAACTCCTCTTTTGCCTTTAAATAATAGTTGTAGGCCTCCGTTGAACTGGTTGTGACATCGCGGATCTTCATTTTGGCGAATTCGATTTTGCGTTCGGAAAGGCCAATTCCCTTGGCGATCTGCCGGCTCAGTTCGTCAACTTGCTTGTTGAGAATGCTGCCCGGGCCCTCTCCTTTCGAGCTGGCCGTGCCGAGCAGGTTCTTTGTCCCGACATCCAAAACCTGCGCATTGGTTACAAAAATGTTGCCCGCCTTGGCAAAACTCCCTATCACGATCGCACCGACGCCATCCATCTTGCAAAGTTCAAAACCGAGTTCCGGGCTGATGAACTCGACATCTCCCCTGCCCATCTGCTTGAGAAGGTCCCGGAGTCTTTCCCAGGTCGCCACATAAAAATAGCCTGATTGCTCAAGGTTTGTGATCAGGAGGTTTTGAATGACTCCGCTCAGGTTGTCATAGGCCTTGTCCCCTGTCTGGTTTTTAAAACTGATGATGGCGATAGAGCGCTTCTCGCCGGGAAGAAGGGTGGCAGGTTTTTTGAATACAGCTTTCCAAACTATAAGGGCGATGACGACAAGGGCCACAACGGCAACGGCTGGAATAAATAGCTTCTTCAGTTTGAACTTGACGGTGATTTCCCGTGAGGTGAGCGGCTTCCGTTCGGGGACGACGCGCTCGGTCGTGGGGATCCCCTTTTCGATCTTCTCCAGTTCGGCCCCCACCTCCGCAGCGTTCTGATATCTCTTGGCTCTGTCTTTTTCCAGACATTTTAGGATAACCGAGCTCAGGTCATTGGGAATGTTGGAGTTGAACTGCTTAGGGTTTCTGGGGGTTTCACCCTTGTGCTTCATGGCGATGCTGAGAGCCGTGTCGCCTTCGAACGGCACACGGCTCGTTGCCATCTCGTAAAGGATGACGCCCAAGGAATAGATGTCCGAGCGCTGGTCCACGTCCTTGGCTTCGGTCTGTTCCGGGCTCATGTATTCCGGCGTTCCGATCATCACCCCGGCTCCGGTGATCCCCTTCTCCCGGACCGACCGGGCAATGCCGAAGTCCATGATCTTGGCGTTCCCGCCCTTGTCGATCATGATGTTCTGGGGCTTCAGATCCCGGTGCACAACTCCCAGGCTGTGGGCTTCGGCCAGCCCGTCACAGACCTGCTTGCCGACGCTGAGCACCATCCCGATGCTTAAGCTGCCGGACATCCGGATCATGCTCTTCAGGTCTTCCCCGTGGACGTATTCCATAGTGATGAAGTGGGCGCCTTCCGACTCACCCAGGTCAAACATCCGGCAGACGTTCCGGTGGCCGATCTTTCGGGCCAGCCGGAGTTCATTGCCGAACCGCTCGATCGTCTCCCGGTCGGAGGCGATCTCGGGCCTGATGAGCTTGAGGGCGACTTTCTCCTTGATCTTGGTGTCAAAGACCTTGTAGAGCTTGCCCATCCCTCCCCTGCCCAGCTCCTCAATGACCTGGTAGCGGCCGGCGAAGGTCGAGCCGGTGGTCAGCTCCTTAACGGGAGTTTGGAAGGTCTCTGTTTGAGAGAAAGGAACTTCTTTTGCGGAAAGAAGCGGCGTGGCGCATTTCCCGCAATAAACCGTGTCTTCAGGATTTTGGAAATGACATTTCGGGCATTGCATGGCCCTTTCCCCTGCTTAATTGCCTGGCAGGAGAATATCATCGAAAGAGTAATGAGTCAAACATCGCCGTCCTCTATGTCTCGGGCTTGATACGATTGTAATATACGCTTTCGATGTCGATCGGATTGCCATCTGCTCTTGACATTGAGCTGAGGCCAGCCATAATATTACGGATAAAAGGGAGTTTTATTTTGAATCTTGATCGCGAGAAGAGGAATCACGGAATCCAAGGAAAGGAGCATCTAATGAAAAAGGGATTTCTCATTTTGCTGGTGATGGTTCTGGCCGCAGCCACCCTGGGCTGGGCCGGCGAAGAAAAGAAATGGCAGGGATTCTATGTCGGCCTGAACGCCGGCCTCGGCCGCCACGAACCGAATTGGTCTGACAATGACTACGACTGGTTCGGCGGGACTCTGACCAATCCCTATAACACCATCCTCCCGGGTGGCACGATTGGCTTCAATATCCAAAACGGCAGCCTGGTGATTGGATTCGAAGCCGATGGGGCTTTTGGCCTTATGGAAAATGAGATCGGATACGACCTGCACACGTCTGCGCCGGCCCACCACGACGTCACCAAGACCGACAAGCTCGAATTGCTGATCACGATGCGAGTCCGCGCAGGCTTCGCCTTCGACAACGCGCTGTTCTACCTGACCACCGGTGTCGCCATACCGAGCGCCGCCCACACCTGGATCGAGACGGGTGACATACCTGACAGCTGGAAAACATTCCGTAACTCCAATATGGGAATGGCCGTCGGCCTCGGGTTTGAGCATCGTTTGGGCCGGGTCCTCTCGTTAAAGGCCGAGTTCCTCAGCATAAAGAACCAGCCAAAAATTCAGCCGAACGCACAGCCAACGCCACATGAAATGGCCGTCGACGAGTCGGTCGGAATACTGCGTATCGGGTTCAACTTTAAATTCTAGTTGCCGGAGGTCAAAGAATGTGGGGCTCCCGCCTCGATCTTGATCTTGACTGAGGGGGCGGCTCATCTTCGTCGACCGAGATGGCGCCCAACCCCTTGCTATGGCGCGGAAGCGATGATCAACACGGATAAGTGATATTTAGTGACAAAATCGGCGGTTGAGAGTGTCTTCGAGCTTTAATCCGTCTTGACCGCTTTGCCCAGGGGCATGATGAGCAAGGGGCGCTCGTCATCGGGCAATTGGAGAACGTTCTTCACCTCATCGTCTTTGAAGGCCCCGATCAGCACCGTGCCCAGGCCCAGGGCCACTCCCTGGAGGCTGACGTTCTCGGCGATGCTCCCCGCTTCTATGTGGACGTACCTTTCGGCCCGGTCGCCGTATTTGTAGGAAGTCCTTTCATAGACTCCGGCCAGGACCAGCACCGCGGCGCCCCTTTCAATGGCCGCTTGCTTGAGGGCCGCATCACTCAGGGCCGACCTTTTATCTCCGCCCATGATTTTCTTTAGAGAATGATCCTTGGGGATGAACTTGTAAACTCCCTTGGCCAAACCCTCGACATTCCCGGCCAAGACATAGATTTCCATGGGGTAGAGCGCCCCGGCCGAGGGAGCGGCGCGCAGTCCGCCCTGCCATTCGTATTTCGGGTTCCACATGCGCGGGGGGTCTTTCTTCTCCTGGGTGAATCCCTGGGCCGCCCAGAGTATCTGAGAAATTTCAACAACGGACAGCGCACCCTCCGCGTATTCCCTGGCCGACCTTCTCTGGCTGATGGCCTTCTCCACCGATGTCCGGCTGTCTTGTCGCGGGGGCGGCAATTGGATGGCCTCGGCCTCGGCGGCTTGAGCATACCCCAAGCTGACCGAGGTCAGGGCCAAAGTCAATGACAGAAAAGTATTCATGGTCTTGAGGATGATCATGGCGGGTTCTCCTTGCTCCTCTTAGAGTTTCCCGGCCGCTTTCAGCTTGGCCACCAGCTTCTCCATCTCGGTGACCAGTTCATTGAAACGGTTGAGGGCGGCCAGGGTCGGCTCCGGCCTGGTCATATCCACGCCCGCTTTTTTCAGGAGGGCGATGGGAGTGTCGCTGCCGCCGGCCTTGAGGAAATCTAGATAGCGAGCCTGCTCGGCCGGCCCGCCGCGCAGGACCGCATCGCTCAGGGCCAGGGAGGCCACCAAGCCGGTGCTGTATTGGAAGACGTAATAATTCAAGTAGAAATGGGGGATGCGGCTCCAATCCACCTGGTAATAATCGTCCACCCGGCAGACGCCCTGGTCGTGTCCGTAATAAGCCCGGGTGAGCTCCAGATATTTCTGGCCGAGCCAATCGGCGGTCAGCGTCCCCCCTTCTTCCACGCGGCGATGCATGGCCAGCTCGAACTCGGCCAGCAGTGTCTGCCGGTAGAGCGTGCTCCGGGCCTGGTCGAGGTAGCTGTCCAGAACGTAGAGCTTGAACAGGTCGTCCTTTTCCGTCCGCAGGAGTTCGTTCATCAGCATCTGTTCGTTGAAGGTGGAGGCCACCTCGGCCAGAAAGGTGGGGTAACCGTGGGTGGAGAAGGGCTGGGTCCGGCTGGCGAAATAGGAGTGCATGGCATGGCCGAGCTCATGGGCCAGGGTGGCCACCCAGCTGTACTGTCCGTTGTAGTTGAGTTTGAGGTAGGGATGGACGCCGTACACTCCGCCCGAATAGGCCCCGCTCTGCTTTCCTTTGTTGGGGTAGATGTCGATCCATCTGTCGGTGAGGGCCTTGGCCAGGGCCTGGTCATATTCCGGGCCCAGGGGTTTCATGGCCGACTGAACGAGACGCCGGGCTTCCTCATAGGCGAAGACTTTATCCACGGCCGGAACGGAAGAGGCATACATATCATCATAGCGGAGCGTCTCCAGCCCGAGGAGCTGCTTCTTGAGTGCGAGATAGCGGTGGAGGGGAGCCAGGTTCTCCCGGACCGACTTGATGAGCTGGTAATACACCTGGGGGTCGATGGCGTCCCCGAAAAGGCGAGCCTCCAGACAGTCCTTATAACCGTGGACCTGAGCGTTGAAGAGATGCTGTTTCATCGCGCCGTCCAGGAGGATGGACAGGGTTTTTTCGTACTTCTTCTGGTTCATCCAGAAGGTGTTCATGACCAGGCTCCGGTCAACGGCGTTTTTGGAGGTTCGCAGGCGCTGGAAGGCGGCAAAGTTAAGGAGGACCTTCTGCCCGTCGCTGAGGGTCACTTCCAGGGAGGGCATCTCCACGTCGTTGAGAACGTTCGAGGCGCGGCCCGGCGTCCCGCCAAAAAGGCCGGTCAGCGAGGCGATCCGCTCCTGTTCGGCGGGCAGAATATGGGCTTTCTGACGGAGGATATCTTCGACCCTGAAGCGGTAGGGCTCCAGCTTCGGCTCGGCCTTGAGAAAAGCAGCGAATTTATCAGCGCCCAAAGCCAGGATATCGGGCGACAGAAAGGCCAGCTTGGAGTTCAATTGGACAAAAATGGATTGGAGCTCGCCGGTCATGCCCTGGAAGGCCGTGTTGCCCATGTCCGCGTTGTATTGATGGCTGGCGTAGGACATCAGCTTGACGGCTTTCTGGTTGATGTCGTTGAGCAGGTCGAAAAGGGCCAGCATCTTCTGGGGGGAGGACGTCCAGCCCGGGGCGGTTTCGGCCACCCGGCCGATGAGCGTCAGGGCGGCCTCCTTGTCGGCCTTCCAGCTCTCAAGGTCGGGATAAATGTCCTCGATCTTCCAGGTGAACTCGACCGGCACGTCCTTGCGCTCGGTCAGGGAATAGTCGGGGATTTTTTTCTCCTGGGCCCCGGGGGAAAGGCCCGGAGCCAAGAGGGCCAGGAACAGAGCGGGTAGGAGAACGCTGAATAGACGTTTGGCAGAAGGCATTGTTCTTACTCCTTGGATGTGAATTTCAACACAACAACAAAATCACATTTTATCATATCTAGTCGCCCTTGCCTTATTTGGCCTGGCCGGGGTCGGTGTCATTGAGAGTGAACCGGCCGCCGGGCAGGGTCGGAACGCCGGAAACGAGATGCCGGGCCAACTGCACCTCGGCATCGGTGGGGACATGCGTTCCGCGCATACCGGCGTTGGCAAAGGGAGACTTCAGGCGACTGAACGACTGCTTGCTCCAGAACTCGTTGTAGGTATCCTCCAAGGCCTGGCTGCCGGCTTCCGGGTCTTTGGAGGACCAGCGGGCCATCCAGCACAGGTAAAGGGCATCGAAGGTCGGTATTTCGCATTCCTGCCCGTCCGCGCCGTAGAGGACTAGCTTCTTATCATCCTCGATTCCCACTCTGGCCAGCCAGCCGTCCTCGGGAAAAATCTCGGCCCGCTTCTCGACGACGTGCCTCATCAGGCCCAGGACCTCGCGCAGGGAGAAGGTGCGCTTGGCCAGGCGGGCGAAGATCCAGCGGGCCTGAGTCACCGCCGCTTGCAGGTTGGCCTCAATTTTGTTGCCCAGGAGCATCCGGGCCCCGCAGGATGTGGCCAGCGCCGTATTGTTGACGGTGAAGCAGGCGTTGGCATAGATGAAGGAGGTGCTGAAATCGGCGCCCTCCTTCCTGATCCTGTCAAAAAAAGTGTTCCTGATCATGAGGTAGGACACCGGCAAGTTCCTGGTCTTCTGCATCCACATGGACACCACCGGCTTGGCCTCCACCGCCAGCCGGGTTTCCGTCTCGGGCCCGTAGTAGCCGGCCGGCACGGTCCGGCGGAGGATTTCCTGGATGCGCTCGCTGCTCTTATGGACTTCGTTCTCCTGGGTGACCAGGCCCAGGCAAACGCCGGTGGCCAGGAAGACTGTTTTATGGTCGATCGAGGCGCCACCGTGAGTGCTCATATAGATCACACCGGGCGCCGGCGATTTTTTCAAGATCGCATCGTGCAGGGCCAGGGGCGTGGCTTCCTCGTCCCGGAGAGGGATGACGTCGTAGTTGCGCGATCGCAGCTTTTTCTCCAGGTAGGCCAGGTCTTCGCCCGCTGACTTGTGGCTGGTCACCCTGGCCACAAAGCCCGGAGTGGGCACTCCCATCACAACGCCCCAGTCCATGGCGTAGAACGGGGTGTTATCAAAAGGCGCAAACAGGATGGCGGTTTTATTCTTAGGATCATCGGGCGCCGTATGGGGCTGGGCCGGGATATGGGTGCGCGGGTCAGTGGCCAACGGACCGATGGCCTGCTTCTGGGGCTCCGGACTCTCGGCCGAGGCGGTGGCGGCCAATACATCTTCCTGGTGGCCGTCCTCAAATTCCAGCGTGCAACCGGCGCCGTTCACCCAAATCGTATAGCCTTTAATCCTAAAGGCTTTATCTTGTCCGGCGCTCTCGGCTGAGAAACGCTTGGCTTCTTCTGCGGCCCGTTGAATAGCCTGCCCGGCCGGCGTGCGTCCATCGAATTCCTCATTCAGCACCGTGAAAAAAAGCTGGATAGGCCCTCGGCCCGACCCTATTCGCTGCCACTTGGAGGTGCCCTCCCCGTCGCCGATGAATTGCAGGGGCAGGATGAGGATGTCGTTTTCAAGGCTGAAGCGGCCGTCCCGCACGGATTTTCCGAACTCAGGGAAATCGAGCGAAATCCGGTCGCCCCGGACCTGATAGGTGCCTTCCGTGGTCATGACTTCGCCCGGCTTCGTGGCGGTGACGGACATCGCGCCCTGAGGGGCCACACTCAGCAGAATCTCGGCGCCTTTGGCGGCCGACATGCCGGAGGGCTGATCCTCGATAAATTTATAGAGCCCCTCGATCTCGGGCTGACCGAAAATCCCCCAGGGCAAACACAAGAAGCAGACAAGGACAGCGGCCCAGGCCAGCCGACGGGTGGGAAAAGACATATTAATTCCTCCTTAGTCTCAGGAAAACCACGCCTTTCTCCTAGAGTACGCGGAGGGCAGATCGTTGTCAACGCTGCCTACGAAAAGGCTTGCTTCTCCGGCGACTCGTGAGATATGGAGGAGCGGAGACGCTTCTAAGAATCCATCAGACCGCGGCCGGCTTTGGTTTTGCGGTTGGCTTTGCAAAAGGCCATCATGGCCGATATGGCTTTCTGTTGGGCTCCGGCCGAGCCGTCCTGCCGGGCGAAGGCCTCCACGAACTCCATCAAATCGGCCGCAGCTGGACGCCGTCCGTAGTCATGGAAGACGTTGACGATGGCCGCGTCCAGGCCGTATTCCATGGCCTTGGCCAGATAGGCCCGGCAGGCCCCGGTGCGCCGGCCGGGAAGGTCGCGGACGGCGTTGGTGATGCCCAGCGAAAAATGGACACCCTTCATTTCCGGGTCGCGCCTGATGCGGCGGATGGTCTCGAAGGTCCGGAAGGTGTATCCGGGTGTGTCGGACGCCAGGGGCATGTCAATGGCCAGGGGGAAGACGGTCGAATCGAAAAAAATGTCTTCAGGCTTGAACCCGTAGCGGCCCACGGCCGCCCGGAAAATGGTCTTGGCCAGGGCCTGAAGCTCGTCCACGCTGTAGTAAGAACCCTCCGAGCCGGTGGATTTGATATCCACTAGAAGCCCGATGAATTTAAATGGAGTGCGGCTCCTCAGCGGCAGGAGTTCGTCCAGAGTGTAGGTTTTGATCGAATTCAGGAGCGGGACGGCCGGGCGGCCGTCCGCGTCCTCATACCAGGCCTCCAGCCCGGCCTTCAACACCTGAGGCGAGGCGCTGTCGACACTCACCGGAATGCCCTGGCCGTGGCGGCGGATAAGCCGGACGTAATCCCCCATCAGGGCCAGACTCAGCTCCTGGTCGTTTTCCCCGAAGGCATCCACGTTGACGTCGATGTAGTCGGCTTTATGGCGGACTTGGGCCTTGATCTGGGTGATGACATAGTCCAGGGCGCCGCTGGGCTTTTCTAGGGCAGCCGGCCCCCGGCCGAGCAATATTTTCATCACCGCCGCCATCTTGGGGATGCTGGCGTGGAGGTTCTCTCCGATCTGGATGAGGGGGAATCGGGCGGCATGGTCCTGGCCGAAGAGGTTGTTCAGGATTGAGGAAGTTCCCTCCAGGGCAGCGATCCGGCTGGGGTTCGTCGTCTTCTCCAGGGCGCTCAACCCGGCCGGCCCCTGGCTGGCGGCCGCTTCCCAGATGAGCTCGCCCACGCAACGGCAGGTCGGGTCGTGGCTGCACTTCCCCTGGGCATCCGCGTCGCCACAGGGAGGGTTGGGCAGCCCCTTGGCGCACTCCCCTATCGTGCAGCGGCCGAAATTCTCCGGAAGAAAACAGTCGCCGCACTCCCGGCAGTCGTAGAGGACGGTCTTCATCGCCTTTTCGCCACCCAGAAAAAGATTGTAAGGCCAGCCCCGGCTTTTGCGCAGGGAGGAGCTGCTCCCAAAAAATTTCTTGACGGCCGGCTGCAGGCCTTGGCCCGGGGTGAGAAGTGCCCGATGCAGGAAATCGAAAAATCTCTTATGCCCGCCGGCTCTGGGCCGCGACAGCTCTCGGCGTCGGCCCGCCGCGTCATAAAGATAAAAAGCCGGTTTTCCGCCCGGAAGGCGCGTGGGGGGGAAGTCCAAGACGGCCTGGAATTGACGCCATCCGGCGCCGATCTCCGCAGCCCGGGCCATGATCCCGGCCAGCGTGTCGAAATCAAAGAGCCCCCCCAGGTCGACCCCGGCCGCGCCCAAGTCCCGGTACATGGCCACCTGGACGGCGGCCCGCTCCAAGTGGTCTGCCGGCCGCTCCTTAGAGAGCGTCTCGAAAAGCTCGGCCGTCACCAAACATCCGGGCAGTTTGCCCTCCGCCATCAGCCGCGGCGCGGGCGTGGCCGTGGACAACAGATAAACGTTGCCGAAGACCGGGA
>Ga0315293_10001150_pt1 | contig 25682 bp, 33 predicted proteins | sample YL17G13_20_MG_FD_203071 | JGI IMG/M metagenome (GOLD analysis project Ga0315293, IMG submission 203071) | Sediment microbial communities from Yellowstone Lake, YNP, Wyoming, USA - YL17G13_20 | ecosystem: Environmental > Aquatic > Freshwater > Lake > Sediment | place: USA: Wyoming | collected...
CTGCGGAAAATCGAGGCCTTGACAAATCCCGCCGAGTCCGATAAACAGACAGAGAAGGAGGCATTCTGATGAGACTACCAGACTACACGCCCGACATCATCCCCGAAGGCCACTACGACTTCAAAGTGGTCGACGAACCCGAACAGCGCCGGAAGACCTATAACGACAGGAAGACCGGGGCCGAGCGGGAAACTCTTTATCTCCTCGTCCCGTTCAGCGCCCGCGATTCAGAGACGGGCCGCACGCTCAAGCACCGGGAGGCGTTCTTCACGCACGAGAAGCGCTACAAAGACCTCCTACTCGCCACGGGCGGCGTTATGAAACCGGACGGGAACATCGAGCCGCCGGACAGCGTCGATATGGTCGGCAAGCGCTTCAAGGCGCGCATCGCTCACGAGGCCGACAAGCGCGACCCGAGCAAGACGCGGGCGCGCATTCAGGACATCGTTTCGCAGTCCGCGCCGGACGAGGACGTCCCGCCTCCCGGCGAGGATGATATCCCGTTCTAGAACGGGTTCCCTTCCATCATTTTTTTTCTCCAGTTCCGGGGACGCACGACCACGGGGAGGGAGGACGGCCTCCCTCCCCTCTCCGGACTTTCTGGCGGTCGGAAGGGAAGTCTAAGGCAATCTAAAAGACACAGGAAGGGAGGCACGTCTTGGCATCACGAACACGTAAAAACGATAAGACTTTCTGGGTAAGCGATTGCTGTCTGGCGCCGACAGAGACAGTCGCTCCGAGGTATCCCGGCTCCATCGAGAGCGGCCCGAACGACCCCGTTGTCATCTGCGCGAAGTGCGGTCGGAGATGCGAGGAGTTCGGCTTGACGCATCGGGCTATCTGTCAATTGAAGAACTCGCTCAAGAGAACGGCAGGCGAATCGCTATGAGCCGCACGTGGATAAAGATTTACTGCGACCGATGGATGAAGGGGACGCTCCGCAACGAGACCCCGACGTTGCGCGGCGTATGGATTGACCTACTCACGCTCGCGGGGAGCGGCGGGTTCGGCTACGACGGGGAAATAAAAATATCCGAGGGCATCGGATTAATGGACGAGCAGATATGCCGGATGTTCCACGTCGATATGGACACGTGGCAGGCGGCGAAGGCCCGGCTCGTCGAGACGGACAGGATAAAAATAGGGTCAGGCAACACGATAGCGGTCGTCAACTGGAAGAAATACCAGAGCGAGTATCAGCGACAGCGCCGTTACCGTGTCAAATCTGTAACTAAAAGTTACAGAATAGCAGGCCATCAGGGGCCGCAGGGCAGTCTGGAAGGCGATAACGCAGGCGCTAAAAAGTGTAACTCTTTACCAGAGTCCGTTACACGCACAGATTTAGATTTAGATGTAGATTTAGAAGAAGAAGTAGAAGTAGTAGGTGAGCGCCGCGCTTCGCGCTCGTCGGCTCCCTCCGCCGAAGCGACGAAGGAGCCGACCGGAATCGTATTTAATTTCACAAAGAAGGTCTGGGAGGGAATCACGGAAGAACAAAAAAAGTTCTGGTCGGACGTCTATCCTGCCGTGAACGTCGTCAACGCGCTCAAGAGAATGGCGGCATACTTTGACGCGAACCCGACGAAGCGGAGGACTCACTACGGAGCGTTCATAAACAGATGGCTCAGGCGAGACCAAGATAAGGGCGGAGACGTGCGCGGCGTCAGGCCGACGGCCCGTCCCGACTGGATGCGCCGGGCGAAAGGAGAGAAGGAATGAAGATACTCACGTGGCTGAAGGGACTCATCAAGGGCAGGGCGCAGGCCGTCGCGCCCGCGCCTGCGGAGGCGCAGGCCGGGCAGGTCGTCCCCCCGATGAACACGCCTCCCCCCGAGGAAAAACCTAACCTTGAGCCGAAAGTCGCTCAAGGTCGGGTGAAGCAGGACGAGCACGCGCAACGACTGGCCTTCCCGAGCAAGCGCAGGCGGAAGCGCCTCAAGGCGGCACGGCAGAAGGCCGAGCGCCGGGCGCGTGGGATGGCTCAGGAAGCGGCGGCTCTGGAACGGAAGCGCCTGAAGGCGCAGGAGGGATTCCGTGAGAACGCATAGGATACGCTTTCCGAAGGGCGTGTCGCTCTACGCTCGGGATACCCTAACGCTCATCCAGAAGCAAGACGACGAGGCTCCGGTATTCTGGTCTATTCGGCGAGCAGGGGACAAGTCCGCCTCTATCTTCGGAATCTGCGCCACTAAGGGCCGCTCTCTTATTCTAACGGAGAAGGCGGGCGTCGTCGTTATCGAGGGAGGGACAAAGTGAGTATTGACCGGGCCGAGTTTGACAAGATACTAGCAGAGGTCGCTGAGGTATTCAGCCCGCCGGATGAAGGGCAGGTAGATATATACTATCGCCATATGGCGCGTCATCTGCCCGGCGAACTGCGCCGTGCCGCCACGCGGCTCATTGAGACGCATACGTATCAGCGCTTCCCGCTCATAGCCGAGTGGAACGATGCCGTCAGTTATGTTATTCAGCAGACGCATCAGCCCGACCCCGACAGTCTCGACGCGAAGCACTCCTGCGGGTTCTGCGCGGAAGGGTTCGTTCCCTACGTCGACAAAGACGGATACTACGTGGCAGGCTACTGTGACTGCGCGAAGGGCCGGGCGCTCTATCAACGGCACGCTGACTATATGCGCCGCGTGGGACACCCGATGAAGAACGTGGAGTTTCGCAGGCCGGACGGCAGGGCGGAGGAGCCGCAGGACTACGACGAACAATTCTTGGACGAGCAGGCCGAGTGCGACAGAGCGAAAGACCTGTCCGCCATAATCGGGGATATGGCTCGTGAGGCACGCGCCATTCAAATCAACGAAGAACTAAACTTGAAAGGAAATAGTGAGAACGATGAGTGAATCACTTGACCGCGTGCGGCGTGCGCTAAACGCCGTAGTCGACGGCAATCATATGTCCGTTGATAAGAACGGATGGGTATATCTGGAACTCGCGGCGGAGAAGGGCCGCATCAGAAAAATCGGGCAGGTCTACGACCACGCAGAGGGCGTTGTCTACCAGAAGAAAGTGGAGCAGAAGAACTTCTTTAACAAGCGCCACGGATGGGGGCTGAATGCCGCCGTGCTTTATGCTCTCAAAGACGTGGACGGCCTCGTTCTGCTCATCTCCGAGAAGGACGACCTGCTCATTACGGCGCGCATCGCCCTCGCCATCGGAGACTGGGGATGGCATAAGAACTCGCCGAACTTGCCGACGTGCGAGCGGCAGGTATTCGTCAACGAGAAGGACTTCGTGAAGTCCACGCAGTTCGGGAGGAGGGCGAAATGAGCAGGATGGGCGAAGCCTATATCAACCTCCTGAACTTGGGGCGGCAAAAGAGCGGCCCGCTCTCCAAAAAAGAAAGATGGGCGGAGGTCGTCATAACCGGAAAGCCGGAAGGAAAGGGCCGCGCCATCTCAGGCCGCGTCACAACGAAGGCGGGCCGGGCGTTCGTTACGCACAGGACGCCGCGCAAGACTATGACCTATGAGGCCGTCATCCGGTCGGCCTTCTCGAGCGGATATCCAGACTGGCAGGCGCTCCCTGAATCGTATGTGTTTCTATCGGTCGACGCCCTCTACCCGCCGCCTAAAAAAATTATCGCACGCAGGGCGTCGCTCATAAAACGGCTAGAAGCGATGAAGGCTAAGGAACTCTCCACGGGCAAGGCCGTCTGGAAGACGGGCGAAGTGGAGGCTATCGAGCGCGAACTGACGTTCCAGCGATACTGTCCTGTGCGGCCCGACTGGGACAACGTCGGGAAGATTGTCTGTGACGCCTTGAACGGCGTAGCGTGGCCTGACGACGCCCGAGTCGTCGACGCTCACGTCGAAAAGTTCTATGCCCTAGACGGGGAAGCGCCGTGCCTTCGCATACGCATAGTGGAGCGTCATATTTAAGACGAGTAGTGGCGGCGGCGTTAGCGGCGACGCTCGCCGCCCTGCTCTTGCTACGCATCATCGAGCGCGCTGAGCGGCACGCACACTCGTGGGGAGAAGTTACGCGACAGGGAGAGGCGCAGAAATTACTTGACACGCCACGCAAGAAGTAGTAGCCCTAGTAGTGTTTAGCACTACATCTGACACTACTAGGAGGTCGCTATGTCAAGAAAACTTATCATCGCCATCCTCGCCGTCGTCGGAGCCATCGGCACGACTATCGGCACGCAGTTCGGCCTCGCGCTGAACGTCTCGGGCCTCGTCGCGTTCTTGGGAGCCGCCGCTCTCTACATTCAGCAGGAAGCGAAGGCCGACAAACTCCGTATGAAGGCACAGGCCGGAAAGTGGACAGACCCGAAGTTCTGGCTCGCCATACTCGCCGCCGTATTCGCGGCTCTGCCCGAAGCGGGCGTCGTCCTACCTCTCGACCCCGGCATCATCAACGCCATCCTCGCCGTCATCATCGGCGTCATTTTCAAGGTCAAGCCGTCCGTTCCCGCCTGATAACTGACTCGGAATGCCTACCGAGCATTTCAAGGAGACGGAGCCTAATGTCGCCTGCCCGTGCTGTGGGCTCGCCGAGGTAGACCCGGCTCTTTTCCGGCGCTTAGAGACGACCCGAGCCGTGTTTGGGCCTATCTCGTTCACTTCCGTCTGCCGATGCTCGAAGCATAACGCGCAGGTCGGAGGCAAAGAGCGCTCGGCTCACCTGACCATCCCTTTCCTAAAGTCCTCACAGGCCGTAGATATTCCTATACTATTCGCACGGCACAGGTATAGCCTGCTCCGCGCCGCGTTCCTTTCGGGATTCGACCGCATCGGAATCGGCGCGAATTTCGTTCACCTCGACATCGCTCGCGACCTTGACCGCGAAGTGGTATGGCTATACCCGCCGGGGAGCAAAGGATGAACCCGAAAGACATCATCGCCGCTATCGTGGCAGGTCTGGGCCTACTCACGGGCCTGAAGAAAAAGCCGCATAAACTTCTGGTCTGGAATGTTCTTCTCAAGCGATGGGAGCGCACGCACGACGGGGGAATGAGCGCCCGTAACTGCCGGAAACTCTTGAAGACCGTTCTAGGCGCAGGCGGAGCGCTCGCGTGGCTCTATATTATCGTGAGGGAGAACGTCCACGAGGCGGACATCCCGAGTCCGATGGAGCCGGGCAAGTGATTCCGCAATGGATAGGAGAGGCGTCCCTAACACTCGCCGTCGCCGTTGTCATTCTGTTCATCGTCAAGACTCTGGGATGGCGCAAAGAGAAGGCCGAACTCAGGGCGCAGGCCGTTACGGAACCGCGAGAGCCGCATACCCCGTGTATTCAGCAACCCGCGATGAGCGATATTATCAAGACGCAGGCGCTCACGGCGGCAACGGCGGTTCGCACAGAGGTGCTTAGCCAGAAGATAGCCGAAGGGCAAGTGGCGCAGGGCGAACTCCTGAAGCAACTCGTCAGGACTACTAATCTGCTCGCTCGCTGTGCGGCGCGCTCGTCAAAGGACACCCGAGGGGACGCCATCGCTGACGCCATTGGGGGAGGCGAGTGATGGCAAAGCGCGAGATGAAGATGGAGACGGTCGGCATAAACGACCTGACCCCGAACCCGGCGAACCCGCGCATACTCACAGAGAAGGCCGCAGGCAGGTTAAAAAAGTCCATCGAGCGTTTCGGGTTCGTGGAACCCGTCATCGCGTGGCGCAAGAAGGACGGCTCGCTTGAGATAGTGGCAGGCCATCAGCGCGTCACAGAGGCGCGGGCCGCGGGACTCAAGAACATTCCCACGATAATCTTCCCGTTCAAGAGCGAGAAAGAGGCGCTCGCCTATAACATCGCCAGTAACAGGCTCGCCGAGATGAGCGACTGGAACTTTCCCCTGCTCAAAGACGCCCTCGCAGAACTAGACGACGGCGCGTTCGACGTTGAAGTGACCGGGTTCAATCTGGACGAGATAGAGGGACTGGTCACGTGGGTAAAGCCGGACATCGACAAGAGCATTGACGAACTGAAGGCCATCGAGGAGAAGTTCAAGCGCGAGAACCCCGGCGGACTTGACCAGTATCTCGTGCTGATATTCAGGTTCGAGGACAGAGACGCGTTCGATAAGGCCAAGAAATTCTACACGGCAGACGGCTCTCGCGACTGCGACCCCGCTCTCCTGCTCAAGGCTATGAAGAATGGCAAGTAAGCCTGTCGCCTCTCTGCGATACCAGAAGGCGGGCGGCGTATGTAAGGACTGTAACACGTGTGCCGACAAGACTCATTGCGCGCCCGTGCGTAAGCCGCTCCGTCCCTATGACGGCATCAGGCTGACCGCCGACGGGTTCGACTGCGCCCTGCCCGTGGCTCTGGATAGTCACTCGGTCTGCTCGTTCAAGTGTCTGTATTGCTTCTCTAATTTTCTGGGCGGTCACGGGCATACTGAAGTAGGGCAGACGCGGCTCAATCGCCTAGAACACGTGCTAATAGGTGATAGCAAGGACGAGAAGGTCAAGGCGTTCTGGAAGGCGCTCAAGCGCGACCAGAAGCAACCGTGTCCCCTCCAGATGGGCGCGCTCACAGACCCGTTCGACAATATTGAGCGTAATCAGGGATGGGCGCTCGGACTGCCTGCGCTCCTAGAAAAATACCATCAGCCGATACGCGTCTCGACGAAGGGGAAATTGCTTATGCTCCCTGACTATCTGGATGCGTGGAGTAAGCCTGATTTGGTCTGGGTAGCGTTCAGCCTGATAACGACCGATGACGAACTGCTCGCCAAAGTGGACAGATACGCGCCGTCGAGCAAGGAGCGCTTCGCCACGATGAAAGCGCTCTCTGACCGGGGAGTCAGCACGAGTCTGCGCTTCAGGCCCGCCATTCCCGGCATCTCCGACTCCACGGCCCGAAAGAAGCACGTCTGGAGAGACCTGATTGACAAGGCCGCCGACGCAGGCGCACGCGCTGTCTCGATGGAAGTGCTGTTCGTGCCGGGCAAGTTAGAGCCTCACGATATGTTTCACTGGCACGAACTGGAGTCGCTCACGGGTTTTCCCCTCCAGAAGATTTACCGGGAGATAACGCCGCGCTACGGCGCGTGTATCAGGCCGAGTAAGGCGTGGACGGAAGAACTCTTTCTGGCCTGTCACGAGCGCACGAAGAAGAACGGGATGGCATTCGGCGTCAGCGACCCGACGTGGAAGGAACTGAACGACTACGGATGTTGCTGTGGAATCGCTCCCGACGACCCCGTGTTCGGGAACTGGCAACGCGAGAACGCCACGAACGTCGTCGTTGAGGCCAAGAAGGCTTATGACGCAGGCGACACGCTCAGGGAATGGAGCGCCGCAGACGGGATACCAGAATGGGCAGGTAAAGTCCCTATCCAGTCTATGTGTATGAACACGGGTATCAAGAGCGTGATGATGCGTCACTACACGTGGAAGGATAAACTGCGCGTCACGTGGAACGACCTGAGAAGCGCACGCGGGCCGCTGAAATACTTTCAGGGCGTGCTGATGCCCAAGAGAGTTCTGGACGGCGACGTGCGCTATGTCTATAATCCTGTCGCGCATAAGCACGAGAAGACTATCTGGAAAATAAAGTAATGACACGCCGCACGGCTCTCGGACTCTGGGCGCTCTTGTTCCTAGCCATCGCCGCCGCCTGCGCCATCCTGTTCGTTCTGGAGAACACGTGAAGACAGGCCGACCGAGCAAGTATCCGAGCATAGACCTCGAGAAGGTCGAGACGCTCGCAGGCTATGGCCTGACCGAAGATGAGATAGCCGACTTCATAGGCATAAGCCGGGCAACGCTCGCCGTCTACAAGGGCATCCACCCCGAGTTTCTGGACGTCCTAAAACGAGGCAAGACTAAGGCCGATGGCCTAGTCACTCAGGCGCTCTACAAGCGCGCCCTGAACGGCGATGTGACGGCGTGTATCTTCTGGCTCAAGAACAGGCAGAGGGACAGATGGCGCGACAGGCACGACATCGACCACGCCGGGGAAGTGGCGGCGAAGGTCAGCGGGCAGGTCGTGTTCCTGATGCCGCGCCCTGATGGGGGAGAGGGGCCGGGAAACGAGCAGGGCGGGCCGGATGAGGAGGAGGGCGGATGAAGTGGCAGGCTAGGGGCCGTTCGCCTCGCACAGGGCCGAAAGTAGGCCATTTTGAGGAGGAACAGGCGTGACCGCCGCCCTGCTCCTATGGCTCTGCCTGTGCCTGCCGGGGGACACGCCCTTCCGCCTGCGCCTGCCCTACCCGCCTGTGCCGCTCATCATCCCGGTCGAAGACGGGCAAGTTCTGCCTATTCGCGTGCGAAGAGACAGAACTTCTCCGAAGACGGGCGATGTTCTGGGGATTCGCAGGGATTCTGCCGAAGCAGGGAGAACTCGTCCGAAGACGCAGAACTCGCGCTCTATTCTGACGAGTTCTGGGGATTCTGTTCGAAGACGGCAGAACTTCTCCGAAGACCCGGTTCTTCTGAAAGTTCGCACGCCCGGCTCCTCCGTAAGGCCGGGAGTTCGCGGCTCATTCTGTTCGTCTGATGAGCGCGGGAGCGAAGGGTAATGGAAGGGCTCGTCTACGAGGCGACGGCGCGGCAGGCCGTGTTCCACGCCGCTCCCGAGATGTATAAACTATTCGGGGGAGCGATGGGCGGCGGCAAGACGTTCGCGCTCTGCGCTGAAAGCACGGCTCTCTCGATTGACTATCCCGGCAATCGAGGCTACGTCTGCCGAGACACCTATGCGTCGTTCCAGCGCACGACGGGAATTGTTCTAGAAGACCTGCTCCTGCGCTCGGGACAAGTGGCGCGGCATAATCAGAGTCGCAAGTTCTACACGCTCAAGAACGGGTCAACGATATTCTATGGCGGACTGGGCGACGACCTGAAGCAGATAGACAGGCTCAAGAGTATGGAACTAGGGTTCTTTGCTATTGACGAGGCGAGCGAGACGAGCGAGGCGTTCTTCCTGATGCTCGCGAGCCGCCTGCGTATCCGCCTGCCGGGGATTCGCTACTTCGGCCTGCTCGCAAGCAATCCCGACCCGGGATGGCTCAAGCGCAGATTCATCGACCAGAAACTTCCGAATCACCTGTTCGTCCCTGCCTTGCCGAAGGACAATCCCTGTCTCGCGCCGGGATACGTTGAGCGCCTGCGCGAAGTGTTCCCCGAGGACTGGCAGAAGCGCCTTATCGAGGGCGACTGGTCAGCGTTCGAGGGACTGAATAGCGTGTTCCCGTTCGGGGCCGTCCAGTTAGCAATGAAGCAATCCCCGACGCGCCATAAGCCTGTCGAACTCGGCGTTGATGTCGCTCGCTTCGGCGACGACGAGAGTAGCATCACCCTGCGTAAGGGCGACGGCGTCGAGATGCTCTGGACGTGCCGAGGCGCAGACCTGATGACAACGACAGGCCAAGTCGCACTCGCCATCAAGGAGCATAAGCCGAGCGATGTCAAGGTCGACGCGGATGGATTAGGCGCGGGCGTTGTCGACAGGCTCAGGGAACTCGGCAAGGAAGTTAGCGAGATACACGGCGGCGGCAGGGCGAACGACCCCGAGCGCTTTGCGAATCGCAAGGCGGAAATCTACTGGGGGTTCCGTGAGCGCTTGCTCGCCTGCGAAGTGGCTCTGCCGAACGACTTGGAACTCGCCAGTCAGTTAGCGTCGTGTTCGTATAAAGTGCGTTCGTCAGGGCAAATAGAAATCACCCCGAAGGACGAGATGAAGCGGCAGGGCGTTCGCTCGCCTGACCGAGCCGAGAGCGTCATCTACGCGTTCGCCGCGCCCGGCATCGGGCCGCGCATCAGGAGTCTATGATGAACATACTCGACCGCATTGCGACACGGATTCTATCTCGGAAGCAGAGCGAGACCTATCGCGCTCTCTTGGCTACGGGCGGGAAAGCGCCGATATACACGCCGAAGGACTACGCTCGTCTGGCAGAGGCAGGCTACCAGAACTGCGTGACGGTCTATGCCTGCGCGAACCTCATTGCGAACTCCGCCGGACAAGTCCCGATTGAACTGTATCAGGGCAACGCGCAGGGTGAGGATGAGGAGATTGAACAGCATCCCATTCTGGACATTCTGGAGCAACCGAACCCTCTAGTGGGAGGAGCCAGATTCACAGAGACCGCCTGCCTATATGAACTGCTCGCAGGCAATTCCTTCGTCGAACGCGTCGGCCCTAACAACGGGCCGCCGAGAGAACTCTACACGCTCCGTCCCGACCGAATAAAGGTCGTGCCGGGAACCGTCGCCGAACTAATAGGCGGGTATGAATACACCGTGAACGGCGCTGTCACGACGCTGGAGGCGAATAAGATTCGTCACCTAAAAAGGTTCCACCCGACGAACGACTGGTATGGCCTGTCGCCGTTGGAAGTAGCGTCGAAGGGCATAGACATTCAGAACTTCGCTCAGGACTGGAACTCGCGCCTGCTCGTGAACGACGCCACGCCACGCGGCGCGCTCAAGGTCGACGGGATGCTCTCCGACGAGCAGTTCAAGCGCCTGCGGCGGCAAGTGCGCGCACAGATAAACGGTCTCGAGGGCGACTCGAACTGGCTCTTGCTTGAAGGCGGAACGGACTGGAAGCAATTCGGCCTCTCCCCGAAGGATATGGACTGGCTCAAGGCAGACGAAGTCAACACGCGCAAGATATGTTCTGTGTTCAAAGTAGCGCCGGAACTCATCGGCGACAGCGCGAACAAGACATACAGTAACTATCAGGAGGCGCGCAAGGCGCTCTATCTGGAGACCGTCCTGCCGTGGCTAGACTGGTATCTCAGCGAAATGAGCGCGTTCCTGTGTCCCTTGTTCGGCGAGGGAATGTATCTGGCCTACGACAAGGACAGCATCGACGCGCTTCAGGAAGACCGTTCTCAAATCTACACGAGGCTCGCCTCGGCTTACTGGCTCTCCCTGAACGAGAAGCGCGTTCAATGCGGATACGATGAAGTGGACGGCGGAGACGCGATAATGGTCCCCGTCGGCCTCGTCCCATTCGAGGGCGGACTCCCGCCGACCGAGCCGACTCAGGAAGAACTCGACGCCGAAGCGCAGGCGCAGGCCGACTCTGATGCGGCAAGCGCACAGGCGCTCGCGCAGGGCAAAGAGCCTGCCGAGGAAGACGGCTCGCAGGCGGAAGGGCAGGCCGAGGAAGACGGCGGAGGCAAGAAACCTCCCATCCCTCCGAAGAAGGGCAAGGGGATACTCTGGGCAGACGCCGTTCGCAAGGGAGCGAAAGTGGCTCACTTTGAACTGCGCGTCAAGGCTCGTGAGCGCAGTCTCACGCCCATCGCAGAGAAGTTCCTGCGCGAGCAGGGCGCACGCATCGTTAAGAATATTCGCAATCTGCCGAGCGTGAACGCACGCGGCGGCATCACGTTCAGCCCTAAAGACGAGGCGCAGAGATGGCTCGACAAGTCCTACGCGTTCTATCGCGAGGCAGGCGAGCGCGCGATGGAGATGGGACTCGCCGCCACGAAGGGCGAACTGCCTGAAATAAGTATGAAGGCGAACCCCGGTCAGGTGATAAACTTCACGCGCAAGAACGACGCGAAACTCAAGAAGATGATTCTTTATAGCGGCACGAAGATAGCCGACACGACGATGAGCGAAGTGATGGACAGTCTGGAGCAGGCCGAGACAGAGAACTGGACGGTCACGGCAACGGCGGAGTTCATTGCTGAGCGCATCGACGAGGGCATCGCGTGGAAGGCCCGGCGCATCTCGCGCACAGAGACGGCGAAGGTCGAGAACTGGGGAGAGTTGGAAGGCTACAAAGAGGCCGAGTTCGTGGACGGCAAGGGATGGCTCTGCGCCTTCGTGGAGACGAGCAGGGAAGCGCATAAGAAGGCGAGCAACGACTACGAGGCGAACCCGATTCCCCTTGATGACCCGTTCGTTGTCGACGGCGAGACGATGATGTATCCCGGCGACCCGACGAGCGCCTCCCCCGGCAACGTCATCAACTGCCTCTGCGCGTTGTATCCCGAAGTGCTAAAGTAGGAGGACGATATGCCTAGAAAGGACTTTCGTTTCGAGGTCAAGAGCGTCAAGGACACGGGTGAGTTCACGGGATACGCGTCCGTGTTCGGCAACGTCGACCGGGGAGGGGACATCGTGGAGCGCGGCGCGTTCACGAAGACCCTCACCGAGCAGGACTCGCTCCCCTTGCTATGGTCGCACTTCAGCGATACGCCCATCGGCGTCATCGGTGGCAAGGAAGACGACTACGGCCTGTTCGTTCAGGGAACGATGGATATGAATGTTCAGGCCGCACGCGAGAAGCACTCGCTGATGAAACTCGGAGCCATCAAGGGTATGAGCATCGGCTACGAAACGCTCAAAGAGCAATGGGAAAAGAGCGTCCGTCGCCTGAAGGAAGTTCGTCTCTGGGAAATATCGCTGTGCGTGTTCCCGATGAACACGCTCGCCTCGGTCACGGGCGTCAAGAGCGTGGACGAGGTCGCTCCGTTCGTTGACGGCCTGCTCGCCATTCCCGCCGAGGCAAAGCCTTACCCGAACGAACACTCTGTGCGCCTGCGCGACCCCGACGAGTTCACTCTGGACTCGTTCAAGCGCACGCAGAGCGGGCTGATATACGGCACGGTCAACGTCCCCTTGACAGCGAGCGTCATCTGGGCGAAACTGAAGTCCGTCGCTGACGAGAGCGGAGAGTGGACGCATCCGCAGGCGTTACGCTTTTCTGCGAAGGACTGGTCAGTAGACGAGGCGAAGGCGTGGCTCAAGGAGCAGGACATCAAATACATCGCGTTCGAACCTGCCTCTGATAAAGCGGCAGGACGAATAGAGGAGGCCATCGTAGCGTTACAATCACTCTTGGCAAAGATGGAGCCGGAGAAGACCACTCCACCCGAGCCGGAGCCGACAGACAAGGCGCTCGCGGCCCTCGCGTCCGAGTTGAAAGCGCTCGGCGAACGAATCTCAAATTCACTTTAAGGAGACCGAGACTTGGAACAAGAAATCAAAACACTCACGGGTCTCGTCGGTGAACTCCGGCTGAAGTTCGAGGACTTCGAGAAGGGGCGGCTGACCAGAGCCGACTTCGACGAGTATAAGGGCAAGGTCGGCAAGGACATCGACGACATCCAGACGAAACTCAATCGTCCGCCCGTCCCGGCGCAGGTCGTCGTCAAGGAAAACGGCCCGAGCGTCGAGATGAAGGCGTTCGAGAAGATGAACCGGAGAGGCCCGCAGAACCTCAACGCCGACGAGGTGAAGGTTCTCCAAATCGGAGACCAGACCCTCGGCGGATACCTCGCGCCCGGCGAATACGTGCGCGAGATTATCAAGGGCATCATTCTCTACTCGCCGATGCGCTCCTACGCACGGGTGAGGACGACAACGGCTTCGTTCATCGAAATCCCGAAGAAGACGGGAGCGTCCACGGCGAAGTGGACGTATGAGAACGAGGCCAAGACCGAGACCACGGGCATCGCCTTCGGAATGGAGAAACTCGAACCGCAGGAAATGTATTCCCTCTATAAGGCGTCGAAGAAGTCGCTGGACGACAGCGCCTTCAATCTGGAAGAAGAAATCCGTCTCGACGCGTCGGAACAGCAAGGGAAACTCGAAGGCACGGGATTCATCACCGGGGACGGCATCGGAAAGCCGGAGGGGATTCTCTCGAACGCCGCGCTCATCACCGCGAAGGTCGCGGGCGCGGGCGGGTCGGGAGTCCTCGGAGTTGCCGACATCTTCGCGCTCCATTACTCTCTCCCCGCAGTCTACGCGCAGAACGGCGTATGGCTGATGAACAGACTGACCGAGAAGGCGTGTATGCTCCTGAAGGACACGAACAATTTCTATCTCTGGATGCCTTCTCTCGCTACGGGTCAGCCGTCGACCCTGCTCGGCAGGCCCATCGCCAGCACGCCGGATATGCCCGACATCGCGGGCGGCGCGTATGCGATGGCATTCGGAGACTTCCAGCGAGGCTATACCATCGTCGACAGACAGGCGATGGAACTTCAGCGCCTCGTGGAACTCTATGCCGAGGCCGGGCAAATCGGGTTCATCGTGAACCGTCGCGTCACGGGCAGAGTTACGCTGTCCGAGGCAATCAAGATTCTCGCCATCCAGTCCTAAGATAGGCGAGGGAGATAACACTATGAGAGAAACGATTCACGACATCGAAATCAAACAGACCATCGTTCCCCTCGTCGCCAACAACACGGCGGAGGGGACGGGGCTCGGCGTCGACCGGAAGGGATTCGAAGCGGCGGAGGCCGTCGTTCACATCGGTGACAGCGGCGACACGCTCTCCGGCTCCCTCTACTGGACGCTGAAACTCCAAGACAATGACGTCGACACGGCAGGAACCTATGCCGATGTCGCCGCCGGACTGGTCATCGGCCCGAATCAGGGATTGCTCATCGACGCGCCCGCCGAAGACCAGAGGGTCATCCGCATCGGCTACAAGGGGAACAGGAGATGGCTCCGCGTTCTGCTCACGCAGACGGGGACTCATACGAACGGCACGCCTCTCGGGGCCGTCATTCTCTTGTCGAACCCCGACATCAGGCCCGTCGCCATCGTCTGAGTAGGTGGGCCGTGAGTCCTGTCGAGATTGACCGCAGATACGAGGCCAAGAGAGCCAAGACGCAGAAGGAGTTCTTAATGAATATCAAGAATCTCAAAACGCGGCGCGGCATTGTCCGCAGGCCCGAGGGCATTTCGTTTGCTCTCGACGGGATTCACGTTCAACGAGCGCCCGAGGGAGAGACGGTCAATCTCTCTCTCGAACTTTTCGCCACGTATTTAGACCGTGGCTGGATTGAAGAAGCGCCGGAACAGGCGGAGCCGGATGTATCCACTCCGCCCGTTACGGCCCCAGAAAAGACAGAGACCCGCGCTCCCCGAGCGCGTAGGATTAAATAACAGCACGTCAATAGGAGGTCACGATGGCTATTAAGGGCGCACCGGAGAACAAGGTCGTCTCAGTCTACGACGCCGCACAGGGCGCGTATCACGAGGCGCACGAGGACGACATCAAGAAGCAACTCGTCTCTCTCGGCCTGACCGAACAGGAAGCCGACGAGCGCGTGGCGAAGTTGAAGGAGGGCAAGTAAGATGAGCCTCAAGCAATGGCGGGACTTCATCGGCGAGGTCGGCAGGGCGTATGACGCAATGCGGAAGGGTCTGCGCGTCAACGAGGTCGGCCTCATCAAGAAGCAATGGACAATCCAGCGCTGGAACTCCGACGAGGACAGGGAAGCGGGCCGCATCTACGTTCCCGGCCTCGCGAAGGAGATGTTCTTGGGGATGCCGCAGTTCAGCATCTTCCACGGGAACGTCCTCCTGAACGAAGGCATCAATGCCCTCTGGGAGAAGGCGTGTTCTTCAAGCGGCACGCTCTGGGACAACACGAACGCGCAACTCGGCACAGGCACGTCGTCCACGGGCGAGGCCGCGACCGATACAGACCTGCTCGCGGCGGGCGTCTGGAAGGGAATGATGGCTTCGTTCCCGACCTACGGCACGAGCCAGAAGGCCACGTGGAAGTCCGAGTTCCTGAGCGCCGAAGGGAATCAGTCGTGGCAGGAGTTCTCCGTGCGGAACGGGAACAGCGCGAACAAGAATCTGAATCGCAAGACGAGCAATCAGGGGACGAAGTCTTCGGGACAGGTCTGGGAACTGACACTCGACATCACGCTCTCCTAACGACGTGAAAGATGGCGTCTCAAGGCCCGAACAGCCCTTCGGCGGCGGCACAGATAGTCGCTACGTGGAACAGCGTCACTAACGTCTACGCGTCCGACAATAATCGTGCCGATTCGTCCTCGACGTCCGCGATAATGGCGGCGACGGGCTTCGGATTTAACATCCCTACCGGGGCGACCATCTTGGGCATCGTGGTCGAGGTCGAGGGCTACGGCTCCGGTTCTCAAGCCGCACGAAGAGGGCTGTCCGCAAGCCCGACGAAGGACGGCACAACGAAGGCCGGGAACACGGGTTCACAGACAGATATGACCACGACGACTCCCGAGTCGGGGTATAAAACTTGGGGAACATCTTCCGACCTGTGGGGAACGACGTGGACAGTCACGCAGATAAATGCTTCCACGTTCGGGGTTCTGCTTCAGCCCGCAGGAACGACAGGCTATTCTCGATTCGTTGACCACGTGCGGGTCACAGTCTATTACACGCCGCCTATCAAGGCCATCACAGACACGGGCGCAGGCTCCGACTCTGCGCCGAACATCAAGGCGGGCATCGCTCTGAGCGATTCGGGTGCGGGCGTGGATGTGGCGACGGCACGGAATATGACTGCCGCAACGCCCATCAGCGTCAGCGACGCGGGGTCGGGAGCAGAGGCGTATCGGAAGACGATGCGAATGAGCGAGACGGGCGCGGGCGTGGACGCGCTCGCGGGCAAGGGACTCAGGCACTCCGACGCAGGCGCGGGCGTGGAGACGTGGCGCAAGGGTATGCGGATGAGCGATGCGAGCGCGAGCGCCATTGACGCGCTCGCCGTGAAGTCCCCCGTGTTCCTGAGCGACACGGGCGCGGGCGCAGGGCAGACCCCGTCCATCAAGGCCGCGTTCACAATCACGGACACGGGCGCGGGCGTTGATGCCCTGCGCGGCAAGGGAATCAAGACGTTCGACGCCGGGACGGGCGTGGACGCCGTCGCTGGCCTCCGCAAGAAACTCGCCACGCTCGCAGACACGGGCGCGGGCGCAGATGCCGTCGCCACGGCACAGAAGGCGTATATCGTGGTCAGCGACGCGAGCGCCGCCGGGCAGGATAGAATCGCCGGGCAGGGCAGGCGCTTGAGTGACGCTGGAACGGGCGCAGACGCCGCGCCGTTCGTCAAGAAGCAATCGTTCCTAAGCGACTCGGGAGCGGGCGCTGACGGGCCTGCGCTCGTCAAGGCGAGGCTTTCCCTGAGCGAGGCAGGGCAAGGGCAGGATACGGCTCAGAGCCGCCGTCTGGGGCCGTCTGTGAGCGATACGGCGCACGGCGTTGACTACGCCGTCGCAACGGAATCATCTGGCTACAAGAGCATCAGCGACATAGGCGCAGGCATCGACGTGGCGGCAGGGCGCGCTATCGCCTTCATCCACGACACGATGTTCGGACTGGAGGGACTCTCAATCAATTTAGGCGCGTGGGAACACGGCGTGACGCCTCGCGTGCGCGACTTTGAAATCCGAGGCGACAGGGGACGCCCGGCGATTCCTTCACCGAGAGAGAAATCCTTTGACATAACAGGCAGGAGGGACTTAGGATGAAGGGAGTAGTGGAGAAAGGGCCGAATGGAATCCTGACAGTAAGATGCCGATACTGGCCTCCCGACTTGAACGATGGCGAGACCATCTCGCAGGTCGAGTCGTCTGTCACGCCGCCGGGACTCACCCTGAACGGCGCTCCCGGCATCTCAGGCGCTTGGGTAACACAGACGGTCAGCGGCGGAACGTCTGGCGTGGACTACCTGCTCAAGTTCAAGGTGACTACGAGCATCGGGCAAGTCTACGAGCATCCAGACATAGATTCCGTCGTGGTAAAGGTCGTGTAATATGAGCATACTCGCTACGGCAAATCTGGTCACTCTGGCAGAGGTCAAGGAGTTCGTCGAGCAGAAGGACGCGTCGAAGGACATCGTTCTGGAATATATGATTGACGCCGTCTCGTCGCGCTTCAACACGTTCACGCGGCGCTTCCTGCGCTCGGCAGTCTACACGGCGCAGAAGTTCAACGGAACGGGCGAGCCGGACTTCTGGCTCCCTAACTATCCCGTGGGAACGCTCTCGCTCGTCAAGGAAGACGGCCTCACGCTCGCTCTGGGCGTGGACTTCCTGTCCTACCCCTACGACGGGATGCTCCTGAAGAAGGACGAGAAACTCTGGACGACTCTGCCGCAGGGCGTCGAGGTGACTTATACGGCAGGCTACGCTCTCGCGGACGTGCCGTCGGACTTGAAATACTCGAGCCTGAAGCAGATAGCGTTCGAGTTCTGGAAGCAGAAAAGCAAGGCGTTCGGAGTCGACTCGCGCTCCTATCCTGACGGTTCCGTGACGACGAGCGTGCGCTCAAATCTGCTGAAGGAAGTCGAGGACGTGCTGTTTCTTTACAGGAGACTCAAGGTCGTATGATAAAGATACAGAAGGACTTGACTATCGCCATCGCGCGGCTCGCGAAGTATAAGAAACTCAAGGCCGCCGCGAAACTCGGCCTCACCGAATGGGCGACTCAGTCCGTGAAGCACGTCAAGCAAGCGCGACTACTGAAAACGCGCACGGGATTTCTCTACCGCAACATCGGGTTCGAGGTGACAGACAATCTGAACGCCGCCGTAGGGACGGGCGTAGGGCGGGCGAAGGGCGTTGTCTACGCGAGCATCTTGGACGAGGGCGGAGTCATCAAGCCTAAACATAAGCAATGGCTCACGATACCGTTCAAGGGCGTTCTCGGCTCGGCGCATAACTACCGTGGCGCGTCGTTCGTGTTCAAGAGCAAGAAGGGCAATCTCATTATAGCCACGAAGATAGGCGGGAAACTCCATCCCCTGTTCACGCTCAAGAAGCAGGTCACTATCCCGCGCAAGGACTGGTTCACCCTGCCGATGAGTCAGATGAAACCGACGCTCGCTCTCGTGACGAGCGCCGAATACCAGAAAAAACTTATGGAGAAGATGTGATGAACGACCCGAAGCGCCTGCGCGTGCGCGACCGCGTGATTGTCGTCCTGAAGGGCATAACGATGGGCGACGCATACTTCACGACGCCCTACGACGTCCTGCCGCGCTTCGTGACCATAGACGAGGCAGGCGGGTTCCCGTTGCTGATGGTCACAGTCGCATCGGGCGGCGAGTTCTCGGAAAGTATGGACGGGATGCGCGACGAGATATTCCTCATCAGCGTTGACGGCTACGTGGACGACAGCACGAACTCAGTTCAAGCGATGGAGCGCTTTCTGCGGGACATCCGCAAGGCGCTCTACCTTGACGCGATGAGCGGAGCGGCGGGAGGTCTGGGCGACCCGGCCCTCTGCTCAAACTTCAAGATAGCCGAGCCGCCAGACACAGACGAGGGGACTCTGTCCCTGATAAACAAGGCGTTCTTCTCCCAGAGATTTTCTTGTAACATCTCGGGCATAATTACTAACGGCGACTAGGAGGTCAGATGGCGAAACTATTCAAGTGGCTCTCAGACGGATGCGAGGCGCGGCGCTCGTGGACGCTGGACGACGGCACGCAGATGGCAGGCGGGTTCCGGCTCGAACGCGGGCTGACATACGATTCCGCAATCGTTCCGCCGCACGTTCTCGCAGAGTGGATTAAGACGGGCAACGCGGAACTCGTCAAGACGAAGAAGGAGGACTAACCTATGGCAACACCTACCGGGCCGGAACGCAGACTGCTCGCGGCAGGCTATCGCAAGGCGGCGGCGTGGGACACGGCTCTCGCGCTCGGCGCAGGGTTCGGGCTGAACTGTAAGAGTATCAGCGGATTCATTCGCTCGCAGGACTATCTCAAGGCCGACGAGATAGACCTAGCGATGGTGAAGGGCGGCTCTCTCGACGTGGTCAAGCCTATCGAGCCGACCGTGGCGACGGATATGCTCTATGACTCCGGCGCTCTGGGAATTGCGATAGCGCAGTTCTTCGGGATTGCCGGAGCGCCCGCTCAGCAAGGCGGCACGACCGCATACAAGCATATCATCCAACTCGCCGACAGCGGATGGAACAAGTTCGGAACGATGGCGGTCGAACTGCCGGGCCAGATTTGGGAATGTCCCTCTATCAAGCCGATAGAGTGGAGCCTCAAGAGCGTGAACGGCGGGTTCGTCGTCAGCGAAATGAAACTCCGTGGCAACGTCATCAAGAATGACTCGTCCGTGAACACGCTGACGCAGATGGACGCCCTGACCTATCAGGACAGAGACAATCGCGTTCTGTTCCGTCAGCAGGCCATTCGGATGAACACGCAGGCGGGAGTAACGCTCGAAGGCACGGGAGTCATAGACCCGACGAGCGTTGAAATCTCGATGAAGCGCACAGGCCACGACTCCGTCTACCCTGCCGGGCAATACGGCATCGTGGAGCCTGCCGAAGGCGGGTTCCCCGACTTCCGCGTCAAACTTGGATGGCCTCGCTTCGACGCCGTGAACGGCGCTCATTTCGCGGCGGCAATCGCGGAGACGACGCAGAAAATGACCATCACGTTCACGGGCCTGCTCATCGCAAGCACCTACTACTATCAACTCAAGTTCTACTTCCCGCGCCTGCGGATGATGGTTCCCGAGCCGTCCTTTGACGAAATCGTGAAGAACGGCGTGGAACTCATCGCCGAGGAAGCGAGCGCGGCTCCGACAGGGATGTCCTATGCGCGTCCCTATATCGAGATGATTAACCTGCGGGCGACGGACTATCTGGCCTGATAGCAGGGAATGATGCCGAACATCAAGGTAGTCCCGCAGATATCAGACTGGCTCGCTTACGAATTGTCGACACAGTTCCGCGTCGTCCTAGACGCGCCTCTGCGCCTTCGCCTCCGACCCGTGAATGTCCACGATATGGCGCGGCTCTCGGCTGTCAAAACTATGTCCGTTCCAACGAACCCTGACGAATGGGCGATGCTAGAAACATACGCCATCGAGTCAGTCGTGGAGTGGGACTTGACGGAAGGCGGCGAACCTATCGCCGTCACGCCCGAGACAAAGGAAGCGTATCTCAGGCCGTGTCTCGGGGAACTGGTCAAGGAGCGCGGCGTAACGCTCGCGACGGCAATTTGGGAGGACGCATCAGCGCGTGAGGTCTTCCTAAAAAACTGAGGCGCTTCCTTCTCTGGTTCGCAGACTACGGAATGGTCTGCGACTGGTCGGCGGTCGGGGAAGGAAGCGGGCGAGCGCAGAACCCGCCGGAGATGAGCGATGCCGACTTGGATGCGTGGAACTTCTACACGGGCAATGCGACGGTCTTCGTCCGCGACTTTGGCCTTATGCCTGAACTCCTGCGCGGCAAGGGTCACGAGGGAGCAGAGAAGGAACTCTTTATGAATAAACTCGCCGTCATCCACGACGGAGTCCTAGAGGCTACGCGCTCTAATGGCCGCAGGGACTCCGACCCCGACCTCCTAGAAGGAGACCTGTAATGGCTGACATTAAATTCGTCGTCAGCGTCGATGCCGAAAAGGGAACGGCAACGATGGCTCGATTCACAGCCGAGGTCAAGAAATCCGGTGACGCGGGCGCGGGCGCGGGCGCTCAGCACGCAACGGCGGCAGGCAAGGTCTCCGGCCTGTGGAAGGAAATGGCTATCGGGCAGATGGTCGCGCAGGGCGTGAACAAGACCTTCCGCGCGATGAAGGACTTCTTGGGCGACAGCGTGAAGGCCGCTACCGAGGCCGAGGACTCGCAGAACGCGCTGAAGGCCGCTCTGGAAATCACGGGCCGCTCCGTAGAGGGCAACACAGAGGCGTATAACGACTTCGCCGCCGCGATGATGAAGGAGACGGTCTACTCAGATGAGGCCGTTCGAAGCGCGGCGACCCTGATGCTCCAACTCACCGACCTCGACCAGAAGGGCGTTCAGCGCGCCATCAAGGGCGCGGCGGGCCTTGCTACGACTATGGGCATCGACCTGAACAGCGCGACCCGTATGGTCACGAAGGCGATGGAAGGCCAGACGACCGCCTTGCGCCGGGCCGGAATTATCGTGGACGAGAATCTTCCGAAGGAACAGAAACAGGCGAAGATGATGGAGGAGTTGGATAAACTCTATGCTCGTTCCACGGCTGAAGTAAAGTCGATGGGCGGTCAACTGAAGCAGGTCGGGAACTACTTCGACGAGGTGAAGGAAGGCGTCGGCGGAGCCATCGTCGGCAATGAGGATTTCCGAAAGATGGTCAAGTCCCTGAGCGAGGGTCTTATCAAGTTCGTGGACAGCGATAAGTTCAAACTCTGGCTCTCGGCCCTCACCGAAGTCATCGGCTCGGTCATAAAGTTCTTGGGCGGTCTGGGCAAGGCCGTCGTTGACGTAGAGAACAGGTTATTCGGCGCTAAGGGATGGGACGACTACGTCGCCACTCAGGAGAGGGTGAACGGCATTATTCAGGAAGGCATCAACGTCCAGACGTTGCGCCGGAAGGTCATCGACCAAGACATAATGACCGGGCAGGAATGGGCGAAGGCGCTGAAGGGCGTCGGATACAGTCACGCCGAACTCGTCAAACAAATCAAAGAGGGGAAGTTCGGTGAGGTCGCTCAGGCGGCGTTCACGGAACTCAAGACTGGGACTGTCGCGGCGAAGGCCGCTATGGACGGGGCGAAGCCTGTCATCAACGAGACGGGCAACGCCCTGAAGGCGGCGGCAGAGAAGGCGTCAGCGCTGAAGGGTGAACTCAAACTCGTATTCGCCACGGAAGTCCGTGACGAGATAGCGCAAGTTGAAGAAGCGATGCGGCTCTTTCAAGGGCAACTCTCCCCGAAGTCTGCGGGGGAATTGAAGACGAAACTCGACGACCTGCGTGCCTCTCTCAAGGGCAACGAGACGGAGGCCGAGGCCGTCGAGCGCACGTTTAAAGAAGTCGGCATCAGGACGATACCGGAGATGGCTCAGCAAGCGGGCATCCTGTTCGCCGCGATGAGGCGGCTCGACGAGGAGTTCAAGGCCGGGAAGGTCGACGTCAACGAATACAAGGTCAAGACGAAATTACTGAACGATAAACTCAGCGATACCGCCGTCCTCGTCACGACTCAACTGCCGAAGTCCACGCGTAACTTACAGGCCATCTGGAACGCGTCTATGGGAAGTATGAACTTGACGACAGGCGCGTTCACGACTAAGGCTCGCATCGACTTCGTCGCTCTCGGAGAGAAGTGGGGAGTGACGATGGGGAAGATAAAGGCGAACTGGGATTTGGTCAGCGGGCAGATGAACGCCGTCTTTCAGCAGGCGCAGACGAACAAGGAAATCGGCATAGAGAACGAATACAAAAAGCGACTCGACTATATCAACAAGACCGTCACCGACGAGGACGCGAAGGCGAAGGCTATCACCGCTCTGGAAGCAGAGTTCGAGATTCGCCGCACGAGCGCTCGGCGCGCAGGCGCGAAGCAACAAAAAGTATTCGGCATTATGAGCGCCATCATAAACACGGCAGAGGCGTTCACGAAGGCGCTGACTGCCGGGCCTATCATCGGGCCTATTCTGGCGGGCCTTATAGCGGCGATGGGCGCTGTCCAGATATCGCTCATTCGCTCTCAGCCGATACCGATGGCGAAGGGCGGCGTCTTTATGAGGCCGACGCAGATGCTCTCGTCAACGGGTCAGTCGTTTGAGTTCGGCGAGGGCGGAGAGGCGGAGATACTATCGCCGGAGAGCAAGATGCGGCAGGTCTTCCGCTCGGAACTCAGCGCGGGCGCACGCGGCGGAATGAAGACGGACGTGCGGGTCTACATAGGCGAGCGCGAGATAGAGGACTTCGTTGTCCGCACCGTGAACAAGAACCTGAAGGCACGCCGCATACTCGTGCCGGGGGAGAGCCTGATATGACGCGCATACGCTTCGTCTACTACAATCTCTGGCAGAAGTATCCCGTCCTAGCGCGCTCAAGCGAGCATCCGCAGTTCCCGGCGGAAGAAACGCAGAACGATTCTCGGCAGTTCTTTTTCCGCTCGAAGTATGTGTCGGCGGGCGGTTCGCTCACGCAGAACATAGACATCGACCTCGGCGTGGCGCAGGAGTATAACTTCGTCGCCGTCTTTGACCATAACGTGTCGTCGGGGAACACGGAGTTCAAGGTCTACGGCGCAGACAACTCAGCGTTCTCGACGAACGTGGTCAGCGACACTATCACGTGGTATGCGGGTTCCGCGTTCGTGTTCTTGGGAACTGCCCGCACGAAGCGCTACATCCGCATCAAGGTCAACGACACCGGGGCCGGAACGAACTACATTCAACTCGGGAAGATTGTCGTCGGCAAGTATTTCGAGCCGAGCCGGAACTTCGTGAAGGGATATCAGGACGGCTACGAGGACTTCAGCGAAGTGGAGTTCTCCGACTCGATGATGATGAGCGCGCTCCAGCGCCCTAAGCCGCGTGCGTTCGAACTGCCGTTCAACGGCGTCGACGACGCCTCTGCCGCAGGGTTCATAGCCATCCTAAACGAGTGCGGGCAGGGCGCACCGTTCGTCATCTGCCGCGACACAGCGAACCCGAACACGAACTCGTTCCTCGTCCGTCTCGATGGCTTGAACTATCCGCAGAACACGGGGCCGGGCCGATGGGACTGGGATGCCTCTCTCAAAGAGGTTCTGTAAATGACCGCTCCTTCAAATCTCATAGCAACGGCGCTAGACAGCGACCGCATAAAACTTCAGTGGACTCCCGGCAACGACTACCAGTTCACGCTCATCGAGCGCTCAGCCGACGGCGGGTCGAACTACGCGCAGATAGACTCTATCCGCGGATACCAGACTTCTTACACCGACGACACGCCGCAGGACGGCAAGGAATACTACTACCAGATTCGCGGATATGCCGTAGAGCCGGAGGGATGGACTTCCTACTCGAACGCAGACAGCGCCATAACGCCGAACACTACGCCCGGTCTGCTGACCGGGACGTGTATCTCGCCGACTCAAATCAAACTGGACTGGTATGACCAGAGCGCGAACGAGACCGGGTTCAAGATTTACAAGGATGGCGCGTATCTCGATGTCGTCGGCGTGGGAGTCCAGACTTACACGGCAGGCACTCTCACTAGCGGTCAGTATTATAAGTTCAAGGTTCTGGCCTACAACTCTGTCGCTCCCGATAGCGGGTTCTCGAACGAGGTCGAGGTCTTCACCTACGACCCGCCGAACGCGCCGTCAAATCTTGAGGCCGTGGCGGCATCGACGACTCAGTTGAATCTTTCTTGGCAGGACAACTCCGAAAACGAGCAGGACTTCCATATCGAGGAGAGTAGCACGGGGCCGTCCAGCGGGTTCAGCGAGGTCGCGATAGTCGGAGCAGGCGAGTCGGCATACCCGCGCACGGGCCTAAGCGGAGGGACGCAATACTGGTATCGCGTGAGGGCGCATAACACTAGCAACTACTCAGCCTACTGCGCCGTCGCTTCGGGCATCACGCAGGGAGCCGTCGCTAAGCCGGGGAACGTCCAGTTATTCAGCGCGAAGGGAACTGACGTCGAGATAATCTTTCAGGACAATTCCTCTGACGAGGACTATCACAGCATCGAGCGCAAGACGGGCGCAGGCAGTTACGCAGAGATAAAGCAACTCGAACCGAACCGGACTTATTTCAAAGACACGGGCCGCTCGCCGGGCGATGTCTGCTACTACCGGATTCGCGGGAAGCAAGGCGTCGTCTGGTCAGCATACTCGGACGAGGTCAGCATCACGACGCTCACTACTCCCGCGACTCCGACGGGCCTCGCTGTCAGCGAGCAGGCCGACACGTGGCAGAGGCTCGCGTGGAACGCGAGCGCGGGCGCGCAAGGCTACGTTATAGAGCGCTCTCTGAACGGGTCTTCTTGGAGCGCCTATCTCACGATACAGCGTGGGGACGTGCTAACTCTTAAAGCGCAGGGCTTGAGCGCGGGAACGATTTACTACTGGCGAATCTCAGCCTATAACGGCAACGGGACAAGCGCCGCCTCGTCGTCCGCGAACAGCACGACGGCGGCGGAATACTCCGAGAGCGCGTTCGAGCGCTACGCACGGCGAGCGAACCTGAATCTCGTCGTCCTGATTGAAGTGAATCCCCTAATCGAACTCGGCGGGTTCACGCTCAC
>Ga0315293_10001152_pt1 | contig 25660 bp, 25 predicted proteins | sample YL17G13_20_MG_FD_203071 | JGI IMG/M metagenome (GOLD analysis project Ga0315293, IMG submission 203071) | Sediment microbial communities from Yellowstone Lake, YNP, Wyoming, USA - YL17G13_20 | ecosystem: Environmental > Aquatic > Freshwater > Lake > Sediment | place: USA: Wyoming | collected...
CCAGACAAAAAAATAAAAAAGCTCCCTATATAACCATAGTTCCTTAAAATCTAAATTAGCCAGTCCTTTTTTTGCTTTAACAACAGTCTTCATATTTTTATCCCTTGCTTACTTAATTCTTCTCGTATTTTTTTTGGCTCCTGTCTAAGCTGGGCGTTGATTATAATTTTTAGAGCCGTGGCAATTTTGTGTTTAAGCAATGAAAGTTTAAGATAAAAACTAATCGGACAAAACTTAAACATCAACATTTTAGGATTCCATGCGTTTTTAGAATAACGCTGCCTCACAGATTGAGTTCTTTCCAAATGCGGACGAGAAAGCGAAGAAAGATGCTTTTGCCTTTGGACCCGGATAACAAAAAGAATTCTTGGCACAAAATCTATCTCGTAAACTTTTGCTAATCGTAAATAAAAGTCGTAGTCGTAATTGCTATAAAGACTTTCATCGTAATAACCAATAATATCAAAAATTTCCTTTTTGAGCAATATGTTAGTAAAAACCTGATTCTTAAAAACTGCTTCAAATATCCTTCCTTTTTTCTGAAAGGTGAGAAATTTAAGTGTTTTCCCTTCATTATATACCCACCAGGACCATCCATAAACACCTCCGATATTTTTATTGGCATAATTGCAAAATTTTTTAAAAAGCTCCGCCAGCGCCCAAGGCGCCATAAGGTCATCGTCATCCAAAGTGATAATATATTCACCTTTTGCTGCTCTTATTCCGGTATTTTTGGCGGCCGCATCTCCCTTGTTTTCTTTGTGCCTCAAATAAAAAATTCGTTTATCCTGAAATATTTTTACTGCCTCTTCGGTATTATCAGGTGAACAATCGTCCACCACAATTAATTCAAAATCTTGAAAACTTTGGCTTAAAACGCTTTTAATAGCATCTTTTACAAGGTTAGCGCGGTTATATGTAGTAATAATAACGGTTATTTTTGGCATATATATTTATATATAAGCTCATAATTATTTGTGTCATTTTCAAGAACGGCTTCAGTAATTGTGCCGGGAATTGTATTCTTAAAATAGGAAATAATAAAACGCTGATTAATATCTTCTAAATTATCCACATTTGGTTTATTGATTAAATCAACCGCTATTCTGTCTTTTAATTCTTCAAAATTTTTCACTTTTCTGCATAAAGGATGATAAGAATAAAATATGTTTCCCAAAACATATACCGGCCTGCCAATAAGGGCCGCTTCCATTCCAAGGGTGCTGGTTAAAGTAATAACTCCGGCTGATTTTTTAATAAGATTTTCCGTATTTTCATTAGCAGAAATTAAAACCACATTGGGAATCTGTTTTAGTTTTTTATAGAAGCTTCTTGATTTGGTGCCGACAGCGGAAGGGTGCTCTTTTACATACAATTTGTAAGGAAGCGGCAAAGTAAGCGCTGCATTTTTTATAGTATTTAATTGGTCGCAAAAATAAGTGGCTAAAACAAAGGTTGCGGCCTCCGGCTGAAGGTGCAGAGGAAAAAGAAAAAATTTCTGATTGTTATCGGACTCATTCAAGTATCTGAAAACATTTTTTTGGGAAAAAATTCTGAACTTTCGTCTTTCGGCCTTAAGGGGCGCCCAGAAACCGTTTTTGAAAATATTTTCGCTCTCGTAATCAAATTTTTTAAAATATCTCCTGTTTAAAAAATATTGAAAATGGGGACGGCCGAGTTCTTTTATTCTTCTCAAGTAATGTTTAATAAAACCAAATTGTGTAAAATAAATTTTTTCAGACCCCAAATAAGAAGGCAGCTTTTTATGAGATACAAATTCTTCAACAAAATTGTTTGCAAACTGCTTTTCTTTATCGGAAATATTGTTATTATTTATTTCTCTAAAAGTTTTTTCATATTTTGAACAGGTGGTTTCTAAATCATAAATATCTATCCTGTCTTCAAACCTGGAACTCATTAAACCAAAATAAGGCGCTTTATTCAGCCGGCAAAAATAATAAGCAACTCCATTAAACAAGTCCGAGGGCGGTTCGCTGATTATCATATCAGGTTTCTCTTTTTCAAAAATAAATTCAAAAAATTGATAAACCTGCGAGACCGCTTCTAACGAACTGTCATAATCAAAATCCGGCCGCTCAAGCCTGGCAAAACCAAAAAAAACTTCCCTCCACGACAAGCCGCCAAATTCTTTTTTAGGGGCATGACCCAGAGGGTGCCCCGGGTCTTGATAGTTTCCAATACACCAATCTATTTTAGAAATAAATTTCATCTCAACCGGGAAATACTTCTTTTTTTTATACTCGGCAATCTTACTGCTCATAACACCAACACACTCATCTCCATTCGCTATTGCCCGATAAGCAAGTTTTCCCAGAACTTCCATCAAAAATGGCGCATTATTTATTAAAAAAAGTCGTTTCATAATTCAAATAAATAGATTAAAAAATTATTCTAATTGCCTTCTGGTGCCTTTAGTTGTCCTGGAGCTTATATTAATTGCAAGTTGCCACCAATGTTTCCAATTCTTGCCATGCCTAATTATTAATAAAACTTTATACATAAATCTTAAAACTGCCGAAGGAATTATAAAAAGAACTGAAAGAACCAAAGAAAATAACAGCGCGTCCATAAATATTGCGTAACTAAAAAATAATTTTAAGCAGCCGAAATAAGAAAAGTAATTAAAAGATTCAAAAATTCTCAATATTATCATATCTTTAATAAACATCCATCTTAAGCCCTTGTCTAGTTTTACAAGCAAGGGAGCGTAGTAATCGTTCATATATTTATTAGACAGCAACAAGTGATACAATTTCTTATGGTATTTATAAGTAAAAATAAACTTATCTTCAATAAAATATTTATAACAAGGTAATTCAGAACAAATTATTTTTTCATTCAATGCAAAAGCATCAATATAAGGGTATTTTAAAAACATTGTGCAATATATCGGCACATGAAAATTTGCGGTTTCAATTCCTTTCTCTATTATGGCCCATTCTTCTCTAATTATCTTTTTAACTATTTTATTGTTCCAAATCAATGCTGACAAAAACCCGATATCCGGAAAAGATGTCCCAATAATATCTTTTTTGTCTATTTTAAATGCCTCCGGTTTATTCTTATCTAAAGTATTATGATAGATTATTTTCTTGCCGGTTTGTTTGTCAATAAAATATGCTTCTCTTCTTACAACAATCAGCCCTGTATTTTCTTTAGGAATTTTTTTAAGAAGTTCAATAACTTTATTTATACCATTCTCTACAATCGTGTCATCGTCTCCAAAAGTCCACATAAAATCTCCTTCAGACATTTCCATTACCTGGAGAAGATTTTTACCGCCTAAATTTTCTTTATTTTCATTATATTTTATCAAATCTGGATATTTTTCTTTAAAACTCATTATAATTTTATGAGTATTATCTGTTGAGCCATTGTTGGAAATGCATATCTCAACCTCTCCGTCTAATTCTTTTATTTGGGACAAAATATTATTTAAAAGGTTTTCTAAACATGAGGCTCTATTCCAAGTTGGAATAGCGATACTTATTAAAGGTTTATTATTCATTTTTAAAAAATTTAAGATATTAATCTCCGACTACTTTTAGATGACATGGAATCTGTTGCGGGCCAATTTTTTTTCCACTCTTTTTTGAATTTAATTTTGAGCAAGACTTTATACAAATTCCTCAAAACAACCGGAGGAATAATAGAAAAAATTACAAAAAATATGGAAAATAATAATGCGTCTATAAATGTTGCCTGCTGAAAAAACATTTTAAAACAGCCGAAAAAAGAAAAACAATCAAATGTTTTGAATGCCCTCATCGCCCCCATTTCAACAATAATTTTTTTTGTTATCCCTTTGTTGCTATCAACAATTACTTCTATATAATAATCGTTCGCGTATTCGCTAGACAATAATAAATCTGCCAGTTTTATCGGAATGGTGTGGTGGAGCTGGAATATATCTTCAATATAAACTTTATAATGAGGCGATTCTTGGTCAATTATTTGTTCATTAAATCTTAATGCTTGGAGTTGAGGATATTTTAAAAACATCAAACGATATATAAAAGTTTGAATATAGTCCCTTGCTTCTATCGCCTTTTCTATTATTATTTTTTCTTCTTTTAATATTTTATTTAGGAAATTATTATTATACAACAGGACGGAAATAAATGTGCTATCGGGAAAATGTTGCCCAATAATATCTTTTCGATTTATTTCATAAACACTAGACTTGTCTTTTTCTATTGTATTGCAGGAAACCACTTCTTTGCCGGTCTTGTTATCAACAGAATATGACCTGCTCGCAAAAGTGATAAGCCCTATGTTTTCGCTGCAATATTTTTTAATAAAATCAATTACTTTTTTAAGACCATTATCAACAACCAAGTCATCATCTCCAAGAGTCCAAATAAAATCTCCGCTAGACATTTCCATTACTTTAAGGATGTTTCTGACAATACCTAAGTTTTCTTTATTTTCATTATATTTTATCAAATCCGGATATTTTTTTATAAAATCAGCGACAACCTCGCGAGTATTATCTGTTGAGCTGTTGTTGGAAATACAAATTTCAACTTCGCCTTTAAATTTTTCCGCCTGCGGAACGATGCAATCCAAAAGATTTTTCAGATTAACTGCTCTGTTGTATGTAGGAATGGCAATGCTTAATAATAGTTTATTGTCCATTTTTTAAAAATTTACTGAAAATTTTGTTAATATAATTCAATTTGTCTTTTGTTATGCCCGGATAAACGCCGATCCAAAAAAGATTATTCATAACAATGTCCGTATTTTTTAAATCACCGACAAGGCGGTATTTAATGTTTTGGTAAGCGGGCTGGTTCAAAAGGTTGCCCCCAAAAAGCATTCTAGTTGCAATTTTATTTTCTTCTAAATAATTTACAATTATAACTCTGGCAAATGGCGCGTCCGCTTTCACTAAAATAGGAAAGCCAAACCAAGATGGTTCAGAATTTTCCGTCGCTTTAGGAAGAATAAAATATTTATCGTATTTTTCCAAAAAGTTATATATTGAGCGAAAATTCTCTTTTCTAATTTTGATAAAAGATGCCAGTTTCTTAAGTTGTGCCACTCCAATCGCCGCCTGCATGTCAGTAATTTTTAAATTGTATCCAATGTGAGAATAAATATATTTATGGTCGTATCCCTCGGGCAATTTCCCAAGCTTCCACGAAAATCTTCTTTTGCAGGTATTGTCGCATCCTGGCTCACACCAACAGTCCCTACCCCAGTCGCGGAAAGAAGCGATAATTTTTTTCAGGAAAGGGTTGTTTGTCAAAACAGCGCCTCCTTCGCCCATAGTAATATGATGGGCGGGATAAAAACTGCAAGTTGAAATATCTCCAAAAGTTCCTGTGTATTTTCCCTTATATTTTGAACCCAATGCATCACAATTATCCTCTATGAACCAAAGATTATATTTTTTTGCCAACTTTACAATTTTATCAATATCAACGGGATTGCCTAATGTATGCGCAACAAAAATTGCTTTTGTTTTTTTAGAAATCGCTTTTTCAATTTTTTCTGTATCTATATTGTAGTTTCCCAATTTAATGTCTATAAAAACCGGAATCAAATTATTTTGGATAATTGAATTCAAAGTGGTAGGGAAACCGCAAGCAGTAGTGATTACTTCGTCGCCTGGTTTTAATCTTCTTTTACCAAGCTTTGGCGAGGTTAAAGCCGAAATAGCCAAAAGATTTGCCGAGGACCCGGAGTTAGTCAAAAGACAATATTTTACGCCTAAAAATTCTGCAAATTCTTTCTCAAATTTTTTAGCGTATTTTCCGGCCGTTAACCAAAAATCCAAAGAGGCATCCACTAAATTTACCAATTCTTTTTCATCGTAAATTCTGCCGGCATAATTAATTCTTGTTTTGCCCGGAACAAAAACTTCCCGGTCTTTTGCCAATTTGTGTAATCTTTTAACCCTATCGAATATTTCTTTTTTTAATTTAAGCTGATCGTTTGATTCTGTCATACTGTCGGATTAAATTTATGCGCTTTTTATGATTTTTAGTAACGAATCGCACACAAGGGCAACATCTTCCTGCGTCAGATTACCTGCCGCGGCGAGAGAAATGCCTCTTTTTTCCACTTTTTCCGCCTCGGGATTTGCGAATCTCTGCTCAAAAACCGGAAATAAACTCATTCTTGGAAATCCCGGCCTGCAATGGATATTAAGGTCTTTAAGTTTTTTCAACACCTCGTCTCGGGAAATTGAAATACTGTCTTGCAAAAGAATTGACGGATAGCAGTAGTTGCTTTTGCAATTTTCTTTTTCTTTTATAATCTTTATGCCTTTTACATTTTTAAGTCTATCATAATACCAGTTGAATATCTGCCTCTTTTTTTCAACCAATTCATCTATCCTCTCCACTTGAGCCAAAGCAAACGCAGCTGTTAAATTTGCTATTGTATATTGGTATCCAAGAATGTCTGACCAAAAAACCGCTTTAGAGTCAGTGCGGCCCATTGTGGCCAAAAGTTTTGCTTTTTCATAAAGTTCCTTATTGTCCGTAACAAGAATACCTCCCTCTCCGCTTACTGCAATTTTAGCGCCCTGGAAACTAAAACATCCGAAATCGCCGAAAGTGCCGACTTTTTGTCCTTTAAATTCAGCGCCAAGAGCCGGAGCGGCGTCTTCAATGACGCGTAAATTATGCTCTTTTGCAATTTTCATAATTTCATCCATTTGAGCGGGCTGGCCGAAAGAATGAACGAGCATTATGGCTTTTGTTTTTTCGGTAATGGCTTTTTTTATCGCTTCAGGGTCAATGCACCAAGAATCCGGGTCTATGTCAACAAAAACAGGGGTTGCGCCGGTATATGCAATCACGTAAGCCGTGGCAATCCAGGAAAAATCAGTGCAAATAACTTCATCTCCTGCTTTTAATCCCAATGCCACCACCGCCGAATGCAAAGCCATGGTACAGCAATGGGTTGCAATCGCATATTTGACGCCTAAATAATCTGCCACTGTTTTCTCAAGTTTTTTTGTGTACATATCATAATTTTCATACCAACCGTTTTTCGCGGCATCAAGCGTGTAATCAATTTCTTTTTGCGTAACCCAAGGACCAGCAAAACTTATTTTTTTATTCATATTATTTTTTTAATGTTAATAATCTTTTACGTGCCTCGTTTAATTGTTCGTCTTTTTTTGCAAAACAAAACCTCAATAAATTGTCTCCTCCATTATCATGATAAAAAGCGCTCCCCGGCACGCTGGCTACCCCTGTCTTATTTAAGAGATAAATCGCTTTTTCTTTACTGCTTTTGCCCGGCAAAGAACTTGAGTCAGCAAGAACATAATAGGCTCCATGGGGAATAAACGGCGTAAGCCCGACTTCTTTTAAAACAGAACATATTTTATCTCTTTTTAATTGGTAATCTTTGCAAATTGATTTATAAAATTCATCGGGCAGCTCATTAATTCCTTCAGAAACTCCCATTTGAAGTGGCGCTGGAGCACAAACATATATCAAATCATTAACATAGCCTATCATAGTTGCCCATTTTTCATCGCAAACACAATATCCTATTCTCCATCCGGTAATGCTAAACACCTTTGAGTATCCTGATATCATAATTGTCCTGTTTTTAATTTTTGGCAACGAATACGGGCTTATGTGTTTTGAATTACCATAAACAAAATATTCGTATATTTCATCTGTAAAAATAAACAAATCATGGCGCATACAAAAATCGGCTATCTCGGTTAATTCTTTTTTTGAGAAAACTTTGCCAGAAGGATTGGCAGGAGTATTTATTATTATGCCTTTTGTTTTTCCGGTCACTAATTTTTCTAATTTATCCATATTAAAAGTCCAGTCTGGCGGATTCATCCTAATATATACCGGCTTTGCTCCAATGGCGAGTAAAGTGTTTACATGATATCCGTAATAAGGTTCAAAAACAATAACCTCGTCGCCAAAATTGAGCAAAGCCAAACAGGCTGAATAAAACGACCCTGTAGCACCACAAGAAACAATAATATTTTTTTCCGGATCAATGTGTATATTGTTGTACTTTAACATCTTGCCGGCAATTGAGTTTCTCAGTTCAGCTAGGCCATCATACCTCGTATATTGATTAATACCTGCATCTATTGCATCTTTAGCTCCATTTTTCACTGGCAAGGGAAGCTCTAAATCGCAAAAACCCTGAGACAGATTAATCCCGCCTGCCTTGGCGCATTCAATAGACATATTCCTGATTTCAGACTGGACAATTATTTTTGAACGGTCGCTTATAGATAATTTCATTTTATATTTTACTGTCAAATAATTTCATAATCACGCCGTACTTATCTGTTTTTTTCCCATAACCTTCGGGGGCTTCTACCCACTCCAATCCGTCTTTCCCCTCGATTTGCATCATCGGAACTCTTGAGACCTCCCTAAAGCCCAACTTTCCATAAAGCCTTAATGCTTTTTCATTATGCGAATCAGTTTTTAGAGAATAACCCTCTAATCCTAAAGTATTTTTTCCCCAATCCATCATATTTTTAATTGCGTTGTTCATAATTCCAGGATATGCCGGCTCTCCCCGTATAATATTATCTATCTCGCACATTTTAGCTTCAAAATCAAACCTAAATAAACCTATATGGCCCACATAATCATTGCCAACCTTAATCATAAATAATATTCTATCAGGAGCATCTATTAATCTTTCCTCAAACCATTTCGTTGTTCTTTCAACAGTAACGTTGAATTGGGACGAAAACCAAATTTCATTTTCTTTCCGCCATTTTCCAATAAGCTCCATTAATTCTTTATTATCCGCGCAGTCAGATGTTAAAAGTAAGAGTTCATATTTTGTGCCGTTAAAATCGCGGCTTATCTTTGTGCTACCGAAGGGATTGCGTTTTAGCTCATAAATTTTACTCAAAACTTTTTTTTGCCAGTCTTTATTTGATTCCATCATATGCATTGCTTTTTATTTTTATAATTTAGAATAAATTCCTGCAATTCTAAGGGGGTGTGGCAGATTGCATCGGCTTTGGCCTCGATTAAATCGGGCCCCAAGCTATATCCCCAGGTCACTCCAATACTATAAATAGAATTTGTTTTCGCTGCAATAATATCGTTTTTTGTATCGCCGATAACCACCGTCTCTTCTTTTTTTAATTTATATTGGCTTATAAATTGTTTAATATGTTCCGCCTTTTTTGATTGTTTATCGGTTCCGTCTGTCCCGCGGACTAAAATAAAATATTTTTTCAAATTATGCTGTTCCAATATTTTTTTCATAAATGATTCTATTTTGTTACTCACTACAAAAAGTTGGCAGGATTGATTTTTAAAAACGGCCAGCATTTTTCCTATCCCAGGATAAACAGTATTTTGGTAAATTCCCTCTTTGCTGTAATATTTTTTAAATAATTCACTGCCCCTATAAATAGTCGCCCTATCATCGGTATCTAAAAGCACGCTTATTATTTGTGCTAAAGGAGCGCCTATTAATTGAGCAATTTTTTGTTCATCTATTTGTTTAGATGTTAATTTTTTAATTGTCCTTTTGAATGCCGTTATAACCCCTGGCCGGGAATCTATCAATGTTCCGTCAAAATCAAAAATGATATTTTTAAATTTCATGTTTTACTTTTTCTTCCAATAAACCTGCTTCCCATTTCGGTAATTTTTTTTGGTTAGGATTAATAAAAACTTCGCAAAAAATAGGACCCTTAAAATCTAAGACGTTTTTTATTTTATACAAGTCCTTTTCAGATTTTATTGATTTGTATTTTATCCCCCATGCCGGAGCCAATTTGCTCCAATGGGGCAGCCCGACTCCTGAACCTTCATCAGCAGCAAAAACTTTTCCGAAAAATTTCAAATGCGTGTTTCTTATGGAATAATATCCTCCGTTGTTAAATAAAAATATTTTTATTGGAAGTTTATGATAAAACACTGTCTCTAATTCCTGAACATTCATCATAATAGAGCCATCTCCTTCTATACATATAACTGGTTTTTTGTTATTGGCGACACAGGCGCCAATTGACATCGCAATTCCTTTTCCCATTTCTCCAAAAGCAGTATTAGTAATTAGCCTTTGCCCCTTTTTCAATCTTAATGCTTGATGAGGCGTTTCTGCAGTCATTCCGTTAGAAGTAATAACCGGATAATCGCATTTTCCACTTAAAACTTTTAAAAATTTGTAAACATCAATATATTTGTCATTAACTTCATAAGAAATGGGTTTTTTTTTAATATCCCATCTTTTTAATTTAATATCCTGATTTAGCATTCCTTCCAAAAAATCCTTAGCATCGGCACAAACTGGAATATCAATTTTCAATGTTTTTTTATAAAGCTCGACCTCATCTATATCAATCATTATCTTGATGGCGTTTCTAGCGAATTTTTTATATTCAAAGGAAGTATTTCTAATCTGCAGCCTTGTTCCAACAGCAAGGAGTAAATCACAATTATCAGACGCATAGTTCGCAGTTTCCACTCCTGTTAATCCCTGCTCGCCCAAATAATACGGGTAATCATTATTTACCAGGTCAGTTCCGCTCATTGCAGAAATAACATTGATTTTTGTTTTTTCAATAAATTTCCACAATTCCGGAATTGCGCCGGCCAACCTTATCCCATTTCCAACTATCATCAAAGGCCTTTCTGCCTTATTCAGCGCTTCTGTTATTTCTCTAAAGGGAATATTATACTTTGGTTTTTCGGGCGCTTCAAAACCGATTAAATTATTTTCATCAATTTCAGCGCATTGCGCATCTAACGGAATTTCAATCCAAACAGGTCCCGGTTTTCCAGATTTTGCCAGATAATAAGCTTTTTCAAGGTGATATTTTATCTCGTTTGGATTTTCAACGCATACTGCATATTTTGTTATTGGTTTTACAACATCCAATAAATTTATTTCTTGCGGCTCGCCCAATTTTCTTAATCCATTTTTTATGTCTTGTTTTGTAAGTTTTATTTCTTTTTTAACCTGTCCTGAAATAACCATAATTGGAATTCCATCAACCCATGCGGCGGCAACCCCTGTTATTGCATTAGTTCCTCCTGGTCCTGTTGTAACGCTTGCCACTCCGATTTTATTATTATTCATCCTTGAATAACCTTCGGCAGCAATGGCGCAGGCCTGCTCGTGATGACAACAATACGCATTTAATTTGGACTTTCCTATAGAATCAACAGTATGCATGCATCCTCCGCCAGAAACCAAAAAAACGCTGTCTGTAATTTTTTCCAAATATTTAACTAAATAATCGCTTAATTTCATTGATTTTATTATTCTGGTATTATATAATTTATCTATGTATATAGATTTAAAAAATCTTTTAGGTTACATAGCGACAATAATATCGTCATTTTATCTTTTGCCCCAAGTAATAAAAACCTGGAAATCAAAATCAACTGCCGATATATCTCTTGGAATGTTTATACTGGGAATTTCAGGCGCTATTATTTGGATATTATACGGCGCAATGCTTAATTCAATTCAGATAGTGCTTACAAATAGCATTGTTTTAATTTCTTCCCTGATTGTTTTAACTTTCAAAATTAAATATAAATAAAACTTTAATCAATATTCAGCCAATGCGTCAGTTGAGTTTTTCTGTTTTTGTTTTCTGTTATTCTGCCATCTTCGTAAAAAGAATCATTTTTAAAGTGTGTGGTGGAAATTTCTTCAAGAATCACGCCGTTTTTGGTTTTAAAATCATGCTTTAGCTCTCTTTGGACTAAAACAATTTCCCCCGGTTTGCATTCTTTTTCTTTCCCTGCAAGATTTATAATTAGGTCCCCATATAAAACTTGAAATGTTTCTTCTTTCTGTTTATGAAAATGCGCAGGATGGTTTTGGCCGGGGAATAAAATAATTAATTTTTTGCAATATTCCCGGTTGATGCAATTGATGATAACCGCTCCATGATTATAAAAATCATCAATTCCATAATGATGGGAAACTTCTACCTCTAATTTGTCTGGAAGAGCTATTTTTGCTTCGCCAAGCATCTCTCTTGCTTTTATGATAATTTCGTATATTTTTTCTCTTTTGTTTGATGCTTTGACATCGGAAAAAAATATCGGAGAATTTTCTTTTATATCTTTTTCGGCAAAATAATCCATATATTTTGACGTATTATTAGCCACTAACTGATTTTCTGCGTTAGGCCAGGCGAAAAATATATTAGACGCGTCTATTTTTTCTCCTTTTATTATTTGTTTTTTAGCAAAAACTCCTCTTTGGAACTGCCTTAAATCAGCCAATTCTTTTTCAGAAAATTTTGATCTTTGTTGAAAAACGCCGCAGATATCAAAAGCTTTCTTGGCTGCGGTCAGCCATTTTTCTATTTGCTCCGGAATAGCCGAATAAGAGTTGAGTTCAATATCCGGAGTTTTAATGCCAACATGTTTTTCAAATACTATGGCCCCTTTGGCAATAGCTACTTTGATTGAATCAAAATTATCGGGACTCTCGTGGGTAGAATAACCGACTTCCACATCAGGATATCGTTTTTTTAGCAGATCGATTTGATTCAACTGGAGATTTTCCGGCAATGTCGGATATTCGCCAACGCAATGCATTAAAGTAAACTTTTTTTCCCTGTGCTCCAAAAAACTGACTGCTTTGTCTATATCCTCTAAAGGCACTCCGGCAACGGAAGCAATAATCGGCTTATCTGTTTTAACAATTTTTTCCAATAACGGCCAATCGGTAAAAGAACAGCTGGCTACTTTTATTATGTCGAAATTAAGCCTTTCAACTAAGTCAACTGAATTTTCATCAAATGGCGTGCAAATAGAAACAAATCCCAGCTTTTCAATCTCGTCTTTTAAAATTTTGAATTCTTCTTCGCTTAATTTTGTTTCAGAAAAACGTTTTACATATTTAATATCGTCCCTGGTCTGATAATCCGGGTGGACAAAAGTCGGAATATCTCTGGCCTGCAGTTTGAAAGCAAAATTAAAAGGAAAATTTTTGCTCACTTCATAAATCTCCCTAATAATTCTTAGGCCATGCTCAAGTTTCCCCTGATGATTATTGGCCATCTCAAAAATAAATAATGGCCTTTGCTGAATATTTTTTTTCATAGATACAATTATATATTTTAAATATAAAACTTTTTAAGCCGTTCTGCATCATTGCTTAAAACATCTTCCGGAAACAATCTGTGTCTTATTATTTCGCAATTTTTACAGGCTTGACAGGCGGCTTCAACTCCATCCAACATCCTTCTTCTAAAATTTTTATATTTTTTACTATTCCATATTTCGTACGGCGATTCAATGTTACAATCACCCAAAATTATCGGATAATAAAGAGAGTAACAGGGCACTACTTTCCCATCAGGATTTATTTGCATATGAAAAAATGGTTGCGGACAGATTTTAACTTCTGAAACCGGCAAGCCGAATTGGTTAAATGATATATTTTTATTTTCTAATACCTTCTTATAATCAACTCCAGGAAAAATAGGTCCGACATTTTCAACCCCGATAGTGTCGCAGATATCTCCGAAAATTTCGTAAAATTTTTGCTCATCACTCTTGCCCTCCAACGCATAATCTATTATTTTTATGTGTAGCTGCGCCTTTCCTTTATGGTTAAAAAAATATCTCAAATTTTCAATAAATTTTTCGAAATCTATATCTACTTTGCTTACTTTTTTATATTTGTCTTTTGTTGTGCCCTGTATTGATATAAGTAATCTTGAAAGTCCGGCTTTTATAAGGGAATCGGACAGCTTCGGAGTCAAAAGCGACCCGTTTGTCAAAATCTCCACTTTCTCGGCAATATTTTTTGAAACAGCATATTTAACCATATCTGCTATTCTCTTATGCAAAAGCGGCTCGCCCATCCCAACAAATCGCAATGTTTTAATTTTATTGGGAAACTTAGTCATGTCGTCTATGCATTTTTTATATAAACCAAAATCCATCGCCATCTTGTCTGAAATAAAACCCCTTTTTTCTTTTTCTACTGAAAAAGTACAGTAATTGCATCTAAAATTACAGGCATACATTGGGAATATTTGCACCAAAATCGGAGTATCCAAGGGAAGCACTTCAGCCAGCTTCATCCTTTTTCCTCCCGGCGCTTGTCCTGAAACATTTTTTGCCTTCATAAATTAATTTTCATTAAACGGCTTTTTTGTCTTGTCCTTATCTGTAAAAACTTCATACCAAGGAACCGGCAAAGGCCTGCCATAGGTTTTTTTCGCAATATAGTTTTTAATAAAATTTCTGTCTTCGGCAATGGGACACGTGTCACAATGTTCACCGAAAAATTTAATATTCAAACCGGTTTGAATAATTTCCCGCAGTGGCTGCTTAAAAATATTGCCAAGAGAAATAAAAATATATTGACAGGGCATAATATCGCCGTACTGGCTGATGGCAAACAATCCCTTTACGGCCGGACATCCCATATTACAGCCGTAGGATGGAGTTAAATGGCTAAAAATTTTATGTTTTGTTTCTAAATCCCTTACAAAATCAAGGTCTTCATGGTCAATCAGCATATCAAATTTGCCCTCCCAGGCTCCGACAGGCTTAGCAAAAGTCATAAAAACACCAATGCCCTTGTCATTAAAATATTTGATAAACTCCATAAATTCAGCCGAATGCAGGCGCTGTTTGGTTACTAATGTGCTGACGAAAACCGCCAAACCGGCCTTACGCGCCACTTCAACTGCCCGGAGAGCTCTGGCATGAGATCCTTTCCGCCTGCGGAAATTATCGTGCTCTTCGGCATTAAGGCTGTCAACACTGACTTGAATTCTGTCAACGCCCATGGCTTTAAGATGCTTGGCCTTATCGTCATCAAGCAGCCAGCCGTTGGTAACATTGTTAATATAAAACTTCTGCGGGTCAATTGCCTTTATGACCTCGTCAAGATCTTTGTTAACCAGGGGCTCGCCGCCGTTAATCTCAAAACGGGCAAGCCCCATCTCGTCTGCCTGCCGTGCTATTTCTTTTACCGCCTCGGGATTAAGAATGCGGCGGTTTGCGCCTTTTTGCTGCTGTATACATTTTATTGAACAATGCTGACAAGTCATATTGCAGGCATAATTGTATTGCATCTGGATTATGGCTGTGCTCTCTCCGCGTTTAATCTTTTCAGCAAATTTAAGAACTTTTTCATAAACATAGGGCTTTTCTTTTTTTAAGCGGTTTCTTTTTTGGTCTTCGTCTTTTGAATTTATTGTTTTTAAAATCATATTGATTTTTAAATTAAATATATTTCTTATAAATTTTTTGAGCCTCTAATAAATCTTTCGGGCACGATTCATGCCATTTAAGATAGCCCGCATCTTTATCAGTCAAATTTTTATTTTCAGGAACAAATTCATCTGTGAGAAAACATTCATATAATATTGAAATAAAATGTCCCCTTGTATTTTTTTTGCATATTGATTGGATAATGGCAATTGGGATAGGATTAAATTTAACCATAGCGCCAATTTCTTTTCTTGCTACCTGTTGAAGCCTTGCCTCTAATTTTTCTTTAAATCTGACAATGCCACCCGGCACATGCCAGCCTTTCCCCGTATATTTATCATCTCTCCATGCTAAAAGCGTGCGCCCATTTTTGTCCTTTATCAAAAGGTCGACATTTACCAACGGAGTCATTCTGCTGACATAAAAAAACACTTCTTGGGGCAATCCTTTTGACGGATCAAGAACTTGCTTATCTAAAAATTTTATTGCTTCATTTATATTCATATTTATCTTTGTTTATTGGCCTCCTTTTCCCATTCTTTCCGATTAATTTCAAGAATATATTGGTGTATACCGTATCGTCTGCATGTCGTGCATAAATCATGATTTTTCTTGCGCATATTTATTTTTTCAAGCGAATCTTGCAAAAAATCATCTGAAATTATCGACTTTCTTCTGTCATAACTTGCGCAACACAATAATACGCTTCTATCCCAATTGATATTTACCTGATTAGATTGAAGACGGCAAGGAAGAGCACGAAATGGTTTTGTTATTTCCATGGCTTTGTCGATGCTGACAAGCAATAATTTAAGGACTTCTTTTGTTTTTTCATCAATCCGCCCCTCATAATATTCTATAACTCTTTCAACCGGAGTGATGTTGGCGTAAGAAGTAGAAAATATGAAACCCAGCTCTCTGCACAACTCTTTCATTTTTGTAAGATCAGTGCCTATATTATTTTTGTATAAATGATAATTGACTTCCACGGGAAATGAAGAGCTGCATTTTTCCATGTAATATTTAATCCTATACATATTAGATTTCACGAGATTAATATCTCCTCCGGTATGGGTTGTATTATAGATATTCGGATAATAGCCAGAGAGCGATATTCTAAGGGTGTCTGGCGATGACTTAACCAGTTTATAAAGCTGCTCAACCGAACTGATTGAAAGATTAGTTGAAACAATGGCGGCAATTCCCATCTGATGAACGTAATCAATAAATAAATCCAGTTGCGGATGCAATAATGGTTCGCCCCAATTATACAAACAAATATGGCTTACTATACCTGCCTCTTTTACAATTTTCTTAATTATATTCTTAAAATCATCCATTGACATAAAACCTTTGGGCGGGCAGATTGAGGAGAGACTGCTTGCGCATGATGGACATTTTAGATTGCACATACCCGAAATATCAATCGTAAAAAAACTTCCACAGAACTCTTTGTAATTGATATAATCATTTGGCCCCATACCGATTTTTTTTAATGAATCAATAATTTCATCTTCCTTTGCTGAAACAGCAACAACCACTAAAAGGTTTTTGTATTTAGCCCTCAAGGAAGAAAGGCTATTTGGCTGGGTGACGGGTAAATTGTAAACACTTGTCCCGTCAAACGATGCGTCGGAATCTATAAACCCGACAACCCTAAGATTGTGTTTTTTAGCGAAACGCAAAAGGCCGACTCCGGTCATTCTTGCTCCCCAAATTACAATTGGACGTTTGTCCAAGATAGTTAAAAAACTTTTAACATTGTTATTCGCCATATGTTTTTCCTTAATATTCTCTGCGATTTTAGTGGGTTTTCTGACCATAATCTATTTTTAAAAACATTTTTTATTCTATCTTATTTTTTATCATCCGTCAAAGTCACAATCTTAGCCAATTATATGTTTCTTTAATGCCATCTTCAAAACTTGTTTGCGGCTGCCAATGTAATACTTCCTTTGCTTAACCTTGACATATTAATAATAATTTGTTAACATATAGATAGTTCGTTCCATACACCTTTTAGTAACACCTTTTAAGGAGTCTGCAATGGCACAAGGAAATGCTGTTCTTTTCAAGGCTTTGGGCAAAATTGACCCGAAGCAACCCTACGGCACAGAGCTTTTTAACGCTCTTGCTCGGTTGACCGTCAGTGTGGCAGTGGAGGCAGTCTGCCTTCGGCTGAATCCGGAAGGCAGAGGAATCGAGGTCTATATGATCCAGCGTTCGCCCGACGACACTGCTTACCCCAACGAGTGGCACTGCCCGGGCTCTGTCATGCGGCCAGGCGAAGACGTTGCTGATGTTTTTAGTCGCCTCTCTATGAGGGAGTTCGACGGCGCTAAGCTGCAATGGCGGTTCGTTGCCAACATTAACCCCTCAAAGCGGAAACCCGAGGTCAGGGGGACGTTTCTCTCTATGGTTTATCTCTGCGTCCTGGAGAACAAGGATGGCCTTCGGGGCAAATGGTTCCCGGTGGACGAGCTACCACAGAATACGGTAGGGAGTCACCGAACCAGAATTATCCCAGTAGCAGTCGGCGCTTTCATCGCCAAAAGTAGCAATTTCTAACCAATTCCCGGGTCATTATGTGGCGTATCTTTAAAAGATACGCCATTTTTTATTAAATTTCAATTTGCATATTATCTACCGCAGCAAAAGTATTTTTAAATATCTTTTTTGCATATTTTTCAGCTTCTTTTCTTTGTTCTAATGTTTTATATCTGTAGGCGTCAAAATGGGTTAGGGCTAATTTTTTAACTTTCACCCCTTGGGCAATTCCAGCGGCGAGTCCCGGGTTTAAATGAATTTGTGGATTATGATATTCGTTAATTCTAAAGGAGCATTCTGTGATAAGCAAATCAGCATTCCGGCTTAACTCTAAAATATTCTCGCAAGGGGCCGTATCAATACAATAACTGATTATTTTCCCCTCAAGCTTGAACCTATATCCAAAACAGGGAGACCAATGCTCTAATAGTTTAAATTCCGTCAAAAATGGTGGATTATTTTTTTGTTCAGATAACTCATAAATTTTAACACTATACGGCATCGCTTTGTTTTTAAGGGGTATGGTAAATGGTTGATTAATTATTTTATTAAGAATATTTTTTGTGCCTTTTGGCCCATAGATAGTAATCCCCTGCTTAAAATTGAACTTATTTTTACAGTGTAAACCAACAACGTGGTCTAAATGGAAATGGCTTAAGAAAAGATAAATCGGCTTATCAGTTTTTATATATTCGTCTAATTTATAAAATCCGTTGCCGGCATCAAGGACAATAAAGTAATCTCTTGTTTCAATTAAAGTGCAAATGGTATTGCCAGTTTTTGTGTCGTACCATCCGTTAGTGCCTAAAAAGATGATTTTCATTAGTTGCTAAAATGATTATTTTTGAACCAATCAAATGTTTCTTTTATTCCGTTTTCAAAGGTTGTTTTTGACTGCCAATTTAATATTTCTTTTGCCTTTGTCCAATCAAGATATTGCTCCGGGATTTCATTTTTCGCTATATTTAAAATTCTGTAATTAATTTTTGTTTCCAAAGATTCTTCAGCTTTTTTTATAACATCTAATACGCTAAAAATATTTTTACTGCCAAAATTAAATGCCTCGCCGAAGTTTTTTTTGTGCCCGGCCAGTTTTATACAGCCATCAACGATGTCTTTTACATAAGTGTATTCTCGTATCATTTTACCGTTGCTCCTTATTAAAAGTTCTTTATTTTGAATTACCGAATCAATGATTCCCGGCACAATTCTTGAAAAATTGGTGTCACCGGGTCCAAATACATTGGAAAACCTTGTGATGATAACGGGCAGGCCATAAGTTGAAAAATAAGATTGAGCTATTAGGTCTGCTGAAGATTTTGAGACATCATAGGGATGGTCGCCTTTCAGGGGAAAATGCTCTTTATACGGAAGCTCTTTGGATTTACCGTATGCTTTATCAGAAGATACAACAACTATTTTTTCCAGATTGCCTTGCTTTCTGCAGGCCTCCAAAATATTTACTGTTCCCATAACATTCACTTCTATCGCTTCAAAAGGATTTTTATAAACCTCTTCAACAATGGGCTTGGCGGCCAAATGAAAAACAATTTCCGGATTTTCCTTTTCAAAAATTTCGTAGATATTTTTATCTCTTACGTCGGCTCTATAAAATTTTGCTTTCTGATTTATATTTTCTTTTTTGCCGGAAGACAAATTGTCTATCACAACAACTTTATTGCCCTGTTTTAACAGCTCGTTTGTAAGATGGCTTCCTATAAATCCTGCCCCGCCTGTTACTAAAATTTTTTTTCTTTTTAATTTTTGCATATTATCGAATTTTTACAAATACAAATTTTTGTTTTTTAAAAACCAATCTATGGTTTTGCTGATACCAGATTCGACGCTATTTTCAATCTGCCAGTTGAAGATAGTCTTGGCTTTGGCATTATTTGCTAAAGTAAATTTCCGGTCTTTTTTATAATAGCCGGCCGTCAAACCATATTCAACATCTATTTTTTTTCCTAATAGTTTTTCTGCAACGCATACAATATCTCTAACCCTATATTGTTTCCCAGAGCCGATGTTGAATATTTCTCCACGGAAATCATAATTACTCTTCGCAATTTTTAAAAATAAATTTATTAAATCTTCGATAAAAATAAAATCCCTGGCGTTGTCTGGCGCGACTAATTTTATTTTTTTATTTTGCAGGGCGTTTAAAATAATATGGGGTATTAATCTTTTGCCGTCTTCATAGTATCCGTATGGGGTGAATAATTTTAAATTTATTATTGGCATGTTTTCTTCCTCGGCAAATTTTTTTAAAAATAATCCCGCGGTAAATTTTGTTATAGCATAAAAATTTAATGGTTCTATAATATCATTTTCATCAATTTTTGTTTTTTTTTCCTTATACTCAAAACAAGTGCCGGTATATATGAAGGACGATATAGAATGATTTTTCAGCGAATTTATTAAATTTAATGTCCCCTCAATATTTACTCTGGCCATTTTTTTAAAATCGGCCTGGAAAGAGGGGTAAACGCCATAACTGGCTAAATGAAAAACAATGCTTGGATTGATGTCATCAATAGTTTTCGACAATCCATTCTGGTTCTCTAAATCGGCATATTTTATGTTAACTTTATCTGTTATACCCCCCAATCTCCACAAGTCGGTATTTTTCTTTTCGATTATAAATACTTTAAAATCACGAAGAGAAACCAGCTTCCTGACTAAATTTGCTCCTATAAATCCGGCCCCGCCGGTGATTAAAATTTTTTTACCGCTTTCCATAAAAATTTTTTTAATCTTTCCATCTTTTCCAGGGAACGTTTCCGTTCCTCCACATGTTCCGCAGATAATCAAAATCCCTGGGCGTATCCATGCAGTACCAAAAATCAGGATGCCTGTACATCATCAGCTCTCCGCTTTCAGCCACTTTTTCCAAAGCGCCGCGCTCTAAATCACACTCGTCTTTGTCTTCCAAATAGTCAAAAATTTTGCGGTTGAAAACGAAAAATCCGCCGTTTATGGGCTTGTTATCGCTTTGGGGCTTTTCCTCAAACTTTTTAATCCTGTCGCCTTCCAAAATAAGTTCGCCAAAGCGGGAGGGCGGACGAACGCCGGTTAACGTAGCTAACTTGCCGTGCTGTTTATGGAATTCCAACAACTTGGAAATATCCACATTTGATACTCCGTCACCGTATGTAACCATAAAAGTATCGCCATCTATATATTTTTCCGCTCTTTTCAGCCGGGCGCCTTTGAGGGCATCCTCTCCTGTATCGACAAAAGTAATGCGCCAGTCTTTTTCGCAGTGGTCATTGTGAACAACCGGCTCGCTGTTCTGCCCCAAAGTAATCGTAAAATCTTTGTTAAGCAGATTATAATGGGAAAAATATTCTTTAATCATGGAACCCTTATATCCCAGGCAAAGGATAAAATCATTGAAGCCGTAATGACTGTATGTCTTCATTATGTGCCACAAAATTGGCTTGCCGCCGATTTCCACCAAGGGTTTTGGCCTGAATTCTGTTTCCTCGCGCAATCTGGTGCCCAACCCTCCGCAAAGAATTATCACTGGAATTTTTTCTTTTTGATTCGTAATTGTGAGTGAATGATTGTCTTGATCACCATAATTTCCCCGAAGCTTTTTTCTAACCTCTTTCTCTGTTTCAGTAACTATTTTATTTCCAGTTCCCAATATGACATCTACATCTTTGATTCTTTTTCTAAGCAAATCCATAGCATGCACTTCCAAAGATGCCGCCTGATCTGTCCCCCATAATCCATGATCAATTGTTATGTGCCTTTCAATAATTTTAGCTCCCAAGACAGCTGCATACACAGACGGGTCTAAATCATATTCATGTCCGCTGTATCCAATAGGGCAATTATATCTTTCCTCCAATGTTTTAATGCAGCTCACGTTTAACTCTTCTTTTGCCGCAGGATAAACTGAATTGCAGTGCATCAAAAGGAAATTAGCGCTATTCGCTTTTAAAATTTCCACTGCCTGGTCAATTTCTTCTAATGTGCTCATGCCCGTGGATAAAATTACGGGTTTTCCGGTTTTTGCCGCAGATGTCAGTAATTCTTTTTCTGTCAGTTTTGCCGATGGTATTTTAATAAAAGGAACGTCATATTTTAAAATAAACTCTAGGCTTGGCACATCCCACACAGAAACCGTCCAATCAATTGGTTTTTCTTTGCAATATTTATCAATGTAATCGTATTCTTCTTTGCCAAACTCCATTTTCTTTTTATATTCTAAATAAGTCATTCTGCCCCAAGGAGTATCTCTCATTATATTTTTCTGCGCTTCCGGCGTGGCTATTTCAGGAACTCTTTTTTGAAATTTGACACAATCCCAACCGCAGGCAAAAGCGGCATCAATGAGTTTTTTTACTATTTGGATATCAGCATTATGATTTATGCCTATTTCGGCGATAAAGTATGGTTTTTTGAAATCTTTAAAATTTAACATATTTTTTAGCTTCTAATATTAAGTCGCAGAAGTCTCTTATTGCTCCGTTGCCCCCTTCTCTTTCAGTGATGTAGTCAGCTATTTTTTTGATTGCCTTTTCTGCTTGGGCTGGAGCAACCGCGAAACCTGCTTTTTTCAAAAGCTGGTAATCAATAATATCGTCACCCATTGCCGCGCACTCTTCCCATTTAATTTTATTTTCTTTCAGCCAATTTTCTATAATTTCTGCTTTATTTTTTCCTAAATAGCCTGAAAATAAATCAATTCTCGCCCATTTTTTTTCTTCTACTGATGATAAAGAATTGAGTTTATCGCAAACAACTTTCGCGAACCCTGTTTTTTCAGCTGTAATAAAGGCTATTTTAATGCCTATTCCCCGCAACAAGGAAATGCCATGTCCATCAATATGGCTTCTTTCTTTTAACATTTCTCCAGTTTCCGGATGGACAAAAACTCTGCCGGAAAAAATAACTCCGTCTACGTCAAACGCCACGGCTCTTATTTTTTTTAATTTTTCTTTTAATTTTTTGTTCATTTTATATATGCAGGTGAAATTGATAATATTTTTATTTTCTTCAAGCAAAAAACTGCCAGCTCATATGCGCCGAAAAAGACCGTTGCATAAAATAAGTCTCCTATTAAAGTATTCCTAAAAAATGGCAAAGCCATTAAATAGCATTGGTAAATTCCGGAAAGGGTTTTAGCATACCATGGAGTAAAAGCCCAAACCGCAAAGTTGGTAATTAAAAAAAACAAAATAGAAGATAAAATTGCGCTTCCTCCAACCATATACCAGTTCTTATGTTTTTTTAACCAAAAACCCAGAACTACGGATAAAACAAAACTTCCGTAAACAAAAAACATTAATTTTGGTTCATAAAAACCAATAAATATATCTGAAATGAGCATTGCTACGAGCGGTAAAATAAGGGCTATTTTTTTGGAGAAATAAACTCCTCCGAATAAAGCAACGGCAGCTATAGGCGTAAAATTTGGAGTATGCGGCAAAAGCCTTAAACTAACCCCGATTAAAATAAAAAGCAGGGCGATAATAAACTCTATATTTTTTTTCTTCATATTTTTGTATATTAAAAAGGCGATTTTTCAAATTTAAATTCTACGACATCTGCGGTCTTTATGTTTTGTTTATAGGCCGCCACCTGCGGCATTTCTTTGTTTACGTAGTAAAGCCAGTATTTTCCATCTTGGCCGTTTTCTATGTCTCCGATAGCTTCAATAAAAACCCCTGTATCGTAAGACTTTGTTTTCAATGTTAAATTTTCTTTTTCTGCCTCGCTCTTTAACAAATCGAATGCAGTCATGCCTTCTGTATAACTGGTTGTTAGGGCCTTCTGCGATCCGTTGCCATAATCAATAACTAAATTTACTTCATTTCCTTGATTGGCAATGTTATTTTCTGTTGATTTTTGCGCCGGCTTATTCTGGCTGTTATAAATAGACAATCCTCCAAAAATTATCAGAATTATTGCCGCAATTGTTATTAAAATATTTTTTTTCATGGGTTTTTATAAACAAGATCGTTAAATTTGTAATAAAGCTCTTCAATCTTTTCCCTTGATAGCTGCGGCATATTTAATATTGATGAACTATTTATGGAAATATTATCATAATATTTTTCTTCTATAAATCCATTTTTAACACATATTTCCCATAATTTAGTATTGTGATACGGGGCGAATATTGACGGAACAATACTTTCTGTCTTCAATTTTTTGCAAAAATTTGCAGTAGCGAGAATATCTTGTTCTGTCTCGAATGGTAAACCCATCATGACATATGCTGTGGTTCTAATTTTATATCTATTACATAAATCAAAAGCATCAATTAAAACAGAGTCGGGGACTATTTTGTTTAAAACGTCATCTCTTATTTTTCTGCTTCCCGATTCAACACCAATCCCGATAGTAGCGCATCCTATTTCTTTCAATTTTTTAACTTTTTTTTCATCAAGCAAGGTTCCCGCGCTTGTCTGGATAAAAAATGGCAATCCAACTCTTTGGCGATATTTTACGCAAAATTCTTCAAATCTATCCTCGCTACTCATAACTAAAAAATTTTCGTCGTTAAAAAATACCAGTTCCAGCGCATATTTTTTTTTCATATATTCTATTTCCCTTATCGCTGATTCAACCGGTTTTTCTCGACGATACTTCCCAAGACATTGAAATATTTTCTGATACACATGGTTCGCACAATACGAACAATTAAAAGGACACCCTCGTGACATCTCAAAAAAACCTGTCTTCCACATTTTCCCGACAAATGGTTTCAAAAGATGTCTTTCGTCAAATATGTCCCAGTCTTGAAAAATAAGAGGCTCCCAATTGTAATATTTTATAAAATCACTTCTCGTAATCTTGTTGTTATTTTTTAAAATAAGGTTGGGTACGCCAAAAAAATCTCTTTTTTCTTGAATTCTTTTGGCTAATTCTACCAAGGCGCATTCCCCCTCTCCCACGCAAATAATATCCACATTGTCGTCCTCTATAAAAAATTCCGGGGAAACAGTTGGGAATATGCCGCCTACGATTATTGGCGTTTTAACCGTTTCTTTCGCAATTTTAAACATTCTTTTTGCAAATCCATAATTATTCTCAACGATGGAAAATGCTATCAGGTCGGGGCGGAAAGATAATATTTTTTTTCTGAACTCCTCCTCAATATTAACCTTATCTCCCGTTCCCCAATACTTTTCCACATCAACCTTTTTCACTACGCCTATTGTTTCACGAGATTTGTGATCAAGATGCTCTTGCATCATGAAGGTAATATCAAAGACATCCACCACGTGTCCATGATGTTTTAATATTCCGGCTAAAACACTAATCCCCAGAGGTATAATGGGGTATCCTTCCTTATTTGGATAAACAAATAATATTCTGCTCATTTTGCGTTAGCAAAATTAATAAGCGTCATGTCGCATCGTTCAGTGCATTTTATTCCCGGAGTTAAATTAAAATGATCTTCTCTGAGCTTTTGATATTTTTTTCCATTCCAAATATCATAAAGAGTTTCTGTGTTTGCGTCTCCTAAAACAATTTCATTATTATAATCTTCCATGCACATAACAGCCTCACCATTAGATTTTATGGTCATTGACATCCACGGATGTTTGCAAAATTCCGACCAATGAATTGATTTTGTTCCATGGTAATCTTTTCTGTACCATTGCTGGTCTTCGCTTTTAAAATAAATATAAACATCGAGCCCTTCAAATGCTTTTTTAAGTTTTTTAAATTCCCCAAATTGCCCCTTTCCATGAAGGTCGAGCATAGTAATAATAATTGTGGTTTTATATTTTTTTTGAGCTTTTATTTCTAACAACTGCAATATTTTTTTATAACTATCGGTAAAATTAGACGCTTGTCCTCTGATTTGCTTATGTTTTTTATCATCAACGCTTTCAATGGAATACTTTATATAATCTAATCCGTTTTCAAACATCTTCACGGTTTGCTCAATATTA
>Ga0315293_10001153_pt1 | contig 25639 bp, 27 predicted proteins | sample YL17G13_20_MG_FD_203071 | JGI IMG/M metagenome (GOLD analysis project Ga0315293, IMG submission 203071) | Sediment microbial communities from Yellowstone Lake, YNP, Wyoming, USA - YL17G13_20 | ecosystem: Environmental > Aquatic > Freshwater > Lake > Sediment | place: USA: Wyoming | collected...
GGGAGATCCTGGAATCGGTCCTCAAGTACGAAAAGACGGCTGTCCGGGCTTGCCATAGCGTGAGCAAGACCTACACTGCGGCCGAGATCGTGGTTTGGTTCTTGAACTGCATTCCGAACTCCAAGGTGATCACCACGGCGCCGACTTTCCCACAGATAAAAATGCTCCTCTGGGCGGAGATCAATGCCATCTATTCCCGGAGCCGCATCGCCCTCGAAGGCGAGTGCCTGATGACCGAGATCAAAACGGTCGAGAAAGATCATTATGCCTTCGGCTTTTCTACGGACAAGCCGGCCCGGGCCGAAGGCTGGCACGCGCCGGCGATCCTCTTCATCTTCGATGAGGCCAAGGGGCTCCCTACCTGGCTATGGGATTCGGCGCGAGGCGGCATGACGGGCGGCCTCTGCCGATGGCTCGCTATCAGCACGACGGATGGTGTTCAGGTAGGGGAGCCCTTTCATAAGATCTTCAGCACCGAGACGAGCGATTGGAACCGGATCCACATCTCGGCCTTCCATTCACCGTACATTACGGGCGAGAAGTTTAGGTCGATCGAGATCCCGGATCCGAAGCGCCCCGATATTTTCCGCGTTAAGTGGATAGGGCCGGCCGCACTCGCCTACCAACTCGCAAGCCCGAAATGGATTGAAGAATGCCGGAAGGAATGGGGCGAGGAGTCCATCCTTTATCAGACCAAGGTCCTGGGCGAGATCACGGACGCAAGCGCCGACTCGATCATTAAACTCAGCCAGGTCCTGGCCATGATAAAGAATGCCGGGGACCCTGCCTTCAAAGATGAAGGCCAGGAGGAGGTCGGCGTCGACGTGGCCAGGGGTGGGTCGGATGACACGGTCATGTACCGCCGCAAAGGCCTCAAGGTCACAGATAAAAAGACCCTGGTCTCAAAGCAGTTACCCGAAAAGGCGAAGCTCGTCTATATCGCTAAGGAAGTGGAGCGGTTTGCTGGCTTCAATAAAACGATCCGGATCAAGGTTGATGATACGGGGCTTGGCGGCGGGGTGACGGACATTTTGCAGGACAAGGGCTACAACGTCGTGCCTGTCAATTTCGGAGCCGAGGCCAAGGATCCCGATAAATATCCGAATACGATCTCGGAAATGTGGTTCGAGACCGGGAAGATCATCCACGAGATCTCATGCCCGGCCAGCGACCGGCTGCAGGCCGAACTCGTGAACCGCCGGCAGAAGCAGCTCGACAAGAAGGGCCGGCGCGTTGTCGAGAGCAAGGACGAATACAAAGCCCGCGGCTTCCGGAGCCCGGATGAGGCAGACGCTTTTCTTCTCGCCTTCTACGACGCCAGACCCAAGGGCGGGGGCGGCTATGCTTCGGTCTCTAAAGAGGACTTCTACTGATGGACATCAAGAATCTCATCCCGGGACGAAAACGCGCGGCCGAGCTGCAGGCCATGCGGAGCGAGCTGAATGAAGTCAAGGAACTGGCCCATCTCCAGGGCCTGCTCATTGACGACATCACGACCGCGACCACAGCGGGGAAGCAGACCTATGTCGGGAATAACTACCAGACCTACATGGCCGTCATCAAAGAACTCGCCAAGAAGTATGAGGGCAAGGCCGAGTGGGGTGTGCTCCAGACGGGCAACATTATCGACGTTCGATCCGCCTTCATCATCGGTCAGGGAATAAAAATCGCCCCAAAGGATCCGGCGGATAAGGCGTTCAAGGGATCGAAGGAAGAAGAGTTCATAAAGAAATTCATCGACTTCAACGACCTCGACCGCGAATTAAGCCAGGAGCTAGCCAAGGAAGCTGAGATCGAGGGCTGCATCTTATTCGAGCTCGTTTGGGACGATAAGGCGCAGTGTGTTTTTCTGAATTATATCAGTCGCGTCGATACGAATTACAAAATTGAGACGGACCCGCGGGATAAATTCGATTATAAAGAAGCCACATGGCAGCCAGAGGGGTCATCTGTCCCGAGCATCCTGAAAGAAGAGCGGTTCGTCTACTCACGCTTTGGCGGCCGGATCCATAAGCCGAATGAACCCTACCCCACGGTGGGGAAAGCCTTGAACGAGATCGACGGCATCTCCAGGGCCCTCCGGGATTGGCGGGAGATCAATCATCTTTTCACGGCTCCGGTGCCCGTAATCGAAGCTGAGGACGCAGAGGCGGCTAAGGCAATTGATGCCGTGCTTGGCAGCCTCAATTGGAAGATTAGAAAACAAATCATTCTTGCAAGGGCCAAACTTACTTTTGCTCAGCCGAATCTCCAGGGCGGAAGCGAAGCTCTCGAAAAAGAGATCACGACCTTGGCCAAGATGATCAGCGGCACCACGGGTACGCCTGTTCATTTCCTTGGGCTGCCTGATCTCATGAGCAACCGGGCGACGGCCGACAACCTCATGGAGCTCGTATCGGCCTCAACGTCCAAAGGGCGACAGATTTGGATCGGGACCTATGAGGAAATGATCAAGAAGGCGATGGAGATCTATAACGCCAATAGCGCCTTGACCGCATTGAACCCGGAGCGATTCAAGGTTTCGATTCCGTTTGTTACGGCCGAGGCTTGGCAGCGCATTAAGGATATCTGGTTACCGGCTTATCTGGCCAACGCGATCACCCTTGAGACCTTCCTTGCCCAGATCCCCGGGATCATCGCCGAGGAAGAAGCCGCGGCGGTCCAGGCAAAAGAGGCCGATGACTTTCAACGGTTTCTGCCCAGGATGGATAACCTTAATCCCGCCGGTAATCAAAACCCGGCTGGCAACCTGAATCCTTCCAGCAATCTGAAGAACGCCAACGAACAGGTCAAAAATTATAAAAAAGACCCGGGCGCGCGTCCGGGCGCACCACAGGGAGCCTAGAATGGAAATCAATAAGAACGTTATCACCATGAGTCAGGTCCAGATCCCTGAGCCCGAGAAGCGAGGAAGGCCTCCGGTCCTGACGACAAATACTATCCAGCCCCATGAGTTTCCGAAGGGCGAGAAGCCGACCGGACCCCCGTCGCCTATGATCACGACTGAGAACGTGGAAGAGATGCGGAAGCAGGCTCTCACGTCCAAGAAGGCGAAGGCGAAGTAACGCGATGAAAATCCAAGCCCGAGTCCTGGCGATGGCCGAAGCGGATGTCCTCGGGATGATCTCCCCGCGGACGATCCGGGACATCAAGCGCGAGGATCCGAATCCCAAGCTTATGGCCTTTGTTGTGGGCCAAGAGGGAGAGGCGCGGCCGAAGGTTGTGGGCCTGGGCGCGACGATCCAGCGATGGTTCCGTTCAGCGATCGAGGCCCTGACCGACCGGCTTCCCCTGGGTATTGCTGCCTATCACGACCATGCTCAAACCAACGACGCGGCCGGCCGGCAGCCGATCGGTGAGATTGTGGGCAAGGCGCTGCGGCACATCGAGGGCGCGTTGTCCGCGATCGCCGTGGCCTACATCTATCCGGCCTTCCGTGCCCTGAATCTCGACGTCGCTTCGATCGAGGCAAATATCTTGATCCCACAGGATGCCTGTCAGTTCGATGTGACGGATGTCGATATCAAAGAAGTTACCGGAGTCGCCCTGGGCTACTCCGCGAACCATAGCCCGGCGTTCCCGGGAGCGACGCTTCTCGCGCAGCTCCAGGCATTCGCCGAGAAAGAAACCCCAAAAGGAGAAACAATCATGACCCTGGAAGAAATCAAAAAGGCGATCCAGGAGAACAAGCTCCAGCCCTCGGATGTCTTTGCATCCCAAGTCCTTATCTCCGATGCCGTCGTGCAAGAGCGCATCGAAGACATGAAGGACAACCTAAAGATGGCGGGCATCCGCAAACTGCGGGAATCCGAGGAGAAGGTTGTGGCGCTCGAAGCCGAGAAGAAAACCTTGGCCGAAAAGCTGAGCGGGCATGAGAAAACAATCGTCAAAACCCAAGCCAAGGAAGCGTTCGACGCCATGCTCAATGAACGCCCGAAGCTAAAAGAGGATGCGCGTCTCTTGAAGTACGTCACCAAGGCTTTCGACCGCTTCCAGCCCGGGGATGCCGCCAAGCTCAAAGACGAACTGAACAAGTTTGTCGACGACCAGGTCAAGGAATACCAGGACCTGTTCGGTGAGCCCAAGCCCGGCGACAAGGGGAAGGCTGCGGGCAAGCCCGAGCCGGATGCCGGCGGCGACACAGGAGACGATCTCCTCAATCCCAAGAACAACGATTTAATCCCCCAGTAAAAAGGGGGATTGGTCATTAGGAGGTAACACATGACCATCAGCGGAATTCAACTCCGATGCGGTCCCGAGGGCACGGCCGGTATGACCGTTACTCTCGGCGGGACCGTGGTTGCCGGCGCGCTCTCCAAGATCGGGGACACCGTCGGCGTCTATTTTGAGGGCGGCGATTCGGGCGACGTCGTCTCGTTCGTCTACCGGGCCAAGAAAGTCCTGCTTCCCAAGGACGCGGGCTCGGCTGAGGCCATCGCCCAGGGTGCCAAGGTCTACTACAACAACGTGACGGGCAAGGTCACGGGCAACGCTGGTGCTCTTGGCGTTTGCGGACGCTGCATCGAGGCTGCCGTGGCCCTGGCTACGACCGTGCTCGTTGATTTCAACGGCGCCGCGGCCGCGTGACGGAGGACACCATGAAAAAAATATTCAGCAGCTTCGGTAAGATCGATTTCGCCACCAAGGAAGGGCGGGACAAGATCTTCGCGGCTCTCCAGTATTTCGCCTCGAACAAACGGGCGGAGGCTGAGGCCAAGAAGGTTGCGGCCGCTATGGAGGCCTTCGGCGCCGCGGGCGATTTCCCCGATGCGGCCCGGCAGGTGATCGAGAAGTTCCATGCCATTCCGGCCTACGACATGGGCTACCAGGAGATCTTCGACATCCGGGACTTCACGGGCACCAACGAGTCCGGGTTCGATATCCTGGACGTTGAGGATGGCCTGGCCTTCCGCAAGGTCCCCGGGGGCGAAAAGGTCCACATCTTCAAAATGGCGGGCACCAAGGCGACCGTCGACTTCGACATCTACGGCGGCGGCCTGGGCTGGATGCGGACCCTCATCGACGACAAGAAGTACTGGACCCTGGAGGACAACGCCGTGGCCTTCGTGAATAAGGCCTACGAGAACAAGGCGGCCGCGTACTATGCGCTGGTGGAGGCCGTTGGCGCCGGGCACAATATCGCTTGGCAGAATCCTGATCCGGCTACTCTGGCAAACACGGTCGAGACCTACACAGCCAACAGGGACGCCCAGACGCTCAACAAGGCGGCCGAGACGATCCTCCTGGCCATCAAAGCCAAGGGTTACGGCGTGACGCTCCAGAACGCGAGTTTCCTCGTTCCGTGCCCTATCCAGCTCGTTGGCCGGCTCAACAAGGCCCTGGGGCTGATGCTTCAGGGATTCGCCGGTTCACCCAGCCAGATCGCTTACAAGTTCCGCCTTCTCCCCACCACCATGTTCGCCACGACCACCGCTTACTATGTCTGCATCCCCAAGATCAAAGCCAAAGCCGGCGACAGGATGAACCTCACGATCTTCAACAAGTTCGATGAGGAATCCTACAGCGACATCGCCGTCGGCTGGTTCCGGCATGGCGGAGCCATCGGTGATCAGGATCAGTTCGCGAGGTGCGCGATCAGCTGAGGCAAGGGAGGTCTTTTTTAGTACGTAAGAGGTAAAGCGGCGGGAGGTAATCCCTCCCGCCAGCTTTTTTCGTCATGAGCAAAGAACAGATGGTGACGATGAACAGCCCGCGGGTGCGGGAGATCCTCGAGGCTCGTGCTCACGGGATCCCCGTGCCGCCCATGCCGGGCCCCCCCAGCCCCAAGGTCTTGGATATATTCCCGGATGGCGCATGGCGCGACCATCGCTGTTTCATCATTGGGGGCGGTCCATCGCTCAAGGGGTTTGACTTCGGGCGGCTCCGGGGCGAGAAAGTCATCGCCATAAACAAGGCGTTTTTCGATGTGCCCTGGGCGGACATCATGTTTTCAATAGACCGCGCTTTTCTCGACCTCATCATATCCGGAAAGTTCGGCGAGAATTATCGTCAAGCCTTTGAATCTTTCGGAGGCGTGAAACTGTGGCTTGATATCTTCAAGTCCAGCTATCCGCCCGGGATCTACTTCGTTCCATCCGCCGGCAAGATCGGATGGACGCGGAGCCTAAGGGAAGGTCTTTTTCATGGCCAGAATTCAGGCTACGGTGCGCTGAATCTGGCCCTCGTTCTCGGCGCCAACCCGATCTACCTCCTGGGCTATGATTGCTCACGGGGCCCGGGGGGCGAGACACACTACCATGACGGCTATCCTTGCGGCTTAAAGCCCGAGGATTTAAATACTTTTCGATCCGACTTCGAAGCCGGGATGCCATTGCTCCCTCGCGATAGGCGGATCGTGAACCTCAACCCGGATTCAGCTCTCCGGTGTTTTGAGTTTGGGCGCCTGGAGGATATCAGATTTGCGCTCCCGGCCGACTATCGGCGGGTCTCTGTTCCTTTGGTTCCCCTCCCGCCGGCCGTCCCCAGAAAACCGGAACCGCCTGTTTTATTCTCCGGCCCGCTGGGCTTCGGAGACAATATCAATCTCAGGATTGTGATCAGGCACTTGGCCCGAAGACATGAGATTATCTACCTCTCCACGACCATTCCCGAGGCCTTCTGGGATTTTCCGAACGTTCGGTTCGTGAGGCCCGATCCGGGACATCTGAGAACTCAGGCTAAACATCTCGCCTCCTTCCCCCCGGATTTCTTTTCTGAAATTCCCAAGGAGACACCCAGGATGGGCTGGGGCCTGGGCTACACACCCCAGAAGTGGCCGAGGCTCTCGGATGGGAACGTCAAGCAGGCGGATTTCCCGGGAGAGGAGATCACGGTCTCCGAGTGCATTCGCCGCCGGGCCGGAATCCCTCGCGAGGAGTTTGATTTTACATTCCCCGTGAGACAAAAGTGGATCGAGGCGGCTCGGAGCTTCGTCTCCGGTTTGGACCTCAAGGGAAAAAAGCTTTGTCTCGTGCGGCCGAATACACTCCGTCCCGAATGGCTCTGCCCGACACGGAACCCTAAAACCGAGCATTATCAGACGCTCATTGATCTCTATAGGGACGAGTATTTCTTCCTCAGCGTGGCCGACCTCGAGGATGGCAAGGAATGGCTTGATGGGGAGATCCTGGGGATCGACGCCATTCTCCATCGAGGCGAGGTCCCGTGGTCGACGCTCTTCGGCCTCATTAAGATCAGCGACATGTTCATCACCAACCCGGGCTGGGGCATGTTGGCCGGAATCGCGACGAGGGCCAAGACGTTCACGATCTTTGGTGGGGAGCTCCATCCACGTTACTTTGTGGACGAGCATGTCGGGACCCAGAATTTCGGCTATGTGGCCCCGGATCCTTTTTGTAATTGCTTTAAAATGGAGCATGCCTGTAACAAGAAGATCCCTCGTAGCCGATTGATTGCGGCCTTCGAAGAGTTGCGAACCAGGCCGAAGTGGGAGAAGCAGATTACCGTCGGCCTTGCACCCGGCCTGGGTGATGTCCATTGGCCACTCCTGAAGATGGAGTCATTTAAGGAGAAGAATGCGGTCGACCGTCTCCGCATCTCAATCTCCAACGAGCATGATTATCCTTTGGAATTCGCGAGGCATGTGCCATTTGTCGACGAGGTCCAGAGGTCCAAGCCCAGGTTCCCATTTCGAATGTCTCTTGCCGGCGGCGACGGCCGACCCCTGGATGCGGGAGCGAATGGTGCGGATTGCATCATGGAATTCGGTTCCCGCCTCGAGGCCGGCATGTCCCTCGAGAGAATCCTGCCCGAATATGAGACCAACTGGGGGTATGAGATCAAGGGCCTTGACGAATACAGCGCCTTTATTGCCGACCTTCGCAAAAAAACCGGAGGCCGGCTCGTTCTCTTCTATCCGTCTTCTGTAGGCTCGAACAAAAATTGGGCGCGCGGTCAATGGACGCCCGAATCCTGGATAGCCCTCGCGCGTCTCATTAAGGCCAAGAACGGTTGCCCGCCTGTTCTCGTCGGGGCTGAATTCGATCGCGACTATGCTGATGTTTTGACATCCAATAGCAATGGCCCTCTTTTTATCAATCTCGTGGGTCAGATGCCGATCATGAAGACCCTGGCGATCGTTCGCGGGGCCGATCTCATGCTCGGATTCTCGGCAGGGATCGCCATAATGGCGACGCATTTCCGGGTTCCATGCGCGATCTTCTGGCCGATCCGGGGCGTCTCTGAATATCCGCTCTATAACCCGCTGTTCATGCGCTCGTGGATCCCGCCGTGGGCGGAAGACAATTATTTCGGCTTTGCCTATGGCGATCCCAAGACCACTCCCCGTGGAGTATTCGAAACCGTGGAGAAGTTCCTGTGAAGGCCGCAATCCTTGTCCGACACGGCGCCCCCCTTGTTGTGGATGAGGTTGATCCTTTGGACTTGGGGCAGGGGCAAGCGTTGGTCCGAATCCGAGCTAGTGGAATCTGCGGAAAACAGATCAATGAGATCGCCGGCAATTGCGGGTCGGACAAGTACATGCCTCACCTCTTGGGCCATGAGGGAGCGGGTATCGTTCAGGAAATTGGCCCGGGTGTGACGCACTTCAAACCCGGAGATCACGTTGTCCTTCATTGGCGCAAAGGCGCGGGAATTGAGGCGGAGTGTCCGCGCTATCGCTGGGGCGATGAATTCATCGGTGGGGGGCCGGTAACGACCTTCAACGAGTATGCGGTCGTGAGCGAGAACCGCTTGACCCGCATCGAGGATGATATTCCTCTGGACCTGGCGGCCCTCATGGGTTGTGCCGTGACAACGGGCCTGGGTGTAGTGCTGAATGACGCCCGGCTCCAACCCGGCCAGAGCCTGGCGATCATTGGCTGTGGAGGCGTGGGTTTGAATGTGATCCAGGGGGCGAAGCTCGCGGGGGCCAAAAGCATCTGGGCGATAGACCCGGCCGAGGGCAAGATGCTCAAGGCCCATGAGTTCGGGGCTACGCTGACCTCCGAGGTTGTCTATGAATTTCTCCCTGTTCCCGGGCCGGATATCATCGTGGACACAACGGGCAATCCCGTGCTCATTGCCTGGGCCTTCGCCCTCGTGGCGCCCGGAGGTAAGGTCATTGCGGTTGGCCAACCTCCCCGGGGCGTCAATCTCGTGCTTCCCGACTTTGCCCGGAACATGAAGGGCAAGACGCTCATGGACAGCCAGGGCGGGGGGACTGACCCAAATGCCGATATTCCACTCTATCTTACCTATTGGCGGAGAGGCTTGCTCAAACTTAAAGAACTCATCACTCACCGCTTCCCGCTCGAGGATGTAAATGAGGCGCTGGACATCATGCGCTCAGGCGCCGCGGGACGGATCATCCTGGAGATGGCATGACCAAGCGGGGCCTCATCGACTTCGAGAAGCACATCGCCGAACTCTATGATGCCGGCGAGCTGCCCTACCTTGTTCATCTTTCGGGTGGAAACGAGGATCAACTCATCGAGATTTTCAAGGATATCCGCCCTGATGATTACGTCTTCAGCACTCACCGCAACCATTATCACTATCTACTTCACGGCGGATCACCAGAAGCCCTTGAGCAGAAGATCCTCAGCGGCAAAAGCATGTTCGTATTCGATAGAGCGATGAATTTCTATTCGTCCTCCATCGTGGCTGCTGCTCCGGCTATTGCCGCGGGCGTGGCCTGGGCGTTGAAGCGCAAGGGAAGTACCCAAAGGGTTTGGTGCTTCATCGGTGACGGGGCCGAGGATGAGGGTCATTTTTATGAGGCTGCGCGGTACGTGGACGGCTGGGACCTGCCCTGTATGTTCATCATTGAGGACAATGACCGGAACGTCGTGGCCTCCAAGCGAGAACGGCGCGGAAACGACCGATTCGACTGGCCCAATTGCGTTCAACGTTATACCTACATGTCGACATATCCTCATGGCGGGACGGGGACACCTGGCTGGCTGAAGTTCAAGAGCGAGGCGCAAATTGTCACGCACCCGCTCGCCAATGGCGGCTTTGTTCTTTCCTGGCATGAGACCATCAAGACCGACAATTATTTCGCCGCCGTCCGACAGTCCTGCGAAAGCCTGGCCGCTGGGGGCGCTATTTTCATCGGTTATAACGTCAAATACGGCGGGGCTTATGGTACATTCAAGGAAATTCCCGATGATCTGAAGATCGAGACTCCATTGGCTGAGAACCTAATGCTCGGCTTGGGCATGGGCATGAGCCTCGAGGGATTCCGGCCCGTCGTATTCTTTGAGCGCCATGAATTCCTGATGAATGCGATGGATGCCCTGGTCAATACCCTGGACGTGATCGAGACTATAAGCGATGGCGAATACCGAATGCCGGTCATTATCAAGGCCGTGGCCGGGGGCATTAAGCCGTTCTATGCGGGATTGACTCATACCCGGAATTTCGCAGATGAGATTCGAGCCCTAGTCCACTTTCCGGTTTACGCCCCAGAAACAGGGCAGGAAGTGCTTACCGCCTATACCCTGGCACAGAAGGCCCAGGGTCCGGTCATGATCTCGGAGAAGAAGGAGCTTTATTGAACGTTCTCGTCACCGGCTCATCTCACGGCCTCGGAGCCGCCCTGGCCTTGAAGTTTGCGCGGGAAGGGTGTGGAGTCATTCTCCACGGTCGGGACGGAAAGGCGTTGACCTTGATCTCGGAGGAAATTGAATCCTACGGTAGGCCCGCCCTCAAGGTCAAGGGGGATATTCAAAAGAAGAAAACCATTGACCGTCTCTATCAAGCGGCCCGGAAAATGGATATCAATATTCTCATCAACAACGCGGGTTCCTATTACAGGGGCCCGGCCGTCGAATCATTGGGGAAGACCCTCGAATCGGTGATCGGAACGAATCTCATTGCTCCCATCCGGCTGTCGCTTTTCGTCTATCAATTCTTTGTCGCCAAGGGCCACGGACTCATCGTGAACATCAATTCCCTGGCCGGGAAGGGATTCAACGACCAAGAGGCTATCTATTCTGCTTCGAAGTGGGGGCTGCGTGGGTTCATGGGATCCTTCAAGCACGAAGCGCGCAAGAACGGCGTATATGTCCTTGATGTTTTTCTGGGAGCGATGCGGACTGGTATGTCCGCCGAAAAGGCCAAGTTTCTCAATCTCATCAACCCGGATGAAGCAGCCTCGGCGATCTACCGGGCCTGCATAGATTACAGAACGGCAAACGTGAATGAGATCGAGATCGGCCGGAGGCAACCATGAGCGAAATAGGTTGGACTGACTTGGCTGCGGCTAATGCCTACTTCACGGCGGAGCGCCTTGATTCATCGGCCTGGGATGTGCTTGCAACCCTGCCCGGGGGCAAAGACGGCAAAACGGCCGTCCTCAACATGGCCTATAACCGCCTTCGGTTCTGCCAGGATTTTGGAATTCCCACGAGTCCCACGGCGGCCCAACTCGAACGCCTAAAGTACGCCCAGCTGGAGCTTGCCTATTATCTCGCCATGCATCTTTCCGATGAGGATCGGCGGAAGGGCTTACAGGCTCAGGGAGTCACGGCAGCCGGGGTCGTCAAGGAAAATTACGCAGGCGGGGGGGCAAATCGAACCGCCAGCGAAGAAATCCTGGACAAACTTCCCTTACCCCCCATCGTAAGGGAGCTCATGGGCGAATTCTGCTCCACGGATAACGTTTATGTCCGAGATATCGCCCGGGATGAGAACTACCGCGTTAACGAGGACGTGACGGAAAAAGAAGGGAAGCTGCTTTAACCATGTCGAACCCTGCCGGCCAGATCCCGATGAATGCGCGAGTCGCAGAGATAGCGGGGATCTATGCCCGGGCACAGCAGGCGCTGAAGGCTGAGCTTTCGATGACCACGCCGGGAAGCTATTCAAACCTCAATGCTTCAAAGGCAAAGCACAGGGCCGAGCGCATCATCGGTGAATTGAACGCGAGCGCCCAGAGGTGGGTGGCGGATCCGTATGTAGCCCGGGGCGCGGCGCTCTATTTCGCCCGCGTCAATTTTATGATCCTCAAATCCACGAGGACCTATCTGGCGGCCCGGGCCCATGATGCGCAGCAGCTTGAGGCGGATCCCGAAAACCTGAGCCGGGTCGGCCTTATCTCGTCACGGATCCTCAATGGGATCTCCGGGCCTGGGCTTGGAGTCCATATTGAAGCCGCTGCCCGCGATCTGGTCCGGGAAGCCCGGATCGAAGCGATGGCCGGGGGGCGCCGGCGGAACGCGATCATCACCGGAAAAGAATCCCATGCGCTTCTCCGGAGGTTTCTCGACGCGCATGAACAGAATGTGATTGTGGCTATATTGAGCACCTGGGGAGCCCAGGCGGATCTCATCTCTGAATTCATCCTCAAGCGGATGCTTTCAACCGGCAAGCCGGATCCCTACCTCATCGATTCTTTTAACCGAATGAACCGGGCGGCCGTCCGGGATGGGGTCATGGCCAAGGCGGCCAGGGGGATGACTGAGGCGAGTACCGATATCGAGACGCGGGCCAGGCTGATATTCAAGGAAGAAGGGACGGTTCTCCCGCGCCCTCGAAGATCAAGGTATTTCGAGTATTTCACGGGGACGCAGGCGGCGATCCAAAAGTTCATCGACAAAAGGGGAGCGGCCCTTGTCACCAACCTCAACGCCGATGGCCTGGCTGTGCTTCGGGCGATGCTGGATATTGCCCTCGAGCACATGCTCAGCCCCTACCAGCTTTCACGGATCGTGAAGCCCTGCATTGGCCTGACTGACCGCGATGCGGGAGCCGTCTCGAAGTTACTCACTTCACTTCTTGATCAGGGCATGTCCTATGATGAGGCGCTGGCCAAGGCCAAGGAATACGCGGACGAACTCCGTGATGCCCGGGCCATGAACATCGCCCGGACGGAGTTGGCTGAGGCCTTCAATCAGGGCCAGCTCGATGCCCTCCAGGATGCCATGTACGAACTCGGGGCACAGGCAGCCAAGGACTGGGAAACGGCGCAGGATGAGCGGACCTGCGAAGAATGCGCGGGGTTGGACGGGGAGACCGTGGGAATCAATGAATCTTTCTCCAATGGTGCCGTCTGCCCGCCGGCACATCCCTCATGCCGCTGTTCACTCGGCTATACGATGCTCCAATGATGAACGTTTACCTGACCGAACCGATCAAGATCCAGAAGCCTATCTCTTTGTCCGATGGCCAGGGCGGGCATCCCAAGAACTATGCCGACGTGGCGGAGGTCAAGGCGATGGTTGAGGAGCTGAGCGGGCGGGAGCTTTTTTACGCCCAGCAGCTCCGCGCTGAGGTGACTCATAAAGTCACAATCCTTTGGCGAAGCGATATCAAAAATAATATGCGGATCATCCGGGCGGACAGTTCGATTCTCCGGATCGAATCTGTCCTCTCTAAGGACCGGGGCGGTTTCACGGCCACGGGCGGGTTCCTGGAAATCACATGCGTCGAGGTGAAGACCAGTGAAGACTGATATCGGCATCCAGGGTGGGGGAGACGCCTTCCGCAAATTCCTAGACGCCTTTACCAACGCGAAGATAGTGCGAGTGCAGAAACTTATTCTATCAACCGCGCTCGATATACAGCGGGGCGCTAAGCAGAAACTCAGGGAAAACCGCTCCATCGATCTCGGTGCCCTGCGCAACAGCATCATCGTAGAAAGAACGCCGGACGGATTCATGGCGGAAGTCGGGTCGGTTGAAGCGATGGCCAAATACGCGCTCGCTGTCGAGTACGGAACCGGGCCGCGGACCAAGTTCCCCCCGCTTGAGGCCCTTGAAGGCTGGGCCATCCGACATGGCTTTAAAAGCGCCTGGCTTGTGGCCAAGAAAATCAAGGAGCGGGGGACGCCGGCGCAGCCGTTCCTGGGGCCGACGGCGGACGCCATCCTTCCATTCTTCGAGCAGGATCTGGCTGAGGTCCTAGAAAAATCAGAGCCCGGCCTGGATGACGGCGGCAGCACAAAGGCACTGATATGAAGTTTCCTTTGAACGCACTTGAAGTGGCCGTCATCTCGGTTCTGGAATCCGCCTACCCGACTTGGCGCATATTTAACGATACGCCGGAGCAACCGAAATATCCCTACGTCATCGTCGGCGAGGTGAGCACAACGGACTGGAGAACGAAAAGCGAGCCGGGAGTGGCCCTTGTGATTACCCTCCATTTTTGGAGCCAGTATCCGGGAAAGAAAGAGACTGGCGAGATGATGGGGAATGCACTGACAGTGCTCCTCCGCGATCACCCGCCCGCGCTCCCGAACCTCAGCCCGACCTTCCACGTGGTCGACCTGGCCCTGGACTCGGCCGAGATCATCATTGACGTTGACGGCTACACGCGGCATGGGCTGCTTCGGCTGCGATATCTCATTGAGGAGGTAGGTTAATGTCCAAAAAGAAACGGAGAGTCCTCATGGACGGGACCGCTATAGCCCCCGCCGGCCCGGGCGCGGAGGACCGCACGGTTGAGGAAATGGCCGCCAGCCTTGGCCTTGAGGATGAGCCCAGGGAATCCAAGGCGGACTTTGACTTTGAAAAAGAAGTGGCCGCCGAGGTCAAGGCCCTTGAACAAAGCAGCCGGCCCGGCTTCACGCCGCCCTTTGATATGGCCGATTATCTCCGCCATAAACTTATTGGCGAGATAGATACAAATATACTTACGAAAGACTTCCAATGCCTCCCTCGGTCAGCACCAATTTGGGTGCTTTGTCCGGATCAAAAATTCAGTTTCGATTATCGAGGTCCGGACCGGGATTATAGGTATGAGGTCAGCCTTGGGGCCGACGACGAGAAGCAACTCCGGGCCCTGGTCGATCGGTTTCTTGGCGCGGTCAATTCTCCCTTCATATTCGGCGGGCTCAAGATTTATCTTCACGCGGCCCAGGGGCATGGGAAGGCTCCGGAGTATCTGCCTTCGGGCCAGGTCAGTCTCAAAGTAGAGCTAATTTTTAGGGCCAGCGCGCCCTAATAGGAGGTACAAACATGGCAGGCAAAGTAAGAGGCATTGACTGTTACGTCAATGTCAACACGGGCACGCACGCTTCCCCCGTTTGGACGAAGGTGGGCGGTCAAAAAGACGCCACCATGAACTTCAACCGGGGCAAGATGGACGTGACGGACAAGGACTCGGGCGGCTGGGAGCAATCGCTTCCGGGCAACCGCACGATGGACATCGACTTCGATATGTTTTTGATCGAAGAAGATGCGGGCTACCAGGCCCTGCTCAACGGTGGGTTTTTTGGAAGCGGGCTGGATGGGGTGGAGTGCCAGGTTAAGACGCCGACCTACACCTACACCGGTTACTTCCAGCTCTCCAAGGCTCCGCACAAGGCCACGGAAAAAGACGCTGCAACGGTCGCCTTCACCCTGGTCTCGAACGGCGCCATCACCCGGACCTGACGAAAATTCAATGAGGAGGTATTAACATGCCAGCAACAGAACTCACTCCCCAAGTCATGGTCGCGGCCGGCCTTGAGGCCGTGCTCGCGGCCGCGAATGCCGACGGCAGCTATTTCCAGAATAGCGGCCGCGACTTCATCTGGGTCAAAAACGGCTCCACGGTCCCCAGGAACGTCATCATCGATTCGCCGACGCTCTGCAGCCAGGCCGCGGCGCACGACGTCACCGTGGCCGTGGCCAGCGCCGAAGAGCGACTCATCGGCCCGTTCCCAATCGATCGCTTCAATGATGCGAACGGCCGGGTCAATATTACCTTTTCCAGCGAGTCGGGGCTGACGATCGCGATCATCAGGATGCCCTAGTGCCGGGCTCTGATTTTTGGCTTGAACTCGACCGCCGCCGGCCGCTCAAATTCGGCTTCAAGGCCTTAAGGCTCGTCCGGGATCGGCTCGGAGACAAAGAACTCACCGATCTCCAGAACATGAGCCCCGTGGAAATGCCGGTGATTGTCTGGGCGGGCCTCAGCGCCGACGATTCGACGCTCACCGTGGAGCAGGTCGAAGAACTGCTCGATAAGGCCATTCCCGAGCACTACACCGTCACCGGAATCATCAAGGTTTTGGGTGACGCGATCCTGGCCCACCTGGTCGGCAAGGCAACATTGGATGGGGGCCAAAAAAAAGGCGGGGGCGGCAACAGAGCCTTGGAGAATATCTTGACCAAGCCCGAACCGCCGCCCTTCGCTTAGGATTTTCGCACGCTGAATTTGAAGACCTGACCCCGGTTGAGTTCGCGGAGCGCGGTAAGGCGCTGCGAGATGAGCAAGCCGAGCGGGACAAGGAAGAGTGGAGGCGCGCCTCCTGGCTTGCCTCCATCCTTGTCTCCGCCTCGACCGGCCAGGAGATATCCCCGCAGGAGCTGCTGTCGAGCGTCTGGCCGAAGCGGCGCAAGGGGAAGAAGCGCGTGATAACTAACGAGGATAAGCCGAAGGAACTGGCGGAGCTCAAAAAGAGGCTGAATATTCAATGACCGTAAAATCGCTGCTTGTGAAGTTCGGGGTTGATGTCTCCGAATTTAACTCCGGTATGGACCGGATGCAGGCGAGCCTCGAAAAACACTCTACGCAATTTAAAAGCATAGGGATCGGGATGATGGCGGTGGGCGGGATCATGACCGCCTTTTTCGCGAAGTCAATAGATGAGGCGGCAAAATCCGAGGCTGTCCAGGCTAAGCTCGAACAAGCGCTAAAAAGAACGGGGGACACATCGGGAGAAGGGGCGCGGAAGCTTGAGGGCTATGCGAAGCAGCTCTCGCTTACCACCGCGTACAGCGATGAAGAAATCATGTCGGCTCAGGCGCTGCTGGCCACCTATGGCCTCACGGCCTCCAAGATTGCAGAATTAACCCCCCGAGTACTTGACCTGGCTTCAGCCCATTCAAATGAGACGGGCGAGGTCGTGGGCCTGGACGGTGCGGCCAGGTCCTTGGGCATGGCCGTCAGCGGGAACACGACCACCCTCCAGCGGCATGGCGTTATTCTGGCTGCGGATACGAAAGCGACGGGCGATCTTGCCCTTGTCTGCCGGGACCTGGATAAGAGCGTCGGGGGGACGGCGGCCACCTTCGGCCAGACCTTCGCCGGCCAGTTGAAAATCGCAAGAAACCAGGTCGGCGAAGTAGTGGAGGGCATCGGCGCTAAGCTCTTGCCGCTGCTGCTACCGCTTCTTCAGAAGGTCGTAAATGTCGCCCAAGGCATCGGCACATGGATTGATGCACACCAGGGCCTCCTGAAGGTCCTGGTGCCCGTGCTGGCCGGCCTCGGCGCGCTACTTACCGTGAGCGGCGGGATCTTGATGATCCTGCCCAAGATAGTCAACGGCGCTGTCGGCGTGGGGAAGGCATTCCTTTTCCTGGCCGCGAACCCGATCGTGCTTGTCGTGGCTGCCCTTGCGGCTCTTGGTCTCGCCCTGAATTCGGTGATCAACAGCATGAAGGCGGCCCAAGATGCCACCATGAACGCTATGGTGGCGGACAAGAGCTTGGCTCAAGCCATCGAATTTCGAGACGGCATCCTGAAGAAGAACATCGTTACCCAGAAGGAGCTGACGGCTTTTTGCAAGGAATACGGAGTCACAACCAAGGGCCTTATAGATCAAGCAAAGATAGCTAATGAGCTCCATATGAAGGGTGATGGAATTCTCGCTCGCTTGGGCAAGGCTTATGCTGAATATGAAAAGCAGCTCAAGAAAACAAAAGAGGAAACCGGCGGTCTCTCGGCCAAGCAGGAAGAGCTTCAGGACAAACTCTCCAAGGGCCGGAAAGAGATGCTCGATGATCTCGTGAAGCTCACGACGGGCGAAGTTGAGATGACGAAGAGGGCCGCCAACGAGGAATATCAAATCCGCAAAAAAGCCCTGGATGAAACCAGGGCGGCAAATAAAAAATACAACGACGACGTCGTCCTGCTCAATCAAATCCGCGTCCTAAAAATCAGCCAGGCGGAAACAAAAGCGCGACTGGCCGAGATAAAGCGCATGGAGGATGAAAAGAAGGCCGCGAAGCTCCAGGCCGACACTTTGATTGCAATCGCGCTCGCTAAAAATGCTGAGCTATTTTCAGCTGAAGCGGGCCTAGAAGCGCAAAAAGCACGCATGCGCGGCGATGAACTTAAAGCGCTGAAAATAGAATTGGCCGCGGAGCTGCACGCTAAAACGGCTGCGATCCTTGCGGATGGAGCTATGTCAGATGGCGCAAAAAAAGAAGAGATCGCACGTTTGCAACAATTTTATGCAGACAAGTTACAGCTGACCATAGATGAGGCGAGCGCGGAATACGGCATCATGCTCTCTCTTCAATCAGGCATAACGGACGTTTACAACGCTCTCTTTACCAATATCATGGGCGCCTTCCAGGTCTGGGGCGAAGGATCGAAGTCGCTGCTCGGGGCTGTCGGAGATGCCTTCAAGGAAACCGGGAAGATCGCCATGAACGCCTTTCAGCAGGCGGTTTCGGCTGCGCTGGGCGCGGCGGCCAGGGAGATAATCGCTTCCCAGGCGACCGCCATCGCCAAAGTTATTGCCTCCGTCATGGCCTTGCCTTTCCCGTTGAATCTGGCTTTGGTGGGCGGTGCTATCGCCGCCGTCTCTGCGCTCTTCCACGCCATTCATTTCGCCGAAGGTGGGGTGGTAACAAAGCCCACTTTGGCCCTCATCGGCGAGGCCGGCCCGGAGGCCGTGGTGCCCCTGCGCGGGGCTGGCCGGACCGGGGGGCTTGCCTTTGCCGGCGCCGGCATGGGCGGACAATTCCGAATCACGAATAATTTCTACGGGGATATCCGGTCCGATAAGGACATCGAGAAAATCTCAAGGGCCGTGGCCGATCAAATAAAGCGCGCTTCAAAGCACAGGAGGCTCTAAGATGTCGATCCCGGTTTATTATACGCCCGGCGCGGAGGAGCGGCCGAAGATCATTGACTCGAATGGGAATGAGTTTTACCTGCCGCAGACATTCAACATCCGCTCTGAGCCCATAAGCCGGAAATCTCAGGTCTTGGATATCGCCTTTGCCCACGGGGCGAAGGACGTCGCCGACGGAAAACTGGGAACCCGGACGATAGAGATATCCGGGAAAATATGGGCCGAGACGGACGGAGAATTTCTTGCCGCCTGGGACCAGCTCGCCGCCCAAATATTAAAAGAGAATATCATCCTCCAGGACAAGGGACGGCAGATCAATTGCTCCAAAATTATTCAGGTTGATTATAGCCTTCCTTCACAACTGAATTACAACTATGGGGAGTTCATTTTATATTTTTTATGCCTCGATCCTTTCTGGTACGCCATCGCCGCCAAAACGAAAGCGTTCACGATCACGGGCTCCCCGACGGTGATCGGCTTTGAACTTCAGGGCAACGTGGATGTGTTTCCTCTGATCACTGTGGCTCACGGCGCATCAAATACCGACTTTACAATTGAGAGCATATCGGACGGAAACCGCTCGCTCCGGGTCCAGGACTCAGGGGCGGCCGGGGGGACCAGCGAGATCATTGACTGCGCGGCCGGTACGGTGACCCGCGGCGGGGCCAACAAAATCGATAAGATGACTGGTCTTTTCCTGCGCCTTCTCGGCGGCCGGGCAAATAGCATTGAATATACCGGGGCGAACTGCACCCTGACTTTCCAATACAAGGAGGCCTGGCTTTAGAGATGGGAACGAGGCTCGGAGAATTCAGGTTTCGCGAAGGCCGCCTAGTCGGCTTCAAGCTCGGCCTCGTTATCTACCCGCCCTCTGTCGGTTTGGAGCGCGGCTTTAAAATGGTTTTCCGTAATATCGCCGGAGTCAAGATCGGGGAGCTCGGCTCGGACTCCAACGTCGCCAAGGTGAGCGAGTTGAACTTCGAGCTCGCCGACTTCGGCTGCGGAGGTTTTTCTTTTGTGCTCGATGACCTCCCGGGCTTCAGCATCCCCTATAGGACGCAGGTCGATATATTCCCCTATTTTGATTTAGTCGCCTGGTTCACCGGCTTTATCCAGAAAACTCCGGAGAGCGGCGCCGTAAGGCCCTACACTTTCGAGGGGTTCGGGTTTTATGACCAGCTCTCTTGGGTTTTTGTAACAAAGGACTACAGTGCCGGCCAGGACATATCGGCCGTCGTGAAGGATATTATTTCAACGATCGTCGCGCCAAATACTCAGATCGCCTATAACGAAGCGAAGGTGGAAGCAACGGGCTACACGCTTCTAGGGGATATCTCATTCGATCACATCACGGCCGATGAGGCTGTTCAGACCCTGGCGGAGGCCGCCCAAAATTTCGAATTTGGCGTGGATAGCGGGCGGGAGTTTTATTTCCGGGCCGTCTCCTCCGCCGTCGTGACGGATCTCTGGCAGGGAAAACATTTTCAGACCCTGGAGGTACAGCAGGATCCCTCCCAAATCCGAAATAAACTTCACGTCAAGGTTGGCGAGATCCAGGTGGGCGGAACAAATTTTATCGACCCCGTGAGTGACCCTGATTCGATCACGGCCTACGGCCTAAGAGAGGACGTTATCTCGGCCCCGGAAGTACTCGGCATCGATGACGCTACGCGATGGGCTCAATATCGGCTCAACCAGGTTAAAGACCCGATTATTCAAATAAGAATCATGGCCCTGCTGCTCGATCAAACCCTGACGAAACTTGAAGCCAGGGGTATGGCCAGGGTCACGGCCGAGACGGCCGCCGAATATATCCAGGCTCTGAAGCGAGTCAATTATCACATCACGCCGGCGGGGATCACCGCTGACTTGGAGCTGGGCCAGATTGCGGTCCCCCTGGAACTCCAGATCGTCTCGCTTCTTCGGGCCATCCAGGAAGAGCAGCGGCTTGGAGATCAAAGGACAAAACAACTCTTTTGAGGTAAAGCATGCCGATGCCGACATCAAGATTTATTGGCGGTTATCAGAACTGGAGATTCCACCCCTTTACTGGGGCCGATATGGCGGTTGACAAAACCGAGGATCACCTCGCTATCCCCACGTCATCCCCCTACCTTCTGCAGCTCCTTGAGGTGCCCCGGAAGAACGACCCTTCCTCGGTCGTGATCTATAACTACTCGGACGGGATCACGATGACCGAGGTTGCCCACGCCGTGGCCCCTTCACAGGGGGAGTACGCGGTCGATTACCCGTCGCCGGACGGCTCGGGCACGGGACTCGTGAGATTCCATTCAAACGATTCCGGCAAGGATATCCGAGTGACCTATAAGGCCACGGGGTCGGCCGCGATCACTGAATTTCTTGATACGTTCGTCCCCTGGCCCACGGCCACACCCGGCGAGAATCAGCTTGTCATTTTTAAGAGCAACATCCCCACCTGGGCCTACAACCCGGTCCGGTATTTCCATGAGGGCTCGGCGCTCTACCACGCCTCCGGCGAGAGCGAGTCATGCTTCCTCTTCCGGTTCAAGAAAGACGCGAATCAATCTAAGGTTCTCTTGGAGCTCAAGGGGGCCAAGGTCCACCAGGGATATTACACGGAGCTAAAAGAGCACCTGCACGCCGTGAACCTATGGTCTGGGGATTCGGGGGCTCATGCACACGGGGCTGGTGGTCTTTCTGGGTCACAACCGAACCATCAACATTATTATCTTAAAAACCTTACGGGGGGAGGGGAGTGGGATCTCACTCAGGAAGCCGGGAATGATGGAGTTTCAATCGGTGGGTCCACGGCTGACGGCGGCAATCATGGCCACGGCGTGGCCGGCTCGACCGCCTTGACCGGCGGGTCGCCCAAGACCTACCCCGACCAGCTCAAGGTTTATATCGACGGGACTGACCGAACCGCCGCGCTGCTTGCTCTCTCTGGATTAGATAAATTTGGGGACGGGGCCGACACTCACGCCTTCGTTGTAAGTGGTTCAGGGGAAATGGATATTACCTCTTATGTGAGCGCGACGGGCTACCATGATATCAAAGCGACGGAGCCCATCTCGGCCAAGGGCGGCCGCGTGCTTCTGTGCCTGGAGGTTTATTGATGATCTACCCCGCGACCAACTTTAAGATCCGGCTTCTGGAACATCCGATCATCTTGAAAGATGGAGAGAAAACAAAATTCGGACGATTCAATATCAAAAAGAAATACAGGGTCTATTCTGTCTTCGATAACGGCGACGGGAAAAGCCCGACTCAGTTTCTGCTGGCCGATGAGGATGGAAAATTCCTCTGGCTTGCAACGGGCATTTGCAGGAGAGCATAGCGGGAGGGACTTATCATGGCCAAGATAGGCTATTTCAATAACGCTACGGACGACACCGGAGCCCCGAGGGCCGCCACAATCACGGTCTATAACGCGGGCACCGCGGTCCTAGCCACGATCTATGCCGACGCCGGCGGGACGATCGTCAAGGACAACCCCTTCATCACGGACGTCCTCGGCCGCTTTCAATTCTTTGCCGCCTCTGGAGCCTATGACCTTGAGGTGAGTGGTACGGGGATTACGACCTATAAGGTTGAGTCCATCCCCCTGGGAAACCCTCCTCCCGTGATTCAAAATAAAACAGACAATTATGCGGCGATACCAGGCGACCTTAATGGAATTATAACCATAAACTCGGCTTCGGATAAAACAATCATGCTCCCGACCGTTGACTCCTTGAACATCGGAGAATTTCTTACAATCATCAAGCTCGGGGCCGGGGCGGTGACGATTTTACGCGCCGACTCCGACACGATTAATGGTGCCGCGCAAGCCAAGAACGCGATGGGCGATGACCTATTTTCAACGATTACTCTCAGGCTCATTTCAGCGACGGCCTGGGTCATCGATTACATGAGCAATCCCCTTGGATGGATTCTAAGTTAGGAGGAAAAGATGAAAAAAAACATCCGTCAATGTCTTCTCGTTATTTTTATTTTGGCCTTTTGCGCAATTTCTGTTTTTGCCCAGCCTGCCGTAAAGGTCAGGGTTTGGAATTCCGCATATAACCATTATTTCACCTTGGCATGGCCGGAGGCGGATTCCGCGAATCGGATGCTCAATTTTACGTTGGCTGGAGAGGATAGAAGCCTCAGCCTTGCCGGCGATTTCACCCTAAGCGGAAGTAATCAAGTTGCCAACTGGACAGCAACTACGGCGGTTTATTCCCCATCTATTTATGGTGGAACCGGAGTGGACGGAGACCTGAATTTATATTCAACTTCAAACGCGACAAGAGGAACGGTCACCGTTAATGACCCGATAGAGATTCCATCGACAGGCCGGAATTTAAAAACATGGTGGAACTTTGAGGAATTTATTCAAAGATCAGTTACGGCAAGCATATCAGGGATTTGGGCAGGTAATCAAAGCGGAACCGGGGCGACTAGCTCAGATCAGGTTGGCACTAATCTTCGTCCAGGTCTCAATCAGCTTACAACGGGGACTACGGCTACCGGATATGCCTATCTTTACACGGGCGGCGCAGCTTTGGGTGCTTTTTTATTCGGGAACGGGACTTATACGATGGAAGGCGATATTTATATCGGCAATCTTTCCGATGTAACGGAAACATATACTCTTCGATTTGGATTCGGAGATTCGGGAACAGGCACTCCGGTTGATGGTGCATATTTTTATTACACTGATGCCGGAGCAAATCCAAATTGGTATCGAAATACGGTATCCAATTCGGTCTTAACTTCTACTGATACGACCGTGGCCGCAGTCGCTGGAGCATGGATAAGGCTCAAGGTCGTGGTCAATTTGAATGCAACGTCTGTAGAATATTTTATAAATGGAACTTCCGTAGGATCGAATGTGGCAAATATTCCGAGTGGGGCAGGTCGCAATACGGCGGCTATTTATTCTCTCATTAAATCAGCGGGGACAACAAGCCGATATGCGCGAATAGATTGGGCTTGGCTTCATATTGATTTGACGGCTTCGAGGTAATGAAAATGCCAATATTAGAAAATGGTCCGGGTTGCATAATCAATGATGATAATGTCCAGCCGAATACTATTTTGGATACAGGCATCACCAACGCGGCGGTTGGCCAATTATGGGGCGTGGATGTCACTTCCGGTTATCAAGGGATGTATCTTATCGGCAAGGGGACAATTCTCCAGGTGGCCGCATCCACGTTTCTTTCAATGGTCAAAGATACGCCGAATAAGATAAATATATATTTTAACGGCGGGACGCTAAAAATCCAGAATAAATTAGGAAGCGTTCGGTATCTTTATGTGAAATTCGAAGGACTTATTTAAAATGAAAAAACTAACTCTACTTTTGATCTTGGCTCTGGCTCTTGTCTTTACCGCCTGCCCGCCGCCGCATCCGCAGACGGTCCAGGTCGAGGTCTGCTCAACGAGCAGCCTGCTGCCCGTGGAGTGGTGCCCGGTTAAAGAGGTGCGGACTTTCACGATCGGACAGCAACCGACTACGCCCTGTCAGGTCCATAGGGGGGTCAAGGTTTGCTCCGAGACCGGCCGGCGGGCCGTGGCCTGCTGCCCGGATGTGGTCGAGGTCGCTGAGGCTGGGGCCCCCGATCTCTATTGCCGGCGTCATGCACGGAACGTCTTGGCCTCCCCCTGGCTGGTCCTGGCCTGGCTGGATGCCCAGAGCAAGTGGCAAAGATATACGCCGGAAGAAAAGGAGCAGTTTTGTCAGCGCGTAGGCGGAGCCGGGCTTTTCGTCATGAGAATATTTTTTCCAGGTTGGGCTGATGATGGACCTAACGGTTGCGTGTTTCCCTATGAACAAGAGGCAGACGGTGGATGGAATCTTGATAAACCGAACCCACTCTATTATGAGAATCTTCATGACATGGCCACCATGCTCGGCCGCTATGAAGTCGGCCTCTATGTGGACATGGCCGATCAGTGCTCCTGGGACCGGCCCTGGGATTGTTGGCGTCGGAACATCAATGGCGTCTATGGCTGGATGGATACTTCGCCAACCGCCCTGGCCTACTGGAAGGCGGCGGTTGACCGGGTACTGGCCGCGATAGGCGGCTCAGAAGGGAATATCATCGGCCTGGGGAATGAACTCCAGCGTTTCGATGATGATGACGTTACCCTGGCTTGGGCTCTGGCCTGGGCTAAGCCGAGAGTGGATTATCTCATCGGCCTCGGGATCGCCAAGCCGATCACGTTCTCAGGCGGTGGTCGGACAGCCCATAAGATCGTCGGGGCCATCTCGGATGAGGACGGGAATTATCCCGACAATTCCTATCTCGCAATTATAGAGCATGGGATCGCCCTTGTAGATCACACCCCGCCCGGCTCCACGTCCCTTGAGGCTTGGCTGGCCGGCTACTCCAAGTTTCATCTACTTGGCCTATCAGACGACGGCGGTACGACTCAGACCTGGAATCAGATCCCGCCCGAGAAGCGGGGGACGTGCTCCGGGGATTGCTGCCAGGCGAATGTAGCCGAGAAGATCAAGCTCATAAAACTATTCAGTCAGTATTTCGTCGAAGGTCAATTCCGAATCGTTGAATTTTTGCCCAGGGAGATATCCTGGAATGAGCATATCTCCGCCCTGGCCGACGAAAGCCTTGAGGCGTTTTGGAGGGTCGGGCTGGAGTTCGGAGTGGATGTCAGGCGGACGTTTTAGCGGCGCATTTTTTCTTTAAATTTTGCGGCTATCTCATCCCGAATTTTATCAAGTTCTTCTATAACAGCCGTGCCTACTGCAACTGCCCCGATTTGAGAAACATGAATTTCAACCTGGGTCTCAGCCTGGATTCGTTTAAAAGTGGCCATTACTTTAAGCTGATCTTTTTCTCCGATTAGATAGGGGTCCTTGTATCCCATTGCTGCAAGCACAGCGTCAGGATG
>Ga0315293_10001155_pt1 | contig 25588 bp, 21 predicted proteins | sample YL17G13_20_MG_FD_203071 | JGI IMG/M metagenome (GOLD analysis project Ga0315293, IMG submission 203071) | Sediment microbial communities from Yellowstone Lake, YNP, Wyoming, USA - YL17G13_20 | ecosystem: Environmental > Aquatic > Freshwater > Lake > Sediment | place: USA: Wyoming | collected...
GTTGGCGCTTGCCATCATGAAATCGGGGAAGCAATACAATTCGACGGAGGTTCGTAAGTATGTTGGAGGCCGGGAGGTTGATTTAGCCGGGTAATAATAAAGGACCTGAGATCGAATGAAGAGCTGATTTGCGAATGCGTAACGGACATCGGTCTCAAATGGACGGTGAGGCTCTATCAGAATGATTGCCGGGTATTATACCCAAAGGCACACTTTGTCGAATAGCAGCCGTCCGATCCTTTGAATTTATATTAGCCCAGATAGACAAAATGATTTACATCAAAGGCTCTGATAGACGCGTAAGGGATTTTTATTGCCCTTCCAGAAAACGTAAAAAATAAAGAAAGACCGATAAAGCAGGAAAAGAAAAGGCAACTTGGCTTCGATGATGGTCGCGGGTGAGAACACGAGAGGAGGACATAAGCCAATGGAACAAAATATTGTCAAAGGAGAATTATATCCCTTGACTTACTTTAACATAGACATTCTGAAGAAAACCCACGAAGGGACGCTATTGAAGAATCCGGACAGTTCCTTCCTTTGATCCCTTCGAAGATTACCTCAGGACTACGCCTTCCAGGGCTTCCTATGAGTGCTTGCGTCAGGATGACAAATTTGCAGGTTTTACAAAGCTCTCATTTAGGAGAATTTTAGAAGAAGAATTGATGCCGCCCTGAACAAAAGATAATGATTATATGAAAGATGGGATTTGCCTGCAAGCTTCAGATGATCCCGACCGTTTGCGCCGGCAGCCAGCCGTTATATCCGTTCGGGATGGAGATGTGAAGCCAGCCGGGCTGCTCACCCTCAACCCTGACCTTCGTCGCTTCATGTAGAACGAAGAGTATCGGGTTGTTCGTCCCGGGGCCGCTTCTGACCTGGACCGCCGGACTTAAAAGTATCCCCTGCTTATCATACATCATGGAATAGTATCCCGCGGCAGTGAAAATCCCCGAAACCAGGAAAAGCAAAATAAAAAGAGCGGTAAAATAGCCTGATACTCTTTTTATTGCAGATCTTTTTGCCAGCTGCGCAAAAGCGAGGGCCGCCCCCGAAAACCAGAAGAGGACAATCGTCAGCAAAGTCCAGCCGTCGGCGTTGAAGATACCCGCAATCGCTCCCAGGACGGCTCCGAGGAAATGTTGCTCCTCGGCTTCGAATTTATCATACAGCCTCTTCGATGCGAATTCGACGTTATCCTTGAGAAGCGGATGGTTAGGCTCGAGCTTCAGTCCTTTTTCCCACATCAACATCGCGGGCCCCAGCCTGTTGAGCCTGTAATAACAATTGCCCAGATTATAGAAGAGAATATGGTTGTTGATCCCGCTGCGATATATCATCAGATATTTCGCAGCTGCGGTGTCGTAGCGGCTTTGCCTGTAGTCATCGCCTGCCGCTTTAAAGAAAGCGGCGACCGAAGAACTGCCGTTTTTGATTTCATCGGGTACGCGCTGCGCCGGCGTGGAGAGACCGGCTGCGCCGGTAACTCCGGCGTCAGTTTGAATGTTCGAACCTTGCTGTCCGGCGGAGGGCGACACGGTTGAAAAAAGCAGCACCAGAGCGATAAGCAGCTCAGAACATAATCCAAATCCGGGGAAGCGACTCATAAATCCGTGCATCCTCATTTCAACTTCCTTTCCAGCTCGCGCAGAAGATTTCTGCCTGTGGCAACCATCGCATCCATCTTAGATTTATCTTCCATCCTCGAACCCGCGAACCTGCAGTACTCGCATTCCTCCAGAAATTCGATAACCTTTTTTCCGATATCGGCATTCGTATTTTCCAGCTTTTTCCTTACCTGCTCGAGAGTCAACCCGCCTGCCGCCGTATTCCACTTATCGGCAAAATACCCTGCAAACGCTTTGATGATAAGGTCATACGATTTCTGCGTTTCTTTTTTCTGAGCGGCGCGCGAGGCTTCTTTTAGAGTCTTTACAGCTTCCGATGATGCCCGTCTGAGCCTGAAAGCGGCCACGTTGACTTTTCTGCGGGCTCGAACAAAACCGAATGTGAATATTCCCAGATTGACCAATACAGGAAGAGCCAAGAGAATCCAAGCAGCCGGCATCTGTAACAGGAGCTTCGACTCATCCTCGATTTCACCATTCACATCGCTTATGTAATTGATATCATTCTGCCGCAGTTCAGGAATCTGACCTATGTAAGCCGGGGTGGAATCGGGCAAAGCACCTTCCTTCACTCGTAGTTTCAGAGCCCCGGAAGACCTGGTTATATATTTTTTCGCCTCCGGATTGAAAAACGTTACATTGAACGGGCCGAATACCGTTTCGCCCGGAGTCTTAGGTACAAGGATATATTTCCAGGTTTTTTCTCCGCCCCAGACCGAACCTCTTAATCCGAGATCCTGTGCCTGCTCGGGTCCGTAAAGCGTGAAATCCGGGTTTTCCTTCAATTCCGGCGCCCGGATATCCTTCATATTGCCCGTACCTTTATAAGTTACAACCAGGTTCACCGCTTCTCCAGCGGCAGCCTGAGTTTTATTCAATTTCGCCTCAATATCGAAATTGCCGACTGCGCCGGTAAAATCTCCCGGCATAGTATCCCGCGGCAAAGACAGAACCTTGATCTTCACGATATTACTTTTACGCGCTATTTTCTGGCTGAAGCCGGGCGTGCCGAAACCGATGCGCCGTGCATTCATCTCGAGCGACATCGGAGGTATTGAGAAGTCCCCTGCTTTCGTCGGGAACAGCACCTGCCTTCTAAGGGTGAAACGGGTATAAAGCCTTCCACCCCTCTGAACCTGCGTTCGTGTTTCCTGGGGATTCAAAGTGGTTTCCTCGATCCAGAAACCATCCAGCGACGGATCGCTTGAAGGAGCCAGATTGAATATATCCACCTCGGCGGCGTAGAGATATGTATTGAGTATAATCTGGCCTCCAACATAAACCTCTGCTTCGGCGGGCGAGCGCTCGAGAATGATCTCGTCCGCTATCTCCCGCTGATCGCTTGTTCTCGACCTCGGAAAATCGAACCCGCTCCTGTCATTATCATCGAAAAAATCATCAAAGACGGATCTTCTGCGCTGTGGAGCTGTCTTTTTAACAGACCCTTCTTTCACTTCGATCTTGATGGGAGTCGTCGAATATGAAACGTTCTTATATACGATCTTGACCGAGGGAAGGTTAAAAACACCCTTTTTCTGGGGCTTGAGAGTATAGATATAATTATAGCTGACGCTGGATTCGGCTTTGCTCCCGATGATCTGGAACTGCTGCGAGGTGGAACGGCTGCTTCCGAGGATGGAGAATCCTTCAATATCGGGAAGGCTCGGAACAGGGACATCCGAAAGGTCCTTCCCTTTTACTTGCACCGTGAAATATAAAATATCATCGAGCCCTATCTTGTCTGCATCAACCGAAGCAGTGAGCTCGATCTCGTTTCCCTGGCTGAAACAAACCTGCGCGAGAAGACTCATGCCCATTAATATTATCCCCGCCCCGGCGAGGCGCTTGCTCCGCTTAATCATAACTATTACCTATTCCTGATACGATTTGAATTATAGCATCCTCTTGCTGCAGGTTGAAGTTACCAGTCCTTTTTCGTTTTGGTCATTTTCACCTGTTTTTCCTTTTGAAGCTTCTTCAACAGATCTTTCTCTTTCTGTTGAAGAGCTTGCAATATGGATTCCGCCTGCTTCGGGTCAATCTGTTTTTGTTCCTCTTTAGCCTGCTGTTGATCGCCCTGCTTTTTATCCTTTTGGTCCTGCTTCTGCTTGTCTTTTTCTTTTTGATCGTCCTTGTTTTGTTGATCCTGTTTCTGATTTCCCTTTTGATCCTGTTGCTGAAGCAGCCGGTTCGTATATTCATAGTTGAATTTAGCGTCCAGATCGTCCGGATTTTTTATTATAGCTTGCTTATAAGCCGCGAGGGCTTCCTGAAGCTTGTTCATTTTATACAGCGAATTGCCGATGTTGTAGATGGACGAATTGAGCGCAGAAGCTATATTGTATTTCTCAACGGCATTTTCGAATCTGCCGGTTTTATACAGAACATTTCCGATATTATAATTCAAGACGGGATGCTGAGGGTTTTCAGCACCGGCCCCGGTGTATGCGCTCAGAGCGTCTTTATATTTGCCCTTTTCGTAGAGTTCGTTGGCATCTTTGATCTTGCGGGCATCCAGTTTCGATTGCGACGGTTGAGGCGCGGAGTAGCTTGCAGCGCGGCCGTTTACCGTTTTATTGGGGCTGACTCCAGCAAGACATACATTAGTATAAACGAAAATAATCGAGACATATGAAATTATAATCCTGGTTGACAGCTTAGCCGATTCTTTATCGGAGTTCAGGCCAATTCCGATGGATGAATTAATATTCCGTGATGAGATCATATCAATATCCCTTTTTTCGATCATTTATCAATATATAAGCAATCAACGCGAAAAAAACCACGGTCAATGGATATTGATAGCGATCCTTGTATTTTGTTCCCTTGCGGCTCGTAAATTTTGTCTTTTCCATTGAATCGATCCTGTCTGCGATCTTGTCCAATTCCGCTTCCTCAGTGGAACTGGTAAAATATTCGCCGCCGGTTTTTTCCGCTATTTCATTTAAAAGCTGTTGATTGAGGCTGCTGAGAACGGGATTGCCATCGTCATCCCTCTTGTATCCTATGACGTATCCGTTTTCATCCCTGAGGGGAATAGGAACGCCAGTTCCGCCGCCGTAACCGACCGTGAATATTATAATCCCTTTTTCCCCGGCATTTCTCAAAGCTTCCTCTGTGTTGTATGTATGTGTCTCACCGTCCGTCATTAAAATAATTACCTTGCTTCTTTTACCGCTTGTTTCAAACGCCTTTATCGAGTCCTCGATGGCGCCGGCGAGGTCTGTTCCGGGAAACGGGTTGACGTTGGGGTCCGCCAAATCCAGGAACATCCTGACCGCGCCGTAATCGAGAGTCAGGGGGCATTGAACGAAACTCGAACCCGCGAAGTAAACCAGGGCAACCCGGTCCCCTTCGAGCTTATCAAGGAAACCCTCGATCTCTCTCCTGGCTTTATCGAGACGGCTTGGTTGGATATCCTGGGCAAGCATACTTTTAGAGACGTCCAAAGCCACAACAACGTCTATCCCGCTTCTGCTGATCTCCTGCAGCTCCTTTCCCCATTGCGGCCCCGCGGAAGCAAGGATAAGGAAAACAAGAGATATAAGGAGAAAGAGAAATTTGAATACCTTTCTGTCATAGCTAAAGCTTCCGGTCAATTTCTTCATATTTTCGCTGCCGGCAAAGGACATAAGGGATCGCTTCCGCCGCTTCAATCCGGCAAGAAAACCTGCGACGAACAGAACTGCGGGAAGGAGCAACCAGAACATTTCGGGATGCGCAAACTGCATATCTACTCCTCCTTAAGGCACCTTCGCGACGACAAACAGATCGAGAAAGACTGCAGCGACGAGCAGGATAAGCCCCAGCATCATCGGTAGACGATACTCAGGCTCATAATCCACGTAATAACGAGGTTTCATAATCGTCTTTTCCATTTTGTTGATCCTGGTGTAGATGTTTTCGAGAGATCTTGTGTTTTCCGCTCTGAAATACTCTCCGCCGGTGATGGAAGCTATTTTTTTCAAGGTGTCTTCATCAATCTTGACTTCCACTTCGACAAGCCTTTTTCCGTAAACCGGGTCTTCAACAGGCATCATCGCGGTTCCCATCTTGCCCGCGCCAATAGTGTAAACCTTGATTTTATTGTCTGCCGCCAATTTCGCCGCATCGAGCGGCTGCACCTCGCCACGGTTGTTCATCCCGTCTGTGAGAAGCACTATCACCTTGCTCCTTGCCTCGGAGTCTTTGAGCCTGCCTACGGATACGGCGAGGGCGTTTCCTATCGCGGTGCCATCCTCGATCAAGCCAATCTTCACCTTTTTTAAAAGATCCAGCAAGAGATCATGATCGAGCGTTAGAGGGCATTGAGTGAATGCCCCGGATGAAAAAATCACCAATCCCAGCCGGTCGTTCTCGCGCTCGGCTATGAACCTGCCCACCACCTGTTTTGCGATCTCCAGCCTGTTCTTAGGCTCGAAATCGAGCGAAGACATCGAGCTGCTGATATCAAGAGTCAGCATTATATCAACGCCGCTCATTTCGATCTCATGGTAATATGCTCCAGCGCGCGGGCCGGCGAGGGCTATTACAAAAAGGAACATCGCAACGATATTTACCCAGTCGAGAAATTTTCTTAACCTGTGTTTCCAGCCCGGCTTGATATCGCGCATCGGGGAGATGTCCGAATATTCTATATAGCTTTCCCTATCCGCCTTCTTCGAAAAAATGCGATATAGAACCAGCAGGACGGCAGGCGCCAGCAAGACGAGGAACCACGGATTTGAAAATTCCAAAAATCTTCGAATAACCATATTTATCTCATGATCACCTTATACGACAGGCGCCGGATGCTTCTCTTCCGCCGGGCTTGAAGACGGCGCAATGATATTTTCCTCTTTAGTAACGTCCACAATGTAATAGGCGGTTTCGAGCGATTCCCGTGTCTGGGAACCGGTTGGGACGAATCTGGCGAATTTCACAAGATCGCCCTGATCCATAAATTCCTTGATATGATGCCTCACTTCCCTGACTAATTCCAGTTTTCCCATCTGCGCAAGTATCTCGCGAGTTGTCTTTTCCATAGTATCAATATCGAAGCGGCGATGCAGGTATCTGCGAATCACCTCGGAGAGCGCGACATAGTATTTCTTATATTCTCCCTTTGCCAGGAGATTTTCCCTGGAGATATTATCGAGAGCCTTATACGCCTCTATATGCGGCGGGTCCTGAACGGAAAGCGATTCCGCAACCGCCGCTTTCTTTTTCTTTCGAATAAGGAGAATGCCCACGACCGCTAACGCGGCAAGGACGGCAACGATGATGATCAGCATCCAAAGCTTGAACCCTTCCGGAACCGTCATAGGCCCCTTGATGTCTTTTATATCTTCATCCTTGTCGGTGACAAGGGATTTTATTCTAATCGTCAGGGGGGTCATAGCGCATTCAACGGTTTCACCCGCATTTCTGGAGAACCGGAAGGAAACCGGAGATAACGTAACATCACCTGTTGTGAAAACCGCAAATCGAATCTCAAGGCGCAATCTATTCCTCCCACCGATGATGCGCTCTGGTTTCGAGATATCCGCTGAAAAGATCTGGATATCTTTTCCCCAGTTGGGAGTTACCGCCCCTGCGGGCTTATATCCATCGGGAAATTCCACCATAACGATGAGCCTGTTCCGATCCCCAAGCCTGCATTCCGTCCGTTCGAGTGAGCTGCTGATCGAAAAGCCGTTCCCCGTTGAGGACTTTGCGGCACCCTGCCCGCAAAAAACACTGGATGCGCTGAACAGGATCAGGCACAGCGGGAAAACTGATGACAGAATTTTTGCAACAAGTCCGGTTCTCATTAACGACGCCGCCTTGTCCGTTTTTTGAAGAACTGTACGATAGTCTTGATATATGGAGCGGTATCATCGAGGGATACGAAATCTATCCCCGACCGATTGAGAAAATCCGCAAGACGCGCCTCCCTGGCGTTCCATCGCGCTGACAGAGTCTCCCTTAGCTTTTTAGAAGAACCGTCAATAACGATCTCCTCGCCGGTCTCGTTATCCTTCAGCCTTACCATGCCTATGGCAGGAATCTCTTTTTCACGCGGATCGAATATCTTGATTACAACCAGATCGTGCTTCCTGTTGGTGATCCGCATCGCTTTTTCATAGTTGTCGCTCGTAAAATCGGAAATCAGAAATACGACAGATTTTTTCCGCGCAATCCTGTTCAGATATTGAAGCGCGCCGTTTATATCCGTGCCTTTTCCGGACGGCTTGAAATATAGCAGCTCGCGGATAACATGCAGCACATGCTTGGTTCCCTTGGCGGGCGGCAGGTATTTCTCCACCTTGTCCGTGAAAAGAATCAACCCCACCCGATCATTGTTTTTGATTGCAGAGAAGGCGAACAGCGCGGCAAGTTCCGCCGCAAGATCGTTTTTAAACCGACCGACGGAACCGAATTGGAAGGAGCCGCTCGCGTCAACGACGATCATAACCGTAAGCTCGCGCTCTTCGACATATTTTTTAACAAAGAGTTTCCCGGTTCGGGAGGTCACGTTCCAGTCTACTGTCCTGATATCGTCTCCATCCTGATACTCCCGAACCTCGCTGAATTCCATTCCTTGCCCTTTGAACAGAGAATGGTACTCGCCGCCGAGCGTCTCGTCCACGAGCCGGTTCGTTCTTATCTGTATCTGCCTGATTTTTTTTACAAGTTCCTTGGAGAGCATTTCCGCTTCTTCCAGCAAATGATTTGAAGTATTATGGCACTTCAACCATGTCGAGGATTCCCTTGATCATATGATCCGTTGTAACCTCTTCCGCTTCAGCCTCATACGAAGCAATTATCCGGTGTCTCAACACTTCGTATGCGACAAACTTCACGTCCTCAGGCGTCACGTAGCCGCGTCCGTTGAGGAAAGCCGAAGCCTTTGCAGCAAGCATCAAGTAAATGCTTGCCCTCGGGGACGCTCCGTAAAGGATGAGATCCTTCAAATCCAGGTTGAATCTACCGGGATCCCTTGTCGCAATAACGATGTCAACTATGTAATTCTTGATACGCTCGTCAATATATATCCGGCGAACCACGTCCTGATGTCGTTCGAGTTCTTTTACTTTGATGACCGGATTAATCTTCACGCCATCAAGCAGCGGGGCTTTTTCCATGATAACCTTTTCCTCATCGCGCCCCGGATAAGTGATCACGATCTTCAGCATAAACCTGTCAACCTGCGCTTCCGGTAGCGGGTAGGTCCCTTCTTGTTCTATAGGATTCTGTGTCGCCAGAACCATAAACGGATAATCCAGTTCGAAAGATTTGTCCCCTATCGTAATCTGTCGCTCCTGCATGGCTTCAAGCAATGCGGATTGAACCTTCGCGGGAGCGCGGTTTATTTCGTCAGCGAGGATGATGTTGGAAAACAGCGGGCCCTTCCTTGGGCTGAACTCACCTGTCTTCTGGTTGAAGACCATTGTTCCGATCAGGTCGGCGGGCAAAAGGTCAGGCGTGAACTGAATGCGCCTGAAATCGCACGAGATCGCCTTGGCCATCGTCCGCACGGCAAGCGTCTTCGCAAGACCCGGGACTCCTTCGATCAGGACATGCCCATTGCAAAGCAGAGCCACAAGCATCTTATCGAGCATGTCCTCCTGTCCGACGATCACCTGTTTCATCTCCTCCGTGAGCCTGCGCACCAGGGGAACTTCCCTGTTCACAAGTTCGTTGATTTGACGGATATCCTTATCCATATGTCCTCCAATTCAGCTTATTTTTTATCTAAAATCTTATTGCTTTTTAATTCGTAGAGCAGTTTGCATATTTGATAGATATCTTCCATCTCCGTCTCCGAGGGCGCATGGTTGCTGAACCTGGCATTGTACAACACCTGCTGAACGCCATGAATCCTTCTTTTTATATCAGCATCGGTTACAAAAGACAATTTATCAGCCTCTTCCGGCTTATCAGAGGAGCCGAGATCGCGAATAATTTTCTCTATGAAAGAATGTGCCTGATTTATGCAAACATCAGCTTCCTTTTTGTCAATAAGCCGTCCGATCGAGTTCAGTTCAAACAGGTCCCGGTCAACGGCCGATCGCGCCGTTTTGTTCTGGTTACCCCTGCGCCTGCGGTTAAAAACAACAATCCTGTGCGCTCCAAATCCTACGGCTGCCAGGCATAAACAAAACAGCACAAATTCCGACATCTTGAAAAGATTGAATATTTTTTTCCGGATCGGAGGCTCATTGATTTCAAACGTTTTTTCCATGGAACCCCCCGGAGCTGTTTCCGGGTATATGAGCGTAGCTTTGGATTTCGCTGAGCCGAAAGGTGCTGCGGCCATAAGCTCGATTTCGAATACCGCGCGTCCTTTCGCGGGAGCGCCTGCAGAAGAATAGTTGATAAAATCCTTCCGGCTTATCCGGATTATGCTCCGCCCTTTCGGTTGTTCATATCTAATATACTTCGGAGCTTTCGTGGCAGGATCACCGCCCCATGTTACTGTAATTGTATTTATATAATGATCGCCTGCATAGATGCGTGAATCATCAACGTTTATTTCCGGCCCGGAGGCGGGATGGATATCCACAGCCGCGACTAAGCTGGCGAAGATCAGCCACGATAATATCTTTTCCGTTTTCCCCATCACCCGTTCTATTCTGCTCCATACGCTACTCAAATAAAATATACAAAAGTCGTATAACATTCAAGCAAACCGGATGCCATATTTACACGGTATTTTTCCAATCTTTTCCAGTTACAAGTCCGCAAAAACAGCGCAATTTTCCGCAAGCTATGCCACTATGACATGTAAACCATAAATGATTTTGCTTGAATTTATCCCGCTTAGAGTTTAAAAGAGAGGCGGATAGGAAGAACTTTGAAACCTGAATTCCTCGATTTCAAAAAGCCTTTTAAATATTGGATTCTTTCCGCTATGATTTGTCTTTTCTTTTCACTCCAATCAGCGGCTGATGATTATTTTATCGAGAATATCGCCGACCTACCGGCCATTCTTAAGAATCTGAAATCTGATGATGTGAAAAACGGTATCACCCGAATGGATATCATTTCGCTTTTTTATTCTTATCCCAAATACTGCACAGGGATCAGCGTACAGGGGAAAAACATCTTTCTTCTTATGTCCAATGGAAAAAGAATTTTATATGACGATCATAAAGTTAAATCCTATCTCGAAGAAATCGAGAATGCCGACCTGCAGGATATGCTCGATCAGCCCTACCCGCTCGGCAAAGTCACAACTGATCCCCTCCAGGATTTCAATCCTGGCGGCGGAAGGCAGATTGATTTCTTTAAAGCGGTTTACGGAAGAGACAAGCTGAAGGCTTCAGAAAACCTCGTTCCCGTCAATTTTCTCGGCAATCAACTACTTTTCAATAAGAGAAATGGGGCCGCCGAGGCGCTGAAACGGGTCAATCGTGAACTCAGCGTCCTGCTGAAACATAATCCCCAGCTAAAAAAATATATATTCCCGGTCGGCGGGACATTCAACTGGCGGAACATCGCCGGCTCCAATCGTCTTAGCCCTCATGCCTTCGGGATCGCTATTGACCTCAATTCCCGGCGCGGGGCATACTGGAGATGGGACGCGAACGGCAGAACCATCTTCTCGATGAGGCAGAAATATCCGCTGGAAATCATCAGCGTATTCGAGAAAAATAATTTCATCTGGGGCGGTAAGTGGTTCTTCTATGACCTTATGCATTTCGAATACAGGCCGGAAATATTTATGAAGAACAGAATCATCCACCTGCTAGTAGTTAGTGTATTATTCAGTATGAACTACGGCCCATCAGGCTGAAACCCTTCCTGACTGAAAAGACATCCGCCGTCTTGACCTCACAATGGGATAGGTTGATTCTGCTGTCGAAGTTATTTATACTGTTTTGACTTTTTGAATTCTTTATTTTGGAGGAGAAAATGAACCCAGTTCCTTTCAAAAACGAACCTTTTACCGATTTTTCGAAACCGGAAAATAAAAAGGCTTTCGAACAAGCCATAGAAAAGATCAAATCCACCATCGGGAGGGAAATTCCTCTCATCATCGGAGGAGAAAAGATCATTACCAAAGATAAAATCAAGTCCCTGAACCCCTCGAAGTTCGACGAAGTGCTCGGCTACGTATCCAAAGCCGGCAAGGCTGAGGCCGAAAAAGCGATGAGCGCTGCGTTAAAGGCTTTCGAGACATGGCAATACACCGACTACAAAGTCAGGGCGGATTACTTGTTCAAGGCGGCGGACATAATGCGCAGAAGGAAACATGAATTTTCCGCATGTATGGTGCTCGAGGTCGGCAAGAACTGGATGGAAGCGGACGGCGACACTGCAGAGGCCATAGACTTCATGGAATTCTACGCCCGCGAGATACTCCGTTATGGACCGGATCAGCCGCTGGAGCAGATACCGACCGAACACGGCAGAATGGTCTATATCCCGATCGGCGTCGGCATAGTCATCCCGCCGTGGAACTTCCCCAATGCCATCATGGCCGGAATGACCACCGCGTCCATCGTTGCAGGAAATACGGTTATATTAAAACCTTCAAGCGACGCCCCGCTGATCGCCTATATGCTTGTTGAGGTCTTTGAAGAACTCGGTCTTCCCGCAGGAGTTCTCAACTACTGTCCCGGCTCCGGCGCCGAGGTCGGCGATTTCCTCGTTGACCATCCGAAAACGAGATTCATCGCGTTCACAGGTTCTAAGGAAGTAGGTTTGAGGATCGTGGAGCGCGCCGCTAAGACAAATCCCGGCCAGCTCTGGATCAAGAGGGTGATAGCGGAGATGGGCGGCAAGGACGCCATCATCGTGGACAAAGACGCCGATCTCGAAGCGGCCGCCACCGGTATAGTGGCGAGCGCATTCGGCTTCCAGGGGCAGAAATGCTCCGCTTGCTCCCGCACGATTCTTCATAAAGACATATACGATGAACTCTTGAATACAATAGTCGAAAAAGCGAAGAAGATAAAAGTGGGACCGACAGTGGACATTGATAATTATATGGGACCTGTCAGCTCTCTGAATGCTTTTAAAAAGATCAAAGAATACATCGAAACCGGTAAGAAAGAAGGCAGATTGATGTGTGGCGGCGAAACACACCAGGACGATAAAGGCTGGTTCATCCCGCCGACGATCATCGCGGATGTCGATCCCAAGGCTGTAATCGCCCAGGAGGAAATCTTCGGACCCGTCCTCACAGTGATCAGGGCAAAGGATTTCGATCACGCCCTCTCGATCGCCAACGACACGGAATACAGTTTGACAGGTTCATATTACGGAAGCGATATCGAAAAAATCAAGACAATCGAGCAGCGCTTCCACGTTGGAAACCTCTACATCAACCGGAAATGCACTGGCGCCCTTGTCGGTGTGCATCCGTTCGGCGGATTCAATATGAGCGGAACGGATTCCAAAGCCGGCGGACGCGATTACCTGCTCCTCTTCCTGCAGGCGAAGGCTATATCCCGTATGAAAGGAATACCGCCTTTCAAATAAAGTTTTGCAGCCTGGGACGAACTCAGATATTCGTTTCAGCAGGCAAGCTATAAAACCACCAGAGCATTACTGCCCGGTGGTTTTTTTTATGAAAAGTTCGAATGATTTTTTATGTTGTCATTTTAGCTGATTCGACTTTCCTTGAAATGGATGTTTTATAATCTATAATTAACCGAAATGAACCGACTTGGAGGTATTGATGGATTTCGATTATAAAAAATCAGATCAGATTTTAACAAACGCACATAACGAAGGAAGGGAATTCCTTCTCGAAACCGAGGCGTATGATCTTCTGAGCGCTTTCGGCATTCCGGGCGGCAAGAAATATTATCTAAAAAAAGGCGAGGAGATCACCGAGGAAATACTCAGATCGTTCAGCGGGGAAAAGGTCGTCCTCAAGGTGGTTTCGCCCACGATACTGCATAAAACGGACGTGAAAGGTGTCCGCTTTCCTTTAAAAAACCGGGATGAGATCAAAAAGACGATTGAAGATATTTACAAAACCGTCCCGGCGAACTTCGTCCGCTGGCTCAGGGAAAATCCCTCGATCACGCCCGAAAAATATATAGGGCTTCCGGATGCGAAGTTGGAAAAACTTGTGCGCGACGATATACGGGGAATCCTTATCGCGGAATTCATCAATTATCAAGTCGGCAAATTCGGCCATGAGGTGCTTCTCGGCCTGCAGGACTCACGCGAGTTTGGTCCCGTCATCACTTACGGAGCCGGCGGCGTTGATACCGAATTCTATGCTGAGATTTTCAAGGAACGGCAAGCGGTTACGACTTACTCCGCGGAGTTCATAAACAAAAACTCACTGCCGAAGATGATAAAAATCCCAGCTGTTTATAAGAAACTCTCCGGGAAGACCCGTGAAAAATTAAAATTGATTGAAGATACTGCTATTACCGATATCATTGCCGGTTTTACGGAGATCGGCAAGCGTTACTCATCCGCCAACAAGGACGCGGAATTTGCCATCAAGGAGCTCGAGATCAACCCTCTCGCAGTCGTGGACGGCGGGCTCCTCGCTATAGATGCCCTATGCCGTTTTGAAAAAATATGCAGGAAAGACATCCCGTCGAAACCGCTGGATCGGATAAAGAACCTGCTGAAACCGCAGAGCATAGCCATCATCGGCGTCTCGCAGCAGATGAACATCGGGCACATCATCTTAAACAACATCATCAAAAACGGATTTTCACTGGATAAGCTCTACGTCATCAAAGACGGGCTGGATCAGATCGAGGGTGCGAAGTGCTACCCCTCCATCGCATCCCTGCCGGAAAAGGTTGACCTCTTCATTTATACCCTCCCCGCCACGATGGTCCCGGACACCGTCCGCGAGATACTCGACGGAGAATGGGCGAAATCCGTCATCCTCATCTCAGGCGGACTGGGAGAAACGAAGGGCGGAAAAAAACTGGAGCAGGATACGCTGGATATGATCCATACCCGGCGGCGGGCGGGGAAACCCACCCCCGTCTTCAACGGCGGCAACTGCATGGGTCTCCGCTCTATCCCTGGAAAATACGATACGCTTTTCATCCCTGAATATAAAATGGACCTCCGCCCGGAAGGTGGAATAAAAAACCTTGCGTATCTCAGCCAGAGCGGCGCATTTATGATTTGCCGGCTGTCCAAGATCAAGGCCATCAACCCGTTGTATGCCGTCACCACCGGCAACCAGATGGATCTGACCATTACCGATTACCTTGAAACATTGGTAAACGACGATGAAATCAAGGTATATGCTGTTTATATCGAAGGATTCGCTGACCTCGACGGCATCCGCTTCGCCAAAGCGGCAAAGAAGATAATCGAAAGCGGCCGCTATGTTGTGCTCTATAAAGCGGGCAGAACAGCGGAAGGAAAGACCGCGACCAGCGGGCATACCTCATCCATCGCAGGCGATTACTCCGTCTGTAAGAGTGTCCTTGAAAAAATCGGAGTCATCCTGCCCCATAACTTCGACGAATTTGAAGATATAATAAAAACCCTCTCTTTCCTCTACGGCAAAAAGATTGCCGGCAACCGGATAGGCCTCGTCTCGAATGCCGGATTCGAATGCGTCGGGATGGCTGACAACCTGAAAGGGAACAGCTCCGCCCTGAGGCTTGCGGAATTCTCTCCGGCAACATCGGAAAAAATAGTCAAGGCTCTTGCTATTAACAAGATTGATAAAATCGTGGAAGCTCATAACCCCTTAGACATTACGCCGATGGCAGGGGATGAGATTTACGATCTTTCTCTGCGTGCAATCCTCGAAAACGAAGCGACCGACCTTGCCCTTGTCTCCATCGTCCCGCTCACCTGGCAGATGCAGTCCCTGCCGAAGGGCCTCGGACACAACGAGGATATTATGTCCAAGGATTCGATCGCGCAAAGAATGATCAGAATCAAAAATGAATATAACAAGCCGTTCGTCGTCGTCGTTGATTCCGGCAAGGAATATGACCCGATGGTCGAGATGTTCGAAGCGAACGGTATTCCAGTCTTCCGAACTGCCGACAGGGCGCTCCGCATCCTCCGGAAGCTCGCATTCCATATGGTATCGAAATCGTCTTTATGGTAGGCGAAAAAGAAAAAATAACTCTTGTTTAACGACAAGTCCGACAGAAAGCGACAGCATTGAATTATGATAGAGGCAGGAATTTCAACCCACGCGTTCGCATATAACAGGCTGGACGCCGGGATTATCGCCTTAATCGCCGAGGCTGGATTCGACGCGGTCGAGCTTTATATGCACAAACCCCATTTCGACTTCGAAGATTCGGAATCGGTGAGAGAAGTCCATGATGCGCTTAAAAAATATAATCTTAAAGTGAACTCGATACACTGCCCGTTTTACCGCCAGATCGAAGAGGCAAAGAAAGGCAGGTGGCTGAATATCGCTTCGACCGATGAAACACTCAGAGCCGAATCGGTCGAATGGATAAAAAAAAGCGTAGCTACTGCCAAAACTTTTCATTTCGAATTTGCTGTAATCCACTTCGGAGATATTAATGACAAAAAGCCGGCGGATGATAAATTGAAAGCCGCTTGCCGGTCCATAACCGATATCGAGGCTTATGCCGAATCATATGGAGTGAAGCCTGTCCTGGAAAACATTCCAAACGAGATCGCGAGCTGCGCTAATCTGAAATCATACCTTAATGACAACAAATTAACCGATAGGATCGGTATCTGCTTCGACACAGGCCACGCGGCAATGGCGGGCGAAATTCCATCAGGCCTTGAGCTTCTTGAAGGATTGATAAGGACCGTTCACCTGCACGATACGATAGAATATAAAGACGAACATCTAAGCGCCGGGACAGGAATCCTTGACTGGCGGCTGATACTTTCGCATCTGAAAAATTCTGGATACAGCGGCAGGTTGATCCTCGAGAACAAGCACGGCGGTAACCCGAAGGATACGATAAAACAGGCGGCGGAATCCGCGGAGATGTTGAAAAAACTCTGGATAGATGTTTAGATTAACAAAAGGAAACCGCTATGGACGTTGATGAAGAGATTTTGGAGTTTTTCGAGGAAAACGACTGGGATATGTCGGCAGAATCAATAGAGCTCTGCGCGAACAAATTGAGGACAAAGTTCGGAAGCGAAGAGGAAGCGGTAGAATACATACAATCATATCTGAACTCGCTTTTCGGAAATTGAACCTCGAGCAATCATCCAATCGCAATTAAAACCGTCGCGGCAATTGCGCGACATCAAGGAAAGATGATGAAACATCCATTAAAAATCGTTCTTCAAATTTTCGCGGCAGTTTATGGCTCGATCACTCTCATTATAGTATGGTCAAATGTTCCTAAATGGTTTAACAGGCCGGAACTAGCGGACAAGTTCTGGTACGGCCTTGTGAATGGTTTTTTCCTCTTCACTTTATTCATTATGCCGTTCATACTCGCCTTTCGTTACGCCGGAAAACCCCTCGCAAGTTATTTGCGGTTCATCGGGACAGCCGGAAAACGGGTCGAAACCGGACGGAAAGCAGAAGCGGTCGTTCTTGAGATAGGCGAAAGCAGCCTGGGCGCAGCCACGTTGAACGAACAGCCATATGTTAATCTGAAGCTGGAAATACACGACCAGGCAAAGAAGCCGTATGTCGTTTCGATGGAAAGCATCATACCCCGCCTCTCGATTCCCAGCTTCCAGCCCGGATGCAGAATTCCCGTATTGATAGATCCGAATGACCCGGACAAGGTTGTTATCGATTTCGATTCCTGATGAAAGACTCTCTCCCCTGCTATTAAATGCCGCAGTGAAATAAATACCAGGCTGTGTCGCAATTATAAAAAAGTCATTCTCCGGGATACTTCGAGGGGCTGCGACGGGAAAATGCGGAGCATTTCTGTAAATCTTCCTTTTAGTATCAACATGTTATGAACATTAAAAAATCTCATACAGCAGCAAATTTGAATTATGACACAGCCTGATACTCCCGGCTCCCCCCGCCTCTTGCTATATCAAGCAGCAATTTTCTTTTTCATCGCAGTGCATACCAATTTTTGTGCGTTTCACATGGAATGTTCCCGGAACCTGTCCTGATAAGAATGAGCATATGATGATTGAAAGCGGAAAAAGGTTGTGTAATTATCAGTGGATGAAAATTAAAAGGCTTATCATATTATTCCTGATCGCGGCTTCTGTCACGGCATATTCTGCAACCTACAAAGTCCCCGGTTATGAGAAATTTAAAAGCGTTATAATCCTGATCGAGGACGGAATGACCTCCAGCCAGAGAACCCTTGCAAGGTGGTATAAAAAAGATTTCCTCGCGATGGACCGGATGTACCGGAACGAGTTAAGCACTTACAGCGCCGATTCATTGATTACAGACTCTGCGGCAGCCGCTACCGCTTACGCAACCGGGTGCAAAATCACCAGCGAGCAGCTGGGCATCTTACCGGTAGAGAACAACAATCTTCCCCGAATACCTGGTATCGAAATAGAAAAAAGATGCCTTGGGGAACCGGAAAAACCGATTGCCACCATCCTTGAAGCGGCGAAATTGCGAGGCAAATCCGTAGGGCTGGTCTCGACGTCCGAGGTGCAGGAAGCTACACCCGCCGGATTTTCCGCTCATATTAACGATAGGGATAACCTTGCGCAAATCGCTAAACAACAGGTATATCAGGATTTGGATGTCGTCTTCGGAGGTGGAAAAATATATCTTCTTCCGAAGTCCGCCGGCGGAGTTCGTGAAGAGGAAGATGACCTTACATCAATTTTACAGGAACGCGGATACCTGTTGATAGATGGTCTCGATGAGTTGAAAGACAGCGATATAAACAAAGTATGGGGTTTATTCGCAGATGCAGACCTCGCTTTCGATATGGATAGAAGGGAACTTAACCTTGAACAACCCTCGCTTTCTGAAATGACCAAGGCAGCAATTGGAATATTAGCTAAAGATCCCGATGGCTTTTTCCTGATGGTCGAAGGAAGCAAGATTGACTGGGCCGCTCATGATAACGACCCTGTGGGTGTAATAAGCGACCTCCTTGCCTTCGACGACGCCGTGAATGCAGCGCTTGAATTCGCGGGTATAAACGGCCACACGCTCGTTATAGTGCTTTCGGATCACGGCAGTGGCGGGATGTCCATCGGGAGCAAGTCGGGGGGAAGCGTTCCGTATCATACATCATACGAAGAGGTTTTCGAGCCACTTAAAAAAGCCAGGCTCACAAGCGAAGGCGTTACCAAATTGATAAAAGAATGCAAATGCAATATTAATAAATCATCTGAAATCATCGAGAGATATTACGGTATCGGCTATCTTGAGCCGGAGCAGCTTAATGTGATTAATAAATGTCAAGACGAGAAAATCAGAAAACTCCTGGGACAGATCATCAGCGATAAATCGCTCATAGGCTGGACTACGACAGCACATACCGGCGAAGACATCATCTTATATTCCAACTATCCGATCGAAAAGAACGCGGAGATCAAAACGCTGTTCGATAACACGGAAATCGCAGCGATTATAGATGAACTGCTGGATTTGGACCTTGAAGAAGCAAATGAAAGGCTCTATCAGGACGCAGAAAAGCTGTTCACTGCATCAGAAGATGGAGTCGAAATTGAAAAAAGATGCGACAGCAATGACTGCAGGCTTGTGGTTACAAAAAAAACCGATGGCAAGATCGCCCGAATGGAAATCCCTTTCAATACAAATGTTTGCATATTGAATGATGGACACCCTATGAAAACCCTTATGCGGGGTATTGCTATCTTTTCGCCCATAAGCGGAAAAACCTATGTACCCCGCGAAGCCCTTGAGAAATTTGAAACACTCATTCGTCCTAATAAGTAATTCAACAGAAATATTCCAGATAAAAGCAGGACAAGTTATATTCCGTTAATTGTATTATAGATCTAATGACTTTGAAAAACCTGTTAATTTGTCGTTCTGACGCATACTCCAGTGGGATGCAGGGGAAGAATCTTAAGATTCTTCAGTAGTTTCCCTTCGGGGGTTTTCTTCAGAATGACAACAAATTGAAGATTTTCAAATTTCTTGTGTCAACACATATTGCTCCGCCGTCTCGGCGGATTACGGTTTCAAATTCATTTTTCTGAGCAAAGCCTTGAATCTCGGTTCATTCCTATATGGATCAAACCGATAATCAATAGATAATGAACTTCCAAGGCCAGTGGCGCCGATATCATAAGCCTTATCAAGCCATTGAAACATTTTTTCCTTGTCGCCAAGTTCAGCATAGAGGCAAGAAATATCGTATGCATCCACATGTGGTTTCAAAACCATTTTTTTCATCTCATTAACGACGTTGAAACTTTCCTCCAATTCAGTCGCATAAGACAGGAGGATATCTTTTTCCCCAATTCTCCCCAAAGTGACTTTTTCCCAATATTCGTTGCCGGTTTTTTGAAATATCTTCAGCGCTTCTTCATTCAAACCTTTAAGCAGATATACCTGTCCAATCTCATTCAATAAAATTTCATTGTTAGGATCCATTTTCAATGCAAACTTATATTCTTTCAAGGCAGTATCGTATCTGCCTGCGTGGATAAAAAGGGAAGCATAGAATCCTATAATCCTGATTGATCGTGGATATAGTTTCAATCCCTCCTTTACCTTCTCCTCCGCATCTTTTGTTCTGCCGGTGAGGAGCAATAAATATGGATAATTACAATAAACAAATTGTTCATCCGATTTGAAACCGATTCTCTCTGTATCCTTTATCAAATCCTCGGCTCCGGCCCAGTCATATCTTGCAATTCTGCTCCAAAAAACAGAATTTATTGCCACTCGATTCAAGGGATCAAGTTTGAGCGCTTTTTCTAAGTAAACACCCGCCTCTTTGAATCTGTACACAATCTCCAAATCGCGTGCTAATGAAATATAACCAAGGGCATAAGATGGGTCCAGCTCAATCGCTTTTCGACAATACTTTTCAGAATCATCCCATTTACCGCCGATAACTTCCGTTCGTCCCAGGGCTTCATATGCCGCCGGAAGAGTGTCGTTCAGCTCAACAGCCTTCACAGCCGCCTCTTTTGCTTCCGTCAATGCTTCAGGTTCCGGCATCTTGAATGGAAAATCTCCGACAAGCCTGATTGCAAGCTGAGCGTAGGGTTCCGCAAAATCGGGATCAAGCTCTATTGCCTTTCTGAAATATCCTGTTATCTGCGACAAAGCATCCGCATTCGATAAGCCTGCGGGAGAATAGAATGTCAGATGCATCCCTTTAAGATAATAATGATACGCCTCGAGATTATCCGTCCCGATATTGACGAGCGGTTTTCCGGTAGAATCCCTGATTTGTATCTTCAGCTTATCAACGATATTCCTCGCAATGTCTTCCTGTATAGCGAATATATCTGTCTGTTTGCGATCATATGTCTCCGACCAGAGGTGAGAGCCATCGACCACATTTATCAACTGAGCGGTGATCCTCAACTGATCACCGGATTTCCTGACACTCCCCTCAAGCAGGGTTTTCACATCCAATCTTCGCCCGATTTCCCGGACATCAACGGTTTTCCCTTTGAATGAAAAAGCCGAGGTCCTTGCAATCACGCGGACGTTTTTAAGTTTCGACAGCGCGTTGATGATTTCATCGCTGATTCCATCACAAAAATATTCCTGATCCTTCTCAGGACTCATATCTACGAACGGAAGGACTACGATTGACCTGTCATAATTGGGCGCTTTCGCAGGTTCATCCATTTTCTTTATTACAAACATCCAGATTGCCGACAATAGGAGGATCAGCCCTATCGCTGCAGCAAACATTATTTTCTTTTTTCTCGAAACATCATTTTTTTTCAAAATCAACGTATCTGAGTAGGTTTTTGTGACGCCGGAGGTGAGCTGGGCTTTTAGAATCAGTAGAGCCGACAACATTTCGTCAATCGTTTCAAACCTATTCTCAAGATTTTTCGCAAGAGCCCCTTTCAGTATTTTGTCTAATTCTGCCGGAGGACCCTGGAGAAAAGCATCGATTGGTTTTGGTTCGTCACTCAAAATCTTATACATAACGGAAAGATAATTGTCGCCTTTAAAAGGGAGGATTCCCGTCAGGGATTCATAGAGTACTACGCCAAGTGACCAGATATCTGAACGATAATCCACAATCTCGCCGCGCGCCTGCTCCGGGGACATATACGCAATGGTTCCCATTCGCATCCCGTCCGTCGTAATTCTTGTCATATCGGCGGAATGGGCCAGGCCGAAATCCATAATAATCGCCCGGCCTTCCGGTGTTATCATTATATTGGAGCTCTTGATATCCCGATGGACAATGCCGCTCCTATGGGCAATGGAAAGACCTTCCGCTACCTGGATTATATAATTTAAAGCTTCGCTGATCCTCAGAGGAGAAGTTTTTATCTTATCCTGTAGAGTCTCGCCTTCAATATATGCCATAACGATAAAAAACTGCCCGTCGGCCTCATCAATCTCATGAATTGTGCATATATTAGGATGGTGAAGTTTTGCCGCAGCCTTCGCCTCATGCTTGAACCGAATTTTATCCTCCTCACTTTTCGTCACCGGCGCCGGCAGGAACTTGAGCACGACTGTTCTCTCAAGTTTCGTATCCTCAGCCTTGTAAACCACGCCCATACCGCCTTCGCCGATTTTTTCGAGGATTTTATAATGAGAAATAGTCTGACCGATCATTCCAGCACCTTGAAATAGAAAAATAAGTCATTTCTAATGACTAACGAACATTAAAAAAGGCTCTCCCTTATCGCAGATAATAATACAACAGTTAAATAAATGAAAGCAAGCTAGAAGATACGGTTGGAGTTAAAAATAGGCTATGATGATCCTGTATGCCCGAATCCGCCGTCGCCGCGGGAAGTGTCCTCGATTTCGTCAACCTTTTTCAATGCCACCCGTTCGTATTTACTTATGATAAGTTGCGCGATCCTGTCGCCACGTTTGATCTCGAACGGTTCATCGCCGGAATTGAACATAATGACTTTGATCTCCCCCCTGTAATCTGAGTCAATCGTTCCCGGGGAATTGACCAGCATAATTCCATGTTTGACCGCGAGCCCACTTCGGGGCCTGACCTGAGCTTCGAACCCCTTAGGCAGCCCGATTATTATTCCGGTCGAAACGAGAGCTCGATCTTTCGGATTCAATATAATCGGTTCGCTTACAGCGGCCCTCAAATCCAGCCCCGCGCTTCCATCTGTTGCGTATTCCGGCAGAGGAATATCCTCATTGCCGGGTAAAACCTTGATTTTTAATTCCAAAGCAGGTCCTCAGACGATCAGAAATTTCTCATCTATTTCAAGTCCGTTTTCGGGCTTGATCAACGCGAGCGACCATTTCCCTTTCAGAAGTCTTTGAGCTGATCGAAGAATGTCGTCAACGCTTATCTTATCTATCTTTTGAATGACTTCATCCAGCGGGATATAGCGATGGTAATACATTATATGCCTTGCCAAACGGTTCATTCTGGAGCTGCTCCCCTCGAGCGACATCACCATATTCCCCTTGACATAACTCTTCAACCGCTCCAGCTCCTTTTCAGACGGGGCATTGTGGCAAACGTCTTCCAATTCCTCGTGTATAATTCCAAGCAGCTCTGGAATGGAGTCCGGTTGCGCTCCGGCCGCAACGGCGAAAATTCCGCTATCGCTGTATGAGAGGGAAAATGCGGATATGTCATAGACGAGGCCCCGCTCCTCGCGCGCCTTCTGGAAAAGCCGGGAGCTGCTGTTTCCGCCGAGAAGCATGCTGAGCAGCATTACCTCGTACCTGTCCGCGTCATCCACCGCGATGCCGGGTATTCCCATCACCATCCGAACCTGTTCGAGGTTCGGTTTCGAGATGGTCAGATTGAATGGCAGCGTCGCAGGGACGGAACCGCCGTTCATTCTTTTTGAAGCTGACAGAGCGCCAAATCTTTCCCTTATGAGAGAAAGAAAACTTGCATGCTCCAGTCCTCCCGCCGCCGCGATAATTAACCTGCCCGGATCCAGAACCGATCCATAGTATCCGGCGATCTGATCCCTCCCGAGACCGGCGATTATCTCCTCTTTTCCCTGTACCGGACGGCCCATCGGATGATCCTTCCAGAAATTTTCGAGGAAGAAGTCTGCCACCGTCTCTTCGGGACTGTCCTCGATCATCCTGATCTCCTCGAGGATGACCCCTTTCTCCAATTTTATGTCCTCTTCCCTGAAAGCGGGACCGAGAACTATATCCGCAAGGAGGTTGACCCCCCTTTCAATCTCGGTGTCCAATATCTTCAGGTAAAAGCTAATCTCCTCGCGCGACGTGAAGGCGTTTATCGAACCGCCCATCTCGTCCACCCGGGAAGATATCTCCTTGGATGAAAGAGATTCCGTTCCTTTAAAGACCAAATGCTCGATGAAATGGCTGATGCCGTTGACCTCCGGCGCTTCCAGCCTCGAACCAGCCCTCATCCAGACCGCGAGCGCCACGGAGCGAAAATGGGAGAGCCTTTCAGTGATAACCTCGATGCCGTTATCGAGCTTTATATAATTTATATCTTCCTGTCCGTTCTTTTTCATAACGGGGGATTATATCACAATAGACAAAAATTAGTGAAAACGCGAAAAGAAATACCAGCCGCAATAAAAAAAACTGTCATACCCGGGAATACTCCGTAGGACTGCAACCGGAAATCCGAAGGATTCTGTTCATCTTCATTATAGTGTATTTTTGCGGGAGCTGGTGTCCCTTTAGGGCACCTGGTCCCAGAAAAAAAGACTGTCATGCTCGGGGATACTTCGAAGGGCTGCGACGGGGAATCTTCCTTTTAGTATCAACATGTTATGAACATTAAAAAATCTCATACAGCAGCAAATTTGAATTATGACACAGCCTGCTTCTGTGCGCCTGTGTTCCTGTTATCCAATCCGTCATACCGGACGGAGCGGAGCGACGATCCGATATCTGAATAATAAGCATTTTATTGAGACCCCGGATCAAGTCCGGGGTGACGGTTTTTATTAAGCTCGATCTTTGCGGTAGCTGGTGTCCCTACAGGGCACCTGCTCCAGGTCGACGTTAATTTATGAAGAATTAAATCAGCGCCAAAAAATATATATGGGAGCATATGCAAGACATATGCTCCCGCAAAGAAATCTAAAAAAAGTGTCGTTCTCCGGGATACTTCGAAGGGCTGTGACGGGGAAATGCGAAGCATTCTATAAATGCGGAGCATTCTATAATCTTCATTATAGTTTGTATTATAATATCGGGATAGTATAATAATACTGACTATATCTATGAATAAGAAGAAGTATTTCACATACATTATGACGAATGCTAATAAGAGTGTGTTATATATAGGTGTTACGAGCAATCTCCCAAAAAGAATATATGAACACAAACGAGGGATAGATGAAAAATCCTTCACGAAAAAATACAATCTGAACAAGCTAGTTTATTATGAAGTATTCGAAAACCCCAGGCAGGCGATAGCCAGAGAAAAACAACTTAAAAAGTGGAAGCGGGAGTGGAAGGAAGTATTAATTGAGAAGGAGAATCAGTATTGGAAGGATTTATAGGAAGAATGGGAATGACCTATAATGAAGATTCCCCGTCGCAGCCCTCCGAAGCGGCCCGGAGAATGACAGGCATTTTTTTGGTGGGAGCGGGCCACGACCCGCGATCTTGATTTGCGGGAGCCGGTAACATCCGGCGATCAACAGTGGTTCAAGCACGGAGACTTGAATCGGCCTGAAGGACCTCAAATGAAGATTACAGAATGCTCCGCATTTGTAGAATGCTCCGCATTTGTAGAATGCTCCGCATTTACAGAAATGCTTCGCATTTCCCCGTCGCAGCCCTTCGAAGCAGCCCGGAGAATGTCTATGTCTATGTCCATGGAAGTCAAGTTAAAAATACCTGTTCTTATCATGTTTTTACACATGACTTCGTCCTCCTCGTCGTTAACACTTCCTCGCCTTTCCCGCTCCGCCGTTCGTTGTTGTAACGGTCTTCTTTATTTTTTTACGTCGCTCACAGGGATTATTAAATTCCCTATGCG
>Ga0315293_10001156_pt1 | contig 25579 bp, 29 predicted proteins | sample YL17G13_20_MG_FD_203071 | JGI IMG/M metagenome (GOLD analysis project Ga0315293, IMG submission 203071) | Sediment microbial communities from Yellowstone Lake, YNP, Wyoming, USA - YL17G13_20 | ecosystem: Environmental > Aquatic > Freshwater > Lake > Sediment | place: USA: Wyoming | collected...
TCCATTAACAGGGCGATTTCCATGCGCTCTGTTTTTGTTATGTGATGATAGCTATTTTCTTTTTTCATATGGCGATATTATACATCGCCAAGTGTCCTGCTTCAAACGTGAATTTGCGCCTTAACAACTGAATATGGGGTTGATATGGGAGGAAATTCAACTTACGGAGGAAAACCGTGAAAAACGAAAAAAAAGAAAAACTGGCTAACTGGATTCTTACCATTGTTCTATTTGCTCTTATTCTGCCCTGGTCGGGAATTATTTCTCGGCTGGCCAGCAGCGTGAAGGAGCAGATGTCCAAGCCGTTCATTTCGCAGGAGCTCTTTAACCAGAAATGGAGCGAAGTCCGGGCAATCTTTGACCAAGCCGAAAGTAAGGGCAAAGACTACGCGGCTCTGGACTACGCCCGGGGAATCATCAAAATCTCTTTGATTCAGGATAACCTTGAATTGAAGTACAGGTTCGACCCATGGCAAGCCGAGATTCTTTCCCATTGGAGAGACAATTACAGCACGCTGAGGGAATGGATCAAAGAGAAAGAACCGACAAGAGGGATTATTTCGACGATGGCATTGTCCCGGGCTATGGCCCAGGCGCAGCAGGAAGTGGGTATGAACGGTGCGATTTACGATATCGTAACTAAAGCTCGCATCACCAAGTTCCTCAAGTGGCTATTTCTATTCGCTTGGCCCCTTAGTCTATTCCCTATCCTTTTGCTCTACATCCGCCGGTGCCAAATCCGGGAAATTTCGTTCAAGGAGCTGGTGATTTTAAACCCGCTCAAATTTCTCGGGTGTTGGATCTTCGGACTGATTGGCTTGATGATGAGCTATCCCGGAAACGACATGGCTGGCCTCAAACGGTACCTCAAGCTCAAAAACGCGTACACACGCGACAAGGGCTGGAGATACTGGTTGAACAAAGACGAGGAGGCAAAACTATGGCAACAAGCCAGAATGCCTCTCGAGCGCTTTGACCAAAAAGTCCAGCAGACACTGGCTTACTCGCGGATTGTGGCGTTCGTGTCATCGCTGTTCATCTGGATTTTCATCACTCCATTCCGTGCCGCAGCACAAACTAAAAAAGACCAACCAGAGATTTCCAGCACAGTTACTCAAGAAGAAAAACAAAAGAAGAACTCCGTTATCGCCGAAATTCTCGGCATCGAAAATTTCAAGCTCGGAGGAGTTGTTCAGCTGAAAGCAGTGGCCCCAACAACGAAACCCTTATCATGGGGAAACACGTCTTGGGGGAAACGAGTAACCCTTGATCTGAGAGGAAAGATTCTTAGGCGGGGAAACTTCCAGCTGAATTACACTGGCAAGGCAGATCTGACCAAGACCGATCCAATGCTCCCGTACGCGAGCATCGAGGTCGTGCCGGGTCTGAACTTCGTCGACAAGATCTGCTTAGGAAGGATTTTCGATCCCGCGTACCAGAGTTTATCGCCTAGCCTTATACAGACGATTGAATTTCCGTACCATGTCGGATTTCCCACGGACGTGGGAATCAGTGTGGCTGGACGTGTCGGCCAAATCAGCTGGACGCTAGCCAGGATTGACGGCAATGGTGGGCTCCTTCTCTGGAAGGACCCGAACAGAGCCAAAGACTTGGCTGTAAATCTGACGTGGTCCCCGAAATCTTTTCTTGGGCTTGACGCCTTCAAATGGCGGGCAGTCTATCGGGGCGGAGACCAGGTCTCTAACGGAAAGCGGTTTATCCTGGGCATTGACCTTTTCCTGACCAAGGGGAAAGTCACGGCCGAAGCTGGACTGATTGCGCATCGCGAAGGTGCAAAAAACCTGGATGGCGGATGGCTGCTTGGATTCGCCACGTTCGGAAAGTGGCGGCCTCTGCTCCAATACGACTACCAAATCGGAAGGGGTGGCCGGCTGACTGCAGGACTGAATTTCCTGGTTGATAAGATGCACAGGATTCAACTCAACTTCGAGAAGAGTTTAATGGGCAATGTTTGGAGGGCCCAGTACCAGGTAGGATTTTAGGAGGATTCAAGACGCGGGTGAGTGCAGTGATGCGCCCACCCGCATTTTTACATTTAACTATTGACAAATTCTGTAGGTATGATATAATTATAGTATCTGAAAATGAGGCACATTCAGCCCTCAAGCAGGACACCCGGCGGGTGTTTTTTTGTTTAAATTATTGTTAAATATGTTTGATTCAATCATACCAAAATCCTCTAATGTTTTAAACTCGTCTGACGAGCTTTTAAATTGTTTGTTCTTAATCATTGTTTCTAATGGTGTCTGGTAATTCAATCTTTTTCTCGGTCTGTTGTTGAGTTTATCCTGTATTTCTTGAATATATTCACCTGCATATTGAGATATGTCGCTGCCTTTTGGGATATATTGCCTAATCAGTTTGTTTTCGTTCTCCACCCCTCCTTTTTCCCAAGAATGATAGGGATGGCAGAAATACACGGAGCAACCCAATAATTCAGATAATTGTTGGTGTTTCTTAAAGGAAATATCATTATCCAATGTTAGAGAATTAAAACAAACTAATCCGCCTATTAATTGATAAATGCATTGATTAACAACATCGGTGTTTCTGGACATTATTTTCTTAATAATCGTATAGCCTGCTTTTCTTTCCCGGAGCACCAATAATGCTCCTTTTCCATTTTTGCCTGAAACAATGAAGTCGCCCTCCCAATCCCCGTATCTCTGCCTTTTATTGATGATTTTAGGGCGATTATCAATAAACACTCTATCTTTTAGTTGTTCTGTCTTTTTGTTCTTTTCTTTGTACTTTTTACCGTATAATCCTTTGTATCTTAGATATTTACTGAATTGTATTCCGTGAATGCTATTAATGAATTTATAGATTGCCATTCTGCTGGCGTATTTAATCTGTTTATCTTTCTTTTTTATTCTTCCTGCTATTTGTTCCGGAGACCAGTCATTCTTTAGTTTTTCTTCCACATAATCCTTTAAATGTTTATCTCCGACAATCTTCATTCCTTGATACTTGGAATATTTTCTGTTTACGTATGCCTTATGATTGGCTTTTTCTGGGTCATATTCTCCATTAACAGAATTAGAGTTTACTTCTTCGGAGATTGTGTTCGGACTTCTGCCAAGCATCTTAGCGATATTTCTTAAACTATATTCTTTTTCCATTAACAGGGCGATTTCCATGCGCTCTGTTTTTGTTATGTGATGATAGCTATTTTCTTTTTTCATATGGCGATATTATACATCGCCAAGTGTCCTGCTTCAAACGTGAATTTGCGATGAAAGGAGTTATCAGATGAAAAAAATATTTGTTCTTTTGATGGTCTGTCTTTTTTCTCTTCCGGTTCTCGCCCAAAACAGTATGACGATTCTGTTCGGGTCCAGGTATATCTGTTTCGGCCTGGATTTTATCCCGCAGAATCATCCTCTGTATACGGCATCATTCGAGATTCCGGCAGGAAATTTCTCGTTCGGTCCGTATTTCGTTCCCGGTCATGGCTACGGAGAAATGGGATGTTATATCGGTTATAACATTCCTATTTCAAAAGTTGCCAATGTCACATTGGCCGCCGTGCCGGTGGTTTGGCAGTATGAAGGGGATGGGTTTAAGATGGCGATTATTGGAAGCGGAAAAATCAATTTTAATTTTCCCCTAAATCCAAGCTTCGTCATCCACTATGCCCACGTCCCCGACAATCCCGTTTCAAACGGCTTCTGCTTCACAGTCGGAATCCGGGTATCGCCTTTCAAAATTTTTGACCTCAGCGGGAGCATTGCCTATAACACAGGAATGTTTATCCCGGACGGTGTTAGGGGATTTAATGGTCTACTGGAGGCCTCCAAAACACTGAAAATCTCAGAAAAGGTTTCAGTGCGAGGATTCTTTCAGTACTGGATCAACGAATCTCAACTCAACGAGAACGAGCCAGTCTTTGGCATTTCGTTGACAAACATTTTCTAAAACCCAGGAGGAGAAACAAAAAACGGGCAGGGGGCTGCAAGTCCCTTGCCCGTCATTTTTTATTTAAAAATCTCTACAACTCTGTCTGGTATAACTTTTCTTCGCTTAAAAAGTAAAGAATTCTTTTGTCGGCATCATATTTTATTTCCGGTTTTTCGGCAGTGATGAAATTAAAAGTATTTCTCGGCAATCGATTGTCTAATTCGGTAACTAAAATTGCATTGTCAGTGGAAACAATCAAATGCTCGTCGGTTTTCGGGTACCAAATCACTTCGCTTATTTTCTCTCCAAAGTCAATTTTTTCAATGTCTCCCTTTTTTCTGATAATTGAGTTATTGGTAACATTATCCAGCCATAAAATTTCAACTGATTTGTCTTTTTGACAAAGCAGTTTTTTATTGTCCGAAGACAAAATCCATTTTTCCTGGTCAAAACCGGGAAACACCTGGTCGAAAAATGGCGCTGATTTCAAACTGCTTAAATCCAATTCGTGTATTTTTCCGCTTAATTTTTCGGAAAAAATTATCCCGTTTTTATAAATTACGTAATTCACCACATTCGTGGCCAAAACAGGAGACAAAACAGAATTATTAATATTGATTTTATCTATTTTTAAAGAATAAAGATTGCTGTTAGAAATAAAATATGCTTTTTCATTTTTGGACTCGTAATTTAAGTTGCTGATTTTTGAAATCGTGTATTTGGATTTTTTCTTGATTATTTCTGTAATTGTGGAAAGAGGATAAGGGTCCTTGAAAAGCAGGTTAATTTCATCTGTTTTATCTAATAAGAAAATTTTGGGATTAGATAGAAGTAAAAGCACATTATTGGCCTTGGTCACCAGCCGCGGTTCAATAGTTAATTTTTTCTGCCAAGGATGATAATCTTCTTTGGTGATTTTTATCTCATAAATTTTCGGCAAAAGACGTTTAATCAATTTACTGGTTTCTCCATTGAATTTATCATTAATGTATATTTCCGCATTTGAGGGATAAGATTTCAGATAAATTCCGCCTGTGGCGATAAATATCTTTTTATCAAAATCAAAATTATATCCTAATGCATAGAAAATAATCGATGGGGCAAGAATGATAAATAAAAACAAGAGAATATAGAAAATTATTCTTCGGCTCTTTTTAGTCATAATCTTAATTTAACACTTTAAAAAATCATTGCCAAGATGAATAAAATGTTCTACTATTAAATTATGTTTGTTAGAAAAATAGGCATTGATTTAGGCACAGCGAATACGCTGGTTTATGTCCCCAAAAAAGGAGTAGTGGTTAACGAACCATCAGTTGTAGCGGTTTCTATTGAAGACAACCGGGTTTTAGCTGTTGGCAATGACGCCAAAGAAATGCTGGGCAAAACGCCGGATACGATTGTCGCATCCCGGCCATTAAAAGACGGGGTGATTGCCGATTACAAGGTAACACAAGCAATGTTATCTTATTTTATTAATAAAGCCGGAGGTAAATTCAGAATTTTCAGGCCAGAAGTAATGGTTTCTGTACCAGCAGGAATTACTTCCACCGAAAGAAGAGCAGTAATTGAGGCAACGCTTCAGGCAGGAGCCAAGGCAGCTTATATTGCCAAAGAGCCGGTTTTAGCAGCTATTGGCGCAGGTATACCCATTAATTCGCCAGCCGGCAATATGATTATTGATATTGGCGGAGGGACTTCGGAAGTGGCAATTATTTCTTTGGGCGGAATTGTTGCCTGGGCATCGGTAAGAGTGGCAGGAGATAAAATTGACCGCGCAATTGCTGATTACATTAAAAAGAAACACAATTTAGCTATTGGCGACAGAACTGCCGAAGAAATAAAAATTCAAATCGGCAGCGCAATTCCCAATCCGGAAAGAGGTAATTTAAAAATAAAAGGAAGAGATTTGATTGAAGGACTTCCTAAAACTATTGAAATTACCAATAAAGAGGTGGTAGAGGCAATTTCCGGAGAATTACGCGAAATTATCAGGGCAATAAAAAGCGTTTTACAGGTAACTCCGCCGGAATTGGCAGCCGATGTTATAGATAGGGGAATGTTTCTAACGGGCGGCGGGGCATTGCTAGCAAATATAGATGATTTAATTTCTCAAGCCACCGGCGTTCCTTGTTATATTGCTGATGAGCCATTATTATGCGTGGCAAAAGGAACAGGTATGGTGTTGGAAAATTTGGAAGTTTATAAACGAAGCATAATGAGTAAAAAATAATATGCGGATTGGCATTCAAATCAGTTCTGATTATTTAAAACAAAGGACTGGTGTTGAAGAATATATTTTTCAGTTATTAAAACATTTTCCGATGGTTGATGATTATAAAAATCATCAAATTTTTATTTATAGCCGCGAGACCTTGAAATGGCCGTTTAAATGGGGTTGGACGCAATTTAGATTAAGCTGGGAAATGAAAAAAAATCCGCCTGATGTTTTGTTTGTGCCGGCGCATACCTTTCCTTTGATTTACCCCGTACTTAAGTATAAGTGCGGGGTTCATCCCAAACTGGTAATCACTATTCAGGGTTTGGAATTTGAAAAACTTCCGAAAATGTATTCTTGGTGGAAAAGAAAAATTTTAAGATTTTTAACTAAAAGAAACATTAAGCATGCCGACAAAATCATTGTTCCTTCGGAAAACACCAAAAAAGATTTAATTCAGTTTTACAATACTGACCCGCAAAAAATATTTATCGTGCATCACGGAGTTTGCGACCCGGACTTGCCCGCCGGCTTGTCCGTCGAAGCGCTCGGCGCGAAGGAGGAAGCCGATAAATATTTACTATATCTTGGCCGTAGCGACCGCAGAAAAAATATTAAAGGATTGATTCGGGCTTTTGATATTTTAATACATAAATATCAAATTCCGCATAAATTGATTTTTGCCGGACCGAATATTGGTTATTATATTCCCCGCGATTTAAAAGATAAGATTTGTTTTGTGGGTTATGTTGATGAAAATAAAAAATGGGATTTACTGAGAAATGCCGATATTTTTGTTTTTCCTTCATTTTATGAGGGTTTTGGCATTCCAGTTATAGAAGCGCAGAGAGTTGGCACTCCGGTTGTTTGTTCTAATACTTCCAGCTTACCCGAAATAGTGGGGAACAGCGCTTTATTGTTTAACCCTTATCATCCGCACGATATTGCAGAAGCGATTTATAAAATAATCAAAAATCCCGATTTAAAAGTAGAACTGATTAAAAGGGGATTTGAAAATGTAAAAAGATTCTCCTGGCTCAAATCCGCCAAAGAAACATTTAAAGTGATTACATCATGAAAATTGCGATAGTGAATGATTATCTGGCTTCTTATGGGGGTGCGGAAAAGACATTCAAAGTTCTTTCCGATATTTTTCCTGATGCGGAAATTTATACATTATTCTATACCAAAGACATTAAGCAAAAACTTTTTCCCCATCAGATAATTCACACTTCTTTTTTGCAAAAATTCCCCGGATTTTTTAGAAAACATTATCGATTATTGTTGCCGTTTTTACCCATTGCCGCTGAAACTTTGGATTTTCGGGAGTTTGATGTGGTGATTTCCGCAAGCCACTCTTTTGTTAAGGGAATTATTACCCGGCCAAAAACAACGCATATCTGCTATTGTTATAGTCCAACCCGCTATTTATGGGACAAATCAAGAAGAAATATTTTATTGCATTATTTCAGGGTTTGGGACAGGCAAGCATCAGAACGGGTGGATGAGTTTATCGCATGTTCAGAGACTGTCAAAAATAGAATCAAAAAGTATTACAAGCGGGACTCGGTGGTTATTTATCCACCAGTTCAAACTCCCTCTTTCGTCCCGCTCAGCGGGACTTCGGCGGGCAAGCAAAATTCAGAATTTTACTTGATTGTTTCGCAATTGCGCAAATATAAAAGAATAGATATTGCGGTTGAGGCGTTTAATAAATTGGGTCTAAATTTGGTAATCATCGGCGAGGGACCGGAAAAAAGAAGATTGAAAAGAAAAGCGGGGAAAAATATCAAGTTTCTTGGTTGGCAGCCGGATGAAAAAGTTGCTGAATACTATCAAAATTGCACAGCATTTATTTTTCCCACAGAAGATGATTTTGGCATTGCACCAGTAGAAGCAATGAAATACGGCAAACCAGTTTTGGCTTATCGTAGAGGAGGGGCATTAGAAACAATTATTGAGGGTAAAACAGGGGAATTTTTTGACTATCAAAATGCTGCAGTTTTAGCTGATGGCGTCAGGAGGCTAAGATTAAACCTTAAAAACTACGACCCGCAATTCATCTCTCATCACGCCCAACAATTCAGCAGAGAAAAATTTGAAAAAGAAATAAAAGAATATATACACAAATTTGCGAAAGGGAATTGAATGTGATATTCTAGATTATATGATGTTGGAGCTTTTGAAGAATGCTGCCAAGATTGGAAAATTGGCACATGGGTATTTATTTTATGGCGGGACTTTTGAAGAGATGAAAAATACAGCCATTGGACTTGCTGATTTTTTAAAAACAGACCCTTTTGATGTTTTATATATCGTTCCGCTTGAAGATAAAAAAGAAATTTCCATTGACCAGATTAGAAAAGCCAGAAAACATCTTAGCTTATCCCCGTACAACAGTGTTTATAAATTTGCCATTATTGATGGCGCTGAAGCAATGAATTCTGAGGCAGCCAATGCCTTATTAAAAACTTTGGAAGAGCCGCAGGGAAATACGATTCTGATTTTAACTGCCTCAAAACCGGATTTATTGCCAAAGACAATTATTTCCCGACTGGAGCAAATAAGATTTAAGCCGCTGCCATTAAGTAAAATTTCGGATAACTTTATCAATCAAGAACACGTAAATATTTTAAACAAACCGCTGAACGAAATTTTTAATTACATTGAAAAAATAAGCCGTAAAGAAAACAAGAATTCAGGAGAAATTTTATCATTATTAGATAGCTGGTTATTCTGGTTCAGAAAGAAAATGAATGAGAAAAAAGACGCAAAATCAGTTGAAATCCTCAAAGAAATCCAAAAAACCAAAGATATGATTTCTAGCAGTAACGTTAATCAACGATTGGTTTTAGAAAATTTAGTTTTATGTATAAACAATTATTAGATAATTTGAAGCCGGAGTTGGAAAAAGCGATTATTCATCTTAAAGGGGAGTTGATGAAAATAAAAACCGGGCGGGCAACGCCAACAATGGTTGAAGATATTGAAATTGAGTGTTATAACCAGAAATTTCCCGTAAAACAACTGGCAAGCATCAGCACGCCCCAGCCGCGTTTAATTGTTATTCAGGCGTGGGATAAAGCTGTTTTACCCGACATTGAAAGGGGAATTAGAAATAAATCCGGTTTCAGTCCGATAGTTGACGGCGATTTAATCAGGATAAATATTCCCACTCTAAACGAGGAACAAAGGAGAGAATATGTAAAAATTATTGCGGATAAAAGCGAGGAAACGAGAATTTCTATCCGTTTGCACAGAGAAGATGTTTGGAAAAAAATTCAGGAAATGGAGAAAAAAGGAGAAATTCGCGAAGACGACAAATTCCGCGCCAAAGACGAGCTGCAAAAAATGATTGATGATTTTAATGGGAAAATTGATGAAATGAAAAAGAATAAAGAATCCGAAGTAATGACCGTATAGTTTTTTGAAAATAAAAAAAAGAACCTTTTAAGGATAAAGGTTCTAAACCATCTAGCCCATGTCTTCGTTAAGCTTTGATACGTTTAGAAACGTGATTAGCAAAGTGATAGATTGTGAGACCGATGAGAAATGACCTCCATGGATTCGGATTGTTCCAGAATTTGGTCATTGCTTCGGTGCTGGTGACGATCTCCATGATCAATGCCATGAGAAGTTGTACGAAAAAGCCTAACATAATGGCAAGACCGAATAAACCAAGGACTTCCGTCAGGATTTTTTTCAAACCTTCCATTTTAAACCTCCAAAGAACAGATTTTTATTCTACTTACAGTATATCATACCCACAGAATTTGTCAAGTGTTTTAGAATAATTAGAAATTAGGTCAATTTATGTTATTAACCATTATTGTTTTTATTTTAATATTAGGTGTGTTGATTTTTGCCCATGAATTGGGACATTTTATCAGTGCGAAAAAAGCCGGGGTTAGGGTTGAAGAATTTGGTTTTGGTTTTCCGCCCCGGATTTTTGCTTTTAAAAAAGGCGAAACAACTTATTCTCTAAACGCAATTCCTATGGGCGGTTTTGTGAAGATTTTTGGAGAAGAAGGCGACAGAAAAAGCCGCAGTAAGTTTGCTTTTTACAACAAGCCGATTTGGCAACGGGCGATTATCTTGGTAATGGGCGTAGTAATGAATTTGATTGTTGCCGCAATTTTGCTTTCTATTGTTCACGGCTTAGGTATTCCGACTTTTGTTGAGCAAGGCCAAGGAGCTAATTATAGGGATATTAAAGTTCAGATTGTGGAGACAGCCAAAGATTCGCCGGCGCAAAACGCAGGCATAAAAATCGGGGACACAATTTTATCTTTGTCCTATGGCGGTGAAAAAGTATTAATAAAAGAAATTGAGGATGTACAGAAATTTGTGGCATTTCACACTGGCCAGGAAATTAGTATGGAAATTCAGCGTGGCAAAACCTTTTTGCAAAAAAACCTTATTGCCCGAGTATCTCCACCCAAAGAAGAAGGGGCGCTGGGGATTGCAATGGCAAAAACCGGATTGATTTCATATCCCTGGTATATGGCAATTTTAAAGGGATTTGAGACAACGGGAAAATTGTTTATCACCATGATTTCATTATTCTGGCTTTTAATAAAAACCCTAATTTTGAAAGGCACAATGATTGGCGAAATAGCTGGACCAGTGGGAATTGCAACAATTACTTTCCAAATGGTTCAATTGGGATGGACCTATGTTCTGCAATTTGCAGCCATTCTTTCAATTAATCTGGCGCTTCTGAACATTCTTCCTTTTCCGGCATTGGACGGCGGCAGATTGTTGTTTTTGTTGATTGAAAAAATCAAAGGCAAGCCAATCCAATTCAAAACAGAACGTCTTGCCAATACCATTGGTTTTGCCATTTTAATCGGATTGATGATTGTCGTAACATTAAGAGACGTAATTAAATTATTTTAAAATATGAAACAGTCACAACTTTTTTATAAAACCAGAAAAGAAATACCTAAAGAAGCCGAGATAATCAGCCATAAGCTTTTATTAAAAGGTGATTTTATTGACCAGTTAATTTCCGGAGTTTACAGTTTTTTGCCTCTGGGCTGGCGAGTGCATAAAAAAATAGAGCATATTGTCAGAGAAGAAATGAACGCTATTGGCGGGCAAGAAATTTTTCTGCCCGTGCTTCAGCCAAAGCTACTTTGGGAAGAAACAGACCGCTGGAATAAATTTGACCCGCCCCTATTTAAATTAAAAGACCGCCATCAAAAAGATTTGGCTCTGGGACCAACTCACGAAGAAGTGATTACTGATTTAGTGCGAAGAAGAATTGAATCTTATAAGGATTTGCCGTTTTATCTTTATCAAATCCAAAATAAATTCAGAAACGAAATGCGTCCAACCGGCGGACTTTTGCGTGTCAGAGAATTTGTAATGAAAGATTTGTATAGTTTTCATGCCGACGAAAAAGATTTAATTGATTACTATAAAAAAGTAGAAAAAGCATATCTAAAAATATTCAATCGCTGCGGCTTAAAGGCAATTCCCATGGAAGCAGATTCCGGTACTATTGGCGGCAGTATGTCGCACGAATTTGCAGTTATAGCTGACAGCGGAGAAAGTAAAATTTTCATTTGTCCTAAATGCAATTGGGCAGTAAGCGAAGAAAAGAAAAAAAGTAATCAATGTTTGAAATGCAGAATAAATCTGGAGAAGAAAAACTGTATTGAAGGCAGTCACGGATTTAATTTAGGAGTTAAATATAGTGAAAAAATGGGAGCTTTATTTGTTGGTAAAGACGGCAAGAAAAAACCAATATATATGGGCTGTTATGGTTTGGGATTAGGCAGATTAATGGCTGCAATTATAGAGGTCCACCACGATAAAAATGGGATCATCTGGCCCAAAGAAGTGGCACCTTTTAATATTCATTTAATCGCTGTTGAAAATAATAAAAAAATAAAAATTCAAGCCGATAAACTATATTCGGAATTACAGAAAAATAATCTTGAAGCATTGTATGATGACCGAGAAGAAACCGCAGGAGTAAAATTTGTTGAAGCAGATTTAATCGGAATTCCTTTAAGAATAGTTGTCAGTGAAAAAACTCTAAAAAGGGGCAGCGTAGAAATAAAAAAAAGGGACGAAGAAAAAATTAAATTGGTAAAAATCAAGGAGGTTCTTAAATATGTTTAATAAAATCTTCGGAAAATTTTCCAAGGATATCGGAATTGATTTAGGAACAGCCACAACCCTTGTTTACGTGAAAGGGCGGGGGATTGTTATTAACGAACCGTCAGTGGTAGCAGTAAACCAAAAAACAAACCAGATTTTAGCTATCGGCGATGAAGCGAAAAAAATGGTGGGAAGGACGCCGGCGCATATTTCCGCAATCAGACCATTAAGAGAAGGAGTGATATCTGATTTTGAAGTGACTGAACAAATGCTGCGCTATTTTATCAACAAAGTTCATAAAGATACTTTTACCATTCTTCCGCGTCCGAGAATTATTATTGGAATTCCTCTGGGAATTACAGAAGTGGAAAAGAAAGCAGTCAAAGACGCCGCTATAGGCGCTGGAGCCAGAGAGGTTTATCTGGTTGAACAAGCAATGGCAGCAGCAATCGGCGCTCGGCTTCCGGTTCAGGAGGCACTGGGTAATATGATTATTGATATTGGCGGAGGCACAACTGATATTGCCGTAATTTCCTTGGGAGGAATCGTTGCCAGCCAAACTCTTAAGATTGCCGGAGATAAATTAAATCAGGATATTATCAATTATGCCAATGAAGAGTTAAAAATGGTATTGGGTGAGAAAACAGCCGAAGACATCAAAATTGCCATTGGTTCCGCATATAAACTGGATAGCGATTTGGAAGCACCAATCAGGGGCAGGGATTTAATCACTGGACTTCCCAAGGAAATAATGGTTAATAGCGACCAGATACGGGAAGCGCTCGAAGATTCTATTCAGGATATTGCCAATGCAGTAAAGGATACAATTGAGCAAACTCCGCCGGAATTAGTGGCTGATATCATGAACAGAGGCATTATTTTGGTCGGCGGAGGAAGCTTATTAAGGGGACTGGATAAATTCCTTCACGAAGAAACAAAAATGCCGGTTAAGGTCATAGACGACCCATTAACCGCAGTAGCCCGTGGTACGGGCATTATTCTGGAGGACCTAGATAAGCTTAGAGAGGTTTTAATTTCCGCAGATTACGGCGAAGTACCACGGTAGAAATTGGCTGTTTAGAAATTAGAAATTGGTTAACTATTTTCTAATTTCCAGTTTCTATTACTAATTTCCATTTTCTATATAACCATTTTCATATAATGTTTAAGAAAAGAAAAATCATTTCAATAATAATTGGGTTACTGATTTTACTAGTTATGTTGAATACTGTCCCTGGTCTTAAAAAAGGATTAGGGAATTTTGTTTATAAAATATTCTCGCCAATAAACGGGTTATTTATTAAAACAGGGAACGGAATTGCCGGGTTTTTTGAGGTTTTGACCTCAATTCATGATTTGAATAAAGAAAATTTAAAATTCCGCCAAGAAATTCAATTATTGGAAGCTGATAATACTCGCTTGAAAGAAATTGAAAAAGAGAACGATATTTTAAAGGAGGCCCTGAATATTTCTCAAAATATCCGACAAGTAAAAGAAGTGGCATTGATTTCAGGAAAAGATATTCAGGGATTTCAGGACTGGATTTTAATCAATAGAGGTTCAAAACACGGAATATCGGAAAATATGGTTGTTTTATCTCCAGAAGGTGCGCTGGTGGGCAAAATATCCGAAGTAGAGCCGAGTTTTTCAAAAGTAATGCTGATTATTTACAGGGACTCTGTTGTGGCGGCACTAATTGAAAAAAGCAGGGCCGAGGGACTGATAAAACGAAGTGAAAAAGGCGACTTGTCTATGGATTTTATATCAAATACTGAAAAAATAGAAATAGGAGAAAAAATAATCACTTCGGGAATGGACAATGTTTATCCTAAGGGCATTTTAATCGGGAAAATAGAAGTCATTAATTCTTCAGACAACCAACTGTTCCAAAAAATCTTCATCGTCCCCGCCGTCAACTTCAATAAATTAGAAGAAGTAATAGTGATAAAATGAAGTATATTTTTTTAATTTTATTTATATTGCTTTTATTATTTCTGCAGATTGGGATTTTGCCGCATTTGAAAATTTTAGGGGCATATCCTAATCTGATTTTATTATTTATTCTGAGTTTGGGCATTTTAAACAATTGGAGAAAAAATCTTGGCTGGATAATCGCCGCGGGGTTGTTTCTGGACTTTTATTCATTGCACAATATTCTGGGTGTTTCCGTAATTTCCTTAATCATAGCCGGAGTTATAATTTATTTCTTGAGCCAGAGTGTTTTTAAAAAAACAAATTCATTTTCCCTGATTTTGCTTTTTGCCGCCGGAATTTTAATATATAATATTTTATCAGTTATTATTTTTAAAATATTCGGAATAAGTTTTAATTTCCGATTAATTTCTTTTGTAATAATGATTATTTATAATTTAATTTTTGCCTTGCCGATGTTTTATATAATTAAATGGTATGTGGGTAAATTCAGAAAAATATAAAATCAAAAGAAAGTTCGGCGAAGATATTGAAACCGAAGAAATTCTGATGGACTCCAAAAGGTTGAAAGAATCGCCGGACAGCGACAGAGAAAAAATAGAAACACCCATTAAAGAAAAGGTGATTAAATTATTTTTGGGCATTATTATTATCGCTATTTCAGTTCTCTTTGTTCAATCAGTGTATTTGCAAGTAATCAAAGGCAGTTATTGGAGAAACGCGGCTGAAGGCAACAGAATTCGCTCTTATCCAATTAGAGCATTAAGAGGAATTATTTATGACCAAAACAAAATTCCTCTGGCTATTAATCTTGCTAAGCTGGATTTGACCGTTGTTCCGGTTGATTTAGTTAAACGCGGTAATTTCGAAGAAATAACAGGAAAAATAGCTCAATTCACGGAACAAACAACAGGGGAGATAAATAAAAAAATCCAGGATAATAAATTATTATCTTACCCGATTATTATTAGAGAGAATTTAAGCAAAGAAAAAGCGGTTTTAATTGAGGCAGAATTTGCCGATATTCCGGAAATAAAAATCCAAAAAAACAGCTACAGATACTATGAAAATGCCCCTGCTTTTGCTCATATTTTGGGATATTTGGGCAAGGTCAACCCTGAAGAAGTTTCACAAAAAAATTATTATCTTGATGATTATATTGGCAGAACAGGCGTAGAAGAAATATACGAAGATATTCTTAAGGGCACAAATGGAGAAGAATTAACCGAGATTGATAATCTGGGAATGATGCAGAAGATATTAGCTACCAAAGAACCGATCAATGGAAACAATATAGTTTTATCGATTGATGCTGAATTGCAAAAAAAAGTTTATCAGTCCATTAAAGACAAATTAAGCGGTCTTGCTGTTTCGCGGGCTGCTGCCGTAGCAATGAATCCGCAGAACGGAAAAATCTTGGCCCTGGTCAGTTTTCCTGGTTTTGACAGCAATAATTTTATCAAGGGTTCAAGCGATTTTATTTCTAAAATACTGCAAGACAGAAATCAGCCCTTATTCAATCGGGCAATCAGCGGAGGATATCCTTCCGGTTCAACCATCAAGCCGATGATTGCCGCAGCTGCGCTTGAAGAAAATATTATTAATCCCAATAAGGTTATAAACTGCACAGGTCAAATAAATCTTACTGATAAATACAGTAAAATTGTTTATTGGACATTTAACGACTGGAAAACCCACGGTCCGGTTGATATGATTAAAGCCATTGCCGAGTCCTGCGACGTTTATTTCTATACTTTGGGCGGCGGTTATGGTAATATAAGTGGATTGGGCATAGATAGAATCAAAAAATATTTACAGATGTTCGGCTGGGGAGAAAAAACCGGAATTGATTTGCCCGGAGAAAAAGCAGGGTTTGTTCCTGACGCAAGCTGGAAAAAACAAACCAAAAATCAGGACTGGTATATCGGAGACACATATAATGTTTCCATCGGCCAAGGAGACATACTTATTAATCCGCTCCAGCTTACTACTGCCATTGCAGCAATTGCCAATGGCGGCAAATTATTTCAACCGCAAATGATTCAGGATGCTCAACCAAAAATAATCAGGGAAAATTTCATTAAAAAAGATTATTTGGAAATTGTCAGACGCGGAATGAGAGAAACAATAATTTCCGGAACAGCTATGTCATTAAGCGATTTGCCAATTCCTGTCGCGGGAAAAACCGGAACTGCTGAAACATACAAAGGCAGGTCTCCGCACGCCTGGTTTACTGCTTTTGCGCCTTATGAAAATCCGCAGATTGTTATCACGATTTTGATTGAGAACGGCGGAGAAATAGGAGGAATCTCCATTTCTATTGCAAATGATATTTTATCGTGGTATTTTCAAAACGAAGTTTTGACCCCTCAATAATTTTGCCGTGTTGCAATTTTAAATAATTTATAATATTATTAACAAATAATAATTCTAGCGAGGCGCGAGTGGCGAATAGCCACATTCCTTATGGGGCGAAGCGCCTCGCCGATATAATAATAAGCAAAATTATTGATGGGGTAATCTTCCTACACAAATCAATGAAATACATCACTTCGCAAAAACTAAAAGAACTAAAAGAAAAACTGAAAGAGTTAAGAGAAAAAAGAAAAGAAATCTCAAGACAAATTCAGGACGCGCAGGACAGGGGAGATATCACCGAGAGCGCTGAATACACCGAAGCAAAAGAAGCGCAGGCATTTAATGAGGGCAGGATTAAAGAACTGGAACAACTGTTTAACGACGCGATTATTATCTCCAAAAAACAGAAATGCGATATAGTGGAGGTGGGCTGCGAAATTTTAGTTCAGAATAAAGACCATAAAAAAGGATTTATCATTGTCGGGTCAGAAGAAGCTGATCCAATTCAAGGGAAAATATCAAATGAGTCGCCATTGGGGCGAGCTTTTTTAGGCAAGAAAAAGGGTGATGAAGTAATGGCTACCACCCCCAGCGGCAAAGTCCACTATAAAATATTGGAAATAAAATAAAAGGAGGGAAAATTGGCAAAAATTAGAGTTTGTTTAGCGTACAGAGGCGATGTTAGAAAAGTTCTTTTCAAAATCAAGGAGTCTGATGTCTACAAACGGTTTCTTCGGCAGTTCCATTGTTTAAAGGCAAAATACGAAATCGAAATCACCCTGAAAGATGTTATTGAGCTGGAGCGCCTGGAATTAGACATTATGGACAGAATACAGACAGAATTGATTAAGGACTATCTGGTGAAACGCATATTGTATCCGCACAGGTCAAGAAAAAATCCCGGATATTACAGAAAAACGGCAATCAGCCGGGTCAAAAGATTTGTCCGCGTTCTGTTGCACAATACTCTCCAAATTATGCCGGAATACTATGAGTTTCTCGAGAGAAAGCTGGAAGAACTTATCGAAGATCTCACCCAGAACAGGATTCTGTAGGAAAAAAAAGGGTTCTTTGAACAAAAACAGGGAGGTTCTGGGTTTCAGAATCTCCCTTTTCTTTTTTCATTCCTGCTCGATGTCGGAGTCGTCTTGGTCGTCGGGGATACGTGCGTTTTTGAACGCTAAGCGAATAAAACACCAAGCTCCGGCAACGCGAGACCAGACTGATTCAAAGAACTTCATAATCCTCATTTTTCCCTCCTTATATAAATCTTATCATAAAGATATTTAGAAATCAATAAATTGATTTTAATGGCTGGCTGGATTATACTAAAATTATATGGACAAAGAAATTATTTTAATCATAGTAATATTGATTGTTATTATCGGAATTTTTATTGGGGTTGGTTCTTTTATTTATCAATCCCAACAAAAACCAGAACAGCTAACCAAATTTTGCGGCACATCCACCAACGGGCAATGTTCTTCTGATGCTGATTGTATGATTGGTGGTTGTTCTGGTCAGGTTTGCCAGTCAAAAAGCGAAGAACCAATAATCACTACTTGCGAATACACAGATTGTTATAATCCTCAACCATATGGCCTAACTTGTGGCTGTAAAGCCAGTAAATGCCAGTGGAAATAAAATTTCACCCTGTTAAATAATTTTAAATTTCTTTGTTATGTTTTATTATGTTTATATTTTAAGGTCGGGCAAAGATAAAAAACTATACACAGGGTACACTAATAATTTAAAATTAAGATTTGAGTTGCACCAAAATCGACTCAAATCTTATTTAACAGGGTAAATGACCAAACGAGTTTTTATAATTCATGGGTGGGGTGGATCGCCGGATGGAGGATGGATGCCTTGGTTAAAAGAAGAATTAGAGAAAAAAGGATTTGAAGTCATTGCTCCGCAAATGCCTAATACAGATTATCCCAAAATAGATGAATGGGTTGGTTTTCTTATAAAAAAAGTCAACGAGCCCGATGAAAATACCTATTTTATAGGTTACAGTATTGGCTGCCAGACAATTTTAAGATATTTGGAAAAACTCCCCAAAGATAAAAAAATTAGCGGAGCATTATTTGTTGCTGGATGGTTTAACCTGAAGCCAGCAGCAATGGAGGACAAGGAAGATGTCGAAATTTCAAAACCATGGATAGAGACGCCGATAGATTATAGCAAGATTCTTGAACATACTAAAAATTTCACAGCCATATTTTCAGACAATGATCCCGATGTGCCAATAGAAGATGCTGAATTATTTAAAGAAAAATTAGGAGCTAAAATAATTATCCAACACAACAAAGGTCATTTCCGCGGCGAAGACGGAATTATTGAACTGCCAGTCATATTGGAACAATTACTAAAAATTACCGGATAATTGAAATTATGGATAAAAAGATTAAAATTGCTGGAGCGGGGATTTCTGGTTTGACTGCGGCAATAAACTTAGCCAAAGCCGAATATGAGGTTGAAATATACGACAGCGCCAATAATAGTGGTCAAAGATTTAACAACGACTTCCAAGGAATAGAAAATTGGAGTTACAAGCAAGATGCGTTAGATTTTTTAAAAGATATAAACATTGAGCCAAATTTCGACTATCAAGGCGTTGATAAGCTCTCGCTTTGGGCGCCAGATGAATGCCATAAAGATTTCCAATTATCTCGGCCTCTTTATTATTTAGTCAGAAGAGGCGTTAATAGTGATTGCCTTGACCAAAACCTTAAAAAACAAGCCATAGATAATGGTGTTAAAATTTTTTACAATCATCCGGTGAAACCAAGTGAGGTGGATATTGTGGCAACCGGTCCATTTTTCAATAATTTTGAAATAGACGGTTTTGTCTCCGGTTATGTATTTGATACAAATTTAGAAAATTCAAATATAGGGGTTTTAAATGATAAATACGCTCCCAACGGCTATTCTTATTTTCTGGTTCGCAATGGCAGGGCAACGCTTGCTGCTTGTATTTTTAAGAATTACAAAAAACTTGATGAATATCGCGATAAAACCTTAGAATATTTTAAAAAACATAAAGAGTTTAAAATGGAAAATGTCGAAAAATTTTCCGGAACTGGCAATTTCTTTTTGCCGAATAGACCGAAAGATGGGAAAATTTATATCGGGGAAGCTGGCGGATTTCAGGATTATTTGTGGGGATTTGGGATGAGATATGCGATGACTTCGGGCTATTATGCGGCCAAGAGCATTATTGAGGGAAAAGATTTTTATAAAATTTGCCGGAAAAAGCTTTTCCCAAAAATGAAAACATCGGCAGTAAATCGTTTTATTTACGCAATAGTAGGCAACGCAACTTATAAATGGCTTATCGGAAAATACTCTAAGAGAGTTGCGGACCCGATTAAACTTGCAAGAAAGGCCTATAACTCCACAATAATCAGAAAAATCTTATTTCCGCTGGTAAAAGTTATCTACAAAAAACACATCTCCGACCCGAGGAATTTATAATATTTCGATAAACTTATGCCACACATCAACTCAACCCAATTCGGTGAAATAGTAATTGATAATAAAAAATATCACCAGGTTTTGATTGTTGGCGATAGGGTTGAAGAACGGGGTTGGGAAAAATTAAAAAAACTATTCGACACCTCACATAAGATTGGAGAGTGGGAGGTCGAGAAGCTGTTAAGCAATAATCCGGAAATTATTATCATCGGTACCGGCCAAGACGGGGCAATGGCTTCGGAAGAGCCCGCCGCAAGCTTACGCAAGCAAGCGGGTGAAAACATTGAGATAATTATCGAACCAACACCGAAAGCAATCGAAATTTATAATGAACAGGTTAAATTGGGGGAAAAAGTTAATGCATTAATCCATACAACGTGTTAATATGGGTGTAAATCTTTATTCTTGATTCTTAAAAAATAATAATTAACAATTGAATTTTATGGAAAACGAAAACAAAACAAGCAAGGGAGTGAATCCAATCGCTATTATAAGTTACATCGGCCCTTTGTGCCTTATTCCTTTTTTTACCAAAGAAAAGGATGAATTTGTTAAATTCCACGCCAAGCAAGGATTGGTTTTGTTTATTTGCGAAGTGATTGTTTGGATTGTCTTGAGAATGCTGCCGTTTATATTATGGTATGCGTGGCACTTAATGAACATTATTTCTGTAGTTGGATTGATATTCAGTATTATTGGCATTATCAATGTAGTCCACAAGCAAAAGAAACAATTGCCGCTTATTGGCTCCTTAGCTAATAAAATAAAGTTATAAAAAAGTTATAAATAAGTAAAAAACCAGCATGCGGCAGGTTTCACTTTGCTTATTAATAAAGGAAAATGAAGGTTTAATCACCGAAATTCTTTTGGCAATGAAGAAGAAATGAAGCCGCAATGGTTCGAGCGAGGCATTATTCCTTTTGATGAAATGTGGGGTGATGATAAGCATTGGCTGCCGCACATTTTGGAAGGAAAAAGATTAAAGGCCAAATTCTTTTTTGACGAAAACGACAAAGTAGTTAATCAAGAGATTGAAATTGTGGAGATTTTATGAAGAATAAAGAATCAAAATTTGAAGAAGGTTATTTTGAAGAAAAAGCCAAAAATTATAATATCATTGGCAAAGATTTAAGTCCGAAAAAGAAAACAGAGGTCGTTGCTTATCTGGAGGGCAGAAAGGATAGTGCAGCCGAGGTGATCGAGGGAGAATATTTAAAAACAAAAGAACAGTTTGATTTTATAAATTATATAAAGGAATGCTTGGATAGTGAATTTAAAGAATTAGGAATTAATAAAAAGGCAAATATTATGCCGGAACAAATTCATCTTCTGCCGAAAGATGTTTTTTTGCGAAAAACTGACGGAGACGATGTTAGTCCGGCATTTTTTCATTCTCTTAATCAGGGAATACTTATAAATAGAGATCATTATCCAAGAAGGATGAACCTATTTAAAGCTGTTATTCACGAAATGATTCATTCAAGCTCATTTTTAAGATTTAAAGAACAGAAAGGAGGAGCAAGACCGCTTAGCTCTAAGGTTGGCTATTCTGCTTATTTTAAACAGGAAGAAGAAGGATACAGGCAATTCAGTGGTTTGAATGAGATGGTGATAGATAGATTTATTCCGGAAATTTTTCGAAAACACGAAGAAAAATTTATTAAAAAATTTAAACTCACTAAAAATGAACAGAACGAGGGTCTTGATTTTTATCCCAAGGAAATTTTGAATACAATAATTAACAAGATATCAACGGAAAATAATGAAGATAAAAAAGATGTTTGGGAACGATTTAAAAGAGGGTTATTCACAGGCGAAGTTATGCATTTAAGAGACATAGAGGAGACGTTCGGAAAGAATTCATTGCGTCTATTGTCCATGGTTAATTTTGACCACAAAGAGACAAAAGATAATTATGAGCAAATATTGGAGTGTTTTGAAACCGACGATAGCAAAAAACGAGAGGAAATAATTGGTAAGTTATTACCGGAATTAGAAAAACAGGGGGCAAAATCAGAAGAGGACAAAATTCCCCAGGAGAGGCAAAGAAAATTTTAAGCCAGGCGAAAGAAGAGTTGAGAAGAGTTTTTAATAGATAAATTGACAAACATTGTAATCTTGCGCTATAATTAGAATGTAGGAAAAAATCTTACGAAGGAGGTTAAGATGAAATTCAGAATAGATTTAACTCAAGAAGAGTATGATGAGTTGATGAAAAGGTTTGGGAACCTTGGAACTCCCAATACTGACGGAGTGAACGGCGCAGTAAAAAGAATGATATTGGCGGTAAGCGAATTCCGAAAAATATACGGACTTCCAGAAGTTGCTCGTTCAAGGGAACTATACCGCGATGAATGTGTTGTTGTTACAATTCGAGGCGAGGATGGGGAAGTGAACCTGGCTCGCTATGATGAAAATGGCTCCGTGAAGATGTATAAGACTATTTTGGTCTTAGGGCCAGACAAACTATCCAAATCAGTTGAGCACTTTACTTTCAAGAAAAAAAGATAACCCAAACCAAGGCCAACCCCGAGGGGGCTTCTACGCAGAAGCCTCCTTTTTTATTTTTATTTTAAAATTGACAAATATTGCAATCTTGCGCTATACTTAGAAAGTAAGGAAAAATTTCGAAAAAGGAGGTTTAACAAGTGAAAAAAATACAGACAAAGGCCGAGAATCGTCTACGCCAATTGATTGCTTTTTACGGGGTGATACAGGAGGTCCGGGAAAGCGGAGATGTTGAACGTTTAGGACACCTGTGCATTTACGTTGGCGGGGAAAGAAGTGAGCCAACAATCTTTCTGTCGTTAGGAAAATGCGGTGAGGTGTTTTATATTATTTTTTACGGCGGCAAAGTCACTATTCACAGACAAGGACAGACCACCAAGAAAACTTGGAAGGATTACTCGCCCCCCTGGTGACTGAGCAAAAAATAACCCAAACCAAGGCAAACCCCGAGGGGGCTTCTACGCAGAAGCCCCCTCTTTTTATTTTCGCGCAGGTTGTTTTAGTGTCAGCGGCGTGGTATGATTAAAGAGTATTTATGAGTAAAAAACCTGTCCTTCCGAAGCCAAAAGGCGTAGAAGGAGAAGCAAAAAAGTTATCCACAGGCAAAATATTGACACCCGACTATTTAGTCGGTTATTATTAAATTATGGGAAGAGAATCAATTACTACAAGGCAAAAACAAGTTTTGTCTATTATCTATAACTGGATTAAGGACTCTGGTTTCCCTCCTTCTTTTAGTGAGCTTAAGGATGAATTAGATATAAGCTCAAATCAAACGGTTTTAGATCATTTAACTAATCTCGAAAAGAAAAGATTAATAAAAAGAGAAGAGGGCTCAGCACGAGGAATAAAGATTCTTAACAAGGGATATAAAACAATTAATGTTCGTCCTTTGGCCCCGATTATCGGCACAACTTCTGCTGGGGGTTTTACTGAAGCAATTGAAGAGGTGGGAGCATGGATTCCTTTTTCAAATAACGAAGTTCAGATGTTATCAGATAATGTTTTTGTGGTACGTGTTATGGGTAATTCTATGATAAATGCCGATATCAATGAAGATGATTTAATTTTATTTAAAAAGGCAAATAATTTTGCCTCTGGGGACATAGTATTAGCGCGAACTCCGGATGGAACCACAATAAAGAAATTTGTTTCTCAAAATAAGCCGCCATATAAATTTTTAAAACCGGAGAATCCAAATTATCCGATAATTCTTTTTACCGACGAAACCGAAATGATCGGCAAAATGGTGAAAAAAATATGATAAATTTGATATAATAAAATTATGTACAAATTAAAAGATCAATTTTATACCAAGCCCAAAGTAGCAGAATATTGTTATGAGGTTTTTCAGAAAGTCGCAAGAAATCTCGACGTAAATTTAAATGATTATACTTTTATTGAACCGTCAGCGGGCTGTGGTTGTTTTTTCCAGCTTTTGCCGAGAGATCGTAGAATGGGTATTGATATAGAACCTAAAAAACTTCATGGGGTAGATAACCAAGGAATAATAAAATCTGATTATTTAAATTGGTACCCCAAATCTTTAAATAAAAAATATATTGTTATAGGAAATCCGCCGTTTGGATTAAGAGGTAAATTAGCTCTTGCTTTTATTAATAAATCTTATTTATATGCAGATTTGGTTGCTTTTATATTGCCGCAACTTTTTAATAGCGATGGTAAGGGCGTGGCGGGTAAAAGAGTAATAGGCTATAGATTGGCATATAATGAACATTTGCCATCAGATTCATTCATGTATCCAGATGGTGCCGATATTAAAATAAATACAGTTTTTCAGGTTTGGAGTAAAATTAATATTGATAAGATAAAAATAAAACCACCAAAAACCTGTAATAGTTTTGTTGATATATATTCTTTATCCGATGGCGGCTTACCAGCAAACACAAGAAATAAAGATATGATAGGAAAATGTGATGTATATTTGCCATCCACAACCTTCACTGGAATGAAAGCATATGGGTCTTTTTATAAATTACCAAATAAAAGAGGATATGGTATAGTTATTAAGAAAAATAAAAATGAAATCAAGAGAATACTTAAAAATCACAATTGGGAAGAGACAGCTTTTTATTCTACTAATTCCGCGCTAAATTTAAGAACAAGTTTAATTGAAGATATAATCATAAAAGCAGGTTATTTTGATAAATTTAGCAAAAATTTAGTATGAAAATATCGGACATTATTCTTAAAAAAATAAAGGCAATACAAGAGAGGAAACCGCCACAAAAATTTGATTGGAACGACAGTTTATATGAAGATACCCAGTTTTTAACGATTGATGAAAGAGGACAGCTTGGTGAAGAAATAACGGTTGATATTTTAACCAAATTTAAGTGTAAAATTAATTACAGCCCCAGTATTACAGAAGAAATAAAGGGATGGGATTTTATTTCTAATAAATTTAAAATAGAGGTAAAACTTGCAACGGTTACCATTGGAACTGGATTGTTTCAGCATGAAAATTTACATCCACAAAGAGATTTTCATGGAGTATTATTTATTGATATTGCTCCTACCGAGGCATATCTTACTGCTGTTTGTAAAAACGATATTCTTTGGAAAAAATTACATAGAAGGGAAAACGGAACTTACAAGTGCGACTTTACTATAGAACACATAAAAAATAACTCTATAGAAAAATTTAAGAAATACAAAACAAGTCTTATTAATTCGGATCGAGATTTTTACGATATTTATAAGTGGATAGAGGAAAATTCTAAAAAATCTTAAATTAACATTGAGCAGTAGTAGTTAATTATTAATTACGATGCTTAAGGGAGATCAGTATAAATCGACTCCCTTGGGTTGAAACTTAGATCTTAATAAATAGGTTAGTATTTACAATAGACCTAGGCAAAAGACGCTAAGGGAGTTGGAATATTGAAAATATCCCGATTTTTCCTACCGTCTTTTTTGTTTTGTTTAAAGGTCGAATCGTGTTTATAATAATTAATTTTATTTTTATTATGGCTATAAGATCTATTTACCGCAGTGCAAGAACTGGAAGATTTATACGTAAAAGATATG
>Ga0315293_10001160_pt1 | contig 25495 bp, 30 predicted proteins | sample YL17G13_20_MG_FD_203071 | JGI IMG/M metagenome (GOLD analysis project Ga0315293, IMG submission 203071) | Sediment microbial communities from Yellowstone Lake, YNP, Wyoming, USA - YL17G13_20 | ecosystem: Environmental > Aquatic > Freshwater > Lake > Sediment | place: USA: Wyoming | collected...
CAAATCGTCCATGTAACGCAAGAGCTCATCGGTGTTCCTGTCCTTTACTACTTCCGTTCCGACAGCGACCGCATTTGCCCCTGCACAAATATATTCGATAACATCATCCACTGTCTTAATCCCACCCATCCCAATTATGTCAATATCGCTGAACTCCCGCCTCAGCGTCCTAACAACCTCAATCCCTCTTTTTTTGATGGCCCTTCCGGATATTCCGCCTACCCGGTTTCTCAAGATTGGAATTCCGTATTCATTCGACGAATCCTCTGGCCCAACAGTGTTTATCGCTGACAATGCGTTTGCCCCGCCATTAACCGCTGCATACGCCACATCGAGGAGCTTGTCGTCTGGAAAGTTCGGTGTAAGTTTTGCGATGAATGGTTTTTCTATCGCATCCCTCAGCGCCTTTGTGTAACTATGCACCAGCTTCGGGTCAGAACCGACCACAATCCCGACGCGTTCATTGGGAGCAGGATGTGGGCACGAATAATTCAACTCGAACGCATCACAAACAGTCTGCAAATATTCTGCGATTGTTACCAGCTCTTTGCCAGTAGAGCCAAATATAGAAACTATTAGCGGGACCCTGTACCCGTCACAAATAATCGGATAAATTTTTTCAAGTTCTTTCCTGAACTCAATATATCCGGGATTCGACAAGCCGATTGCATTAACATATCTGTCGTGACCAAGCTGCGCAAAACCCGGGGTTCCATAGCCATCCCTCTCCTCAATGCCTATGCTTTTTGTTACAACCGCGCCAAAACAAGGCGCACACTTTTTCAGAACAGAAGGAAACGATAATGTCCCGGATGCATTCATTATTGGAGTCCGCATCTCTAATCCGGCTACGTTTGTTCGCAGTTCCATGATATCAGAACTAATAACTAGGAAAATTTTATAAAACCACCGCAGGAATTAGCGAAAGCTTTAAATCTAGAGCTTGCTCGTGTTCTCTAATATAGCTCTTCGGGTCAAGGATTCCTCAAACTCGCTGCTCTCTCCAAAGCATCTTTTTGAACGTCAGGATCTTGATATCTTTTTGGACTGGCTAGATAATCAGCGACCAATTGATATTCTTCTGGCAGCATTCTACCTTTTATCCACTCCAAGCCATTTGCCTTGAATTGAATTATTGAGTGGAGACCCATGCCAAATTTGGCAGCCTCCTCTGTCGCTCCCTGTTCTCTGTCAAGCAATACACCCGCATGGTCGATCCTTACATCATTCACTCCTTTTTTCTCTACCTCGTACGACACAATTTCTTTGGCTATCAGCTTACTTCCGAAATCGGTCACCATATCATCCCATATAGCCAGTGTGTCGCCGTCACGCAATCTTCCTTCCACCAACTCCTTCACGCCATACCCTTCCTCACTCCTTTCTTTTTCGAAAAATTTCCTGACTTCTTCATATGTTCTTAATTTGACTGGCAACGGTCTTGTGTAGCAAAATGGGATTGGCCTTCCTCTTCTCTCGAAGCTGACCATACTGGTCGCTGTGGCGATCGGTATACCAGCCATCTCGACACCAACAATTTTATTACACTCCGGCATCTCGTTCTCCATCATCAATGCAAGTGCATATGCAATCCTATCAAGAAGTTCTGGGGCATCTCCTATCGGTCTAAGATTAAGAAACCATGGACTCCAGCTACCATTTTTTAATATAAATCCTTGATCCCTGAACTTTTGCTCCTCTGCATTGTAAACTGTCTTTATAAAATTGCTTTCGTACAATCCTTCCGTTATTTCCCTTCCAAGTTGATATTTCTCTTGCTCCCATGTCATTTTTATTACCCCCTCATTCTTGCAGCAATATTATCCCTATAGATCATGAATTCCTCTGCAGCTTTTGCGGGATCATCCGCTCCATATATTGCAGACCCTATGATTGGTGCTGAATTCGATCCACATATCTCGTAAAAAGCTTGCAGCTGCTGTTCAGGGGTCGATCCATCTCTTGCCTGCCTGCCAATGCCTGGACCATATATTGGCTTTTGGGAAAATTCCCTGTATCTACTTAGGACAGCTGGATTATTCGCTGGACCTATATAGCCATCAACATTAAGTGTCTCGCCCAAAACCAATATCAAATCTGATATGGTTCGACATTCCTCAATGTCAGCATCGATTCCTAGCTTTTCCAAAACGCGTATTGAGTAAGCTGCATCGATTGGGTGGCCGAAAAAGAGTTCTGCGCCCACATGCGTCATGTAGGGCAAAGTCAATATCCTGGCTCCCATCGAATGCCCCACGTCAACACATTCCTGTATGCTTGAAGTACCTGATATTGTATGACATATAACATAATCTGCGCCTGCATTTACAGCCTTTCTGACAATCTTTTCATTTGTCCCCTCCCACGCTCCTTGCTTGTTTTTAACTCCAACATCGGCGACTTTGAAATCCGCTATAACTATCCTTCCTGTTGTATCTTTAACACGACCGAGCAATCCAAAGTCTCTTTCCAATGCGGCTGTTGAGATACCAATTTTCATAGCATCTAGGTAAGGTGCTACATCCACTGATAATTTCAAAGCCCTGCCCGCATCGTCTGTTATATCATTTGCAAGAATCAATCCATATGGTCCTATTTCGCTCATGACAACACAGTCCCCACGGTTTCATTTATGTATTCTTATCATGCAATTTATTTAATTCTATGTGGTGATTCACTGCACATCATTTTTTGTTGTATTCCAAAGTAAGTTAAAATACTCCCTAAAACTCTTCGCAATATCCTTGCTCTCAATGAGAATCGCCATCGGGTCCGACCACATCAATATTGCAACCTTGTCGCCGTATATATTCACCGAGACATTCCCCTCGTAATCCTTTGTAAGATATCTTATCTTCGTGTGTGGCATTTTTGACAATTTTTTGGCACGCTCATTGTCGTTTTTGTTGAATATCAGCTTTTCCTTTATTCCCATCCTGATGCGCTTTCTGTGGAAGTTTTCGAGGTAATTTTTTATAGGAGCTGGCGGTCTATGAGCGCCAAGAACGAGATTCTCCTGCTTTGTCCTTATGACATCCTCCAGCACGCTCTTTATTCCCTTTACCCCTGTTAGAACTATCACGGACTTGTCGCTCTTTGAGATGTTTTTTAATGCGAGCAAGTCAGAAAGCATCGAGCTGATGTTCTTCTCCTTCCTCTCTATCTTCTCCTTCTCTTCCTGAATCATGTCGAGAAACCTGTACGGGTCGACTGCCTCGAAATGCTTTGTTTTATCCTTTACGATAAAGCCGACCAGGCCCTTTTTCATCAACCTCTCGATAGAATCGTACACATTCCTTCTGTGAATTCCCGATTCCTTTGTTATTTTTCCAGCTGAAGCAGAGCCGAGCCTGAGCAGTGTGAAATAAATCTTTGTTTCATTCTTTGGCAATCCAAGTTCCTTGAGCAATTCTTTTTTCATAATTTATCACTGAGTATCCTCATGGTCTATATAGAACCCCTTTGAGTCCAGCATTATCAGCTGCTTTGACATTCCTTTCCTGATCGTCGTATACCAAAATGCAATCTCTATCTTCCATATTAAAAACATCTATTCCATGACGCTGCTCCAGCATCCCCATTGCCTTCATATAAAATTCTGGCTCCGGCTTCCTTCTGCCAATGTTGCATGAAGCTACTATTGGATCAAACATCTCAGACAAGCCGTATTTCTCTTCCCAGATTTCGAGCCATTCTCTGCAGTTGTTAGTCACGAGACCCACAGGAATGCCATCCCGTTTATACATTTCAACAAGATGAAAGGATTGTGGATAGGGATTGTGCGCCTCGAGTAAATCTCTTCTGACTATTTTCAAATAATCTCTTATCGATGCTGTTTTTCCTCCGCCTATAGGGACGTCCCCACGAGTACCTATCCTTTCAGCAATAGAGTCCCAGAACTGTTCTTCGGTAATCTGGCCTAATGAGAGATGTATCCAAAAAATATCCTTGGCAGAATTCACCGTTCCAGGCATAAGACCGTACTCATCTTCCATTGGGTTAGCTGTTTCGAAAACCCGCAGACCATCATAAACTAGTACACCAGCCCAGTCGAACATAACAGCTGCCGGTTTCTCTGACTTTATTTTCTCTATCAAACCCACACCCCTGGTGTAGTATAGAACGAATTTATTAAAGATAATGCCAAGAATGTGCAAAATCTTTAAATAGATTATTTAAAACTTGCTGGAGAAAGTTAGCTCATGGATCCCGAAATACTGGAAAATTATATACATGCCGGCAAGATTGCCTCTGCTGTAAGGGAGGAAAGCAAGCCGCTGATAAAGGTCGGCGCCCAGCTTGTGGACATTGCTGAGAAAATAGAAGCGATGATACGCGAGAAAGGCGCAGAACCAGCATTCCCTGTGAACATCTCGCTGAATGATATCGCCGCGCATTATACGCCAACGAAGAACGACGCGACCACGATAAAGGCCGATGACATAGTCAAGGTCGACATCGGTGTGCACATAGATGGCTTTGTTGGTGATACTGCATATACAATATGTTTCAACGAGCATTTCGACAACCTTGTGAAAGCCAGCCAGGCTGCGTTGGAAGAAGCGATAAAATTCTGCACGCCAGGCATGCACCTGCACGAGCTCTCGGCAGCAATAGAAACGACCATAAAATCGTTTGGCTTCAAGCCAATCGAGAACCTTACAGGCCATGGACTTGAGCAGTTCGATTTGCACGCAGAGCCGCAGATACCTAACATAAAATTCTCCAGCCACTATGAGCTGCGTGAAGACCAAGTAATAGCTATAGAGCCCTTTGCCACCACTGGAGCTGGAAAAATAAAGGAATCCGAGCAGGTGATGATATTCCGTCTGCTCGAGCCAAAGCCGCTCAGGAATTTCGACGCGAGAAAAATAATCTCGTTCGCTGAGCAATTTAATGGCCTTCCCTTTGCAGAGAGATGGATTGAGAACACCGGGCTCTCGCAGTTCAAGACAAGGATCGCATTGCGCGAATTACGCGAGCGCGGGGTCATTTACGATTATCCCGTACTGAGAGAGGTCGAGAAAGGGTTGATATCCCAGTTCGAGCACACAGTTATAATAAAAGACCAGCCAATAGTGACAACCCTATAAAAGAATATAAGAGTATAAATAACGGGAATGATAATCTTTATGATAATCATTCGAGCAATAGAATAAAGAAAATATCATGACGGGCAAAACTAATTAAAATGTCATAAGTTTTGCGAGCAATATAAAATTTCATTGGTTCGACGTTCAAAACACAATTCATGATAGGTATATAAAGATGTCGGCAAAATTATCAAAAAGGTGGGCAAAACTTAAAATAAGTTTTGTGGAATAATAGTTTTAGTGAACCTGTATGAAAAAATGCGCTGCAGTGGTGTGTAGATGATTCTTGTTGTTGATAATGGCAAAGGCGCGGACGAAATATCGAGGATGTTGCGGTCATCAAAAGTTGTGAAACCAAACAACATCTCGCCTGCAGATGCTTATATTCTGACAGATGGTTCAACCATGGCCGGAAGGGACCAGAAGGAAATCATTAACTTCATAAAAAAGAACAACAAGCCACTGCTCGGCATCGGCCTTGGCTATCTCTATCTTGGTATGGCGTTTGGCGCGGGCACGAAGACCTTTGGCTCAGCCGAGAAGGAGGAAAAAGTCACAATAAAGCAGAGGTCGCCCATTCTTCTTGACCTGAAAAAAACATTCTCGGTCGTGTGCAACCAGAAGCACGTATTAGATGAGTGCCCTGATTGCTTCGGACCAATAGCTTCTTCTCCAAAATACGAGTTTGAGATAATCCAGCACGGCGCAACAATAGGCAATGTTGTCGATAATCCGTTGCCGCTCTTTGGCGTCCACTTCAATCCAGAAGCCGGCTTGGACGGGAGAAAAATCATAGACAACTTCGTAAAATTCGTAGAAATCTGGAACAAATATCATATGTGAACAAAATGGTAGTAACAGCAGAAAGTATAGTGAGGAGAAAAATAAGAGAGATGCCTTGTTATCATTGTTCGTTGATGAGAGAAGGAGAATCTCCTAGTGTTGAGGTATATGAGACCCCAGACAAGACATCCGGAAAAGTGGTCATCATCGAATATAGATGCGTTTCGGTCATAATAGCCGCTCTACTCTGGGACCTTATCGTGAATTGGAAAGTATAGACAGAGGTAGAAAGGAAGGTACCATTTCCCAAAATGCAGTGATTTTAACTTCTGAGTTTTAATTTCAATTTTATCATCCAGTATAGCTAACTTCTTCCTCTATCTTCTCGCGCTTCTTTCTCGCGACTATTGATTCATAGAACTTGTTCATGTCCTCGCCCACAGAAGGCTTTACTTCCTTGAGCGCTTTGTCGAAGTCGCGCTTCGTGATTTTATCAGCCTTCATGTCCTTGCGCAGCGCGTTCATAGCAGCCTCCCTGCACAATGCCTCTAGGTCAGCCCCGGAGAATCCTTCTGTGGTTTTTGCAAGCATATCGAGATCCACTCCCATGAGTGGCATTCCCTTTGTGTGTATCTTCAAGACCTCAAGCCTCGCTTTCTCGTCCGGCGTAGGCACTAGTATCTGCCTGTCAAATCTTCCAGGCCTTAGCAGTGCCGGGTCAATGATATCAGGCCTGTTTGTTGCTGCAACCACCACAACGCCATGCAGCTCTTCCAGCCCCGAAATCTCTGCAAGCAGCTGCGAAACCACCCTTTCTGTCACGTGACTGTCCTGTGCAGACCCTCTTCTTGGAACCAGCGAATCAATCTCGTCAAAAAATATTATGCTCGGTGCAACCTGCTTCGCGCGCCTGAATGTGTCGCGGACATGCTTTTCAGATTCTCCAACCCACATCGAAAGCAAGTCAGACGCCTTTGTGTAGATAAAGTTTGCATCGCTCTCGTTCGCAATAGCCTTTGCAAGCAGCGTCTTGCCGCATCCAGGAGGGCCGTACAGCATAATACCTCTAGGCGGCCTTATTCCCAGTCGCGTGAATGCTTCCGGTGTCTTCAATGGCCATTCTATTGCTTCTTTCAGTGATTCCTTCACCATCTCAAGGCCGCCGATGTCCGACCATTTTACGTTAGGCACCTCTATCATGATTTCTCTCATGGCAGAAGGTTCAACCATCTTCAGCGCGTGATTAAAATCATCCATGGTGACGATAAGATTCTTTCTAATGTCAGGTGGCAGTGCGCTGTCCTTCTTTATCTGGCCGATGTCTGGCAATACCCTTCGCAGTGTGTGCATCGCAGCCTCTTTACATAATGCAGATATATCAGCTCCGACATAACCGTACGTTATTGAAGCAATTTTATCAATCATATCGTCAAAAAGTATAGCTCCTATTTTAGATTTATCATCGTCACCAGAGCTGAACTGCTTATCCTTCATCATTTTTAAGAATTCGTTTTGAGACATTTCGTGGATCTTCTGTAAGATTTTATTTAATCTATCCTTTTCATTTTTCTTATTTTTAATTTCTTCTTTAGTCGAATCATCTATCAACTTCAAATTAGTCAGAGAAGCAATCTCTGTTTCCAAATTTTTTATTTTTTCATTTATTATGACTCTCGTTCTATCAACATCGTAATTAGGTTCTATAGGCATGCCACGCGTGTGGATCTGCAGTATCTCCTTGCGTCCTTCTTTCGTCGGGACGCCTATCTCAATCTCTCGGTCAAGACGACCAGGCCTTCGCAAAGCAGGATCAATAGCATTCGGTATGTTTGTTGCTCCGATAACAATTATCTTGCCGCGCGATTTCAAGCCGTCCAGCAATGTAAGCAATTGCGACACCACGCGTTTCTCTACCTCGCCCCTTACTTCCTCGCGCTTAGGCGCGATTGCATCAATTTCGTCAATGAATATAATGCTCGGTGCATTTTTTTCAGCCTCGTCGAACTTTTTCCTTAAATTTTCTTCTGATTCACCATAGAACTTGCTCATAATCTCAGGACCGTTTATCAGGAAGAAGCTTGCACCGCTCTCGTTAGCAACAGCTTTAGCAAGCAGTGTCTTTCCCGTACCAGGCGGCCCGTGAAGAAGAATCCCTTTTGGAGGCTCGATACCCAAGCTTTCGAATAGCTCCGGGTGCTTTAGCGGCAGTTCAATCATCTCACGGACCATTTTTATCTCTTCGTGCAACCCACCCAGATCCTCGTACGTTACATCAGGCACTTTCTCTTCAGCTATCTCGGTGGCCTGAGGCAGCAATTCTACCTCAGTTGCCCTTGTGATTCTGGTAACGCCTTTAGGCTCAGTTGAAACCACGACGAATTTTTCCTCCCCAAATGCTGTGAAGAAAAAGTCGCTCGTCTCAATACCGAAAAAGAATTTATCAAATACATCCTCTCTGCGCGGTTGAACAACAGGATTAGGAATTATGATATCGCCTGTCATTGCAGGTCTCATCAACAGATTGCGCTTAAGCAAATCACCTGCCATGTGTATGACTATTCCCTTTCTTGCCGGAGCAATCCTGACAAATTTTGCTTCCTTGACATCAGCTTTCCTTACTCGCACAACTTCTGAAATGCCGGCCCCGCAGTTCTTGCGCACAAGACCGTCCATGCGTATGATATCAAGCCCGATGTCAGCAGGGTAAGCGCGCACCACAATAGCCGCGGTCTTTCTCTTTTCCTCTATTTCAATAATATCTCCCTCATTACAGTTGATTTTCTTCATATCCTTTGCAGATATTCTCACGATTCCGCGACCAAAGTCTCCCCTCTCCGTGAGCTCGCCAACCTTCAGTTTCAGCTCAAACTTAAGATTTTCTCCACCATCAACCATATAATCGCCTATTCGCCTTCAATATCAATCCTCTTTTTTTGAAGATTATTTAAAAATCTCTCCCTGTCCATCAGGATTTCCATCATGTCGTATTCTACCTTTTCCTGCCACTGTTTAAAGAATTCTTCCATCCTTCGCATGTGCTCCATTGCAACAATGAAAACAGAATCATTCACCTTGATATGCGGAATCTCGTCCAACAGCCCGGCACGATGATACCTGTAGCGCCGCTCGTTTCTAGGAACGGTCTGCTCCCATCCATGCAGCTCGCGAAAAAACTTGCTCCTTTCATAATTCGACTCGAAGCGTTCGCTATGCGTGTTGAACGTTATCAGTATTGCCGGTGCATTATTTCTTCTTATCTCAATGCGCATTAGACCCACCATAATTTAGAGTTCTTTATCACCCTAAAGTATTTAAACATATGGGAGGGGCACTCTCTCGTAACGGTGGGTGAAACGATACTTACGGTTTATTTAGGGTTTCATATATTGGTACCCGGTCGAGCGATTAGGATTCGAATGTCGCTTGTAATATTTCAGTTCCACATAAGAGACGACCACTATAGAAATGGCAAGACTCATGTAAAACTTATTCGTCAAGCTATGCATATCGGACAGTATAGATGATGTCAAAGATTGCGCAATATACCCCCCGACTATAGTTGAAACAAATATCATCATATAAAATGCAATATAGGCGTATCCTTTTTTCTGCGTTTGGTTTCCAAAAAATGGCAGGAAGACACCTTTATGCCCTCTTGAAAAGATTGACGAAATAATATCAGAAACAAAGAACGCGACCACAGCCACGATTATGAATTTCGTTGCTTCTATGAAGAGGGACATCACTAAAGTAGAAACCAGTGTAATGGCTATGAATGCCACTATGGGATTTCCGAGCATCTTCATCTTCGATATCATTTTCCAACCTCTTCTATTCGCTACTGAATTATTGTTGGGTGTATAATTAAGTTTTCAAGCATTGATTTATAAATTTTGCTGCTACTTTTATAGGCTATGTCTGTTAGATTGATTTTACCTCCTGCGTATAAGTGTGTAGAGCCAGTAGTTTTTCTTGGAGGACCTGTGCGCGAGACTTATAACTGGCGCGGCAGCGCAATAGAAAGGATAACAAGAGCTGCGCCAGGGTTGTATGTGGTGTCACCCCAATGGCCAGAATGTCCTGGTCAAGACGAAAGCCGCCTGTGGGAAACACATTATATGAACTGGATTGGTGCTGAGCGCTCAAGAGGCGCATTTTTGTTCTACTTTTCTAGACCAAACGAAGGTTACAATCTAAGTACCTATGCGAAAAGATCGATAGAGGAATTGGAATATATCGGAGTGCTGCACGAGCTCAGCAATGCCAGACTGATTGTCGGCGTGGAAGATGGTTTTCCTAAAAAAGATATTGTTTCAAGCATCTTGTCAAGATATCAGGATATTGATATTCAAACATCCCTGGAAGATATCTGCAGTAAGGCTGTGAAAAATATCCGTATAAATGGATAATTCTGTTTTAATAAATTTACTCTAAATTTATTTCATGGAAATAAAAAAGCTTTCTACGAACTCGCCGATTGATAAATTGCTTGAGGGTGGATTGGAATTCGGTGCAGTCACCAATATATATGGACCGCCAGGCTCTGGTAAAACAAACATCGCGATCTCGTCCGCGATGTGCTGCAAAGGCAAAATAATTTATATTGACACAGAGGGTTCTTTCTCGCTCGACCGCTTCAGGCAAATGGGTGGCGATGAGAAGAAGCTGAAGAATATAATGCTCATCGAGCCGCACTCCTGGCAGGAGCAGCTCGTTACAGTGGAAAATCTGGAAAAGGTCTTCCAGAAGGAGAGCATTGAATTGGTGATAATAGACTCGCTCGTAGCACTGTATCGGCTAGAGCTCAGCCAAGAAAACTTTCCGCAAATAAATCGCCAGCTCGCGACGCAGTATTCCGTGCTGTCCCGAATCAGCCGCGAGCATAAACTTCCGATACTGGTCACAAACCAAGTCTACAGCCAGGGCGACGAAGTAGAGGTCTCGTCAAAATCCATCGCGCGTTATTGGAGCAAATGTTTAATCGAATTGAAGCGCACAGACAAAGATAACCACCGCCTTGCCATCCTGAGAAAGCACCGCTCGCTCCCAGAAGGCCGGAAAGTCGAATTTGAAATCACGCAAAAAGGATTAAAAGAAGTAAAGTTTTCTATATTCTAATGAAATCCCCGATAGCATCAGTAGATTTGATTATAACGAAAAATAATAAAATACTTCTAGGCAAGGTTAGCGACAAATGGAGCAACAGCGGTAAATATCAGTGGGGCCTTCCTGGCAGAGAAATAGAACTTGGGGATAATTTTGAAACCACTGTAAAGAAGAATCTGAAATCAGAGCTGGGAATGAAATTAAAAAGCTTCAGAGTTATTTGTGTGAATAACAATTTTGGATTAGGCAATCATTACATTGCAATCGGAATATTGGTCACGGCAGAAGGAACGCCTGAGATAAAGAAACCGGAAGATTGGAAAGAATGGGTCTGGTTCGAAAAAAATAACATTCCTAAGAAGTTATTCCCTTCTGCTGAACTAACAATCAGGTGCTTTTTGGAAAATAAAATGAGTATCAAGTAGTGTTGTTTATGATATTGAAAATCCTTGGTGTTGTAGACATTATCGCAGCGCTGTTCCTGCTGTTCTGGATAGGCGCACCTTTCTGGCTGAAATTCGTGTTCATTTTGATATTATTCGTAAAGGGAATACCGAGCCTGTTCGCAGACCATATAGGAAAGATCTATGGCATTGTGGATATCATAACAGCCATCGTGCTTACATTCAGCATCGCGCTACCAGGCGTGGTTGCTGTGCTGCTCGCGATAATACTGGTATTCAAGGGATTGTTCAGCATGCCGTGATTGTTATGGACGTAAAAGAAGCTATCATGAGGCGAAGAAGCGTAAGAAAATACACCCCCAGAGCAGTCTCTAAAGAAACTATCAGAGAGCTGGTGGAAGCTGCCAGGCTCGCGCCCAGCGCCTGCAATGCCCAACCATCAATGTTCAAAATAGTCAAGAACAGCAAAACAAAGGCTGAACTGAAAAATAATAAAATTTTCAAGCAGGACTTTGTCTGCAACGCCCCTGTTATCATTGTCTGCTGTGCAAATCCCGATGTCTATCCAAAATCCAAACTTGAATCAGGCTTTGACGACCCGTATGAGCATCGCGCACTGAAGGATGTCTCGATCGCATCCCAGAACCTGATTTTAAGGGCAACCGAGCTCGGGTTAGGCACATGCTATATCGGTTGGATGAACAAAAATAAGATAAAAACCGTGCTGGGCATTCCACAATCATACGTGGTTCCATTCGCTATCACAGTTGGCTATCCTGCCGAGAAACCCAAGCAAACGCAGAGAAAAAAGCTGGAAAAAATAATTATAAAATAGTTCTCATCGATTCAGCATCATGTCAAGTATTGCCATCCTTGTCGGCACGCCATTTTCCGCTTGTTTAAACGCTATAAATCTTTCGTCAGCGGTTGCCTCTGCGCTTAGCTCATCAACCCGCGGTAGCGGGTGCATAACCACCGCATTGTGAGGCAGGCGCTGCATAAACTCGCCATCAATACAATAAACAAAACTGTCGCGCTGCTCTGACGGCATTCTCTCTTTTTGCAGACGGGTTGCGTATATTACATCTGGCGTGTACTGAAAAATATCATCCATTCTTTCGAGTTTAATGCAATCCTTTTTATCAACCAGCTCTTCCGGCAATTCCAAGCCGCTGGGTGAGTATAGTAAAAAATCATTTCTCTCATATTTCCTCAGCGCCCGTATCAGCGAGTGCACGGTCCTTCCACGTTTGAGGTCGCCCATGAAAACCACGCGCAGGCCATTTAGCGTTCTGCATGCCTCATTTATTGTATAGCAATCGAGCAATGCCTGCGTTGGATGCTCGCCAGAGCCGTCACCAGCATTTATCAATGGGACATCAAGCATATCTGCATATTCTTTTACAGAGCCTATCGTCGGGTCTCGCACAACGATGATATCACCATATCCGGCTAGTATGCGCATCGTGTCTTCATTTCTCTCGCCCTTTTCTTTTGACGAACCCTCTGGCTTGAAGTCGCGGACATAGCCGCCAAGCCTGGTCATTGCAACACCAAAGCTTTCGTGTGTCCTCGTGCTCGGCTCGAAGAATGCGCAATAAAGAATCTTTCCCCTGCACCTGTCTGATGAATATCCTTTGTGATCATGGAATAATCTTGCATGAGCCAAAATTCTATTGATGTCTCCGCGGTCAAGCTGGTCTATGCTCAGCAAATCATTTCTATCCCAGGTCATGCGTATTTTTAGAAAGAAATCTATTTAATTACAAGGTAGATTGAATACTCTTAAAAACATTTCTAATACTTACAATTCGAAGAATATGGATTACATCAAATACCATAAAAACAGAAATTGCATCCAGATGGAAGATCCATGGGAGGCAAGAAACATTTTGGATTATGTAAGAGGTATAACACAATGCAGTCCACAGACGGCATTGGAACTGGGCTGTGGGAGGGGCGTACTGGTTTCTGAATGGAACAGATTGAAAATAAGAACGTATGGAATAGACCTTCGGGACGTTTACGAAGGTGACCGATCGCCTTTTGTCATAGCAGACGCACGATCATTGCCCTTCCGAGATGAGTTATTTGATATTGTATGCGACAATTGGGCAATAGATGATATGAAAAGGCTTCAGAACTATCAGGAGGAAGCCTTGAAGAAAATAGCGCGCGAGACGCACAGAGTTCTGAGATCTGGCGGATATTTTGTGACCCTACCCAGAGCGTTTTATACTCTTTCATGGCTGGGGTTTGAGGATGTAAAAAGCTTCATCGGAATCTATAGAAAAATTAGACAGTGAGATGATTAGTCTAAAGCAAAACCCTTACCTCAATCCCGGACCCTTCTAAAAGTTTCCTGAAGCGCTCGCCATCCTTGGATGACCCAACTATGTTGCCATAATGCATTGGCACAGCAATTTTCGGCTTTATAGCTTTGGCCGCTTCCGCGGCTTCATCTGCGTTCATCGTATAAGTTCCGCCGACCGGGAAGAACGCGACATCTATCCGTTCATGTGCGAGCTCCTTCATCTCAGGGACGAAATCCGTATCTCCGGGATGATATACTTTTTTACCATCCACTGTAATCAGGAAGCCTGTAACGCTTCCTCTTGGATGAAACTGCTTGTTTGTATTGTAACTAGGCGTTCCTTTTATCTCCACCTCGCCAACAGACGTTCTCTCGCCAGGCTTTAGTGTTCTGATATTTCCTTTTATCTTGGAGGAACAGCTAGGATTAACAATCACTGTCGTATCACTTGTCTGTAACTGCTTTATTTTCTCAGGATTGCAGTGGTCAAAATGCTCATGTGTCACGAGAATGATGTCTGCCTTTTTCGGAGCACTCGGGAGTACGTATGGGTCTATGTAAATACTCTTTGATCCGAATATTCCCACGGATGATTGGCCATACCACTCTATTTTCACCGAGCCAATTACCATCTCTCCCATCTAATCATCCCTGCCAAAAGATATTTTGTTCCATCCGCGTTCATGAAAATAATAGACAAATAACTTAATGATTGTGTCTATGCTCCCAATTGATAATGAAATGATAAGATTGCCTGTAAGAACAAACGCAACGATAATCGTTACCAAAGCTGCTATTGCCCGCCAAGAAACCGTCTTTATCAGAGAACGTGATCTCTTCTCACCCATGTTTTCAACCTCCTATATCAATAGCTCCTGATGAAACTACATTCAGGGTCGACTTCTACAAAATGCGATGCTGTATCTCCAAAAGCAGGGCATTGATTTGCTGCTAGGTCATCTGCTGCTGTGCGCGGCGAATGCGCGACATCGCAAACCCATCCATCGATAATATTGTTCGACACGCATGGCCCGCTGCCAAGGTCGGTTCCATTTGCCTTTGCCTGCTGACATAATTGCATGCAGTCATCTCTTGCCTGACCCCCTATGGTCTTCAAGTCGCTGCCCTGGCCAATACATCCGCTAACGAAGATAAGCACAAGGACTGCCACGATTAACAGCACTTTCATAATCAAACTTGTCAGAAAAAGGATTAAAGATTATTTTGCCACTGGTTTAACTTTCACATACTTGCCTGTTTTCATATTTTTCTTTTCCTTTTGTTCTACTGTAGAAGGTTTTCCTCTGTTCGGGTTCGTGCTGATCTTCTTCTTGTCGAACCATTCCTTCTTTGTCGGGCATCTTATATCGATGCACATTCGGAATGGACGTCCGCTCTCGCGGCTGACCTGTATGATGGGCGTCTTGCACTGGTCGCACACCTTTTCCGTGCGCATTATGTTCCCGAACCGCGGCAGGGGTGACGAGAACTTGCATCCTTTCTTGTAGCCCGTGCACCCTACGAAGCGGTTCCCGGTGCTCCACAGCTTGTGTATCTTTAGCGTTCCCCCGCAGCTCGGGCATGTACCCAAGAAGCTCTGCTTTTCCTGCGCGTCTATAATTGCTTTCGTGAGCTCCTCGCCAACGCGCTTCTCCCTCTTTTTGAACTGCTCGCATATCTTTACCAGAGTGGACTGGGCCTCTTTCATCACGTTCTCCCGCTTTATCTTTCCCTCACCCACCTGCTCGCACTCTTCTTCAAAATGTCTGGTCAGTTTTTCGGAAACAATGTCAGGAACGTTCTTTTCCAGAATATCAGAAAGCTGTGTGCCGAGTTCTGTAACCTCGATCGACTTGTTTATGATATAACCGCGGTTGTAAAGAATCTGCAGAATCCCCGCGCGCGTTGACTGCGTCCCGAGGCCGCGCTGCTCCATCTCTTTCAATACAGAACCCTGCGAATACCTTGGTGGTGGTTGTGTCTCCTTCTGCAGCTGGCTGACTTTTTTCACCGGGAACGTGTCGCCGATTTTTATATCCGGTAGCAAAGTCTCATCGCGACTGGCATATTTTCCATACAACGATGTCCATCCAGCTTCCACTGTTCGCTTGCCCATGAGATAGAACATCTCTCCATTTATATCAAGTGATATCTTCTGCGACTCGCGTTTTGCAGGCTTTCCAAAGACCGCGAAGAATCTTCGCACCACAAGGTCATACACCCTTTTCTGCAAATCGCCAACCTTTTTCGGCGGCTGTCCCGTAGGGTAAATTGCGGGGTGCGCAGCTGATGTTGCCTTACCCTGGTTCGGCTTCAGCTCTCCAGCAAGAAGCGATTTGGCATCCTTTGAATAGATATCCTGCCTCGCAAGGTCAGAAATTATCTTCTTGTAGTTTATGTCCGGCGGCAGCTGCTGGCTGTTCGTCCTTGGATATGAAATCAGTCCTGCCTGATAGAGCGCCTCAGCAATGCCCATGGCCTGCTGCGGAGAATACCCAAAATATCTATAAACGTCTCCCAAAAATGCCGTGGTGTTGTACGGTACCGGCGGTTTCTGGGTGAAAAGTTTTTTCGTTATATTTTTGACAGTGGCATTTTTTGCATTTTTTGTTTTTTGGAGGATTTTATCAGCATCCTCCTTTTCCCAGATTTTATCCTTTTCATGCTCAGCCTCAAGCGTATCTTTTCCAACCCTTACCTCAGCAATGAGCTGCCAGAATGGTTTTGGCTTGAACGCCTTTATCTTCTTCTCATGCTTTGCGAGCATGTGCAGCGTCGGTCCCTGCACCCGGCCGGTGGACATTATCCTGAAGCGCCGGCCGCTTGTTTTCACAGCAGCCATCAGCGCTTTCGATAAATTCACGCCATAATAGAAATCCAGATAGTGCCTGGTCAAACCAGATTCGACCTGGCCGTTGTCAATATGCTTCGTCATGTTCTTGAACGATTCTTTCAATTCCTCGGTAGTCATCGTACTAAATTTCATACGCCTCGCATCATCCTGCTTGCACAGGAATTTCAGGACATTGTATCCAATAACCTCGCCCTCTGTGTCATAGTCAGTAGCCATGATGAAATCCTTTGCCCCTGCGACAACCGATTGTATGTTTTCAAAGTACTCCCTTGTGAAGCTTGCAAACCTGTTCGCTGTGAAGGAAGGAATCCATTCCAGGTCAAACGTCGGGTAAGCCGAGCCGCGCTTTGCCTTTAGCGTGAACAAATGACCAACAGCAGGCACGGTGACGTATTTTTTGCCGTTCACGCTGAACTCGTAGAAAAATGCCTTGCCTCCCTCCTTCTGATGGCGCTTAGCCTCGCCATCCGCAAGCGATTGCGCTATCGTTTTAGCAGCCGAAGGCTTCTCGCATATGATGAGAGTATAAGGCATATCCACACCAAACCCGAATCTCATTTATCTGAAAAAGATTCTTAGTAAAAGATTTAAACTGAGTATATAATAAGAATCTTTTTGGATGTCATCGTTCCGATGAACGATAACATAATAAGCAACAAGATTTAAATAGGTAGAATAAATCACTATCTTTTTATCTCTTTCATTCCGTTCATGTAGGGCTGCAAAACATCCGGTATCCTGACTGAGTTCTCTGTCTGGTAGTTCTCCATTATCGCAATCAGCGTCCGCTCTGTTGCGGTCAGTGTGGAATTCAGCGTGTGCGGCGTCTTTGTCTGCTCGCTCGTAGAATCGCGACAGCGTATGCCACTGCGCCGTGCCTGATAATCCGTGCAGTTGCTGCATGAAACGGCCTCTCTGTATTTGTTTTGCCCAGGCAGCCATGCCTCGAGGTCATATTTTTTTGCCGCGACTGTGCCGATGTCGCCTGTGCATATGCTCATAACGCGGTGTGGCAGCTTGAGCAGCTGGAAAAATTCTTCAGCGTTGCGGATTAATTCCTCATGCAGCTGCCACGATTGCTCCGGCTTGCAGAATATGAACTGCTCAACCTTCTCAAAGTGGTGTATCCTGAAAATGCCCTTTGTGTCACGGCCATGCGAACCAGCCTCCTTCCTGAAGCACGGTGAAATCCCAAAGTACTTCAGCGGCAGTCTCTTTCCATCCAGTATCTCATCCATATGCATGGCAAGCAATGCGTGCTCAGATGTAGCATTCAGGTAAAGGTCCTCGTTCTCGACCTTGTATATCATGCTTTCAAAATCAGCCAAATCAGTCGCGCCCTCTATTGCCTTCCTCCTCAGCATGTATGGTGGCTGTATGGCAACATATCCCTTCTTTGTCATGAAATCCAGAGCGAACTTGATGAGCGCCTGATTAAGCAGGACCAGCTCATTTTTCAGATAGTAAAACCTTGCGCCAGCGACCTTGGCAGCCCTTTCTATATCAATTATATCAAGCATCGCTCCAAGGTCGATGTGGTCCCTTGGCTGAAAACCAAAGCTCGGTTTTTCGCCCCATTCGCGAACAAGCTTGTTGTCACCCTCATCCTTACCAATTGGAACACTGCTGTGCAGGATGTTTGGCAGCCTCATTAATATCGAATTTATGCTGGTATTCGATTTCTCCAGTTGCGCATCCAGCTTTTTTATCTTAGCCGGTATCTCCTTCATTTCAGCCAGCTTTTTGGCAACAGGTTTTTTGTTCTTCTTCAATTCAGCGATTTCCCTAGTCACAACATTTCTCTTGTGCTTTAGATTTTCGGTCTTTTGTATGGTCTCGCGGCGCTTCTTATCCAATTCAATCAGCTGGTGCAATAGTTTGACCTTATCCAAATCACCGCGCTTCTTCAGGTCGTCCTCCACCACCTTCGGGGTTTCGCGTATAAGTCGTATGTCCAGCATGTTGCTCTATGCTCTTCTTGTGCAACTGTTTTTTTAAAAGTTAAAGATAGGTGGAATTGCGAGAAGAAGTTCACTTTGGATATATTCCTAGGCAACTCATAGCGAACTCAGCAAATGCAGCCGTTTCTTTTTCACGTCTCTTAGCAGCTCTCGCATGAATACGGGCATAAGCAGAGGGACTCATTTCCAGCGCTCTATATGCTGCCTGAACAACATAGGTAGCTGCATTGGGTCTGACCAAGGCCCTTCCTGTGCCGCACCGCGGGGTAGGATGGTTGACCATCTGTCTTCCTTCGTATTGCATGCAATTAGTTGCCAGTTAAATTTTAAAAACTTGACCCCAAGCATTTTACTATGCTAAATGAAAAAGTCCTGCTATTACTGAAAAAAATACCCAAAGGCAAAGTAACTACATACGCAGAGCTGGCAAAAGCAGCTGGGACCTCGCCCCGCGCAGTCGGCGCAATCCTGAGAAGCAACAAGCATCCCGAGCAATACCCGTGCTACAAGGTTGTGAAAACCAGCGGCGACGTTGGCGGCTATTGCGGAATCGCGCGCAGTAAGAAGAAAATAGCACTGCTGGAAAGGGATGGAATTGAAGTTCGCGATGGAAAAATATATCTGAGAAAATATTTTCACTCCTTCCACCGCGTGGGAAAAAGCTGATTTAAGGATTGTCCCTTTATGCTGTGAAATATGAAACCAGTGATCATAGAACGCTCATGTTTAGTGCCATTACTTCTTTCAGCCCAAGAAGAGTATTATAAAGAGGTATATGGTTTTCTTATTGGCAGAGATACCCACAGAAAAATTGATGGGGAGATCGTTCCGGTCGCCGCAATAGAAGCGACTTATCACCTAATGACATCTGAAAGAAAACCATCGCAGGCAGATATTGTAAAAGATAGGGCATTCTATCGTATAATAAACTCACTGAAAGCCATGGGAATTGATTTACGAAGTGGTTCTGGCCAATCCAGAACTAAAATATTAGGCGCCTATCATAGTCATCCCGATCCAGATGGAAACACAGTAATAAACAGTACTGATACGGATTTTGATGTAGAAGTTTTGGGAAAAATAAGACGTGGCGGACAATACGAACCTGCTGACTTCTGGCTCGACATGATAATGCATGTGAGCAGGAGGGATTATAGAAAAAATCATGAACCAAATAATTCGAAAAGAGACTACCCTAGGAAAATAGGCAACATCCTGCGGTTTGGCTATGATGGCTATGAAATCACAACAGCCGGTTACTGGCTTCGTGTTCACGACTTGGACACTGATAGCGTCAGAGTAGAAGAAGCCGTGCTTTATGCACCTTGGCACCTGATGAAAAAATAAGGCTATCTTGTTATGTCCTGCTTTCTAACAAAATCATAGAGTGCCTTGGCGTTGCCGTGCTCGAAATGCTCACGTATTGGCCTTATCATCCTTTCAAGACTTTCAGCCACAGCGATTTTCAGGTCCAGGGGATGTATCTGGCCAGCCCTGTAGGCCTTTTCCAGCTCAGCGTATGAGTCAAACTCGATTGTGTCGCCGGGCTTTTTTCTTTGGACCTTCATCGAATGAAATTTTCTGAGAATTACATGTCTGCAGTAATCCAAAACGGGGTTGTTCTCGACCACCTTTTCCGGGCAATACGCTGCCCTTATCTTTTTCTCGATCTGCTCCGCGCTGTCGTGTACGTATATGCAGGACTCAGGCTTGCTTTTGCTCATCTTGCTGCTTATCTCTATATCGATGTTTTTGTTCTCATCAAAACCCTCTGGTTGCTTAATGCCCTGGAGGCTCATCAGCATGTGGTGTGATACAACAACCGGCTTCTTCCATTTTAATTTCTCCGCCACCTCGCGAGCGAGCATTCCTGCGCGGCGCTGGTCCAATCCTAATTGACATATATCCACATCGAGGTGGAATGCATCGCTTGCCTGCATGATAGGATAGAAATATTGTGCTACTTCTGTCAGCTCGCCTTCCTTTCTTCCCATTATTGTAAGCGCACGGGTTGCCCTGTTCATGGTCGTGTTCTTGGCCACGGTTATGACCCTCTTCCAGTATTCTTGGTTCATTGATTCGGATGCCCAGATGATTTCAACTTTTTTTGTATCAACTCCGCCAGCTTTCCAAACCTCCACAAAATATTCCCCCACTTTGTGAATTTTTTCCAAGTCACCGCCCATCTTATTATTTATCCATCCAAACCAGTCTGCAAGCCACAGCTTGAAGTGTACGCCTGCCCTTGACAAATCTTCCAGCTGAATCGGCCTGTAAACACCGAAATATAACGGAGCTATTCCAGAGGGTTCAAATCCATCGTAAGCAATCGGATGCGCCTTTGTCTCCAAGAGGTTTTTTAGCTCGTCGCGTGTTATTATCTCCTCGCCCACGCCAGAAATCAGCTTCATCTTCTCTTCGATGTCCATAAAATCACAATTTACCAACGAAAAATATCAAATCGTTTTGTTTTTATAACCTACGGCTAAAGCCGTGGGTTTGTAAACGATTGATACAGGTGAACAAACTTACTATTTACCGCAGACTTCAGTCTGCGGTTTGTTCACCATGTATCATAACGAGCCGACCGGCTCTGTTTATACGGTCAGCGAGCAATTGATATTGTAATATTTATCTTATTAATTATATGGTACTTTAATATTATTTATATTGAGTTGATTTGCAACTCAAAGGAAACATTGAAAAAGCTGAGCTTTTTCATGTGTCGGAGAACTTTGTTCTCCGGACAAATCAGGATTAACCTAAAACTGAAAAACCAAGCCCAATCCGATGCGAAGCATCGGCAAGCAACTTGGTTTTGCGGGTTGGTATGGTGTTTTTATGCGACTGGAAGTTCTGGGTGGCGGGCGCGAGGTAGGACGAAGCGCGCTCTCAATAAGAGAAAGGGACACAAACATAATCATGGATTATGGAACTAAGCTTGAAACCGTTCCGCCACAGTTCCCGTTATGGACAAAGGATGTATCTGCTGCCATCATCTCGCATGCGCATCTCGACCATTCAGGTGGGTTGCCAATCCTCTATCGGGATGAGAAACCACCATTGTTCACAAACGATGTCACGCTTGAGGCAATAGCACTGCTGATAAAAGACTCAATGAAGATAGCCAGAAAAGAGAAATACCTTCTTCCATATTCAAGAAACGATGCCAAGAGGATGGTGAAATCCGCGAAGCTCATGACCTATCAGGAAACCTTCAAGGTCGACGGCTTTAGCTGCTCTCTTCATGACTCAGGACACATACCCGGCTCAGCAGGCATTCTACTTTCAAAAAATGGAAAAAGCGTGTTCTACACCAGCGATATAAAGCTCGAGCCCACACGGCTTTTGGGTGGATGCAAACTGCCTGACCACGCGGATGTGCTGATAACAGAATCCACATATAGCGGCAGGGAGCACCCCAACCGCGAGGCAGAGGAAAAAAGATTCATCTCATCAATAGAAGAAGCCCTGGCGCTTGACGAAACCGCGCTCGTGCCTGTGTTTGCAATAGGCCGAGCCCAGGAGGTGCTGTTGATACTTGAGAAATACACGAAAAAAATCGCCCTGGACGGCATGGCAAAAGCAGCAAGCGAGATAATTCTTGATTACAAATATCACCTTCGTGATCCAAAACGACTGAAGAGAGTTCTGAATAAGGTGAAATGGATCCGCACTGATGCGGAACGCGAGAGAGCAATTAAAAAATATCCAATCATTGTTACAACAGCTGCGATGATGGCAGGCGGTCCTGTCCTGTACTATCTGCGCCACCTAAGCAGAAAGCCTGAGGCAAAAGTGCTGTTCACCGGCTATCTGGTCGAGGACTCGCCTGCGCGCGGATTGATTGATACCGGAGTCTTCCAGAGCGTGGAAGAAAAATATCACGTCCACTGCGACATCCGGCAGTTCGACTTGTCATCGCACGCTGGCAGCAACGAGCTCATGGAAATAATAAAAAGGCTCGGCCCGAAACAAGTTATTTGCGTTCACGGTGATGACTGTGAGAAATTTGCGAAATCGGTTGAGGAGAAGTTTAATGTGCCTGCAATCGCGCCCAAGAACGGTGATGTTTTGGAAATATGATAACGGACATGATAATTTTTTATTATAATCATGTGAGCTATTTGAAAAGGAAATGATTATGCCAGACATATTTTTAAGAAGATTAGTACCCTAATAAATTTATGCCAATAGGAAGAGAGGAATCGAAAGACGTACAAGCCGCTTATTCTACCAGGTTATCTTTCGATGGAGAGGAAAGAGACTTCGGAACAGAAGATCGATTGACAGTAGCCTATCTCAATCTGGAAACAAGGGGTATGTTCACTGATGGTGAACTACACATACACCAAACGATAAATGGAAATGGTATTTCTAATGGTCGGTCGAGGGGATTGGACGGCAACGTAGCCATAGTGTATAGCACATCCGAAGAAGAAAAAGGACCAACTATAATTAAGATGCGACCAGAAGAGGTGTTGACCTACACATCTGGAAAGCATGCTGAAATTGTCGCTCTAATAGAAAGTGCTTACAATAATGGCAGAGTTTTACCCGAAAGACTTGGCCAACTGGTTCGTATTTAATTCTAGAAAGTCGGTGTTTACATCATTTTTATATTAGTTATTCAACTCTATTATTAGTGATTAATTATGCCAGACGTAATCGAAATTGATGGTGGCTATGGTGAATCCGGCGGGCAAATACTCCGCACCTCGGTTGCGCTATCAGCTGTCACCAACAAACCCTTCAAAATATTCAATATCAGAAAAGGCAGATGTGTCGGAGGTATCCGTCCTCAACATCTTGAGGCAATAAAATCCGTAGCAAAGTTATGCAGTGCGGAGCTGAAAGGCGCAGAAGTTGGCTCGTGCGAATTGGATTTTCGGCCAAAGGCATTGCGCTCCGGCCAGATTGACATAAACATCCCAACAGCCGGAAGCGTTGGCTTGGTTCTTCAGGGACTGATGATAGCAGCCGCGCACGTTGAAGAAAAAATAGTTATAAAAATCGAAGGCGGCGCTACCAGCGGGAAATGGGCAGCACCTGTCAATTATATTCGCTGCGTGCTGCTGCAGACGCTGGAAAAAATGGGATATGAGGCTGGGCTTGAAATCGAGAAGTATGGCTACTATCCAAAAGGTGGGGCCCGCGTTTCAATGTGGATAAATCCATGTAGGCTACAGCCGCTTCAGCTGATTGAGCAGGGAAAGGTCCTGGAAATCTTCGGCCTGTCGCATGCATCTCAGCATCTGGAGAATGCAAAAGTAGCCGAGAGGCAGAAGGATGCAGCAGATGGCCTGCTCTACGACGAGTATCAGATTCCTCCTAAAATTGAAGTAAAGTATGTTGACACGGTTTGTCCTGGCTCTGCAATCGACCTGTGGCTGCGCACGGACAGCAGCGTAATGGGGAGTGAGGGTTTGGGAGAGAGGGGCAAGACCGCTGAGAAGGTCGGCACTGAAGCTGCAAAACTGTTGATTAAACAGGTTGAATCAAAAGCGCCTCTTGACATTCATGTGGCTGACCAGATACTTCCATACATCGCATTCGCAGCAGAGCACGGACCATCCCACGTGCGCGTTGCAGAAATTACAGGCCATTGCAAAACAAATATCTGGGTCATTGAGAAGTTTCTGCCGGTAAAATTCCGCATCGACGAAAAAAAGAAGATAATTTCCTGCAGGAAAATCTAGGGTAAAATAAGTTTATCTCAATTTTTTTGCAATTATGAACAGTTTATCAAATTTGAATTCTTTCGTGTTTTTTGGCTCTCTTTTGGCTGTGAATAATATCTTGAATCCGTTTTTTCTAAGCAATCCAGCTATTTCTCGCATTGCAAACAAATGTAAAAAAATTTTGTATTTTGGGTTTAGCGGCTCTTCCAATATTTTTTCGCCCTTGCCTCCTTGCAATCCTAAATAGATGATTCCATTTAATTTCAGAACCCTTTTTAGTTCCTTTATTGCCTTCAGCGTATCTTTTTTTGGAATATGGATGAGAGAGAATGCAGCCAGCAACCCATCAAAGTATCTGTCAGGATATCGCAAGGAGCGCATATCCATAACTTGAAATTTTATCGATTTCACCCTGTTTTTTGCAAGTTTGATCATCTTACTGGATAAATCGATGCCTTCCACATCAAAACCCTTTCTTTTCAGATATTCACTATCAGCACCTGGTCCGCAGCCAACGTCCAATACCTTCCCGTTTTTGGGCAAGAATGAAATAAATCTATCTATATGATCACTAGGCTTATAGAATTTCTCGAGATATTTCAGAGCGATTTTATCGTAAGTTCTGGCTGCTTCAGAGATTTGATCTCTCATATTAAACTTGATGTAAGATAATTTATAAACCATTTTTCTGAGGAGGGGGTCCGGGGGGGAGTGTCTTTTTGGGTGAGGGAGGTTCGGAGGGAGAGGGATTTTCGTAAAAAGTTATTTACACATCTTCACGAAATGAAAAGTCAGTGTTAGAAATAATCATGCGTCATAAATAAGATGCCTGTTCAAACATCGTCCTCACATTCTTACTCTTTTGCCTGGATCCGGAATCGTGATTTTCATCTCATACTCTCCCCCACGAACGAGAGGAAACGCCCTGTCCGAATCCGAGTCGCCAGGCTCGTGGCCCAGGTAGACGCAGAAGCACCTGAGCCCGCCACGACGAGGCCAGTGGGCATCCCGAACGCCAACCCTTTCGCTATCGTTTTGAGATGGCGTCCATATATGATGGCTATGCGGAATAGGCTTGTTACCTTCTGTGTAATCATGAGAAAGCGTAAATTGTGGATAACCTAATGCATTCCATGGTTTGATGATTTCCTTTTTGCTCTCAGGTATGGTCGCGCCAAGTCTTTCAAGCGTTTTCAGTGTGGTTGCGCCATATCTCTTTTCAAATTCGGCCTTTGTGAAAAGCGGAACCATTCCAGAAGGCGCAATTGTTGTGACGCCCAATTCTTCATCACCAGAAGG
>Ga0315293_10001161_pt1 | contig 25492 bp, 16 predicted proteins | sample YL17G13_20_MG_FD_203071 | JGI IMG/M metagenome (GOLD analysis project Ga0315293, IMG submission 203071) | Sediment microbial communities from Yellowstone Lake, YNP, Wyoming, USA - YL17G13_20 | ecosystem: Environmental > Aquatic > Freshwater > Lake > Sediment | place: USA: Wyoming | collected...
CAAACCTTGACCAGATCCCGCGGGCTGATCTCCCTGGTTTTGCGTACGGTGCTCATGATGCCGCCGCCGCGGCTGGCGATCTCCTGGTAGCTGGCCCCCCTCAGCTTCAAGCCGAATTCGTCCTGCCGCGTTCCGGCAAATGGGAGGTGGGTATGGGGATCGACAAATCCGGGCAGCGCTACAAATCCTTCGCCGTCAATTTCCATGCCATCCGCTGCCAATTTGCACTGGCGCCGAAAATCTTTTTCCGAGCCAATAAACCGGATCGTCCCCTGGCGTGCCGCGATGCAAACATTTTCGCTGATGCGCAAGTTGTTGCTTTCCAGGCCGCGCACGACACGGTCCGAGCCGGGGTTGACCAGCTGGGCGATGTTTTTTACGATGCAATCTACGGCAATCATCGCCTCATTGTAAGGGAATCGGCTCGATTTTTCAACTGATAAGCAAATGATACAAATCGCCTGCCAATTATTGCAAGTGCCGACGTTTTGTATTACAGTTTGCATATGATGAAAAGGGGAAAAGCGATAGTTTTTCGCTTTGACGACTTGGAAGCTGAAAGAAGAAACTTGACAAAAGCAAAACAAACGATTATCTTTATGATATCGATCTGCTCCCCGTCGGATCAGCCTTCGGGCCTCCGACGGGGTTATCCATACAAGGAGGTTTTTGATGCCTCCTGAACCTTCCATTAAAAGAACATTCGTTTTCTTTGACGGCCAAAATCTCTTTTATGCGGCAAAAGAGGCTTTCGGCTATCGCTACCCGAATTATGCTCCCTGGCTGTTGGCTGATGCCGTTTGCAAGCGCCAGGGTTTCCAATTGGATAAGATTTTATTTTACACCGGGATTCCCTCCATTTTGGACAACCCCTTCTGGAATCAATTCTGGTCTAAAAAACTCGCCGTAATGGGTACAAGGGGCGTAAATATTTTTAGTCGGGAATTACGTTATCGGAATCGGTCGATTGTACTTCCTGATGGCACGGAAACAACCATTCCGGTCGGTGAAGAGAAAGGGGTGGATATCCGCATTGCCCTGGATATCATCAGTTATGCCAGGGAAGGGTGTTTTGATATCGCCCTGGTTTTCTCCCAGGATAATGATCTGTCGGAAGTGGCCGATGAAGTGAGAAAAATAGCTCAGAGTCAGGATCGTTGGCTGAAAATCGCCTCCGCATTTCCTTTCAGTCCCACCAGCCACAACAAGCGGGGAATCAACAAGACCGATTGGATAAAAATCGATCGTGCGTTATATGACTCATGCCTTGATCCACTCGACTATCGGCCGAAGAATCCATGAATCCCACTTTATCCCAAAAAAAGAATAATTTGCGCCGGGCTGAAAGCGGAATGAAAAAATAATAATGAAAGCCCTGGCTCTCATATTTTCCGGCACCCATATTTCCTTATCCTTTGAACAAAGATGAATTAATGTAAATTATGACACGTATTAATCCAACCAGTTCAATCCGAAGTGGATTTGATTACCAGGACTTCTGGGGTTTGAAATTATGTGGGCATTGGTTGGTGAATCCAGATAAATATAAATGGATTCAGTTTGAGACATGCCCAGATGAAGAAAACCAAAATAAATTCTATCTCGATGACATCGTCTGTCTTGATTCAAAAGATTCATATTGTTTCTATCAGATAAAATACAGACAAAATCCATTAGATGTATGGACTTGGGATGATTTCTTGATACCAAGGCATCCTCGTGGAAAATCTCTTTTTAATAAATGGGTAAACATCTCTTTAAGGCCTCATATCACTAAAACTAAAGAGGCAATTTTTATCTCCAATGCTCAGGCCTCTGAGGAAGTTGAAAAATATATCGATGGGGAAATACTCAATATACAAAAGATAAAAGTAAAAGATATTACGCTCTATAATCGTATAATAAATGAAATAGGTAATAAGCAAAAAATTGATCGAATTTTTAAAATATTTCATTTTCGATTTAACCAAAAAAATTTAACTGACGATGAACTGGAAAGGAGTTTACGGAAATACTTTTATAATAATCTAAATGCCACAAAGTCTGGTTTTACTAACTTAATTCATGAAATAAAAAAAGAGTGTCGGAAACAAAATACAAGTCAGCTAAAAATCGAAATGCTTCGTAGTTGGTGTGAATTTGATTCGCCGCGTTCTCTGGAAGAACACTTTGATATTCCTTCCGATTTTGAATTTTTCGATAATCGAACTCATCAATCCATTCTGTCCGATCTTCAAAAACCTGAAGGTGGTATTAAAGTAGTCTTTGGTAAGCCTGGTGTTGGGAAAAGTGTATACTTATCAAAACTTGATAAAGAACTGAATGAAAAAAGAATAATTTCCATTAAACATCATTACCACATATCCCCAGAGGATACTAACCCACAAGAACGACTTAACACAGAACGTGTTATTGAAGCTATTAAATCACAATTGAAGTTTCATAAAAAAGAGCTGGGTGTTCTGGCTAATAAAAACTCAAAAAATATACCTATTAGGGAATTTATCACAACAATAGCCAAAAAATTAGGCCAGGCTAAAAAAGCTTTTACTATTATTGTTGATGGGTTAGATCATGTTTTGCGTTATGGAGCTAAAGAGGAATTAGAGACCTTTCTCAAAGAAATCTGCTTTCCACAATCCGGAGTTTGGATTGTTATTGGCATGCAAGAGCATGCTAAACTACAACTGCCTCAAATTATTTTTGATAGATGTCCTGAAGATCAATGGATAGAAATAAAGTCATTAAATAAAGACGCTATTTCAAAAATTATCAAAGCTAATAAAATAGGTCTTCATTTTCCAAATCAAATCGAACAGTTTCGAGGTTTGGTAGACAAACTTTTTTCAATATCGGAAGGTAATCCACTTCATTTGCGTTTTAGCTTACAACAATTAAAAAACATGTTGGGAAATAGTCTTGTTGTAGAATATTCTTGTAAAGATCTTATACCCTTTGGTGGAGGAATAGAAACATATTACAATTCTCTTTGGGAGAAGATTCCAGATAATGCACAGGCGGTTCTTCTTACGATGGCGAGCGTGAATTTCCTTTTTTCAGAACATCAGCTTATTGAGTGCGTTTCTTCATTTATGACTCATCCAGTTAGTGTAACTAATGGATTCAATCAGGTTTCTCATCTAATCTCAATAAATCTACGTAGGCAAATGAGTGTTTATCACAATAGTTTTGAGCTGTTTTTAAGAAATTTGCCAGAAATGGATCAGCAAAAAATTATTTTAAAAACGAATATTAAAAAATGGCTGGAACAATCAAATTACGAATATCTTAAATGGGCAGAGTTAAAGATAATAGAGTACGAACTTGGGAACAGCAATCCAATTCTTGAATTAGATCGAAAGTGGCTTTTGGATGCTATTTGTTATCCATGTAATTCAAATCAAATTTCCAAGCAGATAGAATTATCCGCAAAAGTTGCTTTTAACAAAAATGATTTTGGTAAAGCTCTTCAAATAAGTCACCTCTACCAGTACTATTTAAATTCAAAGGAATTCGAAGAAGAAGCAATTGGATTAATTTGGGAAGAAGCACTGCATCACAATTCAAATATTTTTGACTATATTGATTTTAAAATATTGCCAACCTCGGCACTTATTATCCTTGCTAAAATAGCTGATGAAAGTGGAAATAAATTGGCGATAGAAGAAATTATTGAAATTATTCTCGAACGACTTGATAGACAGGAATATCGGCAAAACACTTTACCTCCTATAACTTTAGCGCTACTTAAAGTATTACCATATGATCGTCAGCACAACCTTGAAAAAGTTTATAAATATATAGTTCAGTTCAGAGATATTAAAATTACTGATTTCCTATTTGGAATATATTCACATCAACTTCTCATTTTGGGGCAAAAGGAAAAATTGGGGCAGCTTCTTAAACTCGGCCTCACTGAGGGAGAGAGAGAAAAAATAGTAGTTGAATGTGTTAAATATGGTTTTGTAAAAAATGATGATATATCAAGTTTTTTAGGCAAAATCAGAAATTCATTCAGTCTTTATAAGCTGTATAGTTTTTTAAAAAATAGGGAAAATTATAAGTTGCCACCACTTTCACAATACGACATATTTCCTTATAAAATAACAGAGGGGGACACGGAAGAAAGAGCAAAATGGAAAAGCTACTTCTATGAGCAGTTTTTAATTGGATTGCTTTATGGGATTGCTGATAAAACAAAATATATAATAGAATGGGTGGCGGGCATGCCTATCCATTGGCCAGTTCAAGCAACAGGTAAACTTCTCGAAGCCAGCATAAAAATTGCATCTGGAATCAGTCAATCAAGAATTGTTTATTCGGATTTGTTTAATACTATATCTAATCTGAAAGAATTAGTATGGCCAGAAGATAGGAATATTATTGTTTTCCAATATGCTTTTAGTGATGCTATTATCCAAATATTTGATTTTATGGTGCTTCTGAATCGATATTTCAATTGCGAATTCCAAATAAATTTAACAGAATATTCTATTTTTACCAGTAAACCATTATTTTTTAGTAAAGACAATCTAATTGATCTAATAGTTAAAAACGATAATATGTTATTGAAGCATGATTTATATCAGTTTGTACAGAATGAAAAAAAAGAGAATCTTTCAACAAACATTATTCATTTTCCGGATCGAGCCATAGATTATGCGAAAATGTCGAAATTAGCCCGTCTTTATACAGGCAATGAAATGTCTCAATCCCTTCTTTTAAAAGCAGCAGATAATCTTTTGGGATATGGGAACCACAAAGATATTTATTTGTTTGATGTATTAGAAGCAATAAAATTTTGTGCCCAATTCGGAAAAAAGAAAGAAATAATCGATGGCTGGATTGCAAGAATTATTCCAATTATTAATAGTGTTGACAAATATACAGATGGTGACGAAACACATGGTCTTCCTTCTGCCTTGGCTGATCTTTTAGCCAAACATAATCCTGCTCTATTGAAAACATATTATTATTGGTCAGCTGAAAGAGAAGAATTATATCATGCCGAAGATTTATTTAAATTTGTAATAAAATCTCTTTCATTTACTGATGATGTGCAGATTGCATTAGCTAGTACTGCCCTCGATAAAGAATCTTTTTTGGAACTAAAAGCTATGTCTCAAAACAATGTCGGCGCATTGGAAGCTTTTAATTTGATTGAAAGCTACTTGGGGCAAATTAGCTATTTAGAAGAAAAAGAAAGTAGTTCTTCTAGTTTTACAAAATCTATCTATAGCTATTCAGAGATTGAACCGAACAGTTTAATTAACCATCTCTCGACTAACTTTGAGAACAAATGGGAATGGAATAACTACTTGGTCGGTTGGATAAATTACTGGCAGGGAAAGATTGGTAACGAAAGTATTTATCGAGTATTTAGATGTCTTATTGAAAAATCTGGCATGCAGTTCCTATCAGGACAAGTTCTTGATCTTATCTATCCTTTAATATATGAATTTGATAATAGTTTTTGTTTTGATTTGTTATGCAAAGCGCAAGAGCAAAATCATGGTTGGCAGAGATACTGGTATGATGAAAAGGAGGCTGAAAATCGGTGGAATTTTGTTAAAAAAAACTATCCTCAACGCTATCTGGACTTTTTTCATAAAAGCACAAACCATTATTTTCCGCTATCTAGAGGAGTTGAGTTTTTATTTCAATTTGGCGACTTTGAAAGAGCTGAAGCTATTACAAATGCGAGTGTGCAATTCGTAGAATCCCTTATGGCTGACATCGATTTACCCATACCAATTTGGTTTAAAGAGAAAAACATTATTTGCGAAATTGATGTTCTGATACAAAGATTGCTTTGGCCAAGCCCTTTAGTGAGAGAAAGAGCAGCTTGTGGAATAGCGAGATTACTTTGTTCTTCTGAAAATAAAAAGAGTATTCTTACCTGTTTACTTTCATGGACAAAAGTACAAAAAATGGAAACCATTATTGCAATAGGATTGCTTCCAATCATAAAGGCTTTTTACATTGCTGACAATTCCAGTGACCTTAACTATATAAACGTTGACAAAATTGCTCACTCCATTTTAATAAACTCTGAAGTCATAGAAAAACTCTTTAATGAAATTTATTTCCTAACAGGTGCGACCAAGCAGCCATTGCCCTCTTTCGAAAAAATCGATTCAGTTCCGGATAGCTATTTATCCAATAGTTTTTTTGAAAAATATTTGAAAACATTTCTTACGCCAATTTATTTGAAATGGGCTGAAGAGATTGAAAAACAGTGTTTTAAGCCTTTCATTAGGCAATGGGCTTTTACAGCAGAAGAAATAATAAAATTATCAGGAATAGAACTTGATGCAAATCAACGTTATTTCTATGCTCGTAGTGAACATGATGAATTTTTACTTGGATTTTCCTCAAAGGTAAGTGAAGCTTATAGATCGGCATTTTTGAGAATCCTACAATCCTTTTTCATTGATGGGGATATTGCAAAAGATTTCTATCTGGAATACGTCTATGCCACTCTTCCTATTGAATTGTCTAAATGGAAAATATTGCCAAATCGCGCTCCAAGATGGTGGCCAAAACTTACTTCCGAAAATATGGAGAACAAAAGGGATGCGTCAATTATAGCTATTCAATTTGAAAACCCTCTAGAATATCTTATTAAAAATCAGGAAGAGGAACTGATAATTGCTGCAGAAGGAGCCATTCAGCCTGCAGACGGATGGAGAACTGATCCTTCTCATTCATTTTCTTTAAAAGGATTCGGGTATAAGGTTATAGGGCCAAAATTGCCAACTCCAGAAGAAGTTGCTAAAGAAATATTTTATGCTCCACATTTGATCGTTTTTCCTTCAAAGTCAAATAAACCATTTAATTTACTTGAGGATAAAGACAATCATTTTCCAGTTAATTGTAATGGTAGACAAATAGAAGATCTTTTAATATTTCCGATTGTAACTCACGAAAGAGATCTCTGTATTGAGCTCTGGCAATATTTTAGGGATTACAATGTAGCTTTTAATTTGAACCCGATTCTTTCTAAGGATTTAATTGTTGAAATACTTGATAAACAGTGGCAATTAAGGCAGAAGAACAAAAAAATTATTTTAAAATATGAAGACTGGTTAGAAGGTTTAAAAGAAAGATATTACAACGATATGCCATTACCACATGGTCAATATTTAAAATTGAATAAGCTTTTCATAAATAATTGGTTGAATGATAATGGATTAAGATTAGGTTTTTTATTAAAAATGACTTATAGATCAAAAAAATATAGTTATGAAAAAGCGAAAATAATAGAAGAATACAAGATTTTGAATCTGGCTCCATTAATTACACTATAATTATCAAGAAGCCATAGAGGTCTCCAGCTTCCAGAAATAATCATTGCCCCTATCCCCGGCAAAGCCATTTTATTACTTCTTTCTCCACCTTCGCGGTCAGCGATGCTCCTTTTCATCGGCGAGATTTATTTTTTCCTGAACGGGTTCAACCTCTGGAATGTCGGCACGTCGAGGGAAATTGACATATAGTGCAAACCGGAAAAGATTGGCATTTCAATAATTTCCCGATGCTTCAATCCAGTCATGCAAGTGAACCCCGCAGTTCAGCCTAAAAAAAATGTTATTTTATAACTTGACATTAGAAATAACCATGATAGAATTAAAACATGATTAACAGATGGCTTGAATTATCCCAAAAAAAATCGCTTTTACTGGTCGGCCCACGGCGGGCGGGAAAAACCACCTTGTTGAAGACCCGATTTCCCGACTTCCGCTATGCCACGCTCGACGATTATGACTTGTTGAACTGGGCCAACAAAGACCCGAAAGGGTTCATCGAAAGTTTGGGGGGAAATGCCATCATCGATGAAATTCAGCGCTGCCCGCGTCTGACCGTGGCGGTCAAGTACGCCATCGACAACCAGGGAGCCAAGTTCCTGCTTAGTGGTTCAAGCACGCTGGGCCTGCTCGACGCGGCTGCCGACTCCATGGCCGGACGAATCCACATTCAATCTTTGCCCACTCTCTGCTGGGGTGAGGAGGATGGGGAAGCCGATCATGCTTTGTTCAGCGAACATCTGCAAACGCCGCGACTACAGGTCGCCCGCAGAAAAACCGCGACGGCCATGAAATACGGCCAATTCCCCGAAATAGCGTCTTGCGAAAAAGAAGCCGACAAACTCGAACTCCTCGAAAACTATAAAAACACCTATTTCATCCGTGATCTGCTGCAGCTGGGCAACATCGAACATGGGGCCGGTTTGCTGGCCATATTCCACCACCTGGTTCGCTCGCTCGGTTCTCTGGTCGAGGTTTCCAGCTTGGCCCGGGAATCCGGCCTGAGCTACCCCAGCGCCAGAAAATATTTGAATATATTGACCCAGACGCAGCTCACTTTCCCTTTGTACGGCTACCAGTACGGCCCGGCCAAGCGCTTCATTAAGGCAGCCAAAATCTATTTCAGCGATACCGGCATTATCACCGCCATGAACCAGCAGGTGAGCATTGGCCAGCAGGTGGAAAATTTCGTCATTGCCGAGCTGGAAAAGCGCCGCAAACTTGGAACCATTAAGGCTGATCAGCTATATTATTACCGAAACTCCGGCGGCAGGGAGATCGACTGTATTTTTGAAGCCGGGGATATTGTCCATGCCATCGAAATCAAATCCAGCGAAACGTTCGACAAAAGGGATATAAGCCATTTGCGGGAGTTTGTCAGCCATGCACCAGAGAGAACAAAGGGTTTCCTGTTTTATCTCGGAGCGGAATATCTGGAAATGAATGGGATTAAGGTTATCCCCATCGCCGGCCTGTTTAGGGGTGTTTGATTGCCTCAGCTCTAGTGGGGCAGGAAGGATGGAAAGTGGGAAGGAAGGGGCAGCACAAATTATCCACCCTTACCACCGGCAATACTCCTTTTCGTCGGCGAAATTTATTTTTTCCTGATCGGATTCAACCTCTGGAATGTCGGCACATCGAGCGGATCGTCGAAATTTTCCGGTCCGTGGGTCATGTTGGGCATGGTGCTATCGTTGACGTATTTGCCCACGTCCACGCTGCTGCCCGGGCGGCTTTGGATGAGAAAAGGCTGCGCCGGGGTGGGCTGGCGGTAGGAAGGCTCCGGGGAGATGAAACTCGCCGGCGGGGTCTTGCCGCGCGCCTGCGCCTCGTTCTTGGCTTCCTTAAAGCCGGTGGCGATCACGGTGATGCGCAGGGCATCGCCGACGTTTTCGTCTTCGATCACCCCGAACTTGATGGTCGCGTCCGCATCGGCGTTGCGGGTGATCAGGTCGGATATCTTTTCGATCTCGGCCAGGGTCAGGGTCGAAGAGGCGGTGATGTTGAACAGAATGCCGGTGGCGCCGTTGATGGCCAGGTTGTCCAGGAGCGGGGAATTCAGGGCCCGCTTGGTGGCTTCTTCGGCCCGGTTCTCGCCCTTGGCTTCGCCAGTGCCCATCAGGGTGATGCCCCTGCCGACCATGGTGGCCTTGACGTCCGCGAAATCGACATTCTGGGCTCCGGTGCTGTTGATGATGTCGGAAATTCCGCGCACGGCCTGCAGCAGAACCTCGTCGGCTTTTTTATAGGCGTTCTTGTAGGTGATATTGGGATCGCCCAATTCCAGCAGCTTTTGATTGGGGATGATGATGATGGCATCGACGTTCTCGCGCAGCTTGCGGATCCCATCCTCGGCCACGCGCATCCTTTTTTCCTTTTCGAAGAGGAAGGGCTTGCTGACCACGGCCACGGTCAGGATGCCCATGGAGGAAGCATGATTGGCGATGATATGCGATGCCCCGGTACCTGTCCCGCCGCCCATACCGGCGGTGACAAAGACCATGTGGGCGCCCTCCAGCACCTCGATGATGGATCCGGTATCGTCCAGCGCCGCCTGCTCGCCGATGTCGGGGTTCGACCCCGCCCCGAGCCCCTTGGTGATCTTGTCGCCGATCTGCAGTTTCAAGGCGGGAGACTGGATGGTCGACAAAACCTGCATGTCGGTATTGACGGCGATGAACTCGACACCCTTCAGGTCCTCCTCGATCATGCGGTTGATGGCATTGCCCCCGGCGCCGCCCACGCCGATGACCTTCAGCACGGCCCCCCGTTTTTTTTCGCGGCCATAAAGAATTTTAATGTCATCGTCCATATACGCCTCCTACACTCCAAAATAATTTTTGATTTTCTGGGTAAAATTGATCGGTTTATTGCGAAGGATTCCCTTGTCTTTCATGTCGTTGAAACCGTACTTGATCAAGCCTACCGCCGTGGCGAACTCCGGGGTGTTGACTTTGTCGATCAGGCCGCCGATGCCATACGGAGAGCCGATGCGCACCGGGATGGAAAAAATCCCGTCGGCGACGTCCAGGATGCCGTCCAACAAGGCCGTGCCGCCGCTGATCACCACGCCGGCATTGATCGAATTCTGCAAGCCTTCCTTTTCGATCTCCATCTTGACCATTTCAAAAATCTCAAACGCCCGCGGTTTCAGGATATTCATCAAGAGCGAAGTTGAGATCTGGCGCGGCTTTTTGCCGCTGACCGACGGAACTTCGAAGGTTTCATCCTTCAGGTTGGGGTCCAGGGCACAGCCATAGCGGCGTTTGATCTTTTCGGCACGATCGATGGCGGTACGGATCCCGATCGACAGGTCGTTGGTGAAATTGTCCCCGCCGTAGGGGATCGTCCCCGAGAAACTGATGGCCCCCTTTTCAAAAACGGCGATATCGGTCGTGCCGCCGCCGATATCGATGGAGAGGACCCCAAGCTCCTTTTCATCCGGGGTCAGGACCGCCTCAGCGGAAGCGATGTGTGAAAGCACCATGCCCAGGACATTGATCTTCGCCTTTTTCAAGCACAGCAGCAGATTTTTGGTGGCCGTAATCGACCCGGTTATGATGTGGATATAGACATCCAGATTCGTGCCGACCATGCCCACCGGATTCTTGATCCCGTCCTGGGCGTCGACGATGTACTCCTGGGGAAGAACATGCAGTACGGAGCGATCGCCCGGGAGCATGATGGCGCTGGCGTGGGTGATGGCCCGGTCCACGTCCTCGCGCGAGATTTCCTTGCTGCGCCCGGTGATATTGATGCTGCCCTTGGCGTTGATGCTCTGGATGTGCTTGCCGGAAATGTTGACGTATGCCGATTCGATCATCACCCCGGCCGTCAATTCCGCGTCCTTGATCGATCGCTTGATGTCCTCGACCGTCTCTTCCATATTGACGATGGCCCCCTTGCGCAGGCCCTTGGATTCGGCAATCCCGTAACCGATGATTTCCACGTCTTCTTTCTTCCCGTCCGATTTGATCTGGGCGATCAACGTGCAAATCTTCTTGGTGCCGATATCGATACCGACCAGATAATTGTTCTTCATAACTCCCCCTGTGGCTCATCGTTAAAGCCGAGATAGATCCGCCCGGCGATGCGCAGATCAACCGTGCGGATCAGCGAGCCATCCGCAGCCAGATGCGGCTTGATTTTGTAGTAGCGGTTTATTTTCCTTGAAAAATCGGTTGCGCCCGGATAAAAGATTTCGGAGCCACTCCGCAATTTCAACTCGATACCATAGGGCTCATGAAAGGCGACATATTCGATTTGATCGCGCAGGGGCAGCAATTCTTGCGCCGCCATGGCGATTTGCGCCGGAACCGGCCCATCGCCAGCGCGGATGGGAATGAGCCCTGCCGGCATGGCCCTGCGCTCGCCCAAAACCAGGCCGCTGGCGTCCAGGAGCTGAAAGACGCCGTTCCGGGCTAAATAAAAGAGCGGCTGGCGCAGCGTGAAGCCGATTTCGACGGTATCGGGCAACACGCGGCTGATGGCCGCGTCTTCGATTTCCGGCAGCCGCAGCAGCTGGGCGCGCAGTTCTTTCAGGTCCAGGGCCAGGATATTCCCGCTGCAGCGCTTCAGGATCTCCTGGACCCTTTCACCTTCAAAAACCGGCTGCTGATGCAAGCGGAAGGAATGAACCTGCAGCATATCCCACTCCAGCAGCAGGACGGACGCTTTATACACGATGAAACCGACCAGCAATGTGACCGACAGCAGCAGCAAAACATGTGCTGTCCGTATTTGGATCGAACGGATTTTTTTTTCGCGCGTCAGCGTCAGATTGTTGCTCTTGCGGAAAAACTCGGCTTCGAATTTCAACGAGTGGCTGCGCATATCGTTCATTTTTTCTGCGCCTCCATTTCCACGGCGAAATCGTGAGCCAGCTGGGTTAGGTTACCAGCAGAGAGGAAAACCAGGCCGTCGCCGTCGCGAAGCTGCTGGCGCAGGAACTCGCTGATCTCTGGGAACGAATCCAGGTAAAAAACATTTTCCTGCCCCTGGCTGCGGATGTGATCGGCCAGGACCCGGCTGTTGATCCCGGGGATCTCCCTCTGGTTGGCGGAATACAGCTTGGTAATGATCAGGATGTCCGCGGCCCGGAATGCCGTGGCGAACTGCTTCATCAAGATCTGCAGCCGGGTGAAGCGGTGGGGCTGGAAGACGGCGATGACCCTGCGGCAAGAACTGCTGCGCAGCGTTTTCAGCGTGGCCTTGATCTCGCTGGGATGATGGGCATAATCATCGATGACCAGGAGCGATGGGCCGGCAAGCAGGACCTGGAAACGCCTTTCGGGCAGGCTGAAATTTTCCAGGCTGGCCCGGATGGTTTCCAGACTCACCCCCACTTCCAGTGCGGCGCTGACGGCAGCCAGCGAATTGGCCACGTTATGCCTGCCGCCCACGCTCAGGCGCAGCGGCCCCCGGTCCTGCCCCTGCACCAGCAGTCGGTAGGAGGAGGCGAAACCGGAAGTCTTCACATCCACGGCCCGGACATCGGCGCCGGCCGAAAAGCCATAGGTGACTATCTTTTTGCGGATCGCAGGCATAATTTTTTTGATGTTCGGGCACTCGGCGTTCAGGATGACGGCGCCGTAAAATGGGACCTTTTCGGCGAATTCCCGGAAGGCCGAGAGCAGTTTCTTCATCCGGCCGTAAAATTCCAGGTGATCGTTCTCGATGTTGGTGATCACGGCGATGGTGGGAAACAGTTTAAGGAAACTGCCGTCCGACTCATCCGCCTCGGCGACCAGGTAGCGCGAAAAACCCAGCTTGGCGCCGCTGCCCTGCACTTTCAGCTTGCCGCCGACCACGTAGGTCGGATCCAGGCCGGCCTGGGTCAGGATGGCCGCGATCATGGACGTCGTGGTGGTCTTGCCGTGCGTCCCGGCAACGGCCAGGGAAAATTTCATGCGCATCAGCTCGGCCAGCATTTCGGCGCGGGGAATGACCGGCAGCTTGTTTTTCAAGGCTTCCAGCACTTCGACGTTGTCCTCGGTGATGGCGCTGGAATAGACCAGGGCTTCCGCCGCACCGACGTTTTCCCTGGCATGGCCGATGGCGATGCGGATCCCCTTCGCAACCAGGCGGCGTACGGTTTCGTTTTCCGCAATGTCGGATCCGGAGATCTGGAATCCCATGTTGTGAAGAACTTCCGCGATCCCGGACATGCCCGAGCCGCCGATCCCGGCGAAATGGATTTTCTTGATCCGGCTGTGTTCAATCATGGCCGAAAACCACCTTGCGCTGGCGCGACACGTTGAGGATGATCCCGGTGATCATCAGGCTGCTGAGCAGGGATGTTCCGCCCGAGGAAATGAACGGCAGGGGAATGCCCTTGGTGGGGAAAAGGCCGACGGCTACTGAAATATTGATCATCGACTGCAGCGCGATCAAAAAGACAAGCCCGGTCACGAGCAGGTAGGTGTGGGGGTTGTCGGATTGCCTGGCGATCACCATGCCGCGCAGAAAGTAGACGACGAAAAGGGCGATCACGGCCAAGGCGCCAAAAAAGCCGAGCTCCTCGGCGATGATGGCATAAATGAAATCCGAGTAGGCGTAGGGGAGATAAAATAATTTCTGGGTCGAATTGCCGATCCCCTGGCCGAAAAGCCCCCCGGACCCGATGGCGTAGGTCGATTGCAAGGCTTGGAATCCCTGCCCCGAGGCATAGATCTCCGGATTGAAAAAACTTTTGATCCGGTCACGGCGCATGGGATCAACCCGGATCAAAAGCAATATCAGCGGAATCAACAGCGCGAAAAAAATCACGAAAAATTTCAAGCGCACGCCGGCCACAAACAGCATGACCAGAGTGATGATGCTGATCAGCACGAAGTTGCCGAAATCGGGTTCCTTCAGGATGAGCCCCTCCATGAAGGCCACCGGCAACAAAATCAATCCCAGATTCTTGACGTTGTTGACGTCGCCGTCTTTTCGGCTCAGCATCATAGCCAAGTAGAGCACCAGGATGATCTTGGCAAACTCGGACGGCTGAACGGAGAATCCGGCGAAGCGGATCCAGCGGCTGGTATTGTTGATCTTTTGGAAAAAAAAGACCAGCGACAAGCCGGTGAAGGCCAGCGCCATGACGGCCATGATCAGCCGCTGATTCAAGTAAAACGGCGCTTTGCTTAAGGTCATGACGGTAAATATCAGCAGTCCCAAGGCCAGCCAGGCCAGCTGCTTCTTGAAAAAATGGAAGCTGTCGCCGAACTTTTCACGGGCCAGGACCGGTGTAGTGCTGAAGATCATCAGGAAGCCGATGGCGATCAGCAGCAGCGAGACCATCAGCAGGGTGCGATCGATGCCGCCTTTTTTAACCATTTTGCTTCTCCCTGTCTTGCAAGCGCCCCACTTCCTGTTTGAACACCTCGCCGCGGTGTTCGAAATTATCAAACATGTCAAAACTGGCGCAAGCCGGAGCCAGCAATACCACGCCGCCGGCTTGGCGTAAAAGTTCATAGCCGGCGCCGACCGCCTCATGAAGGTCACGGACGGTGACCAGTTTCTCGGCCAGCCCGTGCAACTGAGTGGCGATCAGGGGAGCCGCCTTGCCCAGCAGCAGCACCCGTTGCGCTTTCTCCCGCAAAAGCTTTTCAAGGCCGGAGAAATCGGAACCCTTGTCCTTGCCGCCCAGGATGACGACCAGGTGGCCATCGATGCTGGCGATGGATTTGAGGGCCGCGTCGACGTTGGTCGCTTTGGAGTCATTGATGAATTCGACCCGGCCGACATTCCCGGCCGCTTCCATGCGGTGCGGCAGGCCCCGGAACGATTCCAGCCCCGCTTCGATTTCCCGGGCCGTCAGGCCGACGGCGCGGCAGGCCAAGGCGGCGGCCATGATATTTTCCAAGTTATGGACACCGCGCAGGGGGTTGCGGCGCAAGGAAATCTTTTCCCTGGCCGCGCCCAGGCTGAGAATGATGTCATGGTTTTCCAAGGCAGCCCCATCATCCCGGGGTCGAGTGCTTGAAAACCAAAACGGCTTGGCCGGGCCGAGGCGCTTTACATCCCGCAGCCAGGGATCGTCGGCGTTCAACACCATGCAGTCCCCGGGACGTTGGTTCTTGAAAAGATTGAATTTCGCGCCCGCATACGCCTCCATGGAAGGATAGCGATCCAGGTGATCTGGGGTGATATTGAGCAGCACGGCCACGTCGGCCCTGAAATGGACGATTTCCTCCAATTGAAAACTCGACAGTTCAAGAACCACGATCGAATCGGTGCTGACATCCGTGGTTTGAGCGATGAACGGAATGCCGATATTCCCGGCCAGGATGCTGTTGCGGCCGGCCCGGCCGAGCAGATGGTGGATCAGGCTGACGGTTGTCGATTTGCCGTTACTGCCGCTGACCGCGATGATTTTGGCCTGGATGCGGCGGGAGGCATATTCGATTTCAGAGACGATTTCAACTCCGCGCGAGCGCAGGACGGAGAAGCGGGGATTTTTCCCGTCAAAACCGGGACTGGTTATGACCAGCCGGCAGGCAATGAGTTCGGCGAATTTGTCGGCTCCGATCAGAAAGCGCACCCCGCGCCGTTCGAAAGCTTCCCGACTGTCCCGATCGTTGATTTCGTTGTCGTTGAACAGGAGCGGCGACGCCTGCGGCTCGTGGGCCAGGAGAAATTCCAGCACGGCCTGGCCTGTCTTTCCGAATCCCAGAACGGCGATGGGATTATTTTTCATGCACGAACTCCGCAATGGCTTTTTCCAAAGCCGTGCCCCGCGATCCTTTGAACAGGACGACGGCGCCGGGCTGCAGCTCGGCGCGCAGGTATTTCCCGGCGTCAACGGCCTGGTCGAAGCACTTGATCCGGGCAGCCGGATATCCCGCCTGTCTGGCACCTTCGGCGATCTTCGCGGCCCGCAGGCCGACGGCCAGGAGCAGGTCAAAACGTAGCCCTGAAAAAAAGCGCCCCGCCTCGAAGTGAAAGGCGAGCTCATCCGCCCCAAGTTCCAGCATGTCCCCCAGCACGGCGGCCTTTTTTTGCCGATACTCCCCGTCCACCCATTGCAGGGTCTTTTTTAGGGCTTCCGGGTTCGAATTGTAGGTCTCGTCGATGATGACAAATCCGCTCGCTTCACGGATCTGCCCCCGGCCGGCCAGCGGCCGCAAAGCGGAGAGGGCTTCCTGGATTTCATGATTCGCCATTCCCAGCCGCTGGGATACCAGGATGGCCGCAAACAGGTTTTCGACCTGCGCCAGGCTGATCAGCGGCGCGACGAATTCCTCCTTCATCCCGAACGAATCGATCACCATGCGGCTGCCGCTGTTTTCGCGTATCACCTCTTTCAGGATGATCTGATCCCGGACCGTTTGCGAGCCAAAAAAAATCTTGCAGCCTTTCTTGTCGGCAACCGCCCGGCGGATCAGGGCCGAATCGCCGTTGACGAAAGCGCAGCCGTCGGCGTCCAGGTGATTCAGGATCTCGGCTTTGGCCATGGCGGCGTTTTCGAGAGTTTTTAGAAATTCCAAATGGACCGGGAAAACATTGAGCAGGACCGCCACATCGGGCCTCAAGATGCCGGCCAGCTGATCGATTTCCCCGATCCCCGGGTCGCTCATGGCCAGTTCGAACACGGCGGTTTCTTCCTTCCCGGTCATTTTTAAAAGCGAGAAAGGCAGGCCAATGCTGTTGTTCCAGTTCTGCGGGGAGCGGAAAGAACGGAATTTATGGGAAAGGATCTGGAAAATGAATTCCTTGGTCGTGGTCTTGCCCGCACTCCCGGTGATGCCGACATACTTGATGGAACAGTACTTTTCCCTGACGTGGGTGGCCAGTTGCTGGGCCGCCTGCAGTGGATCGGATACTCGGATCAAGGGCACCTTTAGCTTGCCTTCGGCAAAGTCTTTCCTGACTACGGCGCCGGCGCCGGGAATAGCGGCCAGGTCCTTGACAAAGCGATGCCCATCGGCTTTCACCGTTCGCATGGCAAAAAAAAGCGAGTTCGCACCCATGGCCCGCGTATCAAATTGAAAATCCATGAAGGAGGTGACCCTCTCGGCACGGCTTACCTGCCCGGCGACCACAGCGGCGATTTCATCGATTTGGAGTTCAGGCATGTGCCTTCCCCATCTTGGCATGAACCACTTCGAAATCATCAAAGTGAACCGTCCGTTCCTTGAAGATCTGGTAATCTTCATGGCCTTTGCCGGCGATTAAAACCACGTCCCCGGGGGTGGCCATGTCCAATGCTTTTTCAATGGCCGTTTTGCGGTTGACTTCGCAGCTGAAATTCCGGAAATCGGCAGCGAATCCGGCCGCGATCTCAGAGATGATGGCCTGCGGATCCTCCTGGCGGGGGTTGTCGCTGGTCAGTATCACCCAATCCGCGAGGTTGGCGGCAACCCGGCCCATGCGCGGCCGCTTGGTCTTGTCCCGGTCTCCGCCGGCCCCGAAAACCAATATCAGCTTGCCCGGTGAGATTTCCCGGAAGGCTTTCAACAGGTTTCCCAGGGCGTCATCGGTATGCGCGTAATCCACGACTACCAGGAACTCGCCGGCATGGGCGATATTGACACGGCCCTTGACCGGGACGAATTCGCTCAAACCGGCACTGATCTTTTCCAATGCCGTGTCGCTGGCCAGAGCCGAACTGACTGCGGCCATGATGTTGAGCAGGTTGAAGCGGCCCAGCAAACGGCTTTGAATCTCCATTTTTCCGCGCGGCGTCTGCAGCAGCGCCTTGATGCCGTCCAGGGAAAAATGATATTTCAGAGGGCGGATGTCCGCGAGCGGGGAGAAGCCGAAAGTGACATAGCGGCAGTTCAGTTCCTTGATGATGTTCTCGCCCATCGGATCGTCGCCGTTGACGATCGCCCATTGTTCGGCGCCAAGTTTTTTAAACAGCGAAAGCTTGGCCTCAAAGTAATTCTCCATGGTCTGGTGAAAATCGAGGTGATCGCCGGAAAAGGAAGTGAAAACCGCCTGGGCGAACCCGATGTCTTCGACCCGCATCAGGCTGAGGGAGGCCGAAGACACTTCCATGACCAGGTTCAGGCATCCGGCCTTGACCGCCTCGGCCATGAAGGCGAACAATTCGGGAGCTTCCGGAGTGGTCAAATGAGTTTTTCGGCTGCAACCGGGGAAATTCATGCTCAAGGTGCCGATGGCCGCGGTCTTGGCCATGGCGGCGTTGAGCAGCGCTTGGATCAGGCCCACCGTGGTCGTCTTGCCATTGGTTCCGGTGACCCCGATCACCTGCAATTTCTGGGAAGGGTTATCAAAAAAGCGGCTGGCCATCTGGCTGAGGACCCGGCGGTCGTTCTTGACCTGCACCCAGGTGACCGGATGGTGTTCCTGCGGAGGCGGATGCACCGAAACCACCGCGCTGGCTCCTCTGCGGATGGCGTCAGCGGCGTAAACGATCCCATCCTTGACGAAGCCCTTGATGGAGACATAGCACTCGTTTTTCTTGATTTTCCGCGAATCGAATTCGATCCCGGAAACCGGCACGTGGAGATTGCCGCGCCAGGCCAGGGACTCCTGTTTGCCCAGCAATTCATCCAGGTACTTCATAGATAGATCCCCTTGCGGTCGGGCAAGTTGGGAAAAAGTTTGAGGTAAAGCATGATTTTGGCCGTGATGGATTTGAACAACGGGGCCGCCACGTCTCCTCCGTAATACATGCCCAATGGCTCATCGATCATTACGAATACAGTCACCTGCGGATTGCGGGCCGGGAAAAATCCGCCAAAGGAAGAAACATAGGCATTGGTGTATCTGCCGGCTTTGACCTTGCGGGCCGTCCCTGTTTTCCCGGCGATTTCGACGCCTTCGATCGCGGCTTTCTTCCCCGTTCCCCGATCGACGACCGCGGTCAGAATCGTGGTCAGCGGCTCCTGGCTGAGGGGCGACAAAATTTTCGGCCGCAGGTTGGCGGCAGCGCCGCTGAATAGAATCTTCGGCTGGAGCAGATATCCCCCCGAGGCCAGCACGTTGAAGGCCATGGCCATCTGCAGCGGTGTCACCGAAATTTCGTAGCCGTGGGAAAGGAACGCCAGCGAGACCCCGCTCCATTTTTCCAGAGGATTCAAGATGCCGTTCTCTTCAGCCGGCAGCTCGATCCCGGTGCGGCGGCCGAAGCCGAATCTTTGGATCGTCTGAAAATATTTTTCTCCGCCCAACCGCAAACCGATGCCGGCGGCGCCGATGTTGCTGGATTGGATGAAAATATCCTCAAAAGACAGGCGAGCGAACGGATGCACGTCGGTGATCTGCCTGTCCCTGACCATGTAGACGCCGTTGTGGCAATTGAACATGTCATGGAGAGCGCAGGTCCTGTTTTCGAGAGCCGCGGCGGCTAGAACGATTTTGAAGGTCGAACCGGGGTCGTAAAGAAAGGAAATCGCCTTGTTTCTCAGGGCCGGTGCCGGCGTGCGCCAGATCTCCTCCGGATCGTAGTCGGGATAACTGGCCATGGCCAGGATGGAAGCGTCGGAGCTGTTCATGACGATGACCGCTCCGCCCGCGGCCCGGTATTTTTCGACGGTGCCGGCCAACTCCCGCTCCACCAGGAACTGCAAGGCGGCGTCAATGCTCAAATGGATATTCTTGCCCGCCACCGGCTGCTCCAGATATTTGAACTGGAAAATCTTTTTACGGGCGTCGATCAGCACCTTGAGCTTGCCGCCGCGGCCCTTGATCTCAGAATCCAGGCTGGTTTCAATGCCGCCCAGGGCTTGTTCATCAATGCCCACGCCGCCCAGGATATGCGAGGCGATTTTATTTTGCGGGTAAACTCGCCGGTATTCGTCAATAAAATCAATGGTCCCGGCCGTTTGTTTGTTCAGGGCCAGCGGCAGGACTCTCTGATATTCTTCGTCGGTCAACTTGCGTTTGAGCCAGATGAATTTTTCGCCCCGGCGAATCCGCTTGATCACTTTCAATTTTTGCGAATTGTTCAAAGCGAGCTGCCGGCAAAAATCGCGGTACACGGCCAGCGAAACTTCCATGTCCTTGTTGCTGAGAAACGCCGACTTGGACTGCAGCGAAATGGCCAGGATCTCGCCGTTGCGGTCGGTGATGGTGCCGCGCTTGGAATGGAGCTCTTCGATCCGGTTGATCTGGGCTTTGACCTTGGCCATATAGGTGTTGTAATCGATGACCTGCAGCTTGAAAAGCTTGAAAGCGATAAAGAAAATCCAAACGAAGAAAAGGATGGAAAGGAAAAAGAACCTTTTCTTGCCTTGGCTATTAATTTTCATCGTCGGCTTCGAACACTTTGATAATCTGCCCCGCTTCGGGATACTGGTACCCCAGTTTCTCCCTGGCGATTCTTTCCATGCGTTCCAGGTTCAGCAGCGACGCTTTTTGTGCTTGCAAGCGATCGATTTCCGCGCGCATTTTTTTTTCCTGCTGCAGCAAGTCGTGTTGCTGGTAGCCCAGGTCCACATTTTTCAGATTCAAACCGGAATAGATGAACAGGATGGCGAAAATGAAAAAAGCGAGAATGGCCAGACGAAAATCGGCCGAGGTTTTGCCCTGTTTGTTCATGCCACTTCCAGCGCCCGCAGTTTCGCCGAGCGCGAAGCCAGGTTTTGCAACAATTCTTCGCGGCCGGGGAAGCCGGGGAAAGGACGGAGCAGCTGGACCTGTTGCGCACGCTGCAGCCGCTGGAATCCCCGCTTGACCAGCCGGTCCTCGAGCGAATGGTAGGTGATGAAAACCACGCGGCTGCCGGCGCGCAGGTTGGCGGGTATCTTTTCCAGCCAGGCTTCGATCCCTTCCAGTTCATGGTTGATAAAGATCCGCAGGGCCTGGAACACTTTGGCGGCGGGATGGACCAGACCCGGGCGGGGGCGCCAGCGGGTGATTTCTTCAACCAGCAGGCGCAGCTGCACCGTTGATTGCAGGGGGGCGAACAGCCTTTTTTCGATAATTTTCTTGGCCAGGCGCCCGGCAGCGGCGAATTCGCCGTAACGGGAAAAAATATCTGCCAGTTTTTTCTCCGGAAAGGTGTTGAGCACTTCGGCCGCGGTCAGCGAACCGTGCCGGTCTTTGCGCATATCCAGCGGCCCGTCTAGGGAATGGGAAAACCCACGCTGACTTTTTTTCAGCTGCACCGTGGAAATTCCCGGATCGACAAGTATCCCGGAGACGGCCAGCTTCCGGCAATCAAAATTCTCAAAAAGATCGCTGAAACTGCCCAGGTGGAAGCGAACCCGCCGCCCGAAAGCCTTCAAGTTTTCCCTGGCCAGGGAGATGCTTTCTTCATCCTGGTCGATGGCGATCACCCGGGCGCCCGCGAAAGCGCCGAGGATATGGTAGCTGTGACCACCAGCGCCCACGGTGCAATCGACAAAAAGTTTTTTAGCCGATCCTTGAAAGATTTCAAGGACCTCTTTACTCATGACCGGATAATGTGGAAAATTCATTGAGCAGCCTCGACACCTTTTGCAGCTTATCATCACTGAATTGACCGCCCATATACTTGCTGGTGAAGGCTTCCTTGTTCCAGATCACCAGATAATCGATCTTGCCAAGAATCAGCAGGTTGTCTTCCAGCCCGCTGCTTTGCCGCAAATCGGACGGGATCAGAATGCGACCCTTGGGGTCAATTTCAGTTTCACTGCCCCAGTAACTGATGCGGCTGATATATTCTTCCAGGTCCGGGTCACGCATCGGGATCCTGGCGATTTTTCTTTCGATTTCTTCCCAGACCTGCATGGGGTAAAATAAAATATGATCGCCATTGATCGAGGTCAGATAGACTTCTTTTCCAAATCCCTGCTCCAGGGCGGCAAGGTATTGGGCAGGGATCTTGACCCGGCCGCGATCATCAATTTTGGCGATATAACTGCCCCTGAAATGTTTTTTCATCCCATTTTGTCCCATTTTCTCCCACAATGATAGTATATATATATACTGATTGTCAAGAAATTTTTTTAAAATAATTATTTTAAAAACATCTTGACACGCTATATTTAGCGCTTTATAATTGGCGGGCAACTATATTTATAGCTCAAGGAGAGATCCATGGAGAATTTTTCTGAAAATGCAATGAAAATTTTGAAAGCCCGTTATTTCAAAAAGGACGAAAAAGGGGTCCCATTGGAAAGCAAACCCTCGCAATTATTCCGCCGCGTGGCCCGTTTCATTGCCAAGGCAGAAAAAAATGAAGCCGATAAAAAACTCTGGGAAGAAAAGTTCTTTCAAGCCATGATGCAAAAAGATTTCATGCCCAATTCTCCCACCCTGACCGGCGCGGAGCGAAACATGTGCCTCTCCGCTTGTTTCGTTCTGCCGATCGAGGATTCGCTGGATGGAATATTCGAAACGGTGAAGAATGCCGCGCTGGTTCACAAGGAAGGCGGCGGGACCGGTTTCGATTTTTCCAGGATCAGGCCGGCGGGAAGTTTCGTGCGCAAGACCCAGGGCATCGCTTCCGGGCCTGTCTCTTTTTTAAGGGTCATCGACGCCGGCACCGAAGCGGTGAAGCAGGGAGGCACCCGCCGCGGCGCCAACATGGGCGTCCTGCGGGTGGACCATCCCGATATCAAGACTTTCATCACCATGAAGCGCGACGGCGTCACCGCCCAAAATTTCAACATTTCGGTAGCCATCAGCGAGGTGTTCATCCAGGCCGTTAAAAACAAAGCCACCTATGACCTGATCAATCCCATGGACGGCCAGGCGGTCGGCCAGGCCAATGCCAGGGAAGTCTTTGACCTGATCGTCGATTCGGCCTGGAGCAACGGCGACCCGGGTTTGATCTTCATCGATAAGGTCAACCAATTGAATCCCACCGCTCTCCAGGGACCCATCCGGGCCACCAATCCCTGCGGCGAACAGCCGCTCCACGATTACGAAGCCTGCAATCTCGGCTCGATCAACCTGCTGAACGTATTTGATAAAAAATCGCCTGATCGGCTGAACTGGGTAAAATTTCGCGAGATCATCCAGCTGGGCATCCGTTTTCTGGACAATGTCATCGAGGTCAATCTGTACCCCCTGCCGGAAATCGATAAAATGGCCAAATCCAACCGCCGCATCGGTCTCGGCCTCATGGGTTTTGCCGACCTGCTAATCCAGATGGGCATCGCCTATAACAGCGATGAAGCCCGCTCCCTGGGCAACAAAATAATCAAATTCATGAAGGATGAAGCCGTTGCGGCCTCGCGCTCTCTGGCTGAAATGCGCGGCAATTTCCCCAACATCGAAAAATCCATATACCAGGGTCAGAAAATGCGCAACGCCTCAGTGCTGACCATCGCCCCGACCGGGACCATCTCCCGCATCGCCGGCTGCTCATCGAGCATCGAGCCGATTTTCGCCTTCCGGGTGGTTTCCAAGATCTTGGATGGAGAGATCACCGACATTCACCCGCTGTTCCAGCAATGGCAGGAGAAGCACCCGGACCAAGCCGTTCCCGGCTATTTCATCACCGCCCAGGAAATTTCCCCGCTGGATCACCTGAAGATGCAGGCGGTCTTTCAGGAATACGTGGACAGCGCCGTTTCAAAAACCATCAATTTCAACAAAACGGCCACCCGGGAAGACATCGCCGCAGCCTACCTGCTGGCTTTCGACATAAACATCAAGGGTATCACTGTTTACCGCGACGGCTGTCGCGCCCTGCAGGTGTTGAACAAGGCCGAGAGCGAAAAGCCGATGCCGCTGGGACGCCCTGACGCCATCCCCTCGACCACCCACAAAATATCAACCGGTTTGGGCAACCTCTACATCACGGTTACCTATTTCAACAAAAAGCCTTTTGAGGTTTTCGCTTCCATCGGCAAGAGCGGCTACTCGACCATGGCCGACGCCGAAGCCATCGGCCGCTTGATTTCGTTGGCCCTGCGCAGCGGCATCCCCACAGAGGCAGTGGTCAACCAACTGAAGGGCATCGGCGGCGCGGAGCCGATCTTCACCAACGGCCAGTTGATCCAATCGATTCCCGACGCCATCGCCAAGGTCCTGGAAACCCATATCGGCGCGGTCAATGTCAAGCATCAGGACATTCACGTCAGTAACTGCCCACTTTGCGGCACCGGTTTGAGCGACGAAAAGTGTCCGACCTGCGCGAATTGCGGCTGGTCGAAATGCAACGGCGTGTAGGCGTTGGATCTATTTGACCTGGATCGGCATTGAAGGTCAGGAACGTTTGCTAAAAAATATCGCGACCTTTCATAGCCGCGAGGCCATCAGCCGGAGAATAATGGTCAAATTCCAGCAAAAGGTTTTTTCTGGCCGCCGGATGGGCGCTGGCCTGCTGAAGATAGCGGAATCGTTCCTGCAACAGGGCAAATTCCCTGATCTGTTTAGCGAGGCCTTCCGGCTGACAGCGCCCCAGCCACAGGTTGATGTATAGATTTTTCAGCTTTTCAACTTCCGCTAAAAGCCGGTCCAGGTCCAGGCGAATCGTCTCGTCCCCGGCCGCGGCGTCCAGACGGGGAAGAAGCCGGTTGGAAAATTCGATTTTAGCGGCAACAAATTCATACAGGTGCTGGGCGAAATTAAAAAAATCGCTCATCTCATTGCGGGCGATTTTTCTTTTTTTTAGATACAGGGAAGCTTTCTGATACTTGGACACTATCTCCCTGTGGTTATCCTGTCTGGAAAAAATGGCGAACAAAGGATCTTCGAACAAATACTGCCTGTGGGTCCATTGCCAGGGGTTGTCCACTTGGGACAAAAAAGTGCAAATCCTGAACAAGTCGGGTTCGTCATGACCCAACGCCCAGCGTGCGAAGGCGTCGGGACGGGGCGCTCGCCCGCTCCAAAAAAGATTCCCGGCATGGAACAAGGGCAAAACGATGCCTTCCAAAAAACCCCCATCGCCTTTTTCAGCGCCGCCGGCCAGCATGACCCCGGCCAGTTTTTCTTCCCTGGCCGCCGTGTAGGCCGCAGCATTGTTGACCATGCTTTTACGCATGGCCGGGATGAACCTGTCCCCGCTCCAAGTCGCCGTGCCCAGTACCTGCGGGATATGATGCTTCTTGAAAGGAGCGGCCTTTTGCTTGAACGCATCGCTTTTTTCAATCGCCGGTCCGCGGTTAAGCACGGACACATCCTGGGGAATCTTCCTGATCCTTTCCGGAGTTGCCCGAAAACCGTCGGCGCCGACGAGAACTTTCTTTCCCAGGGCCTTGAAAAATCGATAGGCATCCGAAAAACGCGCAAAATCCATCGCCGGCGAAGTTGTTTCGTCTTTTCCCCCGCACTCGATGAGGATCCATGGC